>Ga0116192_1002505_pt1 | contig 12167 bp, 9 predicted proteins | sample AD_UKC113_MetaG_FD_89876 | JGI IMG/M metagenome (GOLD analysis project Ga0116192, IMG submission 89876) | Active sludge microbial communities of municipal wastewater-treating anaerobic digesters from Hong Kong - AD_UKC113_MetaG | ecosystem: Engineered > Bioreactor > Anaerobic > Digestate | place... | reverse complement strand
TCGGTGGCCTGCTTCGAGGCCACGCACGGCACGGCGCCCAAGTACGCCGGCAAGGACTACGTCAACCCCGGCAGCGAGATCCTGAGCGCCGAGATGATGCTGCGCCACATGGGCTGGACCGAGGCGGCCGACACCATCATCGCGGCCATGGAAGCGGCGATCCAGAGCAAGAAAGTGACCTACGACTTCGCGCGGCTGATGGAGGGCGCCACCCAGGTCAGCTGCTCAGGCTTTGGGCAAGTGATGATCGAGCACATGTGAACGCCCGCCACGCCGGCCACAAAAAAGCCGCCCGTGGGCGGCTTTTTTGCGAGGGTGCGACGCCCAGCCTATGAGCGCGCGGCGGGCACGGCGTCTTGCGGCGGGGCCGGCACCAGGATCCGGGCCTTGTAGCGCGCCTTGAGCAGGTCGTAGTAGCTGCGCACTTCGGCCAGCGCCCACAGCTGGTCGTAGCGGGCGCGGCTTTGCTCGGCCTGTTCGGGCGTTTGCGTGGCGGGCGGCAGCACTTTGTCGACCTGGGCGATGGCGTAGCCGGCGGCCCCCAGATCCACACCGACGAACACCGGCAGTTTGGCCGGGTCGGCACGCAGCGCGGCGTCCACCAGCAGCGGAGACTGCCCCTTGGGGTCCAGGCGCGAGAGCGTGATGGCGGCCGGCAGGCCGGTGGCGGCGGCCGGGTTGGCCTGCCAGGCCTTGAGTTTGGCCTGGCCGTCCTGCAACGCCGCCTGCGCGCTGCGCTGCGCGATGAAGGCCTCGCGCACGGCGGCCTTGACCTCGGCCAGGGGCTTGGCGTGGGCGGCGGTGTGTGCCAACACGCGGCCGGAGGCGAGCTGGTTGGGGCCGACCTCGACCGCCTCGGTATTGCGCTTGTTGTTCAGGGCATCGGCGCTGAACAGGGCGCCGAGGAATTTGGCGTTGGCCAGTGCGCCGGTGGCGCCTTGCGCCGGGGTGCGCATGACGTTGTCGGCAGTGTGAATGACGAGCTTGAGCTTGTCGGCCACGGGCTTGAGGCTGTCGGACTGCTCGTACACGCCGTTGGTGAAGCTGTCGGCCATGTCGGCAAACTGCTTTTGCGCCTGCTGGGTGCGCAACTGGTCTTCCAGCTTGGGACGCAACTGCTCGAAGCTGGGGACCTGCGCCGGCTTGATGCCGGTCAGCTCGATGATGTGATAGCCGAAGTCGCTTTGCACCAGCGCGCTCACGTCGCCGACCTTGGCCAGCTTGAAGGTGGCTTGCGCGATCGCCGGGTCGGTGCCCTTTTGCTGCTGGAACCAGCCCAGGTCGCCCCCGCTGGGCGCGCTGACGTCGTCACTGGAATTTTTCTTGGCGATCTCGGCAAACTGCCTGGGATCGGCGCGCACTTCGGCCAGCAGTTTCTCGGCCGTGGCTTTGGCCTTTTCACGCTCGGCGGCGGGCGCATCCTTGGGCGCGGCAATCAGGATGTGGCTGGCGCGGCGCTCCTCGGGCGTGCCCAGGGTGGCGGCGTTCTGGTCGTAGTAGGTGCGCAGATCCTGCTCGCTCACGCTGACGCTTTTCTTGATGCTGTCCAGATCGAGCACCACGTATTCGATGTTGACCGACTCGGGCACCTGGTAGAGCGCCTCGTTGGCCTTGTAGAAGGCCTCCAGATCGGCATCGCTGGGGTTGACCTTGGCGGCAAAGTCCTTGGGCGCCAGTTGCAGAACGCGCACCTGGCGCTGCTCGAGGTACGCGTTCATGGCCACGTCCACGTTGGCCGGGCTGACGAGTTCGGAGCCCGCCACGCCGCCCAGCACCTGCTGCATCGACAGGTCGTTGCGCAGGCGCGCCTCGAAGCCCTCGGGCGTCAGGCCCTGGGCCGCCAGCAGGCGCTTGTAGGCGTCCATGTCCAGCCGGCCGTCGGGGCCGCGCAGGGCGGCGATGGCGGGATCCTGCTCCAGCGCGGCGGCCAGTGCGGCGTCGCTCACGCCCAGGTGCTCGCCCTGGGCGGCGGCGGCCAGCACGCGGTCGCGCACCAGGCGCTCGAGCGAGGCGTATTTCATCGCGGGCGAATCCAGCAGGTTCAGGTCGAGCTGCGGGTTGGCGCTGCGCGCGCGATCGACCTCCACGCGATGCGCGTTGTCCCATTCGGTTTGCGTGATGGCGTGGCCATCCACCTCGGCCACCTTGTTGGCGCCCTCGTTGAAGCGGCTGTAGCCTTCGATGCCGAAGAACACGAACGAGGGAAAGACCAGCAGAAACAGCACCCACATGATGATCTTGTTGTGCTTGCGGATGGCGTCGAACATGCGGACAGACTCTCGGAGGGTGATACGGGCTGGGGCAAGAAAAAAGGCGAACCGGGGTTCGCCTTGACATCAATTGGTGGGTGCTGACGGGGTCGAACCGCCGACCTACGCCTTGTAAGGGCGCCGCTCTACCAACTGAGCTAAGCACCCCATCCGAACCGATGTTTGTGTCAGTTCAGCGCGTCTTTCAGCGCCTTGCCGGGACGGAACTTGGGTACCTTGGCGGACTTGATTTTAATCGTTGCGCCGGTGCGGGGATTGCGGCCGGTGCGCGCGGCGCGCTTGCCGACGGCAAAGGTGCCGAAACCCACCAGCGAAACCGTGCCGCCCTTGCGCAGGGTGGTCTTGACGGCGCCAATGGTCGCCTCGAGCGCGCGCGTGGCAGCGGCCTTGGAAATGTCGGCGTTCTTGGCAATGTGTTCGATCAACTCGGTCTTGTTCACGAAAGTGCCCCTCATTCAAGTGTGTCAGGAATCCGGAAAATGGCGACGTCGAGGTTGTCGTGCCAATCTTTCCGGCCCTCCCCTTCGTTCGCCTGACTCGCGCATCGCTCCATGGAGGGCGCCGAAAAACGGCGAAGGCCCAGGCAAGCTCAGCGAGCGTTGGATTCTAGACCCAATCGGCGCGCCAATTGGTGCGGATTTCCCCGTTGCTGCGGTCACGCAACATCTCGCCGACAACTTGACCTCGCGCAACGAATTTGTCACGGATTTGCCGTCCGCGTCGCACTGCGCACCACCAAAGCCACGCCCAGCGCGGTGAGGGCGATGCCGGCAACGGTGGTCACGGTGATCGGCTCGCCAAACAGCAGCCAGGCCATCACGGCCGTGGTGGGCGGCACCAGGTACATCAGGCTGGCCACCGAGGCGGCGGCACCGCGCTGGATGAGCAGGTACAAGAGCGAACTGCCGCCCAGCGTCAGGCCGAGCACCGACCACGCCAAGGCGCCCAGCGACTGTGCGTTCCACTGCATGGCCTCGGGCTCCAGCCAGGCCAGCGGCGCGGTCACCAGGGCGGCGGCGATCAACTGCACGGTGTTGGCACTGCGCACGTCACAGGGCGCGACCCAGCGCTTTTGGTAGAGCGTGCCGGCGGTGATGCACAGCAGCGCGCCCACGGCCCAGGCCAGGTTGACGGCGGTGACCATGTCGCCGGGGCTGCCTTCGGTCAGCTTGCGCCACACCACCAGCACCAGGCCGGCAAAGCCCAGGCCCAGGCCCAGCCACTGGCGGGCGCTGACGCGGTGCGCGGCGCTGCCGAACGCCGACAGCCAGATGGCGGTGAGCACCGGCTGGATGCCCACGATCAGCGCCGACAGCCCCGAGCCCATGCCGGCCTTGACGGCGGCCCACACCCCGCCCAGGTAGCCGCCGTGCATCAGCATCCCGGTGACGGCCAGGTGCAGCCACTGCTCGCGGCTTTGCGGCCAGCGCACGCGCGCGACGGCGATCCATGCCGCGAAGCACGCGATCGAGCACAGGTAGCGCAGCAGCAGGAAGGTGAATGGCGGCGCATACGGCATGCCGTAGCGCGCCACGATGAAGCCGGTGGCCCAGATGAGCACGAACACCGCGGGCATCCAGCGCAGCAGCGCGCGGTTGTTGACGGCGTCGGTGCCGCTCATGCGGGCGCTCCGTGGTCTGCCATGCGCTTGGGCGAAAGGCCGCAGAGCAGGCCACGCCAACGACCGCCGTGGCCGGGGTCTCCCCGGGCACTGGCGGTGTCCCCCTGGGGGGCTGAGGCCCGCGGCTCCAGGCCTGCCTGCGCAGGCCAGGACGGGCCGAAGGGCCGACGCCTCTGGCGTCGGGCACGTGGCGCCGCAGGCGACTCCGGGGGGGATGTCATTTCACCCGGGCGCGGATTTCGGGCAAGGCCTTTTGCAGGTAGTACACCATCGACCAGACGGTGAGCACGGCGGCCAGCCAGATCAGCCAATGGCCCCACAGGCGGGTGTCGATGCCGAGCACGCGGGCGTCATACAGCAGAAAGGGGATGGCCACCATCTGCACCGCGGTCTTGACCTTGCCCAGCATGTGCACGGCCACGCTTTTGCTGGCGCCGATCTTGGCCATCCACTCGCGCAGGGCCGAGATGGCGATCTCGCGCCCGATGATGATCAGCGCCACGAACACGTCCACCCGTTGCAGGTGCACCAGCACCAGCAGGCAGGCGCAGACCAGAAACTTGTCGGCCACCGGGTCCAGGAAGGCGCCGAAGGCCGAGGTCTGGTTGAGCTTGCGCGCCAGGTAGCCATCGAGCCAGTCGGTCCACGCAAACACGATGAACATCACCGTGGCCGCCGTGTTGCGTGTCTCGGGCGCCAGTGGCAGGTAAAAAACGCCGGCGATGAACGGGATGGCGACGATGCGCGTCCACGTCAGCAAGGTCGGCAGGGTCAGGAACATGGCTGGCGATTGTGGCATGGCCCCTGGCCCCGTCGCCCGCCAGCGCCGGCCTGTCAGCGCACCCGCATGCCGGGCTGCGCGCCGGGCCAGGGCTCCAGCACGAAGATGCCGGGCTGCGCCTTTTCGTCGGCGTGGCTGGCGGCCAGCACCATGCCTTCGCTCACGCCGAACTTCATCTTGCGCGGCGCCAGGTTGGCGACCAGCACGGTCAGCTTGCCTTTCAGGTCATCAGGCTTGTACGCACTGGCAATGCCTGAAAAAACGTTGCGCGTGCGGCCCTCGCCCGCGTCCAGCGTCAGGCGCAGCAACTTGCTTGATCCTTCGACCGCGGCGCAGTCCACGATGCAGGCAATGCGCAAATCGACCTTGGCAAAGTCGTCGATGGTGATGGCGGGGGCCATGGCCTCGCCGCCGGGCAATGCGGTGGATGCTTCTGATTCGATAGCTGATTGCGCTTGCTGGGCGGGCGCTGGCGGTTCAAACAATGCATCAAGCTGCTTGACGTCCACGCGCTGCATCAGGTGCTTGTATTCGCCGATCTGCCAGCCGGCGCCCAGGGGTTGCGCGACGTCGGCAAAGCGCTCGGGCGGCTCCATCAGAAACCGCGCCACCTCGGCCGCCAGCTTGGGCAGGATGGGCTTGAGATAAACGGTGAGGACGCGAAAGCCCTCGATGCAGGTGCTGCACACGTCGTGCAGTCGTTCGGTCTGCTCGGGCTGCTTGGCCAGCTCCCAGGGCTTGTTGGCGTCCACGTAGGCGTTCACGCGATCGCACAGCGCCATCACCTCGCGCACGGCCTTGCCGTAGTCGCGCTGCTCGTACAGCTCGGTGATGGAGCCGCACGCGCCTTGCAGCGCCTGCAGCAGCGCGGCGCCGTCGGCCGAGATGGCGCCCAGCCGGCCGCCAAAGCGCTTGCTGATGAAGCCGGCGGCGCGGCTGGCGATGTTGATGTACTTGCCCACCAGGTCGGCGTTGACGCGCGCCATGAAGTCGTCGGCATTGAAGTCGATGTCTTCGTTGCGCCCCGACAGCTTGGCCGCCAGGTAGTAGCGCAGCCACTCGGGGTTCATGCCGAGTTCGAGGTACTTGAGCGGGTCCAGCCCGGTGCCGCGGCTCTTGCTCATCTTCTCGCCGTTGTTCACGGTGAGAAAGCCGTGCACGAACACGTTGTCGGGCACCTTGCGGCCGCTGAACTTGAGCATGGCCGGCCAGAACAGGGTGTGGAAGGTGATGATGTCCTTGCCGATGAAGTGGTACTGCTCCAGCTCGGGGCGGGCCATGTAGGCGTCGTAGTCCTCGCCGCGCCTGGCCAAAAGGTTCTTCAGGCTGGCCAAATATCCCACCGGCGCGTCGAGCCAGACGTAGAAGTACTTGCCCGGCGCGTCGGGGATCTCGATGCCGAAGTAGGGCGCGTCGCGCGAGATGTCCCAGTCGCCCATCTTCACCGTGCCATCGTCGCCGGGCACGATCCATTCACGCACCTTGTTGGCCACCTCGGGCTGCACGCGCGTGAGCCACTCGCGCAAGAAGGCGATGCAGCGCGCGTCCGACAGCTTGAAGAAGAAGTGCTCGCTTGTTTTCAGCTCGGGCCGCGCGCCGGTCAGCGCCGAATACGGCTCGATCAGCTCGGTGGGCGCGTAGACGGCGCCGCACACCTCGCAGTTGTCGCCGTACTGGTCCTTGGCGTGGCAGTTGGGGCACTCGCCCTTGATGAAGCGGTCGGGCAGGAACATGCCCTTTTGCGGGTCGTAGAACTGCTCGATGGTGCGCGTCTCGATCAGGCCGGCGGCTTTCAGGTCGCGGTAGATGGCCTGCGAGATGGCGGTGTTCTCGGGGCTGTGCGTGCTGTGCCAGTTGTCGAAGCCGATCAGAAAGCCGTCCAGATACTGCTTGCGCCCGGCGGCGATGCCGGCCACGAACTGCTCGGGCGTCACGCCGGCCTTCTCGGCCGCGATCATGATCGGCGCGCCGTGCGCGTCGTCGGCGCCGACGAAGTTGACCGCGTGCCCCTGCATGCGCTGGAACCGCACCCAGATGTCGGCCTGGATGTACTCCATGATGTGGCCGATGTGGAACTTGCCGTTGGCGTACGGCAGGGCGGTGGTGACGAAGAGCTGGCGGGGTGCGGACATGGCGGCGGGCAAAGAATGCGCGGCAAAACCGGACATTTTAGGGCGCGGCCTGCCGCGCCCGGTGTTGCGTGACGCGGGGCTCAGCGGCGCCGATTCGGCCAGTCGAAGAAGCGGCAGATTGCCTGGCTTTGCGCCATGGCGTCGGCGCGGCCCAGGCGCATCAGCTCCTGGGTGAAGGCGGCCTCGAACAGCAGGTAGGTGGCCAGGCCCGCGCCGTGCGCGCCGCCCGTGGCTCGGTGCATGCCCAGCATGGCCAGCAGCGCGCGTGCCGAGCGCGGCAGCTCGTCCAGGTGTTGCATGGCCAGGTCGTCCAGCCGACGCGAGGGCGTGATGAGCAGCAGATCGATGGGCAGCAGCCCGGTCTGGGCGCGGCGCTCGGGCTCGATCAGCGACAGCACGTGGTTCAGCCGCGCCAGGTGTTCGGCGTCGCCGGCCAGGGTGTCCAGAAAGATGCTGGACAGCGCGTGGCTGGCGACCTGCGCCAGTGAGGGGTAGCCGGGGTCGCTCGTTGCGCCGTTGCCCTCGGGCTCGCGCGCGCCGCCCACGCCGATGGCCAGCACGCGCTGCGCGCCCAGGTGGATGGCCGGCGCAATGGGCATCAGCTGGCGCATCGAGCCGTCGCCGTAATAGCCCGCGCGCCCCTCGACTTCCACGCGCGCGGCCGGAAACAGGAAGGGAATGGCGGCCGAGGCCATCACGTGGTCCACCGTGATGGCCGTGCGCAGCGCGCGCCGGCGCACGCGGCTCCAGTCCTGCTGGGGCTCGGCGGCATCGTAGAAGGTGATGTGCTCGTCACTGCTGTAGCACGAGCTGGTGAGCGCCACGGCGCGCAGGTGGCCGGCCGCCAGCAGGCCGGGCAGGCGCTGCAGCGGCAGTTGATCTTGCAGCAGCGCGCGCAGCGGCGCATTGTCCAGCAGCGAGCGCGGCTGCAGCGAGCGCCCCTGCCGGCCCGACCACCAGCCCGCAACGAACAGGCCCAGCCAGTGCAGGCCGCCGCGCATCGCGTCGCGCGCGTCCACCCGGTAGACCTGCCGCGAGGCCATGTGGCCCCACACCCGCGCCAGTTGCGCCACGCCGTGGTGAAAACGGTCTGCCGCGCAAGCCAGTGCCATGGCGTTGATGGCGCCGGCCGAGGTACCGATGACGATGTCGAAGGGCAGGCCGTGCTGGCCGGGATGGCTGCGCCGGCGCAGGGCAGCGATGCCCTGCAGCACCCCGACCTGGTAGGCCGCGCGCGCGCCGCCACCGGTCAGCAGCAGGGCGGTGCCTGGTTGGGCGGCGGGGTGCATATTCGCAGTTTGCATGGGGTCATGGCGCGCCCACCCGGGCGAACGGGGCGCGCGGGCAAATAGACTATCAGCTGCTTTCAGAAAAGGTCAATCCATGAGTATTCAGCCACAAGACGTGCAGCAGGCGGTGCAGGCCGTGATCGACCCGGGCACCGGCCAGGGCCTGCTGGAGTTGGCGCAGATCGGGAACGTGCAGATCAGCGGCGCCGACGTGTCCTTCGACCTCGAGATGGGCTATCCGGCCCAAAGCCAGCACCCGGCCCTGCGCCAGGCCCTGGTGGCGGCACTGCGGGCGCTGCCCGGCGTGGGCAACGTGTCGGTCCAGATCGCGACGAAGGTTGGCGCGCATGCCGCGCAGCACGGGCTGCCGCTGCTGCCGCAGATCAAGAACATCATTGCCGTGGCCTCGGGCAAGGGCGGCGTGGGCAAGAGCACCACCGCCGCCAACCTGGCGCTGGCGCTGGCCGCCGAAGGGGCGCAGGTGGGCGTGCTGGACGCCGACATCTACGGCCCCAGCCAGCCCATCATGCTGGGCGTGCACGGCCGCCCCGAGAGCCGCGACGGCAAGAGCATGGAGCCGATGAAGGGCCACGGCCTGCAGGTCATCTCCATCGGCTTTCTGGTCAGCGCCGACCAGGCCATGGTGTGGCGCGGTCCCATGGCCACGCAGGCGCTGGACCAGCTGCTGCGCCAGACCAACTGGCGCGAGCTGGACTATCTGATCGTGGACATGCCGCCGGGCACGGGTGACATCCAGCTCAGCCTCAGCCAGCGCGTGCCGCTGTCGGGCGCCGTGATCGTCACCACCCCGCAGGACATTGCGCTGGCCGATGCGCGCAAGGGCGTGGCCATGTTCGAGAAGGTGGGCGTGCCCATCCTGGGCCTGGTCGAAAACATGGCCGTGCATGTGTGCTCGAACTGCGGCCATGTCGAGCACATCTTCGGCGCGGATGGCGGCAGGCGCTACGCGGCCGACAAGGGCATCGACTACCTGGGCGCGCTGCCGCTGGCGCTGTCGATTCGCGAGCAGGCCGATGCGGGCACGCCCACGGTGGTGGCCGAGCCCGACGGCGACGTGGCTGCCACCTACCGGCACATGGCACGCCAGATGGCGGCCACGCTGGCGCGGCGCGCGCGCGATCAGTCGGGCAAGTTGCCGACCATCACCCTCTCGCGCGATACCTGATGCCTGGGCCGCCGGTCGTCGAGTGGCGCATCGGGATCCCGCAAACACCTGTCGTCGCGCCGGCGCACGACCGGGTAAACGTCAGGTTTAGTGCAAAAGTGTAATTGTTTGCATGCGTGATTTGTCGTAGGGTCGAAGTTTCGGATGGGAGCCCTACAACATGAACTCGAACTCGTTCGACCTCAGATCCCTCGCGGACTGGACCGGCCCGGTGACCGTGAACGGCTCCGTGGTGATGGCAGCACTGGCGGCCATGCTGCTGGCGCTGGCGTGGCTGTGGTGGCGGCGCAAGCCGCGTGCGGCAGCGGACCAGCACGTGAGCGCGTCGGCCCGCTTTGCCGCCATGGCGCCCATCAACGAGGAGCAGGTGGCGCTGCTGCGGTATCTGCACCAGGCTTTTCCGGAAGGCGCGGTGCTGTTTCGCCCGCTGCTGGGGCGCTTTCTCACGGTGCGCGCCGGGCGCGACCGCACGGCGGCGCGCCAGTGGCTGGATCACGCGCGCGTGGATTTTTTGTTGTGCGACGACGAGGGCAAGCCGCTGTACGCCTTCGAGGTGGACTTGCTGCGCACGCGCGATGACCCGCTGGCGCAACGCCGCCTGGCCGAAAAAAACCACGCGCTGCGCACCGCGGGCATCCGCCTGATCCGCTTCAAGGGGGGGCTGTCGAGCTGGCCGCAGCCCGAGGTGCTGCGCGAGCGCGTGCTGGCCGCCGCCCGGCCCGCGCCCACGGGGTTTGGCGCCAGCGGCTATGCCACGTCAGGCTTCGCCCGCTCGGGCTACGAGCCCTCGGGCTTTGCGCCGTCGGGCTTCACGCCCTCGGGCTTCGAGGGTTCGCCGCGCGGGCGCGTGGCCGGGGCGCCCTCGGGCGTCATGAGCCTGACCGATCTGGCGGGCTTGGCGCCGGCCAATCAGGAAGACCCATGGCACGGCGTGCGCAAGCGCTCCTGACTTGCGAGCGGCTCAGCTTTCGGCGGGCCGCGCCTGCTCGCGCTCGCGCAGGCGAAAGCGCTGGATCTTGCCGGTGGCGGTCTTGGGCAGTTCGCTGACGAATTCGATCTGGCGCGGGTACTTGTAGGGCGCCAGCCGGGTCTTGACGAAGGCCTTCAGCTCGTCCTCGGTGGCGCTGGCGCCGGGCTTGAGCGTGACGAAGGCCTTGGTCTTGGTCAGGCCGTCGGCGTCGGCGATGCCGATCACGGCGGCCTCCAGCACCGCCGGGTGCTGCACCAGCGTGGCCTCGACCTCGAAGGGGCTGACGTACACGCCGCTCACCTTCAGCATGTCGTCGCTGCGCCCGCCGTAGGTGTAGCTTCCATCGGCATTGCGCACGTACTTGTCGCCGCTCTTGGTCCAGCCGCCCTGGAAGGTCTCGCGCGTCTTGGCGCGGTTGCCCCAGTACATCATGGCGGCGCTGGGGCCCTGGATGTACAGGTCGCCCGGCTCGCCGTCGGGCACGCTCTGGCCGTGGTCGTCGCGCAGCTCGACCGTGTAGCCCGGCACCGGCCAGCCCGTGCTGCCGTAGCGCACCTGGCCCGGCCGGTTGGACAGGAAGATGTGCAGCATCTCGGTGGAGCCGATGCCGTCGATGATGTCCACGCCGAAGTGCGCCAAAAAGCGCTCGCCCAGCTCCGCCGGCAACGCCTCGCCGGCCGATGACACCCGGCGCAGCGCCACCTGCGCGCGCGCGGGCAGGGCGGCGTCGGCCAGCATGCCGGCAAAGCCCGTGGGGGCGCCGTAGAACACCGTGGGCTTGAGGCCGGCCACGCCGCCGGTCAGGCGCTTGAAGGTGGCCGCGGGTGTGGCGCGCTCGGCCATCAGCAGGGTGGTGGCGCCCACGCTCATCGGGAAGGTGAGGGCATTGCCCAGGCCGTAGGCAAAGAACAGCTTGGCGGCCGAAAAGCAGACGTCGCTTTCCTGCAGGTCCAGCACACCCTTGCCATACAGCTCGCAGGTCCAGTAGGGGTTGGCGTGCGAATGCACCGTGCCCTTGGGGCGGCCGGTGGAGCCGCTGGAATACAGCCAGAACGCCGGGTCGTCGGCCTGGGTGGCGGCGGGCTTGTCCAGCGGCGCGTGCGCGGCGACAAAGGCGGAAAAATCGATCTGCCCCGGCTGCAGCGGCGCCAGCGGGTGCGAGACGATCACGCGCTGCACCTCGTGGTCGCTCTTGACCATGGCCGCCGTGAGCGTGGGCAGCAGCGCGCCCGACACCAGCACCGCCTGGGCGCGCGAGTGCTCCAGCATGTAGGCGTAGTCGTCGGCCGTGAGCAAGGTGTTGACGGCCACCGGCACCAGGCCGGCGTACAGGCTGCCCAGAAAGGCCACCGGCCAGTCCAGGCCGTCGTGCATCAGCAGCAGCACGCGCTCCTCGCGGCGCAGCAGCAGGCCCAGCAGGCCGGCGGCCAGGCCGCGCACGCGTTCGTCCAGCTGGCCGTAGCCGAGGGTGCCCGTGTCGTCGGCAAAGGCGGTTTTGTCGGGGCGCCGGGCGTTGGCGGCCAGCAGATGGGCGGCGAAATTGAAGCGTTCGGGCGGCGGCGCGACGGCAGGGGTGGTCATCTGAAAGTCTCCGGGCGAGGCCGACGTCGGTTGCGTTGCTTGCCCCGCGGTGCACAATGAATTATTGTTCCAGTCATCTTACATGCAATAAAATGCATGTCAAGAATCGACCTGCTGCAAGTCTGCTCCGGGAATCTCGCATGAACACCACGACGACCGGCCTCGCGGTTGCCTCCGCGCCAGAGCCCGAGACCCGCCACCCCTTCCTGCTGGCACTGGGCGAGCGCGTGCGCGAGTTGCGTGCGCGCCGCGGCATGACGCGCAAGGCGGTGGCGCTGGCGGCCGATGTGTCCGAGCGCCACCTGGCCAACCTGGAATACGGCATGGGCAATGCCTC
>Ga0116192_1002501_pt1 | contig 12192 bp, 8 predicted proteins | sample AD_UKC113_MetaG_FD_89876 | JGI IMG/M metagenome (GOLD analysis project Ga0116192, IMG submission 89876) | Active sludge microbial communities of municipal wastewater-treating anaerobic digesters from Hong Kong - AD_UKC113_MetaG | ecosystem: Engineered > Bioreactor > Anaerobic > Digestate | place... | reverse complement strand
TTAGGCAAGGTTCCGCCCCCCACATGATAGACAACTGATTGAGGAACAACCCAGACATGATTCCCTGCGAGTTTTGCTCTCCAGCAAAGGTCTATCTCTTCCATGTGTGCAAAAAAATGCTCATCAAAACCACCCAACTGACGATAAAGTGAGGAACGAATCATCATCGCAGCTCCTGAAGCCCAGAATATTTCTATACTGTCATTGTACTGTCCTCTATCTTCTTCTATATTTGTCAAAATCCTTCCACGGCAAAAAGGATAGCCGAAAAAATCAATAAATCCGCCACTTGCACCAGCGTATTCAAACATCTGATGATTGTAGGCAGATAAAATTTTGGGCATACATATTCCTGTATCAGAATGATTCTGAAAATGGGCGACAAGAGGATCCAACCACCCCTCAGTAACCTCTACATCTGAGTTTAAAAGAACAAAATACTCTGCATCAATTTGCTCCAGAGCTCTGTTATAACCGCCTGTGAATCCCCAGTTACGATCAAACTCAATTAATCGGACATTAGGATGATGTTTTTTAAGATAATCGACCGATAAATCTGTAGAACCATTATCGGCCACAACAACTAGCGTATCTTGTCTTTTTGACCGTTCTTCCACTATCGGGAGAAAACGCTCCAGATAATGTCTTCCGTTCCAGTTAAGTATGACAATAGCTATAGTTGTCATCAAATTTCAAATCTCATACCCATCTCGAACTTGTACTGCAAAGGTTGAGCCGTTCTGATACTTGATGGTTGTTCCCCCTTAAAAAAGTAGGACATGGATGGATCGAAATAAATTCCAAGATCCTTGGCAAGCTTCCATTCAATACCAATTCCTCCGCCTGCTGAAAATTGCAGACCAGAAATGGACTCGGTATGATATTTTTTGACTCCATCTGTATTCTCTTTGTAACTGGCTGCTATCCCCTTTTCTAACATAACACCTGCAACCAGATACAATCTTACAGACCTGTTTTCAAACAAATTGTAATAGCCGTTAACGGGAAGCCCAATATAATGCAAGGACTGATTGACATCTCTGCTGTAAGTTTCGGAAATTTCCTGGTAATTGGAAGATAAAAGTGTATATACAAGACCTGAACCTAAGGAAAACTTTTTGTCAATATCTGTCTGAATCTGTATTCCAAAAGATACCGGCATTGCATAACGTATGTCTGAAACGTAGTGACTTCTTACCAGTTCCTGAAGACTTGAAGGAACAAAGTCATTCTGGTAGCCCAGAGAAACAGAAACCAGATTAATGGACTTTTTATAATATGAAGATGAGATGTTTGTTGAAAGTGCATATTTATACTTTCTCTCGCTCAGCCATTGTCTAAAACTCTTTTTTTCATCCTCGCTATTCAGCCATTCGTCAAAATTATATGGTTTTACAGGTTTAGTTGAATTATTTGCAATTGATTTTTCCTTGGTCTCCACAGATTTTTTATCAGTGTCCACAGATTTTTCATCTGGCGCCACAGATTTTTCACTTGTGACATTTGTGTCTAATGTGTCAGGCAGTGTTCTTTCAATACTCTTGGAAATTTGAACGCATGCAATATTCGTTGAAGCCTGTACGGTATTATCTTTATTGCTTACCTGTGCTCTAACTTTCCCGCTCTCTGAAAGCAACTGGGGCTTTATGTCATCTCCGGATTTCTGAGGAGCATTTCTGTTTATAACAAGCAAAAGCAACAAAGACGCAGCAACAGCAGAGGCAATGAAAATACCTCTCCTGAAGTTGACGACCTTTGCTCTTTTTCTCTCCAGAGCAGAATTGATCCTCTCCCAGCCATCAAAAGGTGGAGTCTCTTCATGAGTCTCCATCATTTCTCTGATTCTTTTATCAAAATCAATATTCTGCATATTCTAAAATTTCTCCTTCAACCTGTTCTGTAGCCAAATCCTTGCCCTACTCAACTGTGACCTTGAACTGCCTTCAGAAATATGAATTATCCGTGCAATTTCCTGATGGGAGTAACCTTCAATGATATACATATTGAAGACGACCCTGAATCCTTCAGGCATAGAAGCTATCAACCTGAGCAACTCTTTAGAGGAAATCCCCTCCAGAGCCGTTTGATCAGTAACTGCCTCTCTTTCAGCGGCAGAAAGCTCTTCAGAAAACTTAAGTATATCAGCTTTCCTGAGTGACATTAACGCTGTATTCACAAAAATCCGCCTCATCCATCCCTCAAAAGAGCCTGTGCCGTTATAGCTTCCAATCTTTTCAAACACCGTAATAAAACCATCCTGGAGGACATCCCATGCTCGCTCCTTATTCCCAACGTATCTGGTACAAAGAGATAACATTCGTGGTGCATACTTCTCATATAGAGCCTTTTGTGCTGTTCTGTCCTGTTTCAGACAACCCTCAAGCAACTCCCTGTCATCTGTAAAATGCCGCGAATTGGCCTCCATTCACTTGTTATTATTAGATGCAAAATAGTAATAATTCGCTGCACAGCAAATAAAAATTTATAAAACACTATCTTTGCATAAGTGAGTTATCATGCATTATAATATGAACAATGTTTTAAATTTGAGACATATTGCAAGGAATCTTTCCGTATGTCTTTTTTCACTTTTCTCTCTGGTGACGCAACTTAATGCCCAGCAGAAAACAGAGAATGAGGAGATACTCTATATGGACGGATTAAGAGAATATCATACTGGAAACCCTGACAAAGCCTTTGCAATATTCTCATCCTTAGCACGCAAGGGTACCCATAACGATGCCGTATATTATTATCTAAGCAATTTATATCAATATAGGAACAGACCAGACAGTGCAGTTGCGATGATGGAGAAAGCATTAAGACTCGATCCGGGAAATACCTGGTATAGTTCACAAATCGCATCTTTCTACATGGCAAACAACCAGATTGACAAGGCAATAGATGTTTACGAAGCTCTAAGAAAAAATTACCCTCAACAGGTAGAACTTTATGATGGACTTGTAGATATCTACATCAATCGCAAAGATCACGAAAATGCTCTTAAAGTACTGGAAGATATTGAAAAATATGCTGGAAAAAGTGAAATTTCCTGTCTGACAAGATACAATTTATACATATTCCAGAACAAACGCGATGAAGCCATAAGATATCTTACTGAATATGATAAAGATAATGGCACACCCAGAACTTCAACTATTTTAGGTGATTACTATTCATCACTAAAACAAGATTCACTTGCTATGGAATATTATGGTAAAGCACTATCTATGGATCCATCATATGTTCCTGCAATATTTGGCCAAGCCGAGATAAACAGAATAAAGAATAATTTCGGTCCTTACTTTAGAAGTATGATTCCCCTCATGGCCAATCCAATAGTGATGCCCGAATTAAAAGTAGATTACCTTTCACAAATATTATCCAATCAGAAATTTGTCGAATTATTCCTTCCTCAGATAGACACGCTTGTAGAAAATGCCTATATTGCTCATCCAGGCGACAGTAGTGTAGCCTATCTTTATTCACGTTATCTTGCACTTACAGGTAGAGGCGAACAAGCAGTAAAAGTCCTTAATGACAATCTGAAATATTATGGAGAATCGAGAATTGCACACCGCGAATATCTCTCTCTTCTATATTATATGGAAGAGTGGGATAAAATAATTGAACATGTCGAACAGTACCCCCAACTATTTTCTCATGATCCTTCTCTGTTGGAAATAAAAGGCTTAGCCTATGTGAGAAAAGATATGATTCCTGAAGCCATAGCGGTCTATAAAAATGTTCTTAACCTTGCTAAACGAGACAGCAGCATGGAGGTAAGAGCACTTTCAGTATTGGGTGACTTGAGCTATCAGGCAGGAAACCGTAAAGAGGCATATAAATATTACAGAAAAACTTTGCGTAAAGCTCCCAATTACAATCCTGTACTAAACAATTACGCATACTATTTAAGTCTTGAAAAGAAAAAGCTCAAATTGGCCTATGAGATGAGCAAAAAAACCATCGATTCCGAACCTGACAATCCAACTTATCTGGACACATTTGCGTGGATACTGCATCTTATGGGCAAAGATCTGGAAGCAAAAGCTATCATCAAACATGCGCTTATTTACGGAGGCAACGAAAGTGCTGCAATTCTTGATCATTATGCAGAGATACTTTATAATCTTAACGAACAGGATCTTGCCTTTAGATACTGGGAACAAGCTGATAAACTAGACCCCTCTCTCGGAATTTCTGAAAAAGTATCACGCATTAAAGAGGGTCAGAAAAAATGAGAAGGCTAACTATACTTCTCATAATATTATTACTTGCATCTGTTATAAATGCACAGAATGTCAGTGAGCAGACTGCAAGAAAACAGAAAATTGAGGAGGAGATTGCTTATCTTGACAAACAACTTGAAGCCACAAAATCAAAAAAACAGTCAAACACAAAAGAACTTGCTTATATACAGCGGAAGATTGCAAACCGAAAAAAACTGTTAAAAGAGATCGAAAATGAGATAAAAAACATTGATTCAGAAGTAGCTATAAAGGAACAGCAAATAGTAGAGCTTGACAAAAATCTCGAATCTCTCAAGCAAAGTTATTCCGAAATGATATACAATGCATACAAAAACAGAGATCAAAGGCTCTGGATCATGTATGTCCTGGCAAGTAAAAACTTCGAACAGGGTTATAAAAGGTGGGTGTATCTGAGAAATTATAACGAAACTCTTAAAGAGATGGCTGATAAGATCAGGGCTCAGAGTCTTCAAATTGCAGAAGAGAGATATCAACTTGCCAAAATAAAAAATTCCTCTTTGTCCAATCAGGCTAAAAAAGAACTTGAAGTTAAAAGACTTTCATCCGATGAGCATAAAGCAAAGCAAGTTATATCACAGCTCTCAAAAAAAGAGAAAGAGGTGATCCAACAACTTAATGTAAAGAGAAAAGAAGTTGAAAAGTTGAATCGGGAGATAGAACGGATTCTTTCTGATGCCACCAAAGAAAAAGAGCGTCCTGACTACAAGGCTTCTGCCGTAGATATAGCACTCTCTGAAGAATTTGGTAAAAATAAAGGGAAACTCCCATGGCCTGTCAAGAGAGGCGCCATTATTGAACAGTTCGGACAGCATAATCATCCTGTATTTAAAAATGTCAAAATGCCTTTTAACAATGGTGTGAATATATCTACAGATGCCGGCGCTGAAGTTTCATCTGTTTTTGACGGAGTGGTCAAACAAGTGTTGATGATGCCCGGATATAACCAATGCATACTTGTACAGCACGGAGATTATTTTACTTTTTACACAAAACTTGATGCCGTTTACGTAAAAAGTGGACAAAAAGTTAAGACAGGTGAAATTCTTGGAAAACTCGCCATTTATGATGACGAATCTGTAATACATTTTCAGCTTTGGAAAGGTACTTCAAAACAAAACCCGGAAGATTGGCTTAGATAGCAATCAATAAATAAAACTACTGCCCCCTATAAATTCTCTTATCACGGAAGTTGGAGGTATAAAGGCTATTTCCGATGGTTGCATCTCCTGAACATAAGAAAGAAACTTAAGAAGTCTGATACTTTCTACAGATGCAGGTGAATTAGGATGTATCCTCCTGAGGGAAGGTTCAACATAATATTTCAAAACAGGCAGTTCGTAAATCAACGCCGAATTAAACATTACATCTGCATTCTCCTGATAGGGAAAAATGTTTTCTATTTCTCCTCGTCTTACGCTTGGCCACCGGAGAATAGTCTCTTCGGGTGAAACTCCTCTAAAATTTGCATCTCTAACAATTCTTCTTAAGAGACGATTATCGGACGTAGAGATGTTGTTGTTTTCATCAAGTGAAAGAGAAGTTAAAGCTGAAGCATAAATTTTATAATACTTATTTGACGGCATGTCTTTGGTAAGATTGGGATTTAAAGCATGAATCCCTTCCATAATTAGAATGTCGTTTTCATTCATCTGCAAAATGTTGCCGTTGAAAGTCCTTTTACCCTCTGTAAAATTGAACTTTGGCAATTGGACAGCCTTTCCTTCAAAAAGCTGGTTCATCTGCAAACTTAAAAAGTCCACATCTAAAGCCTGAAAACTTTCAAAATCATAATTGCCATTTTCATCTCTCGGCGTTCTTTCCCGATCAACAAAATAATTGTCCATCTCAATAATTATAGGATTCATCCCTAAGACTCTGCACTGAAGAGCAACTCTTTTGGACGTAGTTGTCTTACCGCTGCTCGAAGGTCCTGCTATGAGCACTAATCTCACATCTCCTCTTCTTTCATAAATTTTATCTGCAATATCTGCATATTTTCGTTCATGAAGCCCTTCTGCGATTTGAATCATATCCCTGGATTTATTTGCAAGAATTGTACTGTTCAAAGTACCAACTCCTTTGACACCCAAAATTGAACACCATTGTGAATGTTCCTTGAAAACATCAAAAAGCTTATATTGATATGGGGTTTTCTGAACTTTGTAAGGGTACGTAATCGGCGGAATATTCAGTAAAAAACCTCTACTAAAAGATTCGAGGAAAAATGTCTTTAATACTCCTGTACTCTCAGTCAAAGGACCATAAAAGTGATCTGCATAACCATCAAGATAATAAACGGTTGTAAAAAACTTTCCTCTCAACTCATGTAAAACGGCTTTCTGCTCCTGATGATGTTGTCTAAAAATTTTAACCGCATCTTCAGTGTGGATCTTTTCCCTTGTAAAAGGGAGATCTGCTTCAATCAATTTTAACATCTCTTCACATATCAGATCTATCTCCTCTTCACTCAAGGTCACAACTTTGGGTGTACCGTCTTCTTCAGGCTCCAATTCTCTCAATTCGCAATACATGCCGTTTTGAAGATTATAATCAACAATCAGTAAGTATTGAGGATAAAGTTTTGCAACAACTCTCTGAAGCACAAAGATTAAGGAGCGGCTATAACAACGCTGTCCATCCCGATGTGTATAATCAATAAACTGAACCCGGTGAGGCATATAAATTGGGAACAACAACTCCTTGAGTTGATTATCAACGATGGCTGCCAGTATCGGCCACTTGTTGGAAAGATTTATCTTCTTCAACAACTGGCTCAGAGTTGTTCCCGGCTCACACTGAACACTTTTTTTTAAATTCTCGCAATAAACTTCTATCATACACGATTTTTTAAAGATTAAGATATGCTCCGGTAACTGAATTTGAATTGGCAGATATCTCCTCTGGTGTACCCTGTGCAATGATCTTGCCACCATTTCTACCACCTTCCGGTCCCATATCAAATATATAATCACACAATCGCAGCACATCGAGATTGTGTTCAATGATTATAACTGTATTCCCTTGATCTACAATTTTCTGCAACACATCCATCAATACTCTTACATCTTCAAAATGCAGTCCCGTGGTAGGCTCATCAAGAATATAAATAGATGAGCCTGTTGCTTTTTTTGAAAGTTCTGCAGCTAGCTTGACTCGTTGACTTTCCCCACCACTTAATGTTGTGGCAGGTTGACCAAGCCTGACATATCCTAGCCCCACATCTTCCAGGGCTTTAAGTTTATAAATGATTGAAGGTATATGAGCAAAAAACTCTACAGCCTCAGATATGGTCATTTCCAAAACATCATTTATTGAATGACCCTTATACTTGACTGCAAGTATGTCTGGTTGATATCTTTTGCCGTTACAGACTTTGCAATGGACAAAAACAGAAGGAAGAAAATTCATTTCAATAACCTGCAGCCCTGCACCTTTGCACTCTTCACATCTTCCACCCTTTACATTAAAAGAAAAACTGCCGGTCTTAAAACCTCTTGCCTTGGCATCTGGAGTTTGTGAAAACACTTTTCTAATTTCCGAAAAAAGATTTGTATAAGTTGCAGGATTACTTCGTGGACTTCTGCCTATAGGAGACTGATCAACCTCTATAACTTTGTCCACATTTTCAACACCACGTATTTCCTTATATGGAAGCGTATTATATCTCGAGTGATTTAATCTGTTGCTTAATATAGGCATCAGGGTTTCATTTATCAATGATGATTTTCCACTTCCGCTTACACCACTTATGCCTATAAGAGTTCCCAGTGGGATTTTAATATCCACACTCTTCAAGTTATTACCTGTAGCTCCTGTAAGTTCTATAAACTTACCATTACCTTTTCTCCTTTGAGAAGGAATATCTATTTTTCGCATTCCTGTAAGATACTCAAGACTTAAACTTTGACTCTTGACTATCTGATCCTTGCCAAATGAAAAAATCTCCCAGGGAGCTCCTGCAAATAATACCCGGCCTCCTTTCTCTCCTGCTCCTGGACCAAGATCTATCAAATAATCTGCACTCAAAATCATCTCCTTATCATGCTCGACAACTATTACTGAGTTATCCTCGTCGCGAAGTTTCTTAAGAGAATCAATCAACTTTATGTTGTCACGCTGGTGAAGGCCTATACTCGGTTCATCAAGAATGTACAGAACATTCACAAGTTTTGACCCTATTTGCGTTGCCAGTCTTATTCTCTGACTTTCTCCACCACTCAAAGACTTTGCAGCTCTGTCCAAAGAGAGGTATTCAAGCCCGACATCCAGTAAGAAACCAATTCTTGCCTGCAGTTCTTTTAAAATATCTCTTGCAACTAATGCTGCTTTTCCTTTTAGTTTTTCTTGCAAGCTAACTGTCCACTCTTTCAACAAATCCATATCCATTGAAGATACCTCTGCAATGTTCAAATTGTCTATCTTAAAACAAAGAGATTCGGGTTTAAGCCTCGTTCCGTGACATTCAGGACATATTTCTTCATCGATAAATCTTTCTTTTCTTTCAAGCGTATCATCGCTATCAGAATCATTCTGCTCAATCTTGGATATTACCCCAGAAAAGGTCATCATGTTTGTATAAGAATTACCTCTGGCTACTCTAAAAAGTTCGTCAGACCCATACAATATAGTATTTAAAGCCTCTTCAGGAATCTCCCTTATGGGAGAATGGAGTGAGAATCCATATTTTTTTGCTATCCCCTCCAATTGAGCAAAAAGCATATTTTCCCTCATTGAACCAAAAGGAACAATCCCTCCGTCAGCAATGGATTTACGGTCATCAGGAATTATCTTCCTAATGTCAGCTTTGGCAATAACTCCTAGTCCCTTACAATGAGGACATGCCCCCTGAGGAGAATTAAAAGAAAAAGTATGTGGTGCCGGCTCCGGAAAAGAGAGGCCTGACTCAGGACACATTAATTGCTTGCTTAAAAACCTTAACTCTTTCCCCTCTGCTTCAAGCAGAGCCAAAGATCCTTTCCCCATGTTAAGAGCTGTGAAAACCGATTCCCTTATTCGTGCAGCATCATCTTCTTTGGGAATCAGTTTGTCAACAACAAGTTCTATAAAATGGTTTTTATATCTGTCAAGTGGCTTTAAATTGACAAGTTCATAAATCGATCCGTCAACTCTGACTTGAGTGAACCCTTTTCTTAGAAGTTGTTCAAAAAGTTCTTTATAATGTCCTTTTCTGCCTTTTACCAAGGGCGCAAGAAGAAAAGTCTTTTTCCCACTATAATTCTTTATAATTAGAGAAATAATCTGTTCATCAGTATATTTTACCATCTCACGACCAGTAACAGGAGAATATGCAGTAGAAGCTTTGGCATAAAGAAGTCTCAGAAAATCCGATATTTCAGTAATCGTACCAACAGTTGATCTCGGATTGCGGTTAGTACTCTTCTGTTCAATAGCTATTACGGGATTTAAACCGGTAATGCTCTCTACATCAGGCCTCTCCAATACGCCCATAAATTGTCTCGCATAGGAAGAGAGGGTCTCCATATATCTTCGCTGACCCTCTGCACAGATAGTATCGAAGGCAAGTGAAGATTTCCCGCTACCACTTAAACCAGAAATAACTACAAGTTTATTGCGTGGTATGGAGACATTGATGTTCTTAAGATTATGAACTCTTGCCCCAATAACCTCAATAGAGTCGCTCATCTTGTCCCCTCTTTAGGAATTCTCACCACAAAAGTCTTTCTACCCTTGTTAGTAAGATAATTGGCCTTAATCCACTGATTATACATTTTGAGTAACTTGAAATTTGTATTATATCTGGCAGCAAATACAGACCAGTTTTCAACAGGTGTATTAACTTTTACTTCGCTATATTGAAGCTCAGGATAGAGCTGTTCTTTTTCAACCTTATAGCCATATTTCTGAGGGTCACTCATTATCGTTTTAAAAGCAAGAGCCCTGAAAAGATATCGTCCAGTTTCCTCAGGAAATTGCATATCGTAATAATTGTTCTGATGTTGGATTGTTTTTCTGTACTTGACATTTGAAAGACCTATATTGTACGAGGCAGCAGCTAAAGTCCAGGAGCCTAGTTCCGCATATGCCTTTCTAAAATATGCTGCAGCTGCTCTAGTTGACTTATCAATGTTGTAGCGTTCGTCAACCTCACTATCAACTATCAGTCCATACTCTTTGGCTGTAGAAGATAGAAACTGCCAGTATCCACACGCTCCTGCAGATGAAGAAACGGGTTGCAGCCCGCTCTCTGCAATACACAGATAATAAAAGTCCTCAGGGATGCCTTCCTGTTTAAGAATGTTCTTAATCTCTTTTCCATAACGATTATCGTTCTGCAAAATCAATAAAAGAGATGAGTGCCAGTAAGTAATCACTGTCATCTCTCTTTGCAAGGACTCTCTTACATCAAAATATTTCAAAGGAACAGCTTCCCCTGCAAATGAAATTTCGTCAGGGAGCTCAGGGATTGTTACAATCTGTTGTTCAACATCTTGATGGCTTCTCCCAGAATACACTTCGCCTCCGGTACAAAAAGCAAGGAAAGGTATAATCAGTAATAATTTAAGACTCATAGCTCAAAAAAGGATTAGTGGCAAGTTCGTGACTGATTGTAGTTTCTGGACCATGTCCGGGAAGAACCTTGTAATCACCTCCAAGAACTACTATTTTATTGAGTAAAGAATCCATAAGCGCATCATAATCTCCACCTGGAAGATCTGTCCTTCCTATACTTCCGGCAAAAAGAGAATCTCCTGAGAAGATAATTCTGTTCCCCTCTTCTTCAGTGTAAAAACAGACGCCTCCTCTCGTATGACCGGGTGTTGTAATAACTTTAAGACATGAATTGCCAAAATTAATTTTATCACCATCCCCTATATCTATCGTATCAACCGGAGGTTGTTCTATATTGTAACCAAACATCTCTCCATATGAAAATGCTCTTTCAAGCTGAGGTTTGTCGAGAGGGTGTATATAGCTCTTGACTCCCCAAGTATTTGCAACAAATGCATTGCCCATAACATGATCAAAGTGACCATGAGTATTTAGCAATTTGACCGGTTTAAGTTTGTTGTTTTCAATAAATTTTTTCAGTCTCTCCTTTTCTGTTTCACTTTGGCAGCCAGGATCAATTATGACACATTCTCCGGTTTCGTCCCATACTACATACGTACACTCCCTGAGATCATTAAAATAAAAAGTTTTGGTACTTATCATATTATAATTATATAAAATCAAATTTATTTTTTCTCTACACCTGATAACATAGGAACAAATTTGTACTCTCCATGTTCAGTCGTTTTGAATTCATTCTCACCTAATCTCTCAATAACCAACATTTTCTGCACATCTGCGCCCACAGGAACAACCATTCTTCCCCCTACTGCAAGCTGGTCGACAAGTGCAGAAGGCACTTCAGGAGCTCCACAGGCAAGCAGGATTCTTTTAAAAGGTGCAAATTTAGGCAGTCCAACAAAACCATCACCCAAAAACAACAGGGGGGAATGATATCCAAGTTTTTCAAGATTTTTCCGAGCTAATTGATATAGAGATTTTTGTCTTTCTATGCTGTATACTCTTAGTCCCATTTCTGCAAGAACCGCCGTCTGATAACCGCATCCTGTACCTATTTCAAGTACTTTGTCAAATCGTTCTGCCTTAAGCAAATGACTCTGCATCGCAACTGTAAAAGGTTGTGATATAGTCTGTCCTGCACCTATAGGCAATGGCCTGTCAAGATAGGCAAGGTGATCCAGACCAGGTTCAATAAAAAGATGCCTTGGCACTCTGCTCATTGCCTCCAAGACAGAGGTGTCAAAATCAAAACTCTTTGCAAGATTGTCCAGAAGTTTCTTCCGCCTTCCCTGATGCTGTAGTGTATCTAACATAAATACAAAAATACTAAAGATTTTTTTTAATTTTGTTTTGGAGATTGTTATCT
>Ga0116192_1002500_pt1 | contig 12193 bp, 6 predicted proteins | sample AD_UKC113_MetaG_FD_89876 | JGI IMG/M metagenome (GOLD analysis project Ga0116192, IMG submission 89876) | Active sludge microbial communities of municipal wastewater-treating anaerobic digesters from Hong Kong - AD_UKC113_MetaG | ecosystem: Engineered > Bioreactor > Anaerobic > Digestate | place... | reverse complement strand
TTCCAAGTTAAAACAGCTGCACTATGATTAACATCAAAAATTTTATATCTATCAGGTATATTTTTTAATTTGTTTGCCGAAGTTTCATGATGATCTATAATTAATACATTATTTGCTTGTTTTATTATTTCCAATGTTTCATCATATGTGAAAGAAAAGTCACATATTAGAACATTTTTATTTTTAACATCTGGCATTGTGTAATTATTGTGATTGACTGGTATGTATTGTATATTTTTATCTTCGTCATTTGCATATCTTTTATTGAATAAATGTACTGATAAAATACTTGCAAAACCATCTATACATTTGCGATGATAAATTACCGTATCAACATCTTTACAACTCAACATACTTGCTATTCTTATATTTAATAATGTCATAATTTATATTAGTTTCTAACCTAATATATAAAAAAATCAATTTTATCTATTTTAAAGTAATACGTATCAACTTGATTGTCAAGTAGATTATTATCAATATTATTGTTATATCTATTAAAATTACAATATCCTTGATATATTCATAGTATATTATATATTTGTTAAAAATAACATTATCATTATCTTTTCCTAATATTTGAGAAACAAACATTTTTTGAACAAAATTTGATGAATTAAAAATATTTACTCCTGAACAATCTATTGATACTAATTCAGAAATAAATTGTATTGATGGTGATATAATTATTAAAATTGGTACATATGAAAATATAATTACTATTAATACTAATAATATGTACAAAAAATAGTTTCCATATAAATGATAATGTAAATTATCACTATTTATTTTAATATTGTATACATATCGTGCATAACAAAAAAAACATAAAATTGTTAAAATAGGTATCAAAGAAATTATGCTCGTAATTATCAAATTGTTCTCATAATAATTTTCGCCTATGACAACACTATCGTTAACTATTAAACCAACAGAATATAATTTATTTATGTTTGTAACAGATGTGCAATTTGGAAAATATATATTATTGGGACCTATTTGATTAAACATACAAATGTAACTACTTTTTTGTATATTTTGATCACAAATATCAGCTATATCAATTAAATTATAGTTTTTGTTGCATACCGGGCGTGTAGTATAATTATTTTGATCGTTATAAATACATGGCTCTCTCAAGTATTCTGTATCAGTATCATAATAATCATAATTTGGTGAAATAGTAACACTATTTGATTCTATGTTTATACTCACAAATGAAAAAAGTATTAACGTAGAAAATATAAAAATAATAACAAACATTATTATAGTAGCTGGCACTATCATGTTTATTATTTTAGTAAACTTTTCTATTTTATCAAAATCATTATCGCGTTCATCAGTATCATAATTGATATTCGTACTATCATACAAAGGATCAATAATTTGTGTATCATTGTATCTCTCGTCACTTGGATCAATAGGCATTTATCACTGTTTTATTATTTTTATAATATTATGAATAAAACCTATTTATTTCAAATTTCATTTTTCATTTTTCATTTTTCATTTTTCATTTTTCATTTTTCATTTTTCATTTTTCATTTTTCATTTTTCATTTTTCATTTTTCATTTTTCATTTTTCATTTTAAATATTTTGTTTTAAATCTTAATTAAACTCTTGTTTTGTAAATATTTTCTGAATAAAGTATATAATTTATAATAATGAGTAATTATGATAATATTTATGGTGGTGACTACATAATTAAAAAATGTAAAAAAGTTACAGGTGTTGCTGTTTTTTTAATTTTGGTTTTGCTATGTTTTTGTTGTTCAGTCTCTTCATCATTTGCAGCATTATTTTGGAAACGTACCACAATATGTTCAAGCACTTGTAATGCTTGTGATTCATCAATACAAGATGAAACGGTTGAACTTGATGAGGTGGCCGAAACTTTTAGAGTAACTTCACCTAATGTTAACGCAAATAATGATATTATTTATGATAATAATGCTTATCGAACTCGCAACCAAATCTATTAGCAAGTTTATTATTGCTAATAAAAGTATTGGTAAATCTATTTTATTGTTTATTTTTTTTAATTATAATCTGTTTGTAACATAAGTAATATCTCCATTATATAATGACATTTGTATGTTAACTTGTTGAGGATAATTTTTTACATGTTCTCTCAAAAAATATAGCGCCACTTCCTCACCTAATTTAATGCCAGCAATCACATCCATTCTATAATTTACACCTGCAAACATTCTTCCAAAACCAATATTTGATGCAAGTTTATCCAATTCATTAGTTAAATTTGACATCATACCTGTTGAAACTAATGTTTGACCTGTGATATCGGGTTCGAACAAATTCATTATCCATTGACCACTGAAAAAGAATTTGAGCACTGTGATACATGCTCCCGCTACAGTAGCTCTACCAGATGGATAAGATGGGCATGCAGGCGAACCTTCAGGATATACTTGCGGTAATAAGTAACTACCAAAAGTATTATATATATCGTCAAGAATTGGACTATTAGTTAATTCTTCACCAAGTTTTGGATTGTTTGTCAAATTTAAATTTGCTTTAAATCGATTTACTATTATACCTACTTCTTCCGGCCTAATAAATAATCCTTTTATATTTAAACAAGATGCTGCTAATAATGCATAACGTGTTACTGCACCCAATGCAAAATCAATATTAGGTCTTCCGAAATTTGCATCGCCTGTAAAGGAATAATTTATTGGTATACCTGCATTGAAAGGTGCATTTGCGTTAAATAAAACTCCAACCACACGTAAAAATGTATACAACAATTGATTTTCTCTCACAAATGCTGCCAAATCACGTCCAGTAATTATATATCTTGGTGGCAATAATGGTGCAAGACTTTCAGTTACAATACCATTTTGTACAGATAATGCAGAAGGTAAAGTATACATAAAATCTTGTGTAGCAAAAGTAGGATATCTTTGATCATTTACTATACCTCCTAATTCATAATCAAGTAACAGCAATTGTGAAATGTATGGACCTATCAGATCTCCATTACTTTCACCACGAAATATTGTGTCATAAGTAATGGTTGGACCTTTGTATTGCGACAAATTAGCAATATCCACTACGGATTTAGCTATTTGTACATCAAATGGATAATCTAAAAACGGTACATCACGAACTGTTGCAGCTGTATAAATTTCTACCATGTATGCTGCAAATACAGAGCTACATAATTTTGGCAACGAAAAGTTTTTATGTTTCACAAATTCTTGCACATCACCACTCCATGCAGAAGGTGGATCAAGAAGTTTCGTTGAACCTCCCAATGGAACGAAATTCAGTTGTTCGATACTCTGTTTTTTTAATGATCGATAATATTGAATATAAACAGATTTATTAACATAACCATCTGCATCATGAGGCAATACTTTACTGTATAAACCATATGGATTATTTGGCAATATATTTTGATTGTAATGATGTGAAGGTACACATGTGAAACATCTAATACCGTCACCACGACCATCACATCTGGAAGTGCTCGAGCTACGACTTGATTTACAACTTGATTTAGAACTAGTAGAACTACAGCTTGACCTACGTTTATTGTGTGATGAGCGACGTTTATAATATTTATTGTTTATAGCATTCTTTGAACTATTCTTGCTATTGCGTCTAGATTTTCGTTTTTTGTTGTAGTTTTTATCGTAGTTATATATCAAATCTTTTGCATTAAATGTGTCATTTAATTTGCGAGAATGAGAATGAGAATGAGAATGAGAATGAGAGCGAGAGCGAGAGCGAGTTACACGAGATTTTCGCGAATTATTACGCACATTTTTGATATTAACTATGCCTTTGGAATCATAAAATTGAACCATTTGTTCGGACCCATAGGATCCCTTGCTGGATACATGTTTCTTATCTTTTTTTTTTCCGTGTGCCATATATATTTATTAGTAAATAAAAAAGTTTTAACTTTTTATAATTTTACACACAAATCATAAATTTATTCGTTTGATAAATGCGTGAAGAAAAACATCATAAAAATAAACATTAGTATTATTACAATCATTATTATGATATATGAATTACTATTCGAATGATTAAAATTTGTACTATTTTTGGAATGATTAGCCAATGATTCGTATGATTTGCGAAGGCCAATATTAGTTTTTAATTCATTATATTTTTGTACTTTGTTCTGATCAATTATTATTCGCAATGCTCTTGTTTTAGAATCGCATGTATTTCTGTTTGTCAAAATATTTATATTATTATGAATTTCGTTTAACCAATCAAAAAACATCGTTTGTGATTCCATTACTTCATCTTTGATAGGAAAAATTAATAGGGATTGTGTATAATATTTTCTATATTCCAAACACGGAAACACATACTGTAAAGTTGTGAAAAATGATTTATATTTTTCTTTATCCAGATCTCGCAAAACAGTTGATTTGTTTAAAACCAAGGGATCTCGCAAATCAACCATTTTACTCGGGTCACGATTTTCCAATGTTTCTGTTTGTTTTAATGGATATTCTATCGCAATTGAATGTAAAAATATCCATGCAGATTTTTCCCATGTTACCGAATTTTTAGAAATACTTGATAATGCTTGATTAATTGTTAAAATCGATTTGTTTGTTTGTTTGTTTACCAAGTTATGTAATTTTATTAACCAAATCATTAGATTCATTCTGGATGATAAAGCATTTTCATCCAATGGAATAATTTTTAAATTTTCGCTATAATGGTTACTACAATTACCACATGGTAAAACATATTGTAATAATAGAAAGAATGTATAATAGTTCTCTTTTTCAATTGCTGTAGGTTTATTTGGATATTTTGTTGTTATTGTATGTAAAAATATCCACCCATGCTCTCCCCAATATTTAGGTATCATTTATTATATATTATTATAATTAGTGATAGCATAATTTTTTTGTTCAGTTATGTATTTTATTAATATTTCATTGTATTTTCGATCATCATTATTAATACTCATCAATAAATAATATGGCAAAGTGGTAAATTTTTTTAATAAATCAGTTTTAATTGTCGTAATCGTTTTAATATAATCACAATTCATGTTTTGTTTTGTAATTTCATAAAACAGCTTATTGTCACTGCTTTCATAATATTTTTTATTAATTTCATCATATTTTCTGGTAATAGAAGTAGGCAAATAAGTGAAAACAATAAAATTTTGTATTATGTCGAGGGAAACATTACTAATTATACCTATGCTATTATCTTGTGGTGATACACCAAGAGCTAAAACATAATCATTTACATAATTTGATTTTATAAAAGTTGCGTTACGTGTATTTTTGTTTAAAATATATGAAGAAGTTTTATACAATTTCGGTTCAAGATTAAAACAATTAATGTACTTATTACATATTTTTTTAAACAATTTATAAGAATGACCAGCTGCAAAAGTTTTAACGATATCATTTATTGTTTCTGTCTTTTTTAATTTATTTAAATTTATAGAATTCTTTATTCGTTTTATATCTCTGGTATCTTGCGAACTTATTTTTACATTATCATCTATAGAAAAATCATCATTAATAAATTTATTTATTTGTATGTACAGATCAATATAATCTGCACAATAAAATTTTATATATTTTACGTCCAAATTAAATATTTTTACAAATGAATTGTTGGAAAAATTATTTTCATAATCAATAATAAAGTTATTTTTGAAATTATTTTTATTTAATTTTTTTTCTTCTTCTGATAAATTGTTTACGTCGTTCAATAATTTACCTTGACTTTGAAGTTGTAACAAATTACCTAACAAACCTTGACTATGTTGTTTTATTCTTTGTAGCTCTAATTGATCATTTTCCAATACTATTTTTTTATATTTCAATACTAAATCTGTATCATCATGCAAATCATTATATCCTGATAATTTTTCTGTCAAACCTACGCTATTCAAAATGTCATTGCACATCATTAGAATACTTTGTAGATCACTTCTATCATTACTATATTTTACAATCAATTGTAATAAACTTGTAGAATTTTTCGTTAAATTTTTAATATTGTAATCTATTATATTTAGGAAAGGTATGATTTTAATTGTATCTTCCAAAGTATCAAACATTAAAGAATAAATTAATGTATTTGCATCTTCCAGTTTGTATCTAAGAGTTTTATAAAAGTAATAAAATAATTTACCATATTTGGTTTTTTTAATTAATAGACGATCATTTTCTGTCCTAATGATGTAAATTACGTTTGTTTCCACTAAATTATTCCATGCAAATTCTATTTTTTTTGATTTAATAATTTTTTTATTGCTAGTATCAACAATAATTGTTTCTATTGTTGAATTTACTATTTCTCCAAATATATTTCTAATTAAATTTAACTCTTCCGGATGAATGATGTAAAATTTACCTTCATAATCATTAACAATATCTGAAACAAAGCCTGATTTATACATTGTGACAATTCCTTGATTGTTTTTATAATCATAATGGCTATAATTTCCGATATAATCAATGAATTCTATCTTATTTTTGTGTAAATATGTATATTGTTGAATAATTATTTTATCCAAATTTCCTGGATAACTTATTTGTAATTTATCAAAATCACCAACAATATTTTTAATTTTATCGAATGCGTTTGGATTATTAACATCATATTTAGAATCAAATACAATTACATTATCTCCGTTATCTCTCAATAAATCATAAAGTATTGGATAAATATTACTTGTTGAAATATCATAATTAATTTTATTATTTTTCATTGCACCCATACCATAAGTATGATATACAGTACCTGGGCTTTTTCTACCAACACGACCTTCTCTTTGTTTTTGTGAGGATTCAGATATATTTTTAGTAACTATTTTACTTGTTCTATCAACATAATCGTACATTTCTACTTTTTGCGTTCCTGTTTCTATCACAAATTTTAATGTACCAATGGTTATTGATGCTTCGGCCAAATTTGTAGCGACAACCACTACCCTATCGTACGTACCTACAGGCACTAAAAAATCAGAACTTGACAATTCTTCATCATATGGTACATGTTTTGGATATCGCAAGTTTTTTTTTGTAATTTCATTCAAATTTTCGACAGTATCCTTTTTTTCTTGTAACATTTTTCCGTGATAAGGTATTGCGATTGCATTTGATGGTAAAATTTTATTTAATGATGATACCATTTTTTTAATTTCTTTAGTACCTGGTTCAAATAATAATATATCACCTTGTTCTTTTTGTATTAGTTCTAACACTAATTCCTTGATTTTATTTTGATCAAAATTCCATTTCGATGTAATAGGATATGTCGTTATATCGGTTGTATGAGGTGGAAATATATGAATCCTTCTATCTACATTTATTCGATCAATTTTGTTTTCTCTTAATGACATGTTAAATGGATACATTCTGTTATCATTTATATCACGATAGTAACGTCGATATCTGGGTTCATCTTCATCCATCGTTGCACTAACAATTACTAACTTAATAGAGTTATTATAATATAACGCATTTTTCATTAGTGATAAACATAAATCCATATTTTTATTATGTTCATGAGCTTCATCAATCATTATTATATCTTGTTCGTTTTCACCTGTTATGTCATAAGTTATTAAATCATCATTTTGATTTTGTTTTTTTTTATCAGTTGGGATCTGTTTTTTTAAAATTTTATTATTTTTTAATATTTCATACAAAATACCATCTGTCACAATGGTTAAAGTTAAATTATTTGTTTTATTGACATGAGATTCGGTCTTCTCTGCATATTTAAATTGAACGTAAAAATTATCACTGTCTATTTCGCTATTTAAAATTTCATTATATTTAAAAACTGGCACGCCTAATTGCGTGGATATCGTGTCTGCTGCTTTTCTGGTTGGTGGAATTCTTGGCTGGGTCGCCATTATTTTACCTGTGTAGTTATAATCTAACATTTTGAGTGCATAAAGTAATAATTTTGGAACTTGTGTTGATTTCCCTACACCAGTACCACCAGTAACATAAATAATTCTATTATTTAAATACCTATGGAAAAAAGCTATTTGAGAAACCCAATTTAGAGCGTAAATCAAGTTCCAACTTCCTGATTTGTCTTTGCCTCTCTCAGATGTCATAAATTTTAAATATTCAGTTTTTTCATATTCGTTTGCAAAATTTTTGTATTCAATGAAATGTGTATTGAATGGTTTGTTTGTAATATAATAGTACGAATTATTTACTATTGTTTTTTCATTATCACTAATATTTTTTTTAACGTCATCCAAATCATTAATTTTCAATTCGGGCTTAAAATGAGATAATATACCATTTAATGTCATCGTTTCAAAAATTATAGTAGTTAATTTTTTCATTATTTGCGCATGAATTTCTACATTAAGGTCAATGAAATTTATTCCCGAGTTATTTGTTATTTTCAAGTTATTACTGATATTAAACCATTGTGTTACTAAATTTTTGTTATTTGATTGAGTATTAGTTGACCAATTGATTCTATTTAAAATTATTTTTTTATCCTCATTATTTAATGCTTTCCATAATTTATTGTATTGTACATACTTTGAATCGTCATTTGGATCGTTGACACTTTTTAATTTTATGTCTGTAGTAAAAGATGAAAACGATTTAGCGAAATTATAAATATTTTTGAATGTTACTCTGGCTGGACTATGGTTAAATGTAAATTTTATATAACTATTACTATTACTTTCTTTTATTTTTTGTCCATACCATGTTTTAAATAATTTTGTTATTGATTCTAAAAGATAATTATAAGCCCACTCAGGTTTTATTGTAACAAAAGATTTTAAATATAATTCATATTCTTCATATGTAAATTTTGCTGTTTTCTTGTATTTTGTGTATATTTTTTTATCAATTAAAATATAACCTTCTTTTTCATATATTTCATTGTAAGAATTAGCTGTATTAAAGAAATTTGTAAAATATTTCATAATATAAAAATCTACTGGATCTTGTTGTGTTTTAATTAAATTAATGAAATTTAACCATGATGAAATGAATCTTTGACGATCATTTTCAGTTATTATTATCCATTTTTTACCATCTAATATATTTTCTAAACTTAGTTTTTCTTCAAGTAATGAGATTATCATTTTAGTAGAATTATATACATCCGATTGTTTTGTCACTATATCGTATAATAACCATTTTACCCCATACACTTGTTCATAGAGATTGTATCTAATAGTATTATAAATATCATTTATTTCTAATCCATTGTAACTGAATGATTTAATAGATCTATTTACATTTGCATCTGATAACATGACATATGGGGTATAATCCCTAATTTCTTTATTTTTTAGTGCTTTATTTGTTGCTTTGTATAACGGTAATTTTGTAAAATAAGATACATCATAGGGTACAGGGTATATGTTGCCCCAATTTATATAAAATTTATTGGATATTGTTATAATAGTTTCCTTGAGTAGTATAAAATTATGTTGTAAATATCTAATATCAAATTGTAATAATTCTGGACTATTTTTATTATTTTTATTGATGCGACTGTATTGTATGTTTGAATACATAAATTTAGGTTCATATTTATGTATTTCGTGCTCACCTAATATTTCCCCCGATTTAGCATCGATTAATTTATTAATATTTTCAATATTATCAGAATTATTTTTCGAATAATTCACATAAATTTCATTTAAATTTTTAATTTCTTTTGTTGAATTTTCCTTAGTATCAATAAATGGTAATAATAAAAATAATAATCCTATTAAATCTTTGTAGTTATCATTTTTTAAAAACATTTCATAATCCGCTTCAAACAAATTATTTTTTATTAAAATTAATTCGGTTATTTCAACAAGATATTTAAAAAGAATATTACTTTCCGCCGCATTGAGATTAGGAAACATTCTACCAATTACATTATTTTGTATCTCTTGTTTAAACGTTAACGTAAGATTTTTTGAAGTCATCAATAAATACTATTATTAAAATATATACTTAATACAGATTAAAGCAAAAAAATATTTTTTATAAAAACGATATCTTTAATTATTCTTTAAAAAAATGATATTTTAAATTATTTTTACGTAGATAATACAGCAACTAAAAAATACTATATTAGTATAAGTATTTATGCCAATAAATTATAACAAAGTAAATAATTCATTTGAAAACATTATCGATACCAATAGTATTGATTTATTTAAATTATTTAACTTGGACAAAAATGTGTATGATAAATTATTTACTTATCAAATTTATCATCTTTATGAATTATTAGTAGCGTTGCGTGCTAATGATATTATTGTTAATGGGTCTGATGCTGGTACAGGCAAAACTTTTGTTACAGCAGCATTGTGTAAAGAAGCAATGAATATTAAAGGCGTTAAAATATCACTTAAACCTATTGTTTTTTGTAAAAAGCAATTGATTACGTATTGGACTAATGTTTTAAAATCTTTTGATATTGAACCAGTAGCGGTAATTAATTATGAAATGGTTACAGGAAACCGTAATGAGGAAAATTTTAAACACAAAAATATACTCACTATTGACCATACTGATGATACAGTCAATAGATTTCATTGGAAAGTTAAAAGTGATTATTGCATTATTTTTGATGAAGTACATTGTTGTAAAAATTCAAAATCCTTGCATGGTAAACTATTATTATCAACTAAAAATCTTGGGATAAAAATTATTATGTTGAGTGCTACGATATCATCAATACCAAAAGATTTTTATGTTTTTGGTTACATGTTAGGATTTTATAATAACGTTACAAAAGGTAAATCTTGGGTAAAAAGTAGAATTGAAGAAGATCAAAGAAATTTGATAAAATCTAATGAAAAATCATTGGTAAAAGCTATTTATCCATTTAAGGGTTCACGTATGGATATTAATGAATTAGATGATACTTTTTCAAAAAACAATATTATAGCAATGGGATATGATTTGGATAATGATTTAGTTGATAGTTTTAACGCTAAATATAATTTTATTAGTAAAAGTAATGTTGCGAAAATATGTCATGATGACGAGATATGTGATGTTAAAGATAACACAAATAAACATATTTTGAGTGAAATTACGAAAGCGAGAATTGATCTCGAGTTATATAAAATCAATATCCTGAAAGAACTAACAAAAGATTATATTAAAAAAGGATTTAATGTGGTTATATTTTTAAACTTTAACAAAACAATTGATATTTTATCAAAAAAATTAAATACAAAAAATATAATAAATGGTTATACACCAAATAACGTTAAAGAAGAATTATGTAATAATTTTCAAACGAATAAAATAAATTTATTAATTTGTAATATTAAAGCGGGTGGGGAATCAATAAATTTAAACAATAAGTTAGCAAAATCCACAGTATCATTAATAACAACAAATTTATCCGGCATAAAATTAAAACAAGCGCTAGGTAGAATTTATAGGGCTGGTACTTATGGTTATGTGTTACAAAAAATAATATATTATTCAAATACTTACGAAGAAAAGTTGTGGAACGGATTAAAAGATAAAATTAAATTTATTGATCAAATGAACGGTCAAGATTTAGATATATTCGATACAATTTGAATTAATAAATTTACAAATCATTAATTTAACATAAAGAGTATTTTTGCTCTAATAAATTTTCCAAATAAAATTTTCATGCTTTTCATATACAAGTATGGTTTATTTCTGTCGTTAATATTGTTTTGATATGTCTTCAAATATACTCTCAAATACTCATAAATCCTACTTTGATTAACAAACTTTGTTACAAAAAAATTTATCTTTTCTTTCTTATAATATTTAAAATCTTGATTGTTTTTTCTAATATAAATAATTTTATTATCGAACGTTATACTTGTACCTATATATTTTTGTTTCTTTTTATTTTTAGTGTCTTGTATGGTTTCGACATCATCCACAACAATGTAAGTATAATACTTTTTATAAATATCGGGTGCCCATAATTTTTTAGCTACATCAGTATAAAATTCCACAAATATATCAGATACATTCTCAATGTTATTAGGATATACTTTCCATAAACAATTAATTACACGATGTTTCGTTCTAATATTATCTGTTGTATTATATTTGATATATTCCAATCCTTTGTTATAAGAAGTAATTCCATAGATATTTAATATTTCGTTAGTTTTAATTAAAAAATCGGGTATTGTTTCAATATATCCCCTACCTGAATTATTAACAAAGTAATCAT
>Ga0116192_1002496_pt1 | contig 12200 bp, 13 predicted proteins | sample AD_UKC113_MetaG_FD_89876 | JGI IMG/M metagenome (GOLD analysis project Ga0116192, IMG submission 89876) | Active sludge microbial communities of municipal wastewater-treating anaerobic digesters from Hong Kong - AD_UKC113_MetaG | ecosystem: Engineered > Bioreactor > Anaerobic > Digestate... | reverse complement strand
TCATCGGCCAGGAACTCAACAAGGAGTACGGCCGACTCAAGGAGTCCTTTTTCTGAGAGGAGAGCGTCATGCACCTCGTGGTTTGCATCAAACAGGTGCCCGACACCAAGAACGTCCGCATTGATCCCGACACGCACACCCTGGTGAGGCAAGGGGTGGAATCCATCATCAATCCCTTCGATCTTTTCGCCGTGGAAGCGGCCCTGCAGATCAAAGACCGGCTCAATGCCCGCATCACCGTCCTCACCATGGGGCCGCCCCAGGCCGAAGAGGCCCTCCGGGACACCCTCTCCCGCGGCGCGGACGAGGCGGTGCTCCTCAGTGACCGTGCCTTCGCGGGCTCCGATACCTGGGCCACTTCCACCACCCTCTCGGCCGCCATTCGCAAGATGGGGGACGTGGACCTCGTCCTTTGCGGAAAACAGGCCGTGGACGGGGACACCGCCCAGGTGGGTCCCGAGGTGGCCACCCTCCTGGACATTCCCTACGCCACTTTCGTGAAAAAGATCGAAGTGTTGGATGATCGCGCCCTCAAGGTGACCCGCCAGACGGATGAAGGAATGGAAATCTGGCGGCTCCCGACCCCGGCCCTCCTGACCGTGATCAAGGAAGTGGGGGAGCCGCGCCTGCCCTCCCTGCGCCACAAGATGAGGGCCAGGAAGGCGCAGATTCCCGTGTGGGGAGTCGGGGACCTGGGGCTGGATCCCGGCCGGGTGGGGCTTTCCGGGTCTTTTACCCAAGTGGTGCGGGTCTTCAGTCCCCCTCGCCGGGGAAACCGGGTCCTGCTCCGCGGCTCCCCCGAAGAACAGGCGGAACAGCTTTACCGTAACCTCAAAGAAGCCAAGGTGCCGGGAATATGAAAGCCGTTGTCGATCCGAAGAAGTGCACCGTCTGCGGCGTTTGCGCCGAAGCCTGCCCTTTTGGCGCCATCACCGTCGGGGAGACTTCCGTGGACGTTTCCGACGAGTGCACGTTGTGCGGCATGTGCGTGGATACCTGTGAATTCGGGGCCATTTCCCTGCCCGAGGCGGGGGCGGGGGTCTCGACGGACTCGGCCGAATACTCGGGGATATGGGTTTATGCCGAGTGGCGCATGGGAACGATCCACAAGGTGAGCCATGAGCTCTTGAGCGCCGGGAGGAAACTGGCGGACCGAAGAGGGGTCGCTCTCTGTGCCGTGGTCCTGGGGCATCTTTTGGACGAAGACCTGCTGAGGGAGCTCCCGGAATACGGGGCGGACCGGGTCTACGTCGTGGACCATCCCCGATTGGCCCATTTCACGGACGAATCCTACGCCAACGCCCTGGTGGAACTGGTGCGCCTCAAGAAACCGGAGATCCTCCTGGCCGGGGCCACCAGCATGGGCAGGTCCTTCATTCCTCGAGTGGCGGCCCTCCTGGGCAGCGGGCTCACGGCGGACTGCACGGACCTGGACATCAGCGACGAGGGGCTCCTGCTCCAGACCCGCCCTGCCTTCGGCGGCAACGTCATGGCCACCATCGTGTGCCCCCATCGCCGCCCCCAAATGGCCACGGTACGGCCCAAGGTCATGCGGCCCCGGAAGATCGAAGGCCGCTCGGGAGAAATCGAGAGGCTTTCCGTTCCCGAGGAGTGTCTTGTCGGGCGGGTGGAGGTGCTCGAGGTGATCCCGGAAAGGGACCAGACGGCCAAGCTCACCGAAGCCGACGTGATCGTTTCCGGGGGTCGAGGATTGCGCAAGCCCGAAAACTTTGCCCTCCTCGAAGACCTCGCCCACCTCGTCAACGGGGCCGTGGGGGCTTCTCGAGGGGCCGTCGAGGAAGGCTGGATCGCTCCTTCCCACCAGGTGGGCCAAACGGGACGCACGGTCGCTCCCACCCTCTACATGGCCGTGGGCCTGTCCGGCGCCATTCAGCACGTGGTGGGAATGCAGGGCTCCAAGGTCATCGTCGCCGTGAACAAGGACCCCGACGCTCCCATCTTTGAAGTGGCCAATTACGGGATCGTGGCGGACCTGTTCGAATTCGTCCCGGCCCTGATTCGAAGAATTCGGCAGGAACGCGGGGAAGATTCCTGAAATTGCCAGGAGGGGGAACCATGAGTGACAAGCCGGTGATCGTGGTCACGGGAGCCAGCCGGGGGATCGGGCGGGCCGTTGCCGTCGAGTTGACCGAGCCCGGGGCGGTGGTGGTGGTGAACTACCATTCCAAGACGGCGGAAGCCCAGGAAACGGCGGCCGCCGTGGAAGCCAAGGGGGGAGTTCCCCGCCTGTACCGATTCGGCGTAGGGGATGAAGAGGCCGTCAAGGAGGCTTTCAAGCAGATTCTCCAGGAGTTCAAGAAGGTGGATGTTCTGGTGAACAACGCGGGAGTCGTCCGGGACAACCTGCTGGCCCTCATGAAGGTCGCCGAATGGGACGAGGTGATCCGGACCAATCTCCGGGGCGCCTTCCTGTGTTCCCAGGCCGTGGTGAAACCCATGATGCGCCGGAGGTACGGACGGATCGTCAATGTAGCCTCGGTGGTCGGGGTCACGGGAAACGCCGGACAGTGCAACTATTCGGCCTCCAAGGCGGGAATCATCGGGCTGACCCGTGCCCTGGCCCATGAGCTCATTTCCCGGAACATCACCGTCAACGCGGTGGCTCCCGGGTTCATCGAAACCGACATGACCATGAGAATTCCCGAAAAGTTCCGGGAGGCTATCCTGGACCAAATCCCCGCGGGCAGGTACGGGGCCCCCGAGGAAGTGGCCGCCGCCGTAAAATTCCTGGCCTCCAAGGGGGCGGGGTACATCACGGGCCAGGTCCTCCACGTCAACGGCGGCTTGTATATGGGCTGACCTGCCGGTTCGGGTTGAAAGGCTTGCTTTTCATTGCGTTGTGGGGTCAACGGCTGCAATTGGACAAGGTGCATGGAGAAAAAAGGTATGGGGTTTACGGAGCGTCGTCGAGTGGTGGTCACGGGCATCGGACTGGTATCCCCCCTCGGGGTTGGCGTGGAGGAGAATTGGGATGCACTGATCCGGGGACAATCCGGGATCGGACCCATCACCCACTTCGATGCAGGGGCGTTTGCCACCCGCATCGCCGGTGAGGTCAAGAACTATCGTCCCGAGGATTTCATTCCCAAAAAAGAGCTCCGCAAGCTGGACCCGTTTCTCAAGCTGGCCTTGGGGGCCGCTCGACTGGGACTCGAGGACGCCCGGCTGACCATCCCCGACCAGCTGGCTCCCAGGGCCGGGGTGATCATGGGGTGCGGACTGGGGGGCCTCACCACCATCGAGGAAACCCACAAGGTCCTACTGGATGCGGGCCCCAAAAAAGTCAGCCCTTTTTTCATCCCCATGCTCATCGGCAACATGGCCGCCGGGCTCATCTCCATTTACCACAACGCCAAGGGGCCGAACCTTTCCATCCAGACGGCCTGCGCGGCCGGGACTCACGCCGTGGGACAGGCCTTCCACATGATTCGCAACGGAATGGCGGACATCATGATCACCGGGGGGGCCGAATCCACCATCACCCCCTTGTGCGTGGCGGGATTCAACTCCATGAAAGCCCTCTCCACGAGAAACGACGATCCCGAAAAGGCTTCCCGCCCCTTCGATCGGGACCGGGACGGGTTTGTGCTGGGAGAAGGGGGTGCGGTGCTGGTGCTCGAAGAGCTGGGACTGGCCCTGGAGAGAGGGGCCCGAATCTATGCGGAAATGCTGGGATTCGGGACCTCCGGGGACGCCTTTCACATGGCGGCCCCCGCCCCCGACGGAGAAGGGGCGGCCCGTTGCATGCAGTTGGCCCTCGAGGATGCCGGAATCGCCCCCGTCGAGGTGGACTACATCAATGCCCACGGCACGTCCACGGACCTGAACGACAAGTACGAAACCCAAGCCATCAAGAAGATTTTCGGGGAACACGCCAAAAGATTGGCCATCAGTTCCACCAAGTCCATGACGGGTCACCTGCTGGGTGCCGCGGGGGGGATCGAAGCGGCCTATACGGCGCTCACCATCGCCCGGGACCTCATTCCGCCCACCATCAACTACGAAAATCCCGATCCCGATTGCGACCTGGACTACGTTCCCAACCGGGCTCGAGAAGCCCCGGTGGGCAAGGCCATGTCCAATTCCTTCGGCTTTGGGGGAACCAATGGAACCCTGGTCCTGGGGAAATGGAACGGAGGGGCGTGATCTCGTCGGGAATCCTTGATCCCGGTACAATGATATTGCATACTTAAAGTCCAAAACAGGCAGTTCGAGATGAAGATCGCCATCGCATGTGATCACGGTGGATTCGAGCTCAAGGAAACCGTAACGGCTCACTTGAAATCCCGGGGCTGCGGGGTGACGGACCTGGGGACCCACGGGACGGATTCCGTGGACTACCCGCAGTACGCGATGGCGGTGGTCCGGGAGGTCCTCGAGGAAAGGGCGGATCGGGGCATTCTCATTTGCGGAAGCGGCATCGGCATGTGCATGACGGCCAACCGCGTTCCCGGAGTGCGGGCGATCATGGCTTCGGAACCCTATGCCGCCAAGATGGGCCGACGCCACAACAACAGCAACATCCTGTGCCTGGGCGGCCGATTCATCGGTCCCGGCCTGGCCCTGGAAATCGTGGATACGTGGCTGCAGGAGCCCTTCGAGGGCGGACGCCACCAGAGGCGCCTGGACTTGATGGAGGAGTTGGCCCGGGGATTCGCGTCCTAGGCGGTGGGAAGCGGCACCGAACCCCATCGGGAGTCCCGAGGTCCAGGGGGGCGGGGATTCGGCGTCGGGGGCGACCACCGAGGATGCCGTGGGAGGGTTTTCGGGAATGAGGCCCGTCCCGTTTTGTACACAAGGAAAGCACCATGTCCTACCTTGACGTCATCGATCCTGAGATCACTCAAGTTCTACTGGAAGAGGAACAGCGCCAGAGGGGAAAGCTGGAACTGATCGCGTCGGAGAATTTCGTCAGCGACGCCGTTCGAGAGGTTCAAGGTTCCGTGCTGACCAACAAGTACGCCGAAGGGTACCCCGGCAAGAGGTACTACGGAGGATGCGAGTTCGTGGACGTTGCCGAGAAGCTGGCCCAACAGCGGGCCAAGAAGCTCTTCGGGGCGGATTACGTCAACGTTCAACCTCACTCAGGGTCCCAGGCCAACATGGCCGTATATTTCTCGGTGCTTCAACCCGGCGATACCATCCTGGGCATGGACCTGCGCCAGGGGGGGCATCTTACCCACGGAAGCCCCGTGAGCTTTTCGGGCAAGCTCTTCCGGGTGGTGTCCTACGGAGTTCGGCGGGATACGGAAACCATCGACTACGAGCAGTTGGAGGAATTGGCCCGGGAGCATCGTCCTCGGCTGATCATCGCGGGGGCAAGCGCCTATCCGCGCATCATCGATTTTTCCCGGTTCCGGGCCGTCGCCGAGTCCGTGGGGGCGTTTCTCATGGTGGACATGGCCCACATCGCCGGGCTGGTCTGTACGGGACTGCATCCCAATCCCGTCCCCTATGCCGATTTTGTGACCTCCACCACCCACAAGACCCTGCGGGGACCCCGGGGGGGACTGATTCTCTCCCACCGGGAACACGGGAAAAGCCTCGACAGCCAGATCTTTCCGGGAATCCAGGGGGGGCCGCTCATGCACGTCATCGCCGCCAAGGCCGTGGCCTTCCAGGAAGCCCTGCAGCCGTCCTTCCGGGAATACCAGAAACGGGTGGTGGAAAACGCCGGGAGGCTGGCCTCGGAGCTCACCAGCCTGGGCTACCGGCTGGTATCCGGGGGCACCGACAACCACCTGATGCTCATCGATGTTGCCCCCCGGGGACTCACGGGAAAGATGGCCGAAGAAACCCTGGACAAGGCCGGAATCACGGTGAACAAGAATTCCATCCCGTTTGATCCCCAGAAGCCCGGCATCACCAGCGGGATCCGCATCGGGACCCCCGCGGTGACCACCCGAGGGATGACCCCCGACCATATGATCCTGGTGGCCCATTTCATCCACCGAGCGCTCCAGGCCGCGGACAAGGAGCTTACCCTGCAGAACCTGAGAACGGAGGTGGCGGAATTCTGCTCCGCCTTCCCCCTTCACCGGGCGGATCCCGTCTGAAGAGAGAAGGGGAACCCGAGAGCATGTCCCGCCCCGGGGAGAAAAGACGCCGGACCTCAACCCGGCGCTCTTTTTTGGATGCCCATGAAGCCCACAACCCCCCATGATGTCTACATGAGACAGGCCCTGGCCCTGGCCGCCCGGGGCAGGGGAACCACCAGCCCGAACCCCATGGTGGGAGCGGTGGTGGCGGACCGGACCGGGGTCGTGGGAAAGGGATACCATGCCTTTCCCGGGGGACCTCACGGGGAAGTCAACGCCCTGAGGGATGCCGGGGACCGGGCCGTCGGGGCCACCCTCTACGTGACCCTGGAACCCTGCAACCATTTCGGACGGACCCCTCCCTGCACCGGCGCCATTCTCGATGCGGGGATAGCCCGGGTGGTGGTGGGGATGCGGGACCCGAATCCCCACGTGGCGGGAGGGGGAATTCGAGCCCTCGAGGAACGCGGAATCGTCGTGGAATACGGGGTCCTCGAGGAGGAATGCCGCCGCCTGAACCAGCCCTTCATCAAGCATTCCACCACGGGAATCCCCCACGTGACCCTCAAGGCCGCCTCGACCCTGGACGGGCGCATTGCGTCGCGAACGGGCGATTCCAAGTGGATCACCAACGAACGATCCCGGCGATTCGTCCATCGCCTCCGCCAATCCCGGGACGCCGTCCTGGTGGGGATCGGAACCGCCCGGGCGGACGACCCTCGACTGACCGTGCGGCTTCCGGGAAAGACCCCCCGACGGCAAAGGGTCCGAATCGTGCTGGACACTCGATTGAGACTGTCTCCGGAGTCCTACCTGGTCCGGACCGCCGGGGAGGCTCCCACCTGGGTGGCGTGCGGGCAGGGAGCCCCCTCGGCCGCAGAGCGGGCCCTTGTGGAGCGGGGGGTGCAGGTGATGCGGTTGCCGGAAGAGGCGGGCCGGGTGGCCCTGGTTCCTCTCCTCCGGGAGCTGGGAAGCCGCGGGGTGACCAGCCTGCTGGTGGAAGGGGGCGCACACGTTTTGGGGGCCTTCCTCGACCAGGGTCTTGCCGATGAGTTCTTCTTCTTTTACGCGCCCAAGATCCTGGCGGACGGCCGGGGAATTCCCATGATCGCGGGAAGAGCTCGACCGAGCCTCCGGGAAGCCGTGGAGGTTCACGACGTCCGCATCAGGAGATTCGGCGCGGATTGGATGGTGTTCGGGCGGTTCCGTGCGAACCTCTATTGAACCGGTGTGCCGATGTTTACGGGACTGATTGAAGGAACGGGTCTGCTGCTGCGGATGGATCGTCGGGGGGCCGATGCGCAGATGGTGCTTCGGGCCTCCTTTCCCATGGAACGGCTTGCCTTGGGGGAGAGCATTTCCGTGGACGGGGTCTGCCTGACGGTGGCTTCTTTTCAAGGAGACGTCTTTGCCGCGGACGTTTCTGCGGAAACCCTCCGGAGGACCACCCTGGGCCGCAAGACGTCGGGTTCTCGAGTCAACCTGGAAAGGGCGCTCCGGCTGGGGGACCGGTTGGGCGGGCACCTGGTGAGCGGCCACGTGGACGGGATCGGGGTTTTGAAGGAGCGCCGACCCGAAGGACGTTCCCTGAAACTCTCCTTCGAGATTCCGCCGGATCTTTCCGTCTACGTGGTGGAAAAGGGCTCCATCGCCGTCAACGGAATCAGTCTCACGGTGAACGCGTGCAGCCCGGGACGCTTCGAGGTGAACATCATTCCGCACACCTCCGGGGAAACCACCCTCGGGGAGATCCGGGTCGGCGAAGAGGTCAACATCGAGACGGACCTCATCGGAAAATATGTGGCCAAGATGCTCGATAGTTGGCTGAACAGTTCTCGGAAAACGGAAAAACCCGGTCGAATCGACCCGTCTTTTCTCCAAAAGCACGGGTTTCTGTAGGGGAAACCCGGGAGGGAAAGCCGATTCCACGGGGGGACATTTCCCCGGAGCCTTCCCCGGATCGTCGGCTTGAGATGTGGAATTCTTCGTGTTATAGATCCATGGATGTAAGGGCGAGGCCCGGCGAGGCCTCCACCGCTTCCCTTGCACAATCCCTCAACCAAAGGAGCTCGATCAAGATGCCTCTGGCAACGATCCCGGAAGCCCTGGAAGATATTCGGCAGGGCAAGATGGTGATATTGGTGGACGATGAAGACCGCGAGAACGAGGGGGACTTGTGCATGGCCGCGGAGAAGGCCACCCCCGAGGCGATCAATTTCATGGCCCGTTACGGTCGAGGTCTCATCTGCCTGTCTCTCACCCCCGAGTGGGTGGATCGCCTGCGCCTTCCCATGATGGTCTCCAACAACCTGTCCCGCTTCCAAACGGCCTTCACCGTTTCCATCGAGGCCCGCCAGGGGGTGACCACGGGGATCAGCGCCGCCGACCGGGCGCACACCATTCTTACGGCCATTGCCGATAATGCCAAACCCGAAGACCTGGTGAGCCCGGGCCACGTATTTCCCCTTCGCGCCAAGAAAGGGGGAGTCCTGGTAAGGACGGGCCAGACGGAAGGGTCGGTGGACCTGGCCCGCCTGGCGGGACTGAAACAGGCCGGGGTCATCTGCGAAGTCATGAAGGACGACGGCACCATGGCCCGGATGCCGGACCTCGAGAGGTTCTCCCAAGAGCACGGAGTCAAAATCGTGGCCGTAGCGGACATCATTCGCTACCGGATGCAGCATGAGCTCTTCGTCCACAAGAGCGCCGAGGCTCACATCCCCTCCGCCTGGGGAGGGGAATTTCGGGTCATTGCGTACACCAACGACATCGACGAATACACCCACCTCGCCCTGGTCAAGGGGGAAATCGACCCCGAAGAGGAAACCCTGGTGAGGGTGCATTCCGAATGCATCACCGGGGACGTCTTCGGGTCCCTGCGCTGTGACTGCGGAGGACAGCTGCGGGCCGCTCTGAGCCGCATCGGCAAGGAGGGCCGCGGGGTCATCCTGTACATGCGCAATCACGAAGGCCGCGGAATCGGTCTTCTCAACAAGATCAAGGCCTATGCCCTGCAGGAAAAGGGATACGACACGGTGGAAGCCAACCAGGTCCTGGGGTTCCAGCCGGACCTGCGGGACTACGGGATCGGGGCCCAGATGCTGGTGGACCTGGGAGTGCGCAAAATGCGCCTCATGACCAACAACCCCAAGAAGGTGGTGGGTCTCGAGGGCTACGGGCTGAAGATCACCGAACGAGTGCCGTTGGAAATTCCTCCCAACGAGTCCAATATCCGGTACCTGAGCACCAAGTGCACCAAGATGGGGCATCTGCTGAGCTGCGTCCTGCAGGAGGATGTGCACCATGAAAGTCTATGAAGGCAAGCTTCTTGCCCAGAACCTCCGTTTCGGTATCGTGGTGAGCCGCTTCAACGACTTCATCTGCGATCGGCTGTTGGGGGGGGCCCTGGATGCCCTGCAGCGAAGCGGTGCCGATGAAAAGGCCATTGACGTTTACAAGGTGCCGGGGGCCTTCGAGATTCCTCTCATCGCCCGGAAAGTGGCCTCCACCGGTCGCTATGACGCGGTCATCTGCCTGGGTGCGGTGATTCGGGGAGCGACCCCTCACTTCGATTACGTGGCCAATGAAGTCTCCAAAGGGGTGGCCCACGTGGGGCTCGAGACCGGGGTGCCCATCGCCTTCGGAGTCCTGACCACCGATACCCTGGAACAGGCCATCGAACGGGCCGGGTCCAAGCCGGGAAACAAGGGTTGGGATGCCGCCATGGCGGCCGTGGAGATGGCCAACCTCATCCAACAGATCGCATGATGCCTCATGGGCCGACGCAGACGTTCCCGGGAAATCGCTCTACAGATCCTCTATGAAATGGAAATGGCTCAGGTCCCTCCGGACCAGGCCATTTCCCTGGTCTACGAACATTTCGAGGCTCCGTCCTCTTCCCGTCCCTTCACGGAAAACCTGGTGATGGGAGTCGTCCTCCACCGCAAGGAAATCGACCAGCTTATCGCGGCCGCCTCCGAACACTGGCGCATTGACCGCATGTCCATCGTGGATCGAAACATCCTGCGAATCGCCCTGTTCGAAATGCTTCACTGCGAGGACATCCCTCCCAAGGTCTCCATCAACGAAGCCATCGACCTGGGAAAGACCTTCGGCACCGAGGATTCCGGCGCCTTCATCAACGGAATCCTGGATCACATGCTCCTGGAACTGAAGGAAAGCCGGAGAATCCCGGGGGACCGGTCTCCATCCTGACGTCGTTCACGGTTCCTCATGCCCCGAAAATCCGCTTGAAGAGGCCCCTCTTCGAAGGTTCGGGCTCGGGAAGCCCCAAGTGCCGACAGAGGGCGGTCTCCAACTTGTCCTGGGAGATGTCGGATCCCTCCACCACGATCTCATCTCCCACCATGATGGCCGGCGCAACGGGAAGCTCCAGTTCGAAGTACTCATCGCATTGGTATTCCGCGATGGGCTTTGAAACGACTTCGATTTCGATATCCTTGTACTTTTCACCCAACCTGGGCATCATCCGGAGAAAATTCTTTCAGGGCTTGCCGTTGGGCTCATTCAAGAAAAACCTGACCTTGAGCATCTTTGTTTCTCCTTTCCCTAGCTTCCGCCTTTATTGAGCTGTGCCATCCGCCCCAGAAACTGGTCCGCCGGAAGGAAATCCACGAGGCGCAGGTCACGCCTTTCCTTGCCGCTCGGGTCGAGGAACACGATCGTTGGAACCCCTTTGATCTCGTATTGCTGAAGCAGCCGTTCGTGGACGGGATCGCCTCCCTTGGTCAAGTCCACTTTCACCATAACAAAACGGCCGTCTGCCTCCTTCACAACGGAAGCATCGTGGAAGGTGACTTCCTCAAGTTCCCGGCACGGCGTGCACCAGCCGGCATAGAAGTCAAGGATGACGGGCTTTTTCAAGTATTGAGCCTCTTTCAATACCTCCTCCGAGTAGGGCTTCCAGGCAATCCCCGGTCCCTGAAGGGTCCATGAGGTGACCAGGAAAGCGCAGAGAACCAGCCACGTGACCCCGGCTCCGCCTTTCAGCCACGGGAAAGCTTTGAATCTTGCCTCGCTTTGGTCCATCCACCCGAGATGCAACCCGGCAGCCAGGGCTACGAGGGCAATCGGCAGGGAGCTCCACCGGCCGGGGAGAACCGGCCGAATGAAATGCACCGCCATTGCGACCAGGACCCAGCCCATGAGCTTCCTTACCCAGATCATCCAGTCGCCCGAGCGGGGAAGCTTTTCCAGTTGTCCCGAAAACACCGCCAGGAAAAACAGGGGCAATCCCAGGCCCAGACTCAGCGTAAAAAAGACGGCAAATCCAAGCAACGGGCTTCCCATGCCCGCAACCCAGGTGAGGAGTCCAAGAACGAAGGGACCGATGCAGGGAGCTGCAACCACGCCCAGGGTGAGTCCCATAAAGAGGCTTCCAAGGTAGCCCGTGTAGGATTTTGCAGCAGCCTGGGTGAGGCCGCTGGGAAGGCGCATCTCCCAGAACCCGAAAAGGCTCGTGGCAAACAAGACAAGCACCGAGGCAACGACAAGGAGGACGATGGGGTTTTGGAGGATCGATCCCATGAGGCTGCCGGTAAGGGACGCAACCACTCCGAGGATGGAGTTGGTGAGGGCAAGGCCCGTCATATAGTTCAAACCATGCACGAGGAGCTTTCCCCGGCCCGCTCCTCCCTTGGCGGCTTGACCGCCAAAGTAGGAAACCGTGATGGGGATCAAGGGGTAGACGCACGGAGTGAGGTTTAAAGCCATGCCGCCCGCAAAGATGCCAAGGAGGGTCCATAGCATCCCCCAGCCATATAGCGGCCCGGGGAGCCCGGGTTCTTCCCTCGTTTGAGCAAGACCCGCCGGGGCGCTCTCAACGGGCATGCCTCTTGCCTGCCACTGGGGATAACCGTACGGATCTCGGTAGACGTTCCTGTAGCCAAGCTTTACGGCCACACGGGCCGCCGAGTCGCTGCGTACTCACGTGAGGCCCGCTCAGTAGAAGATGACGGTGCGATCCTTGTCGGGTCCCAGGAGGGTTTCGAGAGCCGATGCCTTGCGCCATCTCGCCCATGAGGTCGGCTCCATGGGGAAGTTCACCGCTCCTTGAAGATGCCCTGTGCGGTATTCCCATTCCTGGCGGGTGTCTACCAGAAGAAAGCCCTTGGGATCCGT
>Ga0116192_1002492_pt1 | contig 12209 bp, 12 predicted proteins | sample AD_UKC113_MetaG_FD_89876 | JGI IMG/M metagenome (GOLD analysis project Ga0116192, IMG submission 89876) | Active sludge microbial communities of municipal wastewater-treating anaerobic digesters from Hong Kong - AD_UKC113_MetaG | ecosystem: Engineered > Bioreactor > Anaerobic > Digestate... | reverse complement strand
TTGTTGATGCCTGTCAGGGTGTTTCTTCTATCTATACTGAAGAATTCTTAAAAAATTTGGGCTGTGATGTATTGGTCTTCAATAAATTTCCATATGGTAAATTTTCTCATAATCCAGAACCACTTATAGAAAATCTTCAGCAATTAAAAGAAAAAGTTATTAAAGAAAAAGGAGATATTGGTTTTATTCAAGACCCTGATTGCGACCGTTTTTCATTTGTCTGTGAAAATGCTGATATTCCAGGAGAAGAAACAACTTTAGCAATCTGCCTTGATTCAGTCCTTGAAAAAGAAAAAACACCTGTTGTTGTTAACTTATCAACTACTTCTTTAATTGATGATATATGTAAAAAACATAAAGTCAAAATTTATAGAACAAAAATTGGAGAAATAAATGTTGTTGAAAAAATGAGAAAAATAAAGAGTAGAGCAGGGGGAGAAGGCAACGGCGGGGTTATATGGGGAAAATTTCATTATGGAAGAGATAGTTACATTGGAATATCCCTTTTGCTTGAAAAAATGGCAGAAGAAAACAAAAAAATATCTGAAATTGTAAATAATTATCCTAAATATTATATGATAAAAGAGAAATATAAAATTAAAAACATAAAATTTATTCTTAAAAAAATAAAAAAAATTTATAAAAACGAGAAATTGGATTTAACTGATGGAATTAAAATTATAAGAGAAAATGGATGGATTCATATAAGGCAATCAGGAACTGAACCAGTTGTAAGAGTTATAGTAGAAGCAACAACAAAAATAACTGCTGATGAATATCTAAAAGAAATTTATAGTATACTTTCCGCCAGACCAGGTATGCCAGACCAGGTATGGAGAAGTACTTAATGGAGAGGACAGTCCTCCTCAAAAAAATGGAAATTTTAAATGAAATAATAAAAACTTCAATAATGCTTTTTATTGTAATAGATGCAATTGGTGGTATTCCTATTTTTATTTCTCTTGTTCCAGACATCTCAGAAGATGAAGTTAAAAAAGTTGTGAATCTTGCTATAATTGTAAGTTTTTTTATTCTTTTATTTTTTGGAGTTATTGGTAGATGGATACTTTACTTATTTAATATAAATTTAGAAGAATTTAAAATTGCAGGTGGATTTCTCCTTCTTATTATTGCCCTTGACGAAATTTTTAATATATTACCTGAAAGAAAATATCCAAAAGAAGAACTTGGAATTGTTCCAATAGGTTGTCCACTACTTGCAGGTCCAGGAGCAATTACAGTAATTCTTGTAATTCTTTATAGATTTAATTTTCCCCAAAATTATATTATAATGAGTGCAAGTGTAGTTATTGTCACATTGGTAAACTGGATTATTCTTTCAAGGTTAATTAATATCAAAAGAATTTTTGGTAGAAAAGGTATATTACTTCTTACAAAATTGATGGGAATAATTCTTGCTGGAATTTCAATAAATTTTTTAGTTAGTGGAATAAAAAACTTATTTACCGGCTAATCAATTTTTTTGTAAAAATCTTTGATTTTTTTTATTGCCTCTTCTGGTTCATTAACAATAGAAAAAATTAAAAGGTCTTCAGGAGAAATATATCCTCTTTTAAGTTGGGTATTTTTCATCCAATCAATTAGTCCTTTCCAATATGAACTATCAAAAAGAATAATAGGAAATTTATGAATTCTTCCTGTCTGAATTAAAGTTATTGCTTCTGTAAATTCATCAAGAGTCCCAAATCCACCTGGAAAAATTACAAAACCCTTTGTATATTTAACAAACATAACTTTTCTTGTAAAAAAATATTTAAATGAAAGAAGTGTTTTGATATATGGGTTTGGCTTTTGTTCATGAGGTAGTTCTATATTAAGCCCTATTGAATTTCCACCAGCAAGTGTTGCTCCTTTATTTGCTGCTTCCATTATTCCAGGACCACCACCAGTTATTACAGTATAACCATTTTTTGAAAGTAATTTCCCCAATTCAACTGCCTTTTTATACCAGATATCTCCTTCTTTAACTCTTGCAGCACCCCAAACAGTTACTGCATCTTTCACATTACCTAATTCTTCAAATCCCTCAATAAATTCAGCCATTATTCTGAAAATTCTCCATGACTCTTCTGCATAAATTTTTTCTTCCTTATTCATTATCTATCCCCCTCTTTATTTATTTTTTCAACTATTAGAACTGGACCATCTTTTCCAATAACTTTTATCTCTTCATTTTTTTTAATAATTTCGTTTTTATCTTTTGGAATACCTTTCCAATACTCACCATGAACAAAAATTAATCCTTCAGGATTTAAATCCGTTTTAACCCTTCCTTTTTCTCCAATAAGTCCCTCAGTTCCAGTTGTAACTTTTCTCCTTCTCGTTTTAAGAGCAAATAACAATATAGCCCATATAAAAAAACCAGATGCAAAAGCAACAGTGAAAATTAGTGAAGTAGCAATTTTTATTTCAGAACCAGGTCTGATTAGCATAAAAGAACCAATAAGAAAAGAAATAATACCTGAAATAAAAAACAATCCAAATGTTGGAGTTATTGCCTCAATTCCAAAAAGTATAAAACCTAAAATAAGTAAAAGAAGTCCTGCAATGTTTATAGGCATTGTATGTAAAGCAAAAAATCCAAGTATCAAACAAATTGTGCCTGCAATACCTGGTAGTCCAAAACCAGGATGTGAAAATTCTAATATTATTCCCCACATACCAATTATTAAAAGTAAATACGCAATATTTGGGTCTGAAATTGTTTTTAAAAAATCATCTTTAAATGATTGTTTTAGTGATTCAAAAACAATATCTTTTGTATGAAGAATAATTTCTTTTTCATTTTTCTTTATTTTTTTCCCATCAAGTTTTTTAAGAAGTTGGTCAATATCTTCTGCTATAAAATCAATAACATTATTTTTTAATGCTTCTGTTTCGGTTGAGGAAATACTCTCTCTCACTGCTTTTTCCGCCCATTTTTCATTTCTTCCTTTATATTTAGCAATACTTTTTATAAAACTCACCGTATCATTAACTACTTTTTCCTCCATTGTTTTGTTCTGCTCATCTCCACCAGTTAAAGTAACAGGATGAGCAGCACCTATATTTGTTGCAGGTGCCATCACCAAAATATCACACGAAAGAGCAATAAAAGTTCCAGCAGAAGCACATTGTGCTCCTGATGGATAAACAAAACCAATAATTGGAACTTTTGATTTTAATATCTCCTGAACAATTTTTCTTGTAGAGGATAGAAGACCACCAGGAGTATCAATTATTAGTAAAACAAACTCTGCATTATTCTTTTCTGCTGAATTTATAACTCTTGTAATTTGATAATATGTAATAGGACCAATAGCATCATTTATATTTAAAGTGTATGCTTTATTTTCAGAAAAACAAAAGGATGATATTAAAAAAAAGCAAGGAAGAAATAAAATTATTTTTCTCATTTTTCTAAAATAGCAGGTCTTTTATAAATTTTCCCTTTATATTCAACTTCAATCATTGGCCAGTTTTTATCTTCTGTTATTATTGTATTTTTATCTTTTTCAATAATAATTGTATCTTCTGATTTTGTCCCTGTTATTGAAGGATTCCAAGCAAATGAACTTTTTTCAATAACTTTTTCATCTGTCTCTTCTGTAACCCTAAAATATCTTGTTGAATAACCAGTTGGTCCTCCTTGATGATGTAATTGCCACTCATTTTCAAAACCTGTTTCTTTATATGATGATTTTGCTTTTTTAAAAATATCTGACATCTTCACATCTGGTCTTGTCTCATCAATAAAAACAGTATCAACAAAACAAACACTTTTATGTTTTCTCAAAATAGATTCCTCCAACTTTCCAAAATTAACTATTCTTGTAAGAGATACAATAAGACCATATCTTTTCCCACAAATAGCAATTAAAACTCTCTTATCTAATTTTTTTTCTGTTGGTATTGGATGTCTGTATTTCTCAATTCGTTCATCTGCACCAACAAGTATAACAACTGGAATTATATCTTTTTCCCATAACTTTTGACTTACTATACCTGCAATTTCAGTTTCTTTCATTCCCGGTTTTATAACTTTTGAAATTTCTGTAATACTTTCAGATGCCAATTTTCCAACTTCCTTGTATCTATCAATTTCCTCATCAACTAATGGAAAATGTAATTTTTCTAACTTCACAGGAATAGTAAAATTAGTTGGAATATCCGAACCAATTTTGCCTTTACATATTTTTTTAACTTCCTCAAACAACTCATTTTCTTTATACCAATTCTTTACGATAAATTCCCAATCACTAATTTCTTCTTCAAAAATTCTTGGATATTCAATATTTGTTGTTAAAAGAAAAGATTTATCAGGTGTTATTAAAATACTACAAACACCTTTTTCTGTATTAAGTCCAACAAAATTTTTCTTCCCACCGGTTAACCATGAAAAATTTGATACACCTGATACTAAAATTCCACTCAATCCATTTTCTTTTATATATCTTCTTACTCTCTCAATTTTAGTTTCTTTTTCCATTTCCTTAATTTACCTTTTTTTCTTTTCTGTTGTCAAATTTTTAGTATGTCAGAAATACAAAAAGTGTTAGTAAATCCTAACTGAACCCCATACTAATTCTCAGTATCTAAATATCTTATTGCTCAATAGATATACCTACCTGAACTTGAAGAGGTCATTTTAAGGCGGTTTCAGAATTAAGAGAGTTTTTATTTTCTGAGCAAGTTTATTTGGTAAAAGTTTTTCTATTTTAACCCCTAACTTCCCACAAATCAAGTAATCGGTATTCTGAAATGTTATTTTTAAGAGGTAAAAAATACAAATTTTTAAAAAAAAATAAACATATAAATTTTATTTAAATTGCTTGATAGTGGTATATTAACATATAAATTTTCAAAGGTATTCTGCAGGATTTCAATAAAAAAGATTTTAAATATTGACAGGGAGATAGGATTAAATTATAAAATTACTTAGTAAGTAATATAAAAGGAGGCGGGTATGAGTAAAACTGAAAAAGTTAAAGAATACGCAAAAAAATGTGGAGCAGACCTTGTGGGGATTTCCTCACCGGAGAGATTTGAAGGTGCACCTCTCCAGATGGACCCTCGTCAAATAATGCCCGGAGTAAAATCAATAATTGTTTTAGGATTCAGAGTATTCAGAGGGACATTTAGAGGGATTGAAGAAGGGACATTTTTCAGTAATTATTCATCTATGGGATATGGAGGAATAAGTAATATTCAAATGCCAATGGTGCTCTGGAATTTTTGTAAAATAATAGAAGATAAGGGATATGAGGCAATTCCATTAGGACATTTGAGTCCATGGAGAGCAATTGATGAAAATGGTGAAATTAAAAAAGGATATAGTCGACCAGTTGCTCCAGGTAAACCTACGCCGGATGTAATGATTCATCATAGGATAGCGGCTTTTTGTGCTGGATTGGGAGAGATTGGATATAGCAAGGTTTTTCTAACACCTGAATTTGGACCAAGACAGAGATTAGGGGAAGTTCTGACTGATATGCCTTTAGACCCTGACCCACTATATGAAGGACCTGCAATTTGTGATAGATGTATGGAATGTGTAAAAGGATGTCCAGCAGGTGCAATAAGTAGGATAAAAACTGTAAAAGTAGAAGTTGCAGGTAAGATGTTAGAATGGGGAGAATTAGATGTAGAAAAATGTTCAATAGGGTTACGAGGAGGAAGAAAAGTAAAAGAGGGAGAGAAAGGAGATTATCTACAGGGTCGTTCTGATGTAAAACCGGGGATGCATTCGCCATTTTATCATAAACCCCCCAATGTTTTTATTCATGGAGAAGCGATATGTGGTGGTAGAGGGTGTATTAGAGCATGTATGATTCATTTAGAAAAACAGGGAAAGTTAAAAAATAAATTTAAAGACCCATTTAGAAAAGAAACACCATGGAGGGTAAACTGGGATTAATACAGATAAATTATAAAGTTTCTATTCTAATCCGTAAAGTAAAAGGAGTGTTTTATGGCAAATGTACAGGAGATAAAAATTAAATCAAGTGTAGATGGTACTACCCAACCTAATATAATTATTACTTCATCCTCATATAATATTGAGAATTTTGTTCCTTTACTTGTTGCTTTACATACCTGGCAGGGTGATTATAAGCAATTAGTGAAACCCATAGAAAAACAGATAGAAAAAAGGAACTGGGTTGCACTTCTTCCTAATTTTCGTGGTCCTAATTGTTTAGAAAATCCTGATTGTAAGAAGGCATGTGGTTCTGAATATGCACAAAGGGATATTGTAGATGCGATTAATTATGTTTTTTCCTGTTATAAAATAGATAAACAGAGAGTTTATTTAATTGGTGGGTCTGGTGGCGGATATATGAGTTTAATGATGGTTGCTAAATATCCAAATATGTGGTCAGCAGTTAGTACATGGGCATCCATTAGTGATTTAAAAAAATGGTGGGAAGAAAATAAAAATTATAGTATACATATTGAAGCATGCTTAGGTGGTCCACCGGGTAAAAGTTCCGAAATTGATAAAGAATATTATGAAAGGTCTCCAATTAATTTTATTACATCTGCAAAGAATGTTTGGCTTGATATTCACCATGGGATAAATGATATGGTAGTTCCATATCATCACAGTGAAGATGTTTATAAAAAACTTATAGATGCAGGCAGTAAAAAGGCAAGGTTTACATTATTTAAAGGAGGACATACTATTAATTATTTTCAGGCATGTCAGTGGGTTAGTAAAAAAAGCAATGAAATTGTTGTTACAACTTGAAACATAAATAATTTTTAAAAATTCCATGAAGATTAGAATTGTTAATAAAAATAAGCAGTAAAATATGAGAGAATGTATGATGAGTTTAAGTCCTAAATTCCCATATATACTTGTTCAATTGAGTATGTTGAAAAGAAGCAAGTATTAATGACATAAAGCAGGTTTTCAAACGTTTGTTTTGTAGTTTGCCACAAAACACATCAGATTATTTATGTTATAGACAATTACCTTTTTACTCGTGATTTGCCTGCCCATATATCCCATATTTCTTCATCTCCTCTATTGTCCTATCTAAACTGCTTACATCTACTATATTCCAGGGTAAATACTGAAAAATAATGGCAACCCTTTCCCTTTGGCCACTACAAATAAAAATTTTATCTCTTCCTCTATCTTATCTATATATCCCCACTCGTTTATATCCATATTTATCTGATTAGGTAGTCCTGTTGTATCTATTATTATCCCTTCTTTGGTAATGTCTATTTTTTCCTGTAAAAACAAGAAGCAACCATCTATAAAATTTTCAACTACTAAAATTGTAAAACATATCCACAATCTCGCCCGTTGGGTCTTTACGCCCGAGGGTATCCTGCGGCTTTTTAAAAATATAAAATTTTTCTCTTTTTCTTCCTAAATTATATTAAAACCTGTTATATCCTTCCCCCCTTCTCCTGCTTCCTTACCTGCTACTATTTCTTCTATCTATTGACGAACTCTCTTACTTGGTGGGAGACTTTTATTACTATTCATTGCAACCCCTTTCTTTTTTATTCATATATACAGGATGGCCTTTATCTTTGTCAAATTTATTTTTGAGGAAACTACCCTCTTTCAAAGAGATTATTTTTGAGGAATGCCGTAGTTATGAGTTATCTTTCAAACTATCTTATTCCTTCTGCTTGTGAAGTTGATGTTACTGGTGCTTTAGGTATGTATATTTTACAAATTGCATCAGAAAAACCTTCTGCAATAGTTGATTGGAATAACAATTACAAAAATGACAAAGATAAATGTGTCTTTTTTCATTGTAGCAATTTTCCTATATCATTTTTTGAGGAAAACAAAATTGTAAGTTCAGAAATAATAAAATCAAGTGTTGGTGAAGAAAATGCTTATGGGTCAATTATTGGGAAAATAAAAGCAGGACATTTTACTTTTTTAAGATTATCAACAGACGATATAAAAGGAGAAATTAAGGCATATACAGGGGAAGGAGAAATCACAGAAGAAAAGGTTAAAACATTTGGTGGTTATGGTGTTGCAGAAATTAAAAACCTTCAAAAATTATTAAAATTTATATGTGAAAATGGATTTGAACATCATACCTGTATAAATTTCTCAAATGTTTCAAATATTATTTATGAAGCATTAAAAAAATATAAAAAATGGGATATATATAAAAATGACTAAGGTTTAGAGTAAACAATTTCTCTATTACAATACTTTTTTTGTTAAACATAAAAATTTTAGTTTGATAGGGAATATGAAAATGACTAAAAAAGAAAGAGTTAAATATGCCTTGCTTCATCAAGAAACAGATATTGTTCCTTTTAATATAAATTTTACTCAACCTGCATATAGAAAACTTACTAATTATTTTGGAGGGGAAATCTCTGAAGATGAAATTGGAAATCATATAGTTTATATAGAACCAGTTTCTTTTAACTCATGGGTTGAAATTAAACCCAATATGTGGATGGATGAATTTGGAGTTATGTGGGATAGGTCTATAGATAAAGATATAGGTAATCCAATACCTGTGCTAAAATATCCCTCTATAAAGGGGTATAAATTTCCTGACCCTGATAATCCTAAAAGATATTCTCATTTCTCTACAATTATAGAAAAAAATAAAGATAAATTTATTTTATGCTCTATCGGTTTTTCTCTTTTTGAAAGAGCATGGACATTAAGAGGAATGGAAAATTTTTTAATAGATATGATAGAAAATCCACCTTTCGTCAATGAACTTCTTGATACAATTGTTAATTTTAATATAAAAATAATTAAAAACACTTCAAAATATCCAATAGATGGTTTTAGATTTGGAGATGACTGGGGACAACAAAAAGGGTTGATAATGGGAATACCTTTCTGGAGAAAATTTCTTAAACCTCGATTAGAAAAAATGTATCAGGAAGTTCATAAAGTTGGCCTGCCAGTATTTATTCATTCTTGTGGAGATGTTCAAGAAATACTACCCGAATTAATAGATATTGGCGTAAATGTTTTTAATCCATTTCAACCAGAAGTAATGAATATCTTTGAAATCAAAAGAATTTATGGAGATAAACTTTCATTTTTTGGTGGTATTAGTGTTCAAAAACTTCTTCCATTTGGTACACCTCAACAGGTAAAAGATGAGACTAAAAAAATTTTACAAACTATTGGCAAAGGAGGAGGATATATTGCTTCTCCATCTCATGATATTCCTAAAGATGTTCCTGTAGAAAATATTGTTGCTCTTATAGAAACATTAAATCCTGATTTCCCTTTTAAATAACTATGAGTAAATAAAAATTATACATCTCGTATTACTGGTAAAATTGCCCCATCTAACTTGTAATTTTTTTCTTTCACTTGATATAAAAATTTCAGTTGACAGAAAATCAAAAAAAGTGTTATATTGAATTACCAAAATGAAATTTTTATATTTAGTAGTTGTGATTTTTTTATGTGGACTGATAGGAACAGCAATTGGAGAAATTACTTTATTTTTTGTTCCAATTTCTTCCAATTTTTATAATTTTTTAAGTTCTTCTTTTTCTCCCCTTTCTTTTTCAATAAATAATTTTAATCTTGTTGTATGCTCAATTTCTTTATCAATAATAACAAAAATTACTCCTTTTACACTTGTTGGAATTATTGCTGGCTGTATCTACTCTCTCACCAAAATATAATAACTAACTATGGAAAAAAAATATTATATTAAGACATATGGTTGTCAGATGAATTTTTATGATAGTGAAAAACTTTCTTCTCTCCTTGATAAAAATGGTTTTGAAAAAGTAAATAAAATGGAAGAGGCATCCTTTGTGTTTGTTAATACTTGTAGTGTCCGAAAACATGCAGAAGATAGAGCATTTGGATTTTTAAACTCAATAAAAAGTAAAAATAAGATATTCTGTCTTATTGGTTGCACTCCTAATCTTTATAATGAAGAAATATTTAAAAAAATTCCTTTTGTTGATGTCATTTCTGGACCAAATACTTACAACCAACTTGTTGAAATTTTACCAGAAATAGAAAAAGGAGAGAAAGTAATTCTTACGGGAGAAAGTGAAAAACCCTTTATTTATGAGAAAAGTAAACAAAAAAATAAAATATCTTCTTTTATAACAATATCAAAGGGATGTGAAAATTTCTGTTCTTATTGCGTAGTTCCATTTACAAGAGGAAAACTTGTTCATAAACCATTTGAAAAAATTATTGAAGAAATTAAAAATAATGTAGAAAATGGAAGCAAAGAAATAATACTTATAGGGCAAAATGTAAATGAATATAAATATAACGGACATAGTTTTGTGGATTTACTTTATAATGTTTCAGAAATAACAGGAATTGAGAGAATTGGATTTTTGACATCTCATCCCAAAGATATTCCAGAAGAACTTTTATTTTCTTTTGTTAAAATACCTAATCTTTATAAGCATCTTCACTTCCCATTACAGTCAGGTTCAAATAAAATTCTTGAAAAAATGAATAGAAAATATACAATTGAAGATTACTTAAAAATAGTTGAAAAGAGTAGACAAATATGTCCTGAAATTTCTCTTACATCTGATATAATTGTGGGTTTTCCAGGAGAAACAGAAGATGATTTTAATCAAACACATAATATTATCAAAGAAATTCAATTTGATGACCTTTTTGTATTCAAGTATTCACCAAGACCAAAAACACTTGCAAGTAAATGGGATGATTCAGTAAGTCAAAGTGAAAAAGAAAACAGGCATAAAATAATTTTAGACCTCCAGGATGAAATTTCTCTTATGAAAAATAAGGACCTGGTTGGAAAAATATTAGATGTTTTATGTCTTAAAGAAAGTCAAAAAAAACAGGGTTTTTTAATTGGCAGAGATATAAAAAGAAAGGTTGTTATGTTTAAAGGAGAAAAAAATTTAATTGGCAAAGTTGTTAAAGTAAAAATAACAATAGGTACTCGCAATTATCTCTTAGGAGAACTTTTATAAATATTTATGTATGTTAATTGAAAAATCCAGAAAGTAAAGAATAAAATATGAGAAAAAAAATTTACTTTGTAGATAAAATTATTAAAGAAGGAATAGATAAAAAAATAATACCTGGTGCAGTTCTTTTAGTTGGAAATAAAAATGATATTATTTATTGGAAAGCATACGGAAACAGAGAAATTACACCGGAAAAAATAAAAATGGGAAAAAATACAATTTTTGACCTTGCCTCTATAACTAAACCAGTTGCTACTGCAACATCAATAATGATATTGGTTGAAGAAAGTAAAATATCAGTAAATGATAAAGTTATAAAGTATATTCCTGAATTTGGGAAAAATGGGAAAAAAGAAATTACAATAAAAATGTTACTTACCCATTATTCTGGTTTATCTAACCAAAAATTTCATAATACACCAACAAAAATACTTGAAAGAATATGTGAGGAAACACCTATTTATAAACCTGACTCTGAATTTAATTATAGTTGTTTAGGATATATTATATTGGGGAAAATAGTTGAAATAGTTAGTGGAAAATCTTTAGATGTATTTACAAAAGAAAAGATATTTGAACCATTGGGAATGAAAGACACAATGTTTAATCCACCTGAAAAATTATGGGTAAGATGTGCTCCTACCATTTATAGAGATGGTAAATTATTAAAGGGAAAAGTCAACGACATGCAGGCATATGTTATGGGTGGAGTAGCAGGAAATGCCGGTCTTTTTTCTACTGCTTGTGATTTATCAATATTTGCTCAATTTATATTAAATGAGGGTATTTATAATGAAGTAAAAGTACTAAATCCTGAAATAGTTAAAACAATGATTTCAAAAGCATCTCCTCTAAATAAAAATGAATATGGACTTGGGTGGAACATAAGTGCTCCTAATTCTTTTGTTAAAGGAAGTATTCCTTCTGGTTATTCTTTTGGGCATACTGGATGGACAGGATGTTCTTTATGGTTTTATCCAGAAATAGACCTTTTTATTATTTTTTTAACCAATCAAAATCATCCAGAAGAAAAACCAAATGGTTCTTTTATAGCAAAACAACTAAATGCGCTGGTAAATGATGCAATTTTACTAAATTTTGTTAATTGTTGAAATTCTTTTTATAAAATAAAAATAATTATTATTGACTATATAATTTTTTGAGGTAAAATTGTATTAAAGAGTTAATACAATAAACTAATAAAATGTATATAAAAATAGATTCAAATAGTGGAGTAGCACCATATATGCAAATTATAAAAAAGGTTA
>Ga0116192_1002485_pt1 | contig 12221 bp, 10 predicted proteins | sample AD_UKC113_MetaG_FD_89876 | JGI IMG/M metagenome (GOLD analysis project Ga0116192, IMG submission 89876) | Active sludge microbial communities of municipal wastewater-treating anaerobic digesters from Hong Kong - AD_UKC113_MetaG | ecosystem: Engineered > Bioreactor > Anaerobic > Digestate... | reverse complement strand
GGCCGGTACCTATCACTATGACAATTTCGATATCGACGAGCCCTTCCACCGCTGGCAATATGTGTTTGATGATGAGACCTTCCCCGTGAACGCCCTGTCGTTTATCGGAGTGGCAGCGAACAACGCCATCGGTGCCACCAGCGTGGCCGTCATGGACGTGGCAACCGGCAAGACGACGTATCGGCACTGGAACCTGCCGGACGCCAACCCGTCATGAGCGGCCGCATCGACAGAGTGATACCGTTGTCTGTACTCTACAAGAAGGTGAAGATGCTGTCATGAGCAAGCAAAACGAAGCGACACCCCTCGATCGCGTGATCATCGCGCCGGAGGCCACGATCGCCGAGGCGATCGAACGCCTGGATGAGGCCGGGACCGGGGCCTTGCTCCTCTGTTCACCAGCCAGGAAACTCCGCGGTCTTCTGACCGACGGTGACATCAGGCGCGCGGTCCTGCAATCAAAACCCTTTGAACTGCCTTGCAGCACGATCGCCACCCGGACACCCATCGTGACCTCGGTCGGCATAACACCCGCCGAGGCGCTGCGGATGATGAACCGCTACGACATCAACCACCTCCCGGTGCTCAACTCCGAAGGTCTGGTCGTCGATTTCCTGCTGCGCAAGAACCTGGTCGTTGAAGAGGAAGTCGCCGCTGATACCAGACGGCGTCTCGAGCATGTCCTCGTCGCATCCCAGACCCCCATCGGCGAAGCCATCGCGCGTCTTGACAAAGCCGGTACCGGGGCGCTCGTCCTGTGTTCCCAAGACCGCCGGCTGGAAGGCATCCTGACCGACGGCGATATACGGCGGGCCATCCTGCATCATATCAGCTTCGACACCCCCTGCCTCTCGATCGCCAGCCGCAATCCGATCACCGCGTCCCACGGCATGAGCCAGGATGAGATCCTGCACCTCATGAACCAACACGATATCCACCACGTGCCCGTGATCGACGCCAATGGTATCGTCACCGCCTTCTATCTGCGCAAGGATATCAGCGGCGAAGACGAGGTCACGCTCCCGGCCGTCGTCATGGCCGGCGGTTACGGCAAACGCCTTCTGCCACTGACCGAACAGGTCCCCAAGCCGATGCTGCCTGTGGGCGACAAACCCCTGCTGGAACTGACCATCGAGCAGCTGCGCCGCAGCGGCATCCGGGAGGTCAATCTGACCACGCATTACCTGCCGGAAAATATCATCGATCATTTCGGCGACGGAGAGGCCTTCGGCGTCAAGCTCAATTACAGCCGTGAGGACCATCCCCTGGGCACGGCCGGCGGATTGCGGCTGATGAAAAGACCCGAGCGGCCGTTTCTGGTGATCAACGGCGATATCCTGACCGGGGTGCCATTCCAGAACATGCTGGCCTTTCACCGCGAACACGACGCCCAGATCACGGTGGGGGTCAGGAAATACGAGGTTCAGGTCCCCTTCGGGGTCGTGGAAAGCGACGATGTCAGAGTCACCGAGCTCAAGGAGAAACCGTCATTGACGTTCTTCATCAATGCCGGCATATACATCCTCGAGCCCACCGCCTATGACCGTATCCCCGAGGGGCGGCGCTTCGACATGACCGAGCTCATCCATACGCTGCTTCAGGAGGGCCAAACCGTGGTGAGCTTCCCCATTGTGGAATACTGGCTGGATATCGGACAGCCCGCCGATTACCAGAAGGCCCAGGACGACTATAAGACCGGGAAAATCTGATGAACCCCATTTATGTCGATCTCGACGGTACGCTCATAAAGACCGATCTGCTGCTGGAAGGCATCATCGCGCTTCTTAAAAGCTCCTGGACGGCCATATTCCTGTTGCCCTTGTGGCTGCTGCGGGGGAAAGCCTACCTGAAGGACCGGATCGCTCGTCGCGTCAGCATCAACCCGGCACTGCTGCCGTACAACACCGAGCTCGTCGATTACCTGAGAGGGCAGGTGGCGTCAGGGCACAAGGTCTATCTCGCCAGCGCATCACATGCAACCTTTGTACAGCCTGTCGCCGAGCATCTGGGGTTCATCAGCGGTCTGCTGGCCAGCGACGGTCAGGTGAACCTGAAAGGCAACCGCAAGGCGCGGCGCATCATTGAGCATGCCAACGGCGAGCCCTTCATCTATGCCGGCGACGCGGCGGCCGATATCCCTGTTTGGAAACATTGCTCCGAGGCCATCGTTGTCAACGCCCCCCGCAGGGTTGAAAAGGCGGTGAGAAAGACCGGACGTCCGGTGCGGGTCTTCAAAACCAGGCGGCGGTTGATGATGTATCTGCGGGAATTTCGCATCCATCAATCAAGCAAGAATCTCCTGCTGTTCGTTCCGGCCTTCACCTCGAATCTCTACACGCAGGTCCACGTGATGACCTCTCTCCTGGTGCTCTTCTGCGCCTTCGTGATGACCACCTCGGGGACGTACATCATCAACGACCTCCTGGATCTGAACAGCGACCGCCAGCACCGGACGAAACGGTTCCGGCCGCTGGCCTCCGGTGAAATGCCGATCAGCCACGCGTTCGTGCTCATCGTGATTCTGATCGGCGCCGGCCATACCGTGGCCGCCACGGTATCGTGCTACAGCGCCTTGGTACTTTTCCTGTATATGCTCATCACGCTCTCCTACAGCTTTTACTTGAAGACGGTGATCATCGTGGATGTCATCATTCTGGCCTTCCTGTTCACGATCCGCGTCATCGCGGGCGCGGTCGCAATCCAGGTGACCCTCTCCGTCTGGTTGCTGGCCTTCTCGATCTTCATCTTCCTGAGCCTGGCGCTGGTGAAGCGCTGCACCGAACTATCCATGGTCGCCGACAGCGGCCTGACCGCAACATCCGGCCGCGACTACCGGGTCTCTGATCTGCCGTTCCTCAATTCCATGGGCATAGCCAGCGCGTATGTCGCCGTGCTGGTCGTCGCCCTGTATCTGGAATCGCCCAATGCCTCCCGGCAGTACCAGACGCCAGAAGCATTATGGCTGATCTGTCCACTGCTGATGTACTGGATCAGCCGCCTGTGGATCAAGACCGCCCGGAGGGAGATGAGCGACGACCCGATCATCTATACGCTCAAGGACAAAACCAGCTGGTATGCCTTTCTCGGAATGTTCCTGGTCTGGAGTCTGGCACATGTCAAGATGTAACCGATGAAGGTGAGAACCATGAAAACGACAACCATTCTTTTGATCCTGTTCAGTGTCGGCCTCTCGGCCGGCGCCCAATTACTGCTGAAGTACGGCATGTCATCCGCGCCGATCCAGCGGATCCTTGCCGTCGGGAACCCGGGCGAGCTGATCAGGACGGTCGCATGCAACGGGTATGTGATCGCCGGCCTGTTACTGTACGGTTTCGGCGCCCTGGTATGGCTCCTGGTGCTCAGCCGCATCGATGTCAGCCTGGCCTATCCGTTCGTCGGATTGGGGATCGTTATCACCATGATCCTGGCCCCGCTTTTTCTGGGAGAGACCCTTACCATGCCGCGCATCCTGGGGGGAGGACTGGTTGTCGCCGGTATCTGCATCCTCAGCCTTCGCGGCTGATGGCGAGGGGCTGATCTTGCATGGTTGATTCGAAAACGCGCTCCTATCGTCTTGACGCCTTCCGCGTGTATGCCATTTTTTTGGTTGTAATAGGGCATGTTCAATTTCGGGGGCATCTTCTCAATGATACGCCGTTCTCATACTTTTTCAGTTATTTCATCTGTATCACGGGACGATGGGTTATCCCTTACTTCTTCATTCTGGCTGGCTATCTGCTGGAAGGAAAAATTCTGCGCGAACCCGGTCAGAAGATACCAATAGTCAAAACATATACAAAAAAGCTGGCGACGATATTCTTATTCTGGTGCGCGGTCTACCTATTAGAAAACCCATCGGAGGTATTTGAATATGCCAAGGCACATCCGATTTCTCTGCTCCTCCAGGGTACGAAGATCCATCTCTGGTACCTGGTATCCCTGATCATGACAGTCTGGGTTTTTGCCTGGTGGCCGTCTAACAAGAAAGCTTCCTCATTCCTGTACTTAGGGATCATCCTGTTTTTTCTGGGATTGCTGGGAGGATCATACAAACAGACACCGTTGGGGTTCGACATCAAAATCTCGACACGCGACGGGATATTTTTCAGCACGTTCTTTTTTGCAATCGGTGTATGGCTGAAGCAAAGACCACCCAGCATCAACAAGACCCAGGCTTTAGCAATCGCACTCATCGGTGTGACGATTTTCTCCCTGGAAGCGTTTCTGCTCAGTTCGACCATGGACATGCGGCAACACGATTTTCTTCTCGGATCCATACCTTTCGGGATCGGCACATTCCTGTTTGCCCTTCAGGGCAAGGATCATCGGCATGATAACATCATTGGCCGATATGGCCGATATGTGCTCGGCATTTATGTATCTCATTTTCTGTTCATTCCCCTCTGGCAACCATTGGGCAGATATTTCAGCTCGGACGTGTGGCCGCTGCTGTTTCCGGTCATCGTCTTCGCCACTTCGCTGCTTGTAACCATAGCCTTATCGAAAACCCCCCTGAAACGCTTCGTGGTCTGAGTCCCTTAAGGCTGTGCCTACCCCGGATCAGAGTGGATCGCATTTGCTGAACAAAAACACGATCAGACGCAGGCTTTTCTTTACGGCCATCGCCGGGGTACTCCTGGCTTATATCCTTGTACCGATTATCCTCGGTGAGGATGCATACGTGACCATCCATGATAACCTGGACGGTGAATTCGTATACAAGCTCCTTTTGAAGGAATCCGGCCAAGCATTCAATTATAATACAGATGCCGTCATCCCCAATGTCATGAACGGCATCCCCAGATCTGCCTATCGGACGGGACTCGATGTAACACTGCTGTTATTCTATCTTTTCCACCCCTATTACGCCTATATTGCAAACCATACCATCATCCACCTCATTGCATTCTTCGGCATGGTGCTTTTATTGAAACGGTATTTCCTTAAAGATGACCGTTTGCTCCCGATCGCGGTGCTCATCTCACTATGCTTTGCGCTTGTGCCCTTTTACAGCCAGTTCGGCCTTTCGGTCGCGGGCCAACCCTTGCTGTTATTCGCCTTCCTGAACATCCGTGAACATCAGTCCAAATTCACGGATTATTTGATTATTATGCTCTTTCCATTCTATTCACATTTCGCCTTGGTGGCGCCCTTTATTCTCGCCTTCCTCATTCTCATCATGGCGCTTGATCTTGCAGGTTCGCGCTCGTGGAACAAATCCTATCTTGGGGCGGTAGCCCTACTAACCGTCACGTATCTCCTGGTTGAGTCTCAGATGCTGCTGGCCTTCTTTATGAACAACGCCTTCACTTCGCACCGGTCGGTATGGAATCGATGGCAGGACCTTCATTTGGCATCCAACCTGAAAAGGTCATTCGATATCCTCTTGCATACGCAATATCATACCGGTACGTTCCCCACCATCATCATCCTGACGACCAGTATTGCCGCTATGGTCTTAATGATCGCCCGCAAAAAAATAAACCGGCCGGTTGTTTTCATCGCCGCATCCATCCTGTTCATCTGCTTGATCTCCGGTTTCCATGACTGGATCGTATTCATGCTCGGCAACCGGATTTCAGCACTGAAATCATTCAATATCAGCCGATTCTATTTCTTGTTGCCGACCCTCTGGATGCTCCTGATGGCGCTGAGCATCTTGGAGCTTGCCAAATACAAGGTGATTGCACCGTTGGTCTGGTTCATAGTGATCGCGCAATTGGCTGTCACACTAAACGCGAACGATGAATTCAAATACAATGTGAAACTGATCTTGGGCCGGCCGATCGATCAGCCGACCTTCCGTCAATACTTTGCTCAGCAACTCTTTTCAGGCATCGATCAGTATATCAAGATACCCAAGGATTCCTACCGGGTCGTAAGTATCGGCCTCCATCCAAGCATCGCTCAGTATAACGGCTATTACACCCTGGACAGCTATCAGGTTAATTACAGCCTTCAATATAAGAACTCCTTTAGAAGGATTATCGCGCCTGAGTTGAATAAGAACCAAGAACTCAAGAAATATTTTGACGATTGGGGCAACCGTTGTTATGTATTCGTCGACGAACTCGGGAAAGGGACCACATTCAGCAAGAACGACACCAAGAAGATCCACTCCCTTGACCTGGATACCCGAGCGTTCAAGGATATGGGCGGCAAATACATCTTTTCTTCGGTTGAAATTGTGAATCACCAACAGAATAATCTGAAGTTTGAATCGCATTTCAGCAACGTCGAATCGTACTGGGACATCTATCTCTATCGAGTAATGTAGAAGATATGATCGAAAAGAAAGAGCATACTCATACCCCGGAAGAGTATTTCAGCGACTGCGGGCATGACATGCATGCCTTGCTGACGGAATTGTTCCCGCTGTGCAGGAGCATCACCGGCGACGGCGTGCGCCGGACCCTGAAAATCATACAAGGGCACATACCCCTTGACATACAAGAGGTTCCCTCGGGCACCAAGGTTCTGGACTGGACCGTGCCCAAGGAATGGAATATACGCGACGCCTTCATTCTCGACCACACAGGCCGTAAGATCGTCGACTTTCAAGAACACAACCTGCATGTCATGGGCTATTCGGTCCCGGTTGACCGGATGGTTTCCCTTAGCGAACTTCAGGAACACCTCTATTCACTGCCTGACCAGCCCGAAGCCATTCCATATGTGACATCGTACTATGCAGAACGGTGGGGTTTCTGCCTTTCGCACAGGCAGAGAATGTCATTGTCCGAAGGGACATACCGCGTCTTTATCGACAGCGAACTCAAGGACGGTTCACTCACCTATGGCGAGCTGATCGTGCCAGGTTCAGGGGATAAGGAGATCTTTCTATCGACATATATCTGCCATCCATCCATGGCCAACAATGAACTGTCCGGCCCGGTCGTCACCACCTTCCTGGCCAAATGGCTCTTAAGCAAGCCGCGCCGGTATACCTACCGCATTATTTTCATACCGGAGACCATCGGCTCCATCACCTACCTGAGCCGACATATGGATCATCTGAAAAGCCATGTCGTGGCCGGATTCAACATTACGTGCATCGGTGACGAACGGGCATATTCCTTTCTTCCGTCGCGTCATGGCGCGACCTTGGCCGACCGGGCGGCTCTCAATGTATTGGGCTTTAGTCACCCCGACTTCATCCGCTATAGCTTTCTGGACCGCGGCAGTGATGAACGTCAGTATTGCAGCCCTGGAATCGATCTGCCGGTGGTCTCGATCATGAGATCGAAATATCGCGAGTATCCGGAATACCACACATCGCTGGATGATTTGAACTTGGTCACGCCTAGGGGTCTGCACGGTGGTTTCTGCGTAATGAAAGACTGCCTTGAATTGCTCGAACAGAACAAGACCTACCGCATCACATGCCTTGGAGAACCCCAGCTCGGTCGGCGGGGTTTGTACCCGACCGTCGGCACCAAAGACTCCCATGAACAGGTACGATCCATGCTGGACCTCCTGGCCTATGCCGACGGTACCCATGACCTCATTGCGATCAGCGATATCATTGGCGTGCCTGCCTGGAAGCTCTACCCTCTGATAGAAAAATTGGAAATCGCCGACCTGCTTGTCGAGGTGTCCCTGAATACCGAATCCGGTCGTTCCTGATCTCGCTCAACAGTCTTCAAACCGATTATGAAGATCCTGTTCATCAATGATTCAACCAGCAACCCCAATTGGGGCGACCGTGCCGCTGCAACCGCCTTGAAATCGATGATCAGACAAAGTGGGGGGGACATCATCGGCTCAATCACCGAAGATGCTCTCAAGCACTCGTTCCTCACAACGGATATCACAGCATCCGAGCATGACATCGATAGGAATCGATTCAAGGAGATCCTGAAACTCTTTATCCCTCCCATTATCCTTAAGGTGAGAGAAAAAATACTGCCTTTTCATGAACATTCCGTTGACAACGATGGTGATCTCATTCCTCGCAAGTGGGTGGATTTCAGCTCCAGACTGGCCATGATGCTCAGGAATGCCAGCGATTACTCGCCGCTATTCGATGTCATGAGCGCATCGGACATGGCCGTCATCCATGGGGACGGCTGCATGACCGGCAACGCTCGTATTGCCAGGGCTGAATTGTTTCTGGCTTATGTCTTCAAAAATCATTTTCAGAAGCCAATTGTCATCGTCAACCATACGGCGGATTTCGAGCACCCGGAGCTACACGAGATGGCTAAAGGAGTATATCCGCTGTTTGACGATGTGGTCTATCGTGATACCATCTCAGCTGAACGATACCAATATCTCTGCCCGGGCAGATTTGCGCCCGATTCGGCGTTCTTGTTTAAACCCGCGGCGCTGGGTGAATGGATTCCTGTGGCAGGGCGTCCTACCTATTTTGATGTGTGGCCAGACACGGCCGCATTCGATCCGTCCTGTCCCTACCTCTGCATAGGTGGTTCTTCGATATACGGCACCATCAATGATCCAGCCAGCCACTCCGCCGCGCTCTTTCTCCTCATACAACATTTGCGTACTGTGTATTCCGGCCAGATCGTTCTTACGTCCTCCGATATCATCGACCAGAAATTGATGCGTCCGATTGCGAATGCACTCAATCTGCCTTTGATCGGATTAAGTACACCGGTCCAGCAAGCTGTCGATATCGTCGGAAATGCCGAAATATATCTGGGCGGCCGCTGGCATCCCAGCATTTTCGCTTTGCGGGGAGGAACCCCCATCATTCCTATCTCATCGAAGACATGGAAGATGCAGGCCTTGATACAGATGTCTGGATTATCCACAAAAACGTTTGATGCCCTGAATTTGACAAAAGAAATTGATTCTATCGGAAGGCAGGTCCTGAATTACCTGGAACAAGGCCCTGAATTGCGAACAAAACTGCGCGACTGGGCGGAAAAAGAGTGCCAACAGAGTTGGGAGAATGTGGCGTATCTGAAAAAGAGCATGGGCATGTTCGTATAGGTTCAATGGCAGGCTGAGATCATATATCGATTGAACAAGGATACATTCGCATACAGAGATTCTTCCTTGTTGTACCAATAGTTTTTGTGAGGAACGGATGAATATCTTTATCATTGAAACACCGATGGAAATGGTGAATGCCATTGAGGCAAAGCACTATTTTCCCCCTGATGTATGCAAATTGTTTATCCATACAATCTACCCCCGAAACATCTTTACCTCGCTGATAAAAAGGGACAACTGGCAAGGGGAAATATATTTTCTGAAGAATCATGAACCGAAGACCTGGGCCAATCCAGAACTTTCGAGGTGGAGACAGTTCCAGCGGAGGATGACTTTAGACAGGATCATTCGAATGGCAGGGGAAGCCGACATCTTGTTTCTTGATTATGTAAGAGCCCATATACGACATATCGCCAACCATATAAAACATCGCCAGCTCGTACTTCTCGATGGTGGCACCGATGCCCTGCGTGTCAACGCCATGCGATACATTCCCGCAGATAAAACTCCGGATTCAGACACCGGCACCTTTCTCAAGGCTTTAAAAAAAACCATACGCAGCAAGTACTTAGACTTGGATACGCACGAGATCCCAACTGTGACCTTCTTTACTGCTTATAATCTCGATGTGCGACCAGGCGATTATTTAATCAAGAATGACTATCGCTACTTAAGGGAATGGGCAAGGCAGCAGCAAAAAACTGAAAGCATCTATTTTCTTGGCATGCCTCTCATTGAAGACGGCTATATGCTGCAAGAAACCTACTTCTCCTACCTGCACCGCATCCAGAAATATTTCGATTCCGACAACTTGGTGTATGTTCCGCATCCCCGTGAGTCTGACAAAACTATTCGCGCCCTTACGGAAAAATGCAGGATCCCTGTTCTAAGATTCAATGCCCCGATTGAGATCCAGATGCTCTTGAGCGGCAAACATCCCACAATTCTCGCTTCCTTCTTTTCTTCCGCACTCGAGAACTGCCGTCTGATCTTCGGACACGAGATGGAGGTAATGTCTTTTTACCTACCTCAACAGGATTTAGTGCCCGGGCATGATCATGTCGAAGAAATCTTTGCATACATTCAACAGAGCACCTGCGAAAACTTCCATATGGTGAAGCTTGGAGAGGACTCGAACTGAGCAGGATCATATACATTATGACAATATCATGATACAAGAGCCGCAGCTAAGGTGATTACCATGACAAAAGAACTTATCTCAATCATCATGCCCACCTATAATTCAGCACAGACCATCGGCGCATCTATCGTTTCGGCTACGACGCAGAGCTATGAAAACATAGAGCTGATTATCATAGATGATGGTTCGACGGACCAGACTTCTGAAATATGCAACAACTATGCAAAAGCAGATGCGAGAATACGCTATATCGTGCAGGACAACAGCGGTGTTTCTGCGGCACGGAATACCGGCATCAAAATGGCTAATGGCAAATTCATTGCTTTTCTTGATTCAGACGATCTATGGACCCAAGACAAGATCGAGTTGCAAATGGCGGCCGCGGCGATCAGACCCGATGCCGTTATCGTAACCGGATTGCGGCGATTTTCCGGAGATGGGCCCGACAGAGAGCTTCTTTCTGAAACGATGCCGCCAGCATTCAATGGGCAACAAGAATATATGCGAACCATATTGAATCTCAATAATCATGAGATGGCCGTCTTCGGAACGGCTCTGGTGAAAAAGGAGCATTTGGAGATCGTGGGATTCTTCGATGAGAGCCTAACCACCGCTGAAGATTGGGATCTCTGGCTGCGACTTGCTCTGCGCTTCCCTTTCGTGAATATCGACCAACCGCTGCGTTTATATCGCAAGTATAGCAATAGTTTAACCATGCGCACGAAATTGGAAAAAACGTTACAGGGCCAGCTGTATATCATCGATAAGGCAGCGAGCTCCGGAAAGTTTCTCCCTTCACAGATTCGTTACGCAAAAATGAGAAAGCATCTTGAATTCGCAAATATTTACCAGTATCAGAGTATGAGGTATGCGGCTATTCTGGCGATATTAAAGGCATTGTCTTCATATCCGTGGGGAAGCGGTATACTATTGTTTGAGAAACTTATCAAGAAGATGAATCGGTTGCATGGTTGACAACTACTGAATAATGGCCCAAAGGAGTCATGCTTGAATTCGTATCCTCTCGTTTCAGTTATTATTCCTGCTTACAATGCTGAGCAATTTATTGCCGAAACACTTGATCACATTATTGCTCAGACCTACGAAAATATTGAAATTATCGTGGTCAATGACGGTTCGTCGGATGGAACCGCGAAGATAGTGCGCGGTTATGAGCCTCATGTACAATTCTACGAACAGAAGAACAGCGGGGGTTGCGCCGTACCTCGCAACCACGGTATCCACAAGAGCTCAGGGTCACTGCTCTGTTTCATCGACGCCGATGACCTCATGACGCCCGATCGCATAGCCCGTCAGGTCGACTTCCTCGACAGCCATCCCGAGGTCGGAATCGTCTTCAGCGACTATAGGAATTTCACCACCGGCGGACAATACCCTGTGACCCACTTTCAGACCTGCCCGCATCTCTGGCCTCTTTTAAAGGATCGCTCCGAACTGGTCTTGGATGATGCCCGTCCCTTTCTTGCCGATGAGAACTTCGGCATTTCCGGCTCTTTCCTGTTCAGAAGAGAGCTTCTGTATCGTGTACCCGGTTTCGAACCGACTCTGAAGGCATGTGAGGATTTCCATTTCTATTACCGTCTCGTCCGGTATTCGCGGGCGGGGATCATGAATCACGTCGGCATGCTGAGACGCTTGCATGCGAATAACATGAGCGGGAATTCAACCCTGATGGCCGTTGAAGGTATCCGATCCTATGGGATGCTGCTTGAAGCGGAAGATAATCCGCAAGCCAAGAAACACCTGAAGAGTAAGATCGCGGACTGTTGGGCTGACCGGGCCCGTTTGGAGGCCAATCGGGGTGATTTTTTGAATGCCGCGCGTCACTACCTGACCGCGCTCGCGGCGGATTTCCATCGTGAGCGCCTCTTGGATACGCTCTGGGGATTGGCGCGGACGTTTGCCTTGCTCGCCGGTGTTCATGATGTAAAGGATGAATAGAAGGTTGTTCATGAATACCCTTTATGACGGGCATCCATTGAAAAAGATCCATTTCCTCATGAAGGTCAGCCTGCGCTGGATACCCACTTTTGCAATGTCACAGTTCCGTTTTCAGTCCAGAGAGCCCAAACACATTCTTTTCTGTAACGTGGACCATTAT
>Ga0116192_1002480_pt1 | contig 12242 bp, 6 predicted proteins | sample AD_UKC113_MetaG_FD_89876 | JGI IMG/M metagenome (GOLD analysis project Ga0116192, IMG submission 89876) | Active sludge microbial communities of municipal wastewater-treating anaerobic digesters from Hong Kong - AD_UKC113_MetaG | ecosystem: Engineered > Bioreactor > Anaerobic > Digestate | place... | reverse complement strand
CACCTTTTCCACGGCCGTACTCAGGGCCAGGCCTTCAAGGTTCGCGCCGATGGTGGCCTGCCGGGAAAGGTCCTCGCGGTTGATCTCGGAGGGCATCGTGCGTATCTCGTGCGACACCAGGTCCGCCAGGGGGATGAGGGCCGCCTGCGCCTCGCCCCGCGCGATCGGGATGTTCAGATTCTCCACCTGGCCGACCTGAGCCCTCAAGGCTTCGGGGAGCCTGACCCGCACATCCACGGCGTCCCCATCCTCGTCCTCAAAGGTCGTGACGGCCTGCCCCCCTACGAGCGGGTTCAGGACCCCCGCAATAGCACTTGAGGTGATGCCCGCGGCAAGGGCCCGCTCCCGATCAACCTGAAGCCGGTACTCGGGGGTGTCGCGGTCCATCGACACCTCGATGTCGACAATGCCGGGGATCAGTGCCACCGCATCCCTGAGCCGGGCGGAATATTGTTTGAGCAGATCGATGTCCGAGCCGCGGATGTTGACCTGCAGCGTCTTGCCCCCTTCATTGGTCCCGGCTACATCTTCGAGGGAAAAGCTGATGCCCGGAATCTGCTGAAGGCGGGCGCGTATGTCCTGCTGGATTTCGTCCTGCTGCCTGCTGCGCAGGGAACGGTCCTTGAGCTTGACATAGACGGTGCCGTTCTGAACCATGCCCATGTCGCCCGCGCCGATGCTGGAATAGGTGCGCTCGATCTCGGGGATATCCCGGATCGAGGCGAGCATGGCTTCAAGCCTGCCGCTGCTCTCGGCGAGTGCAGCGTCGGGTGCGGTCTTGAATGCTATCTGGAACTCGCCCTTGTCGTACACCGGCATGAACGAGGCCTCCAGGATGGCAAGCACATCGACGCCGGCCACGAAGGCGGCCAGTGTGATGGCGGCCACGGTCTTCCGGTGGTCAAGGGCCCAGCCGATGAGGTTCTGGTAGTTGTCAGCCACGCGCTCGAACCACAGGTTGAATCGCTCCAGGATCCTGGCCGCTCCGCGCCGGTTGCCCCGTCTCCCGATCGCAGGGTCGGGCCAGCGCGACGAGAGCATGGGGTCCAGCGAGAAGGAAACGAAGAGCGAGACCAGGACCGCGAAGGCCACCGTGAGACCGAAATGGAAGAAGAACCGGCCGATAATGCCCTTCATGAACGCCACCGGGATGAACACGGCGATGATGGACAGGGTCGTGGCCAGGACAGCGGGCCCGATCTCGTTGGTCCCTCGTCTGGCGGCCTCGAAGTGGCCCATGCCCATCTCCATGTGGCGCACGATGTTCTCCCGCACCACGATGGCGTCGTCGATGAGGAACCCGATGGAAAGCGACAGGGCCATGAGCGTGAGCATGTTGAGGGTCATGCCGAGGAAGTACATGGCGATGAAGGACGAGATCACGGATATGGGCAGCGCCAGCCCTGTGATCACGGTGGAGCGCCATGAATTGATGAAGCAGAACACGATGGCGATGGTGAGCAGCGCCCCGAGGATCAGCGAGGTCCGCACATCCTCCACCGAGGCCCTGGTCTCGACCGAGCCGTCCCGGACCATGGACAGGACCACACCGGGCGGCAGAACGGGTTTCAGCTTTTCCACGGCCTTTTTCACGTCCTCGACCAAAGCCACCTCGTTGGCGCCGGTCTGGCGGATGATATCGAGAACCACGGCGGGACGCCCATTCACGAGCCCGAGCGTGCGCGGCTCCTCCACCCCGTCGATCACCTGCGCCACCTCGGAGAGCCTGATGGGGCGTCCCTCCCTCTGGGCGATGATGAGCCCTCCGATCCGTCCGGCGTCGTCCGGCTTGCCCGCGATGCGTAATGCATATTCACTGCCCTTGTGGGTGAGCCGCCCCAGGGGCATGTCGATATTCTCGGCCCTGAGGCCCCCGATGACCTCGTCGATGCCGAGCCCGAGGGCTTCGAGACGGGCCGGGTCGACAACCACGCCGATCTCCCGTTTGCTCCCCCCTACGATGTTCACCTTGCCCACGCCGGCGATGGTCTCCAGGCCGCGTTTGATCTTCTTCTCCGCCAGCGCGGTCAGCCCGCGGGCATCGAGCGTGTCCGAGGTGAGCGCCAGCGACACGACCGGAAGTGCCGCCATGTCGTGCTTTAGAATGACGGGCTCCTCCACGCCCTCGGGAAACTGGTCGCCGACGCCGCTGACCTTGACCCGCACCTCCTGGGCCGCATCGTTGAGCTTTTCTTCCAGCCGGAACTCGGCCATGACGAGCGATACCCCTTCGCGCGAGTAAGACACGATGTGCTTGACGCCCGCGATGGAGTTGATCTGCTCCTCGATCCTTTTCGACACCTCGCGCTCGACGGTCTCGGGCGAGGCGCCGGGGTACCTGGTCTCCACGAACACGACCGGGACCTCGATATTGGGGTAGAGCTCGATGGAGAGCCTGCGGTAGGAGAAGATGCCAAGCGCCAGCAGTGCGCACATCAGCACCACCACGAGGGTGGGCCTCTTGATGGATTGGTCCGATATAACCACGGCTCATTTCCTCCCTTGGTTTTTCACGGCGATGAGACCGCCTTCCCGGACGTTGAAGGCGCCGCGCGTGATGACTGCCTGCCCGGGGGAAAGCCCAGCCACGACCTCCACCTGGTCACCCTGCACCGTCCCGGTTAAGACCTCGCACCTGCGGGCCTTCCCGCTCTCGGCGACGAGCACGCTGGCCCGGCGGGTTCTCACGTCCCACCCGGACAGTGCGGTCTTCGGCACCTGGAGCACGCCCACGCGCCTGGCCGTGACGATCCTTCCCCGGACGAACATCCCGGGCTTGAGGCGCGGGTCCTTCACCTCGGCCGTGATCTTCACGGCACGGTCCGCTGCGCTCACCACAGGATTGATGAACATCACTGTCCCGACAAATGTCCTTTCCGGCAGGGCATCGGTGCTGAACTCGATGGCCTGTCCGGTGGCAAGCGCGGCGGATCGGGTCGACGGAACGGACACGGTCAGGTTGAGCGTGCGCGTGTCGACAATATGGAAAAGAGGGGTACCCAGGCCGGATTCGGCCACCAAGTCCCCGGGGTTCACGGTCCTGAGCGACACGGTCCCGTCCATGGGGGAAGTGATCAGGCACTTGGCTAAGCGGGTTTTTGCCAGGGAGAGTTCCTCCCGTGCATAGCTGATCTGGGCGAGTGCCGCGTCCTCGGCCGCCCGGGCGCCGTCGCATGCACTTCGCGCATCGTCGAGGGCCTGCTGCGTCACCAGGCCCGCCTGCTTGAGCCTGCTCATCCGCTCGAGCTCGCGCTCGGCCCGCGAGCGGGAAACCCGGGCCTGGAGGAAGGCGGCTCCGGCGGATTGGAGCGAGGCATCGGCCTTCTTCACCAGGGCCTGATAATCGCGATCGTCGATCCGCGCCAGAGGTGTGCCCTTGCCGACCTCGACCCACTCCGATACATACACCTCGCGCACCAGACCCGAGACCTCGGATTTTACGTCTGTCTCGAATTTCGGGGTAAGGCAGCCGGTTATCGGTACCTCTTCGATGATTTCACCCTGAACAACGGCGTCCGTCTCGACGGCGACGGGGGGGACGCCGCCTTTGCCGTCCGCCTCCCGCGCATCGCCTTTTCCGGAACAGGCGGCTGCCAGGGTGAGCAGAAGAGCGAACATGGCCGGGATAAGCATTTTCTTCATAGCCGTATCCTTCCTGAACCTTGATTTGCTCTCAAGTCTACCAGGGAAATGTTAGAGGAGTTTTGCGAGGATGTAAAAAATCGTAAAAAATGGATATTACGCGGATTTGCCCAAGGGCAGGGTCAGCTCGATGGACAGGCCGTTCTCCCACGGGAAGGCCTTCAGGGTGCCCTTGTGCCGCTCGACGATCTTCTTCGTGATGGCCAGACCGAGCCCGGTTCCTTTGGCCGAGGCATTCCCGGCCCGGAAAAAGGGCTCGAAGATCCGGCCGATGTCGGATCCCTTCATCGCCGGGCAGGTGTTCCTGACCGTGAGGCGGGCCCGACCTTCCGTGATCCCTATGTCGATGGCGATTTCCCCGCCCTCCGGGGTGTATTTCACGGCATTGTCCATGATATTGCCCACGGCCGTAAGGATCTCGTCCGGGCGGCCATCCACCATCAGGCGCTCAGGGGCCGGGCTTACCGTCAGGCGGATGCCCTTGTGCTCGAGGCTGGGGGCATAATGCTCCAGGATATGACTGACGAGGCCTTCAAGGACAATGTCTTCCCGGGACGCAGGCTCGAGGATATCGAGCTTCGACAGGGTGAGGAACTTGCCGATGAGCCCGTCCATCTCTCCGATCTCCTCCCGGATGGAGGCAAGATAGTACTCGGCCTTGGCGGGGTCGCCGAGATTTTCCTGGAGCAGCTCCTCGGCGATGCGGATGCGGGCCAGGGGTGACCTGAGCTCGTGCGAGATGTTGGCCGTGAGCTCCCGGTTGGTCTTGACCATGTTCTCGATGATGCCTGCCATGTGGTTGAAGGCCCCAGCAAGCTCCCCGATCTCGTCCCGGCTCGCGATTTCGGCCCTGTGGGAAAGGTCTCCGCCCGCGATCTCCAGGGCGGTATGGCGCAGCTCCCGCAACGGTTCGCTGATGGAGCGGTAGATGAGCAGGATGAGCAGGGCAATAATGATCCCGATGCCGGAAAGGCCGAGGGCAAAGGGAATGGTGAGCTGGTGCTGCTTTTCCGCCATGAGCACGGACACGGTCGCCGTGTTGCCGTCCTGCAGGCGTACGGGGAACGCCAGGAAGAAGCTGACCGGGCCTCCCGGCGGCTCGTAGTGCAGGAATCCGTTATGATCCACGATATCGGCCGGCGATATGGCGGGAGGCATACCGTCGAAAGACTTCAAGAGGATTCTCCCGTCCGGGGAGGCAATCCAGATGCGCGCATCATAGATGCGGCCCGTTTTTTCGATCAGCTCTTTGAGAGGCTCGTTTTTCACGATTTCGGCAGGGCCCGACTGGATCTTGCTTTCGATGAGCTCGGTCAGGGTGGTCTTGTTCGCCTCGATGGTCTTCTGCAGGACCTGGAAAAAATCATCGATCACCACCTCGTGGAAAAGGGCGAAGATCAGGAGTTCGGTGGCGACCAGGATGGCGAGAAACGTGAGAAAAAATTTGAGATAGAGCTTGCCGGTTCTCATGACCTGTCCACGAACATGTAGCCCGAACCCCAGTGCGTCCTGATCCAGTCGCGGCTGCCGGTCAATGACTCCAGTTTGGCCCTGAGGCGGCTGATATGCACATCGATGCTGCGGTCGAATGCCATGAAGTCCCGGCCGCGGGCCAGGTTCATGAGCGAGTCCCGGCTCATGACGGTGTTGCACCTGGCCATCATGGCCTCCAGGAGCTTGAACTCCGCGGTGGAGAGCTCGCACTGCCGGTCCCGGTACTGCAGCGTCTGCCGCAGGAGGTCCAGACACAGATCGCCCACCTGGATGACATCCTTGCCCTGCGCCGCCTTTGGAGCCGCTGCGTCGGGTTCGGCCCTGCGCAGGACGGCCTTCATCCGTGCCAGCAGTTCCCTGGGGTTGAAGGGCTTGGCGATGTAGTCGTCCGCGCCGAGTTCGAGGCCCACGATCCGGTCGGTATCCTCGCCCCGGGCGGTCAGCATGATCACCGGCACGGTCGAGCAGCCGCGGATCTCCCTGAGCACATCGAGCCCGTCCTTGCCGGGGAGCATGATGTCGAGGATGATGATATCCGGCTGCTCTGCCTGAATGCCTTTCATGATCTCCATGCCGTCCATGAGCGCGCTCACCGTGTAACCGTATCCCTCAAGGTAGGTCTTGAGGAGCCCCTGGAGCTTTGCGTCGTCATCCACGATGAGTACCTTGTTCTTCATGACCATAGGCAAGATTCCCCGGCAACAGGTTTTACAGAGTTTTTCATCTCTTAACATTTTTTTGCATTCTCTCAAAAACCCTTTTTGGGCAGGACGGAGAATGCATCAGAAATGATGAGGACATGCGCCCCTATTCAAGACACAGAATTACTCATCACATAAGCCACACCCGGTAAGATTTCCGAGCCGACCCTTAAAACAGAAGCAGATCCGAAGGGATGACGCCTCCTCTCATTGAGCCGAGGGATTGAAGATCAGCACTGTATCCCGGCAGCGGCAAACACGGCCTTGCAGCGTTCCAAAGTCCTGCGATCCAGAAAAGAGGTCATGGCCTTATCGGTCGTATAGGGGTTGTCCACGCCGAGCTTTCTACTCTTTTCATGCCAGAGCGGGTTGTAGGAAAGAAGTGAGGCCTCCTCGATGCCGTGCCCTTTCAAGAACCAGGCGATCGCCTGGATATTCTCCGGCGTATCGGTGATGCCGGGGATCAGCGGCGTGCGCGGAAGCAGGGGCTTGCCGTCTTTGCGGGAGACTTCCACCAGGTGCCTGAAATTATCCAGTATGCGCCCGTTGGTCCGCCCACAGTAGGCCTTGTGGGCCGCGCTGTCCATGAGCTTGATGTCGAAGTAGATCGCGTCGACATGGGGGTAAAGCAGGTCCATGAATGTGTCCGGATTGAAATGCCCGCAGGTCTCAAGGAGCGTGCTGATGCCCTGATCCTTCAGCGCCAGGAGGAGCTCGGAGGCAAACTCCGGGTAAAGGGTCGGCTCTCCACCCGAAAGGGTGACCCCGCCGCCCGACGTGTCGTAAAAGGGCTTGTCGGGGAGGACCCTCTCCAGGATCTCGGATAAGGTCATGGCCTTACCGACCCTGGCCAAGGCCCCCGACGGACAGGCTTCCGCGCAGGCGAAACACAGGTCGCATCTTTCGTGGTCGATGTAGAACGGATTGCCGGCAGAGAGCGCGCCCCGACGGCATACATCCCGGCAGGCGCCGCAGCCGATGCAGCTGGGGGCGTCATAGGAAATCTCGACGCCGGCCTTTTTGCTCTCCGGGTTGTGACACCAGACACAGGCAAGCGGACAGCCTTTGAAAAAGATGACGCTGCGTATTCCCGGCCCGTCATCGAGACTGTTGCCCTTGATATCGATGATCAGGGGCGCCTTCCCGACGTCATGGTGCATGTGTGTCCGTGCCTCCCGCAATCCGCTCACCCTCCCCTTTTACAGGCCGAACTCGGCCCGCTCGATGAGCTCGATCTGCATCTCCCGGTTAAGCGTCACGAAGTAGGCATTGTACCCTGATATGCGCACCAGCAGGTTCTGGTAATTCTCGGGGTGCGCCATGGCGTCCTTCAGCGTCTTGGTCGAAACGACGTTCAGCTGCATCTGCATACCGCCCATATCGGCGTAGGCCTTCACGTAGGAGTAGATATGGTCGACGGTCCGACCGTGGGAATCATGCGCCGATGGCACCACCTTCACGTTGAACGCGATGTTGTTGTTCATGTTCTTGGGGTCCAGCCCGGCGACGTCGCGGATATTGTCCAGGATGTTCTTGGAGGCGTGCGCCTCGGGCGTCAACCCCGGCGTAAAGGCCTTGCCCGCCCGGCGGCCGGATGGCAGCGCCCCGGTCAAGGTGCCGAAGGCCACATGGTTGGACATAGACCAGAAACCGGCCGTGTAGGGGCCGCCGCGATAGTTCCTGTGCGCCATGAAGGCATCGTGCGCCAGCCTGGCAACCCTGTTGGCCATTGCCAGGGCCTCCCTGTCGCCGGAACCGAAGAGCGGCACCCTGTTCTTGATCATGGCCAGCAGCGCCGGGCTGTTTTTGAAATCGGTATTGACCGCATCCAGGAGCTCGCTGAATGAAACCATCCTTTTCTCGAACACGAGCTTCTTGATCACCATCAAAGAGTCGGTGATGTCGGCCAGGCCGATACAGGCCGTGCCCGATGAATTGTACAGCGCGCCGCCCTTGGTGACATCCCTGCCGCTGACAAGCGGGCCTTGTATCAGGCCTGAGATGAACGGCGTCGGGCGCAGGGCCTGATGGGCCTCGCCCAGGAAGTTGTTGTATTCACAGGTCAGGTCGGCCAGAAAGCGCAGCTGGCGTTCGAATGCGCTGAAGAAGGCTTCGAAATCCTGAAAGGCGCCTGTCCTGATATCGCCGGTTTCAGGGCCCAGGTCCCAGCGCATCAGTGGGTGACGTCCGTTGTTCAGGGCCATCTCGAGCGCGGCCACCATGTTGAACATCATACAGTTGGTGTGGCCGATGTGGCGTCCCGAGAGCGTCGGCTCAACGCAGCCGGTTGCTGACCAGTCCCGCAGGTGTTCGGCCGGATAGTCGAACTCTGCCAGGGACGCCATGACGGCCTCGTCGTTGTGGATCGAAGGCGTGGCCGTGGTGTTCAGGTTGACCTCACAGAGCCGCTTCAGGTAGGTGTCGCTGTTCTTGGCGCGGTTGTAGCGGGCATTCACGTTGGGATCCCTGATGGAAAGCATCTCCGTGACCTTCAAAAAGATATAGGTCATGTCGTTGACCGCATCCTCGCCCTCGGGGGTCACGCCTCCCAGCGTAATGGCCTGGTCGGACGAGCTGCCGCCGAACAGGTAGTTGCCGATATCCGGGATCAGGGGCAAATGGTCGGTGCAGCGCATATAGAAGCAGCCGATGAGTTCCAGCGCGTGTTTGACATAGCGTTCGCGCTCCCCATCGTCCTTGAGTTTGCTCATATCGGCCGCGAAATACGGCTGGAGCCATTGATCCAGACGCCCGAGCGAGAAGCCGGCGTTGGTGTTCTCCATGTGGACCCCGACCCAGATGATCCACATGGCGTTCACGGCATCGTCCAGGCTGACACACGGCCCGTGGGGGACGCGGCGGCAGATCTCGGCCAGGCCCGTCAACTCGCCTTTGCGGACAGGGTCGGTCTCGAGCCCGGCCAGCCGCCTGGCCTCGGCCGAAAGATTGCGCGCATAGGCCTCGATCCCCTCCAGGCAGATCTTCATGGCCTCCAGCGTGGCGTGTTTCTGTTGCTCGGCCGCCGGGGTGCGGCCAAGCTCGTCTTCTATCTCAGCCTTGATGCCCTTTGTCCCGAGCCTCAGCACCCTCGGGTAATCGATGATGGTGTGAGACAGCGCCACGGTCTTCCAGAGAAAGCAGGCCGCGAAACGCTCATCGAGTTTCTGGCAGGTCGGGTAGCCCTTGTTGTCCCGCACCCATTCGCGGAAATTGCGTTTCAGCCAGAAGGGGAATACCGTGCCATGCAGGACGCGCACGGTCTCGGGGTCCACATCGTAGGGATTGAGCGGCCGGTAGGGGGCGGTGGCCAGCTCGCCCCACATCATGGTGCCGTGGGCGTCGGGATAGAGCACCACGCCGATCTCCTTGGTGGTGGTGGTGCCCGCGATCAGGTCGTTCTTGCGGATGATAGGCTTCCTGTTTTCCATCAGATACTTGAAGGCGCGCGCCTGGCGAAGCTCGGCCACCAGGGGGACGCCATCGTTATCGGTTTCAAAGCCATTGGCCTTGAACCAGCGCGTGAGCAGCAGCGGCCGTTCATGGCACAACGCCGGACGGGTCTTGAGATGGATGTCCAGAAAACCCTTCAGGCGGGGAAAGTCATTCAGGCTGTAGCCCGCCAGGTATGGGTCGGTCAGATACCGCACGCCGGGATCGACCGCGTCCGCTTTGAGCTGCGGCAGGACCCGGGAATTGATGCCCTTCTCGGTGGCGGGGCCGGCATCGTAAGCGCGCTTCTCTTTGCGGGCCTCTTGTCTCAGTTTCTCTATCTGTATGGGTTTGAGCAGCAGCGAGAGGTAAAAGTTCATCAGCTGCAGGTACCCGAGGTTGCCATGCGTGACCATTCGGTTTTCCATCAAGGCGGCCATCAGTTTGTTGGGGGGCTGAATGGCCGCCTCCTTCAAGGCGTTCTCGTCCGCGAAGATCAGCTGAGCGTCCAGCTTCCGAGGGATATCGCGCAGGACACGCACCCTTCCGCCCTGAAAACCGACCGCCTGCTCCACACTGCCGTTTTCGGTTTTTATGCCGAAGGTGAAGTCGATCGGGCCGTCATCGGATCGCAGATATCGCCTCAGCCCCGGACGCAGGTTGTAGTTCAGCGCGAAGAAGGAGAGGAAGAGACGGGCAAGGGTATCGGCGAAACCCCTCCTGACACCGGACATGGTTTCCTGCATGACACACCTCCCGAGGGCCGAGCCCTCCTGTAGTCTTAAAACAGTTTTTCGCCTGCATCGATGCGCTCTTTCAGATGCCGGATGTCACGGATTACGTCCGCCGTCCGCTCCTCGACAAAGGCGTCGACATCCTCCAGGACCTCGTGAAACAGCCGGCTGTTACATAACGTCACCAGGCCGTGCAGGTCGGACCAGAACCTGATGATCTGGTAGAGGACAAAACGGTCCCTGCGCGCGCCGACGCCGGGCATGAAGGCGTTGATGATATCCGTGAAGAGCTCGTAGCATCTCAATGCAATCTGCTTTTCCTCAAGCGCCAATGGTTCGATATCCGTGCCCACATAATCCAGATACTTGGGCGTGTGCAGGTTGAACATGAGATCGTAGTAGCTGGGGTTCCTGAGGCCGAACTCCACATAGGCCCGCACCATGGCCGCCAGACGCTCTTCGATGCCGCCACGGGCCGCCGCCCTGTGGGTGAGCAGATCATGCAGGGTCTCGAAGCCGCGGATGCGGATCATCAGGTTGAGCTCGTCCCTGTTCTTGTAATAACGGTAGATCGTTGTGGCGGTGATGCCCAGGCGCGAGGCAACCTTGCGGACGCTGAGGTTGTTGAACCCCTCATGGATGATGATCTCGAGCGCGGAATCCAGGATTCGCACCCGGATGTTGGTTACCTCCTCATGGGACATGCGCGCCTTGGGCATTGAAACCCCTTTCTATCAATTAACAGTGTTAATATAACACCGTTAATCAATGATCAAGCATTTTCTGCCGCCCTCCAGCTGCACGGTGTCCCGCCGAGGTCAAGGCCTGACCTTGCGCTGCCGCTGGTTCAGGGTTGACTGGTCAGGCGCCATCCAGAAGTCAGCTCTGGTGAGGATGTCGGAGAGGATCGGTTCAGACCGGTCAATGGCGCTGGAGAAACCCTCCCGGGACCAGACGGGCCACTGCGTACTGTCGCTGACGACATCCTGTCATGCCTCAAGGACATCCTACTCCGAGAGCAGGCGGCGCCAGGATGCGCACCCTGCCCTCGCCGACAGGACCCGCGACAACCAGCATGGGTTCTTCTCCCTCACAGGCGCCGCCACGGACCTTGTGCATCACCGAACAGCGTGTGAAGAAAAGCCACCTGCCATCCGTGCAGACGCTCAACCGTCACATGACCAGTCCCCTCGTCACACCACCCTATGATCCGATTACCCACCACAATCACAGCAGATCATGATCCGGCAACCCCTCGTCACAATCCGGGGGCATGTGCCCATAGTGGACAGACCGGTCACCAAACCTTCATGCGAAAAACACCGTGCAGGATTATGCCCCCTAGAATTGGGTATGAAAATGTGGAGGTGAAGCTCAGGCGCACCGTCGCGGAATTCGACACGGAGTTACTTTTCAGCTATACTGGTCAGACTGGTTTGGTTTCACGATGTCCCGTTTTTCTGAAGAATGGCAGAGAATGGAGCCAGCGCGGGGATTCGAACCCTGGACCTGCTGATTACGAATCAGCTGCTCTACCACTGAGCTACGCTGGCTTGATGAGGCTTTTTACATATTGTTCCGGCCGTTGTCAAATGCTTTGCACTAGAGAATCTGACTCAGGAACTGCTTGGCGCGCTCATGGGTGGGGTTCTTGAAAAAGTGCTCGGGGGTGCCCTCCTCGATGATGCGGCCCTCGTCCATGAAGATCACGCGGTCGGCCACCTCGCGCGCAAAACCCATCTCGTGCGTGACCACGATCATGGTCATGCCCTCCTTGGCCAGCTTGACCATGACGTCCAGCACCTCGCCGATCATCTCGGGGTCCAAGGCCGAGGTGGGCTCGTCGAAGAGCATGAGCTTGGGCTGCATGGCCAGGGCCCGCGCGATGGCCACGCGCTGCTGCTGGCCGCCCGAGAGCTTGGCCGGGTAGACATCGGCCTTTTCCAGGATGCCGACCTTTTTCAGAAGCTCGATGGCGATCGCTCTGGCTTCCTCCTTGCCGCGCCTGCGCACGACCTGCTGCGCCAGCGTGACGTTTTCGAGCACGGTCTTGTGGGGAAAGACGTTGAAGGACTGGAAGACCATGCCGACCTCTTCGCGCACCTTGTTGATGTTGGTGTCCTTGGCGTAGATATCGTACCCGTCCACGACGATGCTGCCGGCCTCGACCGTCTCCAGACGGTTGATGGAGCGCAGCAACGTGCTCTTGCCGCTGCCGCTGGGTCCGATGATGACCACCTTT
>Ga0116192_1002471_pt1 | contig 12270 bp, 6 predicted proteins | sample AD_UKC113_MetaG_FD_89876 | JGI IMG/M metagenome (GOLD analysis project Ga0116192, IMG submission 89876) | Active sludge microbial communities of municipal wastewater-treating anaerobic digesters from Hong Kong - AD_UKC113_MetaG | ecosystem: Engineered > Bioreactor > Anaerobic > Digestate | place... | reverse complement strand
GTCCTGTCGGAATCCATGTTTGCCCTCCATCTGGACTTGCCATTACTACATATTGCATTGTCCCTCCTGCCTGTTTTGTTGTTGTCCATGCAATATCTACGCTATCTGATAATGTGCCGGAGGGAACAGATGTAATTGTTATAGGAAGAGAATCAGTGCGGTTAAATTCATAATAAATATCACCCCAGGTATCACTAATCTGGATAGATTGTGTATCTTCTGGAATATCAAATGTCCCGCAGAAAGTACTCTCTTTAGGCCAGTCGGAAGTCCTACATCCTTTATATGGAGAAACTGTTGTGAATTCCTGCGAGTATATATTTTTTCCAGAACTATTAAAACATTCTAATTTGTAATCATCATTATAATATGGGGCTATTTCCAAAGATACATCTATTTTACCTGTTGCAATTTCTGTTATATCAAAAACAGAAATTGTTTCTGGAATTAATTGATAATATCCAGGACTTCCTGGAGGTGTTTCTGTTTGTGCGGAAATAAAAATTCTTCTATAACCTGTTGGAACTTCTGCTTTTTTGTAACTTGCAGATTTTGTTTTTGTGCCGAGGGTTGATTGAAAATAATTCTCAAATTCAGAAAAAGTTGATTCAATTGGCCATATAAGAGTGGTAGAAGAACCCATTATATCGTACCAGTATTTATCCTCATACCATGACTGCCCTTTTCTTGGAAAATGTAGAAACCTATTTCTAAAACCATTGATTGAATTGGCAGCAGATTCATCATTTATAAAAGCAGTAAGTCCTTCTACTTGCAGTCCTGCTGGTGGAAATTCATCATATTGCTCTTCTCCTGTATAAAGTCCTATTCCATGTCCCAACTCATGTAAAGCGGCATCAGGAGCAGTTTCATCCACAAAAATTACGCCTCTTCTTAACTTCAAACTCGCTCCTGTTATCCCTTCTCCCATCGCTCCTTTTGGCAAAACTGCAACTACAAAATCAATCCGCGGCGTTTCTTCCCCTGCTATCCAATCACCCACGGCAGCAGTTGTATTGATAAATCCCTGGGCGACTGCGAGAGTATTGGCTATTCGGTTCAAAAGGGCGACACTGCTCAGCATTGATAATATTCCACCATGAAAAGTCGTTACCGGCGCGGTCCAGATATTAATGTTTTCTTTTGATATTGGCAGCATAGCCGGTATGAGTTTCTTCAGGGCATTCTCTACGCCTTTACCATCAGGCGCACTTTTGGTATATCCGGCAATAAATAACTGAACTGGCTGAACAACTATATTTAATTGCCTGCTATATGGAGAAGAAAATGTTAAAGTTTTACGAAAGATTTGTTTCACACCCTTATCAGGAGCATCATCAAACCCCTCAATACCTGTTGTATCTATTTTTACTTCTATATAAATTGAATCCTTATCTGTCGCCGGAATGATGAAATCAACGGTGGTATTGCCATAAAAAATATCTTTGCCTAAATTTGAAATATCTCTATGCAGGATTACATTTGTATTTACAGGGTCTATTCCTTTTGTATCTCCATCCAAATATGCTTTGAATTTCACCCCTGAAACATTTGCATAGTTTGTTGCTATATCAAGGGATAATAGTGTTTCTCTACCTTTAAGAAGAGTATGGTCTTTTCTACCTGACCATGGTGAAGGATGGGGCAGACAATTCTGACCGACCACATAATCATTTACCCAGAAAGAAGGCAACTTTTTTTTGTTTTTCATTTCAGACCCAGAACTATTCCAATTAGAAACAAGAAAATGCAGAGTATTAATTTCCGTTCCTCTGGTTAAAAATGTCCGTAACATATTACCAATCACCGGCGCTTTATCACCATAATAATTATCATCTCCCAAGTAAATCGGAGTAAAAGGTCCGTTTAGTCCTTCAAACCTGGGGCCGCTCTGCCCAACAAAACTATTACCGGAAAAAGTGGGATGAACTGAAGAGTCCTCTGACCATTTTGGCAAATCATATACAGAGAAATCGTCAAAAACAAGGTCTGAACCAAAAACACAATCTTTAAATTCGGCTTCATTTCTGTTGTGTAAGGTAACAAAATCGGCGAATTCGCAATTTTCAAATTTTGGACTCCTTCCGTTAATTGAAATAGGAGATAAAAAGGTTGTGTTTTCCGCTTCAAAACTCTTTATTTTTGAAATAGAAAACTCTGATAAAACCGTTGAATCTTTGATGGAAAGAGAGGACTCCTCTGATAGTTGAAGTCCATATATTTCTGACTTGTTAATAGATACAAGAGTATTTGGCTGGACAGTAATTAAAAATTTGCTTTTACAATTCCCAATATTAGAACCAGTGGATTTTTGATAAAAAATCAGTTCTCCATTTCCTCCTATGCTATCAATATTTACTGACTGCTCTCCCCGAAAATGGATATTCACACCATTCAATACCGCACCACTTTGAAAATTTATTGTTCCATCTACATAAATAGAATTATATGAAGCGCTTCCGATAAGTTTGTTCTTTATAGTCAAGGTTTTACCATCCGGTACAACAACATTGCCTTCCAGAGTTGCCACATCGTTTATTGCTTCATTATAAAGAAGAGTTCCACCGATTTTTCCGTTTATATTCACTGATACAGGCGAACCATAATTAACACCATCAATTACTAATTGGAAAGTATAATTTCCTTCTGTAAGTTCACTATGAAGTTTTGTCCCTTCAAGTTTTCCTCCTCCCTCTGGTAAACTTCCTATAACTGCTTCTTCTCCATCACTACAAACAATTTTAATTTCATCTGCTTTGTATCCAATTTCAACTTCGTATTGAAGATGAACACTATCAAGACCTTTATAACTAACACTAATTTTTGTAGCAGCATTACATTTGAAAATAAAAGAAAAAAACACCAATATTGCAATAAAAATTTTTTTCATTTTCCTTTTCTCCTTTTTTTGTATTTTTTAGTATTACCGCGGGGGTTAAATTCACGCGGTTATACTTCTACTTCTGGTATAACATTGCAGTTCTATTCGGCTACTGATAGTTAAATTCACGCGGTTATACTTCTACTTGCTCCGTTGTGCTTGCTAAATCTCCCCTTCTCCTCTCCGCCACAAATCTTGTCGGACAGATGCTTTCTAAAAGAGGGGCAACAATCTCCCTTTACAAAAGGGGAAACTACGATAAATTCCTTCCTTTTATAAAGGAAGGGTGGGAATGGATTTCTCTGTATCTCCTCTTTCAATCCCCCTCTTTCCACCTTTTTTCTCCGATTGCTCCCTCCTTTGACAAAGGAGGGCGGGGGTGGATTTCTAAATCCCCCTCTATCCCCCTTTATTAAAGGGGGAATATTTTGTATGACGCACCAACTCTGCCCTGCTAAACCCTGCTTCCTTAGTCGGTTTTTCAAAGGGGGAACTTATGGGTAAGGGACAGCCCTCTTTACAAAAGAGGGGAGTTACTCCTTCCCTTTATAAAGCATGTCCGCCAATGTTTTAGTGCGATAGTCCGCCAAAGTATCAGTGGCGGAGAGGAGAAGGGGAGCTCGCCCGTAGGGCTATGCCTGAGGGAATGGATTGTCTTACACAGAAGGGTTTAGAGTTTTGCTTACAGACCATCCCTACGCCGAAGTGATAAGTTATACTTACGGGATTTTCATTTATAAATCCCCCTCAGCCCCCCTTTCTAAAAGGGGGGAATATTCCTTCCTTTAACAAAGGAAGGTCTCTCTTTTTGCCACAATATCTAACCCGCAGGACAAGGAATATCCCTTCCTTTAACAAAGGAAGGTTAGGATGGATTTCTAAATCTCCCCCTACCCCTCTTTCTAAAAGAGGGGAGTATTTTGGGATGACGCACCAACTCTGAGGCACAAGGTAAGCAACTTTTGTCGGTTTCCCAAAAAGGGGATATTTTGGGATGGAGTTTTTTTTATTTTCTGCCTGTTTTTATTTCCTCATAAAGAGTTTGTCAAATTATCAGGTAAGTCCAACTACTCTTCTTAATATCAAAATTACATCTGTTATATCCACTTCTCCATCTCCATTTATATCTGCCAGAGAAGTATCTAGAGGGTCTAATTCAATTGCCATCCTCAAACATAATATTACATCTGATATATCTATTCCCCCACTTTTATCAACATCTCCTTTTCCCGGTAATTTCCCATATATTTTTATATCGTCAACTGCCCAATACCAATCCCAATTTGCATTATAATAATGCCATCTTATTTGAACATTTTTTTCCCCGGAAGATATTGAAGTTAAATCAATAATTACTTTTCCTTCTATATCCTGTCTTTTAAATTTTTTTAAATTTTGCCATTGCCCATTTCCTATTTTTATGTCAACATCTCCTATTTCATTTTCATAATATTCAAAAACATTTTTAAATTCTAAATAACAGGTAGCATATGAAGTAAAATCAATAGAAGGGGTTATAAGTTCCTCATCCATATCAACTGTTCCTGCCCAATCACTATCAACAATCATAAAAGGAGAGTTTAAATCCAAATTTCTTCTACCAGGGTTTGTATATGTCCATGTTTTTCCATCATTATATCCATCAACAATAGTCCAGTTAACAGGAATACCTGATGAAAAGTCCTCTGAAAAAACAAGTGTAAAAGAAGAAAATAAATCAGAAGTTAAGAAAGCAGATAAAAACTCATCCCACAATGCACTTTCTGGGAAAGAAATTGTTTCCCCATTATAATCAAAAGCAATTACTTCTCCATAATCAGGAAAGTAAATTGAAAGTCCATAAGAATTATCACTTTCCTCATTATCAGAAAAAACTGTTTGCTTAAAAATATCTTGAAATTCCTCAATTTTTGACTTTAATGTTTCATTTTCTGTTGTCTGATAAAGTTTATTAAAAAAATCATAAAGGTCAATATAAGTTAGTTCATCAAAATTTTTTGTCTCACTTCTAACTAAATAAATATCTAAATATATGTCACTGCTCATAATCTCATCTAACACATAATTTAAAGAATCTATAAGTTGTTGTATATTTATAAGAGAAATTGCGGAAAGTGTATCATAAGAATATGAATTTACAATTATTTCACCGAATTCTTCAGATGTAGATAATGGTTGTGCTTTCAATTCACTTAAAATTTCAACATAATCCCAGCCAGAGGCAGGTTCAACTTCTTCTGATGCGACCATAACAGAAGCGAAAGGACTTAACTCATAGGCAACTTCAATCATACCCATCAAACAGGCATCAAATCCAATTAAATCCACTCCACCAGCATTTTCAATTGCCTGTCTTACTTCATTTGTTGAAAGATAGTCCCCGTCTGTATCATCATAACAAACTTCTTTTAAAACAGGTATTTCTTTACCTGCTATTTGATACATTGACTGATATAAATCTCTCCAACCACCTCCGTGATTCCATAAAATTAAAGTATATTTTTCTGCTGGGTAATTTTCTTTTGCCCAGAGAATAAAATTTGCCAGTGTTTCAGGGTCTCCCATATTTACTTCTCTCTCCCCTTTTCCATCTCCCCAGTTAGAAATTGCATTTTCTTCTGTTGGTTCTATTCCCTTTGTTACATAAAATCTATTACAACCAGTCCAATTCCCATAACTACTGTCATAACGAGAAATTCTATCAAATTGAACAACTATATTAACATTTTCATCAGAACTAATTTCACTCATTTCTAAAAAGTCATCCAAAGCATATTCTTCAAGGTTATTGTCTCCATCTAAATAAATCATAATTGTCCACTTTGAAATTGTTGCTTCAGAAAAGAAAGAGAAAAAAACAAAAAGGAAAAGGATAAATATAAATTTTCTCATAAAGGTATTTTTACTTTTATATATTCCCCATCTTTATCAATAAATTTTGCTTTTTCAATTTTTAAATTCTCTACATCTCCTGATAATGTAATAACAAGTTTATCAAATATTTCTTTATTACCAGCAATTGAAAAAGAGTTTTTTCTTATAATAATATCTGTTTTTTCTGGTTTTATATCTTCAATTTTTATTTTACCTTTTTTTTCAATTTCAATGAAGAAATTTTTAAAATCACCTAATTTATCTGACTTAAATAAAAAAGATGTTTTATCATCATTTTTTTGTTTTTCAATTTCCAGAATTGTTTCAACAGAAAGATTTATTTGAAATTCTTTTTTCATTGTTTCTTCAGTTTCAGGAAAGGCAGAAAAAATAATTTTATAATTCCCTCCTTTTACATTATTTTTGTCCACTTTGATTACTATCTCTCCTTTATTCTTTTCATAATTTATCACAGGAAATTCAATTTCAATACCATCTGGAATTATTTCTTTCCCAAATAATATTTTTGAATTAAGTCCACCATAGTAATCACAACTTAAAGGTATTTCAATTTTATTTTTATCATAAGGAATATACACATTTTCTTCATATTTTAAATTAAACTCCCTTTCCATTGGGACTTTTTTCCATTTCCATAAAATTTTACTGTCCTCTGTTATTATAAAATTTGCCTGATTTGAATTTCCATTTCTGGCAGCACCAGTTCCTTCATAACCAGTGCATACAACTTTTTCCATTTCACTTATTGGCACTCTATCCTCTACCTTACAAATAACACTTTCTCCTTTTGTAAATGTCGTAAAACCATTTGGAGGAGATGGATTTCCATATTCGCTCATAACAAGAAGAATGCAATTATTTGAAGTTGGAGCAAAATTTCCCTGTTGTTCTACCTGATATGTTTTACTTTTTGAAGTTTCTCTCTCTGACCGAACAGGAATATTACTTTCTCTGCCCTGGTTTGTTATTCTTTCTCCTGGTGTATTTCTTATTATTGGTTTAATAGTTGATGTTGGAGAAGAAAGTTCTGGTGTTTCAGGTAAAGAACTTTGAGAATCTTCATTTTCTTTTGTTTCCCCCTTTTCACCTTCAATCTGGATAGTAGATGTAATCCCTATACAATTTAGTTTTTTCCCATCTTTATCAGATAATCTTATCCCTCTTATAGACATATTTACCTTACCACCTTTTTTAATTAAAAATCTGACATATACTAACACACCATTTCCTGAAATACCTTCAAGTTTTGGGTCAAAACCAGCAATTCTTATATTTCCTTCTGATACTTCATTTACCAGAACATTCCAATCAAAAACAAGTTCTCCATTTGAAATTCCATCAAAATTAAGAATCTCTTTATCAAAATAAACATCAAATTGGAAAGCAGAAAACTTTTCTTCACTTGATATTTTTATAGGAATAGTTATTTCACTTACAGAAGAAGAAACAGATAAATTCTCAATTGTAATTGTAGCAGAAAAAACAGAACCTATAAGTAAGAAAAATACCAAAAAAATTACTTTTTTACACATTTTCTTTGTGGAAGTAAATACTTATTAATCTCTATTCATGTTTCAGGTCCAGAAGGGTTATTTTGATTTTAGCCACTAAATTTAATTACTAAAATTATTTTAAAACATATTTTTTAAATGTCAAATTTTTTTCAAAAGCAAAAAAAGCAACTTATTTATTTTTATTCTTCCATTGTCTTCCAAAATATGTCTCATTTACTTCTACTATCCATCCAAAATTCTTTGGAATATCTCTTTGCATAATTTCTCTTATTTTATTACAACATTTTAAAATTTTATACTCTGATAATCCCGTTTGCTCTTTTATCATTTTTACCCTTTTAGATATTAAAAATCACCTCAAAAATTTCTTCCATTCATATCTGCAATTTTTACACCTTATTTTACCCCTTCTCTTTCTTCCTCGCTCTCTGATACCTCTCTGCTATTTTTTACTTATTTTCTTCCTTATTCCCATTTTTAATTCCTTTTTCATTTGCACTTCCGGTTTTTTCTTATTTTATCCGAAGGTGCTATTTAAATCCTATTTTTCGAGTAGATTCCTATTTTGTCTTGTCTAACATACCTTTTGGAGTAGATTTATTATGTCTCAATTCGTTGGTTTGAAGTTTATCATTTTAAAAGGTATAATATTTTTATGGAAAATGTAAGAGAACCAGTAGTAGCAGGTTATTTTTATCCATCTTCAAAGTCACAACTTTTAAGAATGCTTGAAGAGTTTATCAAAAAAGATGATGAAAAAGAAGATGCAATATCAATAGTGGTTCCTCATGCGGGCTATATTTATTCTGGGAAAACAGCAGGGAGTGTCTATTCAAAAATTGTAGTTCCTGAAACTGTTATAATTATCGGTCCAAATCATACTGGATATGGAGAACCATATGCAGTTGCTTCTTATGATTGGTGGCTTACTCCTATTGGTAAAATTCCTGTTAATAAGAACCTTGTTAATCTTCTTGTTGAGAAAAGTAGATATCTTCAAATAGATAATTTTGCTCATGAAAGAGAACATTCTGTTGAAGTACAACTGCCTTTTCTTCAAGTTGTAAAAAGTAATTTTAAGATTGTTCCAATAACTTTGATGGGATATATTGATAATCCGGCGTGGATTGAAATAGGAGAGGCAATTGCTGAAAGTATAAAAGAACTTGGAGAAAAGGTTCTAATTGTTGCCAGTTCTGATATGACCCATTATAAACCACATGATATTGCTGAAGAAAATGATAAGTATGCTATTGAAGCAATTTGTTGTTTAGATGAAGACCTTTTAATTGAAAGGATACTTGAAAGGGAAATTTCAATATGTGGGTATGCTCCAATAATTGTCTCAATTGTTGCTTCAAAAATTTTAGGAGCGCAACAAGGAGACCTCATAAGATATACAACAAGTGGAGAAACTTCAGGTGACAGGGACCAGGTAGTTGGTTATGCAGGAATACTTATAAAATAGGAATTATGACAAGGGAGTTTGAGTTTGTTTATATTTCTTTTAATTTCTCTTTCAGTTGCAAGTATTTTTTATTCTCTAAAACTTTGTGAAAAAGATAATTTTCCAGAATTTTTGCTCATTTTTTTAATTATCTTTTATTCTCAAATACTTTGTTTTTCTATAGCTTTAGGTCTTTTTCATATTTTAAATTTAAAATTTCTTTTCTTTTTTTCTCTTGTTTCTGTTATTATTTCTATTTTAAAATATAAAAAAGAAACTATTAAAATCTTTTTAACATCATCTTTTTCTAACTTTAATATTATTATTTTTTCCCTTGTTTTCTCTTTTTATTTCTTTGCCTGTATTCAACTTTCTTTTCTACTACCTCCTCTTGCAACAGATGGACTTCTTTACCATCTTCCTTTTGCAGTTCACTTTTTAAAAACATCCTCAATTTCTTTATGCCCTCTTTATTTTGTTGATATTGCTATGAGTTATTATCCCTTTGGGGGAGAAATATTTTATTTTTTTACTTTACTTTCACAAAAGGACTTTTTACTTAAATTCACGCAATTGCCTTTTCTTATTATGGGAACTATTTCTGTTTTTTTAATCTCCAAGGAACTTTCTTTCTCAAACATTTCATCACTCCTAACTTCTTTAATTTTTGCTATGATAAAACCTATTTTTCAAGAAGCATCTCTATGCTTTGTTGATCTTATGATGGCTTCAACTTTTCTTGCTTCTATCTATTTTTTATTAAAAGACAAGAAAAAATATATTGTTTTAGCAATTCTTTCATGTACAATTTTAATTTCAATAAAAACACTTTCTTTAATTTATTTTCTTTTTTTAGTTCCTTTTTTCTTTAAGAAAAGAGATGGGAAATACATAAAAAAAGATATATTTTTCTCATTAGTTTATTTCTTTTTCTTTGGATTTTTTTCATATATAAGAAATTTCATTGTTACAAAAAATCCATTTTACCCGGCTAATATCTCTATTGGAAAATTTACAATTTTTCCCGGCTCATACATTTACAAAAAGGGACTTCCAATAAATTGCTTTAAAATTTTATTTCACCCACAATCTCATATAGACCCTTCTTTTTTTATAATTTCTATTATGTTTCTATTTCTATTTATTTCTATTTTTATTTATTGTATAGAAAAAAGAAAATTCCCTTATTTATTTTTTCTTCCTTTTTTTATAATTTTGGGATATTTTATTTTAATTCCTCCTAATTATTATCAAATAAGACATCTCCTTCCAATTTATGGAATTTGTGCAATTGCCTTTGTTTTTCCATTTCAAAAAGGATACTTTCAATATCTTCCTTTTTTATTTCTTTTTTATTTCTTTTGTCTCCTTTTTCCTTATAACCACCAAAATGTTTATCTTTTCCTTATTATCTTTACAATTTTTACAATTTCTTTTTATTTGATTAAAAAATTTCCTATTTTTAATTTTATTTTCTTCTTTTTCTTTTTTCTCTATCTTTCCGTTTATTTATTTCCTGTTGCAACTTTTTCATATAATAAAGTCAAGTTTAAAATATGGGGAACATTTTATAAGGACTTTGCTGATGTGTGGGAATTTGTTGGTAAAAGCAAAAACAAAAATATCTCTTATGTTGGTGGGTTTCTTTTATATCCATTTTTTGGAGAAAATTATTCCAATAATCTTTATTATCAATCTGTAAATTCTGTTGAAACATATCCAGTCCATTTTTACAAAGGAAAAATTGTTTTCTCTGAAGAAAATCCAGAAAAAATTTATAGAAAGGACCCATCATTTAATCTCTGGTTTATGGGACTAAAAAAGAAAAAAATTGATTGGGTAGTTTTGAAAAAAGATGAATATTATATTGAAAAAGAATGGATTGAAAAAAACCCTCAATATTTTAAATTAATATTTTCAGGTAAAATTACAGAAATTTATAATTTTTTATACTGATAGTTTTGGATATTTTATTTATAATTATATGTTTTTTAATTACTTTTTAAGAATAATAATTTACAAATACCAAGAAAAGCATAAATAGAAGATACTATCAAAAATGTATTTTTAAATTCAAACATATTACTTAAAAAACCACAGCAAATAGGACCCATAGAACTACCTAATCCTATAAAAAATTCATGTATCTCTGTTTTAAATCCAAGTTTTAGGTGTGAAATTAAACTATTATGATAAGAAATAGCACTTAATATACCTATTATTGAAAAAGGAATTAAAAATTCAACTGGTTTTTTCAAAAAAAGAAACAGAAAAAATGACAGAGAAAAGAAAAAACAGGCAAAAGGGAAAAAGAATTTATTTTTAAAAACAGGTTTATTTCTTATTAGAAAGAATGTTAAAAAATTAAAAACCTGAAGAGAAGAAACAAGAAAACTTATATTTTTAGGTGATAATTTTATTTCAAGTCCATATCTTGGAAAAAGAAAAAATGAATAACCAACTGCAAAATAACTTAAAAAATTCAAAATTCTTACATCTTTTATATCTTTTTTATTTATATTTTTTCTCTCAATTCCTTCAAAGTTATTCTTATTTATAATAGGAGATAGATGATTTTTTTTGAATAAAATAAAGTAAATACCAAGAATTATAAGAAGCAAACCCGATATAATAAATGGTAAAGAATTTCTAATTGAATAAATAAAACCTGAAAGGAAAAATCCAATAATAACACCAAATGACCATGAAATATTAAAATATCCTGTATGTTTTGGTTCTGTTTTTCTGAAAGATAATTGAATATTTGGCCAGAATCTTCCAAATAGAAACCCAATTAGTAATAGTGATATTAAAAAAACTTTCCATGGCAAAGCAGATAATAAAAGATAAAATAAACCAATAAAGAAAATTGTAAAGGGGAAAATTTTTTCTTCTTCATATTTTGAAAAAATAAATGTTGTAATTGTATATGAAAAATTTATTAAAAAGCCAGAAAGTCCAATACTGAATTTACTCACATTGTATTTTTCAGTGAGATACATTGGAATAGACACATCTACTATACTGGTTGACATACTAACTAAAAAAGCAATTATATTTAAAATTAAGTACATTTTTATAATAATTTGGTAATTTTAAAATTTTTGTCTTAATTTTTACTTAATTAAACCAATATATCATACCATAGGTAAACCCTAAAACAATTAGGAAATGATAAATTTCTTTAAAAAATCTTATACAAAGGCAATTAATATGGTATAATAAAAAGTAATAAGTCAGTAGAACCCTTATGTTAGGCACAAATGAAAATCCATCCCCTCGGGCATAGCCCTACGGGCGAGCACACCTTCTCCTCCACAAAGCGTGGCGGACAGGCTTTGTTGAAGGAAGGAATAAGAACAAAAAAAATCCCCTTTTTGAAAAACCGACAAAAGTAGATTACCTTGTGCCTCAGAGTTGGTGCGTCATACAAAATATTCCCCCTTTAACAAAGGGGGATGGAGGGGGATTTAATATGAAATCCATCCCATCCTTCCTTTTTCAAAGGAAGGAGTATATTTTTCCCCTTTAAT
>Ga0116192_1002469_pt1 | contig 12272 bp, 11 predicted proteins | sample AD_UKC113_MetaG_FD_89876 | JGI IMG/M metagenome (GOLD analysis project Ga0116192, IMG submission 89876) | Active sludge microbial communities of municipal wastewater-treating anaerobic digesters from Hong Kong - AD_UKC113_MetaG | ecosystem: Engineered > Bioreactor > Anaerobic > Digestate... | reverse complement strand
TTTCATCTTTTTCTTTTTAAACTCAAAGTTTAAAAATCATATTTTTCTCAATTAATGTCCATTACTTACAGCATGCAATCTAACAAATTCGATCAAAACTATGATTAAAGTATCGGGAAAGTTTTTGAGATCGAATTTCATATCTTTCGTCGCTTCAATATAATCTCCGTCATATGGCATATTGTTTTTCTTTCCCATTGTTTTTACAACTTCAGGATTGGCTAAATTATATCTATAAATTATTTCCTTGACAGCCTTAACCATTCTCTGGTTTAAATTACTTAATTTTTCTGCCAAATCTGAGAGATTTGCTTCGAAACCAACAGTTTTTAATTGAGGATTTTGTTGTTTAGCTTGAGTGCAATATCCCTTTACACTCCTAATCAGAGAAGTTAATAGAGGATCTTGACCGTTATCCTTAACATTTTCATCGAAGACTAAATATTTAGTTACTGGATTTTGCATTATTTTTACATAATTTGAATGTAAAAATTCTTTTCTCTCTTTTTATTTGTTTGATGGAAGAAATCTTTTGGTTTGACCAACTTGAATTATTTTTGGAGTAGGCTGAGTTCCCATTCCGGATACCGTTGCCGCACGAGGATTGGTAACTTGAATCTGATCTGGTTTAGGTTCATTGATAGCATTTTCCATATCTTTTCTAATATCTGCTTTGGTCGTAGGTTCAATTTCACCTCGATCAACTTGTCTTTTGTAATCTTGATATTTCTTGCTGTTTAATTGTTGAATAATCCACTTTTTAACATTTCTCCAATCTTGTCTGTCTCCGTTATAAGCCTCTCCTTGAGTCAAATCGTTTGGAAGTCTAAGTTCCAAATAAGGAGCATATTTTACTCGATCTTGATAAATAGGAGGGATTTCTAAAACATCAACCATTTCTCCTTTGTCGTTTTGGATTGCTCCAAATTTAAACATGATAAATTCTACTCCCATCTTATTCAATTCTGGATCTTTAGAGAGTTGACCCCAGGGACCTTTTGAAATCAACTGCCTTTCTTGTTCTTCCTCTTCTTTAGTCATTAGTTTCCCTCTAGTTGATGGAGGAAGACCTTTGAAGGCGTTGCACGGCGGGCAGCCATTTTTGCAAAAAAATGTGAACACAGCGTACTTAGGAGATTGACTTTCCATTTTTTGCTTTTAAATGAAAAAAATTTCTTTTTATCTGATTTTTATTTTATTTTTAATCAACGTCATCCGATTTCGTTTTGGTAAATTTTGAAGTTTCTCGTTGAATTTTCTTTTGTAGTTCATTAAGTTCATTTTGAATATCTTCTTCATCGACCATTTCCACTTTATCTGCATTCTTTTCTTGAAAATACGATTTAGGTTCAGAAAGTAATGGACCATCAAATACATTAAATCCTAAACGGTTCAAACCTTCAAAGATGATGTTTAATCCATGAATAGTCGAATTTGCTTTATCTTTGCCCATCGAATCAACAAAAACTTTAGCTACCGCTCGAAATTGTAATGGAAGTTGATCGTAAAGTTTTTGACTGTAGTTTTCTTTGATTTTGACCTTTTCATTAATTTCATATTCTCGATCAACAATATCTGGATTCACATTTTTGCTTCTTGGTTCTCTCAAAATTGTTTTGGCCAAAGCCGTGAGTCTTTCAATTTTCTCCAAACTAAGATTTTTAATATGTTTCTCAATGACATTAATTTCTTTTCCTTCAATAATTTGATGAGAACTCAAAGCTGCTTGACATAAAATATCTAAAGGTTGAGACACTAAACATTTCATAATTAAAGCATCAGGAAAATTTGTTGGAGAGACTTTAGTTTCAAAAGATTTCTTTTCAATTGTGTTTCTTCGTCGTTTTCGTTTGCTCAAAGCTGCAACCATTATTTTTCCATACTTCACTCCTTTAAAAAACATTTTTAATTTAGGTTTCCATGCAACACTACTATCCAAAAGATTGAAGTCTTTAACAAACATTTCTAAAATATCGACTTTATCCGAAGCATTTTTACAAATTAATCTTTGAATTTCTTCCACTCCGATCATCAAAGTGTTGGTTACAAAAGACAATAATTTAGTATCGTCTCCATCTGGTTTTCCATAAACACATATTCCTAAAATCTTATCTGTTTTATTATCTAGAAATTCTATAGGAAAGGGATTAGTCAAAGCTCCGTCAACAATTTTCATACCTTCAAATTCTATAGGTGGAAAAACTCCTGGTACGTTGGAACTCATCAATGTTGCCTCAGATGCTAAAAGTGTAGGATTAGACAAATAATCGATTTTATATCCCCTTTTCGTTCTTCTGTCACATACTGCAAAAGCTATATAAATTCCTTCATTGTAGAGTTCTAACAGTGTGGGTAACGATTTCCTTTTAACTAAAATTAATTTTTCGAGTTCTTCCCTTAAATTTTGATTATTTAACAATCCAAAATTATTTTTAAATCCTTCAACGTCTATATCTTGAAATCCATTAAATATCTTTATATCAATTGCAGCTCTAAATAATTCAATCGGAGTATAACCTACAGCCATTAAAACAGATATAACTGAACCGACAGAACATCCGGCATACCGTTTTATTCCATTTAAATATCCCCAAATATTTAAATAGGTTAATGCCCCTAAAATTTGTATTCCTCTAAAGCCTCCGGAACTTAGTACCAATCCGGAATATGGTTCATTTTGATTATTATTCATTTTAATAGATATTTGTTCTCTTAAATCTTTGATAAAAAATGAATCTTTTATTTTTAAAATTGATTTTTATTGAAATGGAAAATCCAGTAGAGTGGAAATCTCTTGCATATATTGGATTTTCAAATTATGAAGCTTCCAGTACAGGATTAATAAGAAATAAAACTTCAGGTTACATGTCAAAGGGATCCCTTAAAAAGAAATCAGGATATTATATATCGCATATATCAGATGATAACGGTACGTTTAAAACTATAACTACTCACCGTCTCATAACGTTTGCTTTTCATGGACTTCCTCCTACGTCTAATCATACAGTAGATCATATAAATAGGAATAAAGAAGATAACAGAGCTGTAAATCTAAAATGGTCAGATAAAAAAGAACAGATTTTGAATAGGAATCCACATAAACAAAAACTTACTAGAGGAAAAGCTATAACTCAAATATTGCAAACCGGAGAAGAGATATTCACATGGTTTAAGGCTATATATGCTTCAATGACTTATAAATGCGATCATGGAGATTTAATAAAAGCATGCAAATCTGGAAAATTGTATCAAGGATTTTATTGGAAATATGAAAGAGGTTTATTGGAAGGAGAAATATGGAAACAAGCAATTTCAAATGATTTTATTTGTGATGTTTGGGCATCAAACAAAGGAAGAATATTTATAAATTTAGGAAATGGAAAATTAACTTATGGTCATACATCTAATGGATACAAACATGTGAGTATGAAAACTAAAGATAATAATTCTAAATTATATTTAGTTCACAGATTAGTAATGTTAGCATTTTATGGACCGGATGAAAGAATAGTGAATCATCTTGATAATAACGGCAAAAATAACAAACTTGAAAATTTAAAATATGAAACTATAGCAGAAAACAATATACATGCAGTACAATTCAGAAATCCTGAAAATTTAAATAATCATATGAGCAAAGCAGTAGTGCAAATGGATTTAGATGGATTGTACATAAATGAATTTCCAAGTGGCAAAGAAGCTGAAAGACAGACTGGAATAAGTGCTAAAAGAATAAGTGACGTAATTAATGGAAGATATAATTTTCATAAAACATTTAAATGGGCTCATAAGAAAAATTATGTTCATATTGGATATTCTCCTTTGTACAAAGGAGATATGAAGTAAAATATCTAATTTTAAAATTAGATATTTATGAATTTATTTTTTGGCTTTCTTTTTGTAAGTCGTGGGTCCTGCAGATTCTCCTCTCTTGGGTTTATCTTTCTTTTCACCGCCGCCTCCCATCATTCCTAACAAACTCTTCAACATTCCAAATAAACCGCCTCCACTACTATCTCCTTCTTCGTCTTCAGGAGCGTGATCCATTCCCTTATTTCCTGCATCTGCTTTAATGTAGGCAAAATCATCATTGCCAACCAATTGGGAGTATAGTTTTTGGAATTCCACCGTAAGATCCTTACCCGTACGTTTGAAGATAAATTTTGAGACAACAAAAATTCCAGCATTGACTAACATGAAAAAAGGTAATCTTAACATGACTGGCATTTCTATACCAATAGAAGCCCATTCCGCTTCGCCTAATTCTCGCAATAATCTATCGTAAATATTAATCGAATACATTTGATTCACAGTAAATCCATGCATGTCTAAACCAAATTTATTTCCCAAAAATTGCATTATGAGAAATCCTCCAACCATTAAAATCTTAAAGTTTCCAGTTTTAACTTTTAATTTGATTTTAGATTGTACGTGCTCGTAAAGTCTAACCATTTTGGCTAATTTCATTCTTTTAGTAATACGAGGTAAAGCTACGGTAGGATATGCTTCTTTTACACAACGAAAGCGATACATCATTTCATCTTTCTTTTCATCAATGGTCAGTTTATCTTCATCTTCTGAACTTTCTTCATACATTTCATCTCCTTGATATTCTTGTTCGTCTTCTACTGTTCCTCCTAAATTTAAAGGATCATATGCTCTATCGTTTTCCCCTCCTATAGCCCAAGAAGGAGCATCAGTTTTGATTTCTGCTCGTTTTTGTTTAGCGTAAGCTGGAGGTAATTTTACATCTTCTTCGTCTTTCTTGACGGTTTGAACTTTTATCGTTTCCGTGATTTTTTCTTTTAAATTCTCAACTGTAGTTGGTGGAAGATTATCATCGATTGTCATTTTAATTTTAGCTTTACTTGGAAGCTCTTCCATGGTTTCGATGTCTGGTTCTTCGTCTTCTACAGATCTAACTTTAGTTACAGGTTTCATTTTAGACTCTCTTATCTTTTCCCGTCTTTGACTAACTAATGCTTCGACTACTTCTTCGAAAGCATTAGGTCGAGGTAAACTTTTTAATATTTCAGCATTCAATTCTAATCCTTGATCTAAAGCTTCTTGAACCGATTTCTTTTTACTTTCTTCCAAAGCTGTTTTGATCGCTTCCTTAATAGTTTCATCATCTTCAGGGTAGAATTCTTTCTCAACATTTTTCGTTTTATCTTTAGCTTCTAATGCTTCCTTTCTTGATCTAATATGATGTCCAGTAGAATCTTTCTTCTTTTCAGATCTGTATTGAGGAATAGAAACACTTGAACTAGAAGAGAACGAATCCCCTAAATCGTCGTCGGATAAATCTTCTCCTTCTAATCTGATAGTTACATTTTGTGATTTCTTTTTGGATTTACGATGAGGAGAAACCGGTCTCATTTCTTTTTTCGTTTCCCTTCTTCTGCTACTAGTATCTCTCCTATTACTTAACCTCATATCTGCATCATTTCTTGGACTTCTACGTTCCGCTTGAGGACTTTTCGGTTCTTTCTTTTTCCTAATTTCATCAATTTGTTGTTCTCTACTTTTAGGTTTAGCATGTACTATCTTTTCTCCATTATCATTGGTTCGTACTTCTCGTTTTCCTGAAACTATAGGATTTGGTTCATTTATTTCAATATTCGGTTTAATCTCTTCGATTATAATTTTACCATTGGACGGTATATTAATTTGTTTTGTTGGAAGAGTTTCTTCCACTTTCGTAGGAATCAAAACAGTCAAAGTTTCTTTGAGTTTTCCGTCTTCCAAACTTGGAGCTCTAGAAGAAACTCTTTTCTCACTTCGCCTTTGACTATTTGGAGAATTTTTACTTTGAATTCCATTTCTTCTCCCAGAAGATAATTGTATAACGTGTTTGGTTAAAGGCGGACTCGAGGGAGGACTAACAACATCGTCTTCCACTATCAATTTAGGTTGTTTTGTTCGATTATACCTTTCTGACATTTCCTTTTCGGAAATGGTAGATATAATTATTGGGTGATCGTCGTTTAACATTTTTGGTTATCTGATTTTTTTAAACAAAGTATCCGTTTTTATTTTAAAAGTCCACCTTTCTCCTTAATACAATTTTTGGTTGAAAAATTATGGTTTAAAAATGAAGAATTTTAAATTAAAACCAATAAACTAACCCCTCATTGCGTTTGAGAAAAATGAAAATCTTAAAATTCTAAATTTCAAACTAAAATTTAGAAGCGTCAATTATAAACATGCTGCAAGCCAATCAGACTTTCCCTTCAGATAAGAAAATGTTGTTACATGAAGGAATTTACTACTTGATTTATGTAGTAAATTCTATACAAAAATTTGTAAATCGAGAAATGATTACGCAATATGTTAAAGAGCCATCGTTTCCAATTTTGATCAAGATTGAAGGAAGAAATTTAGAATTTCTCCATCTTTGGGTAGAAGCTTCTACCGGAACCGTAAGATGGAGAACGGGTTTGTTTGAAGACAATAAGACATTCGAAGAAGTTCAATGGAAATTTCAGGAAAAGAAATTTCCTATCAATAATCAAATTTTAGCTAATGCTCTTCTAGTTTGGGCAGAATTTTTGAAAGAATTTAGATTATTGTTCCCATCTGACGAACAAATAGCTAATCGGCTTTTTAATTCTATCCCAAAGCAAATCGAAAATTCTCCATTGAACTCAGAAAGAGAAGAATTTTTAGCGCCTCACAATATGTCGTATTACGATTTCTTACAAAAGGGTACTCAAGAAGAAATAAATCAGTGGTTGGATGTATTGGACGATGCATATTACAACAAAACTGCTTTAATCGAAAATGATATATACGATGATTTGGTTAAAATTTACGAATCGCGATTTGGTATGAGAACAAAAATCAGATCTGATCCGACAAGAAATTCGACAAGATACAAAGTTGTTATGACCAGCTTGAACAAAGTTAAAGAAGAAAAAGAATTAGCTTCCTTTTTAGCAAAGAATCCCGGTCCATACATTATTCAAGATAAAGAGGATGGAAATTGTGCCCAATATGGAACAGATTTTTTGGCATATGCAGGTAATGCAATTTATGGAAATGATATAAGTTATCTTATTCCTGCATTGAATCTTCCTAGAGTTCCGAACGGAGTTGTTATAAAAGGAGAATTGATCATAAGTAAACAAGATTATGAACCTTACAAAAACAAATACAAAACTAATCTCGCTATGGTTTCAGGTTTACTTAATGAGAGGACAATTGATCCAAATATGACAAAAATGATAAAATTTGTAGCTTATGACATATCCGTCAATCTTCCTATGTCTCAAACGTTGACGATGCTGAAGAATGCCGGATTTAGAACTCCAGGTTGGGTAAAGGTCGATACTTTATCGATTGAATGGTTATCTCAATGGTTTAATTCTCGAAAAGTCGAATCAGAATTTGCGATTGATGGTCTTGTAATCTTTCCTGATAGAGTAATAAGCACCGATGAGAAAATCATAATCGATCGCGATTATTCTTCGGATGAAATCGTTAAAATCAAAAATCCGACATATGCATGTGCTTTTAAAGAATATTCCAAAAAGGTAGTAGCAACCGTAGTAGATGTTCATTGGAAAGCTTCAAAACATGGACAATCGAAACCAAGAGTCGAAATTCAACCAATTCCTTTTGGAAATTTCACTTTAACTTTCTTTACAGGATTTAATGCTGGCTTTATTGAAAAATATAAAGTAGGGCCTGGAGCTCAATTGTTGATTACGCACAATACAATTCCTCATATTTTAGCGGTTTTACAAGGAACAGAGGCTAAATTGCCACCAAATCCTGAAACTTGGAAATGGAATGAAACTCATGTCGATATCGTTCTTTTGGCAGAAAACGATGAAATGAGAATTTCAAGAATTTACGAATTCTTTAGACAGATCGGAGCAAAATACGTCGGTGAAACAACTTTAGCTAAATTTTACTACAAAGGATTTACCACAGTGAAGAGCATTTTGGAAGCAGGAAAGGAAGGACTTTTAAGAGCAAAAGTTGAAGGTATTGGTGAGAAAATGATAGATAAAATGTTGGCCAATATTCACAATGCTCTATCTTCTGTAACGTTGGCAAGATTGATGTCTGCAAGTTGCGAATTTGGTCATGGTTTTGGTGTAAGAAAAATAGAGCCTATCTTAGATAGATATCCTAATATTCTTAACGAAAACGTAACTGCTGCACAATTGGTTGCCGTACCTGGAATTGCTGATTTGACGGCCAGCAAATTTCTTGAAGGATTACCCAAATTTAGAGTTTGGTTAATGAGTATTCCAGTCCTGACTCAATATTTGAAATATTCTTATCAACAGAAAATACAAAAAGACCAAGCAAGAACTGTAACTCAACAAAATAATAACAATTATGAATCCGTAGGAGGTAAGAGTTTCGTTTTCACTGGAACGCGAAACAAAACTTTGGAAGAAGAAATTGAAGCTCGTGGAGGTTCAGTTAAAACAAGTGTTTCTCGCAACACAAATTTCGTAATCAATGGCGGAGGAAAAGGAGAAAATTCAGGAAAGACTAAGGATGCTCAAAAATATGGAGTCCCGATTTTGACTTTCGAAGAATTTCACGTTAGATTTGGCTTTTAAAAAACTTTTAATTGTGTAACGCAATAGCCGATTAAAAAAAAATGAAAATTATTAATTTTCATAAATCATAAATGAAAACTATAATGGAAAGTGATGATATCAGTAGAGAAGAAAGGGATGCTATCGAGGCTTACAAAGCTTTCCAAGAAGATAACTTACCCGATGTAGATACTTTAAATGAATTATGCGTAGAGGATTTCGATCCTCTAAATTATAAAGAAATGGATTTAGTATCTGCCTTGCAAAAATATCTTGATGAGCTGAAACCTTATGCTTTAGTTTTATCTAAAGCAGCTCTGCTTAGACAGATTCATTTTACAAAATTCATCGATGGAAAGAAGCCGGAAGATAAAAATCATAAATTTTGGAGAGAAGGTATGAATAAAATAGCAGAAGATGCTAGAATAAAATTAAAATATTGGGAAAATAAGAAAGATTTTGAATTTGACAGATTGATTCGTGATCAGCAAGATGCTATTTTAGAGGAATATGGAGAAACGCCTAATACCGAAAAACGAAATACATCTCGTAAAAATACAATGGTGACAATGCCAAGAGTTTCAAAAAGAGAAATCGACAGAAGATTAGCTCTAATTAAGAAAGAAAAAGCTAGAAATCGTATAAGACAAGAATTATTTGATGAAAAAATTATAAAAGAAGCCATCAAATTGAATTTTATTGAGGGGGAATCACAATACAAACCCAAACGGAAAAGTGGTAAGATTTCTATGGAGAAGATTTTCGAACACTTCGAAACTTTCTTTAATTGGATGTATTCTGAAGATCATCCAATTAATGACAAATATCAAAAAGCTAGAATTTTCAAAGATGAAACTAGAAAAATTTTCGAAGATTTCAATCCAGTTTGCAGTTCACAATTAGAAGAGAGTGCTACTTTTGTCGAAAATTTCTTGGTTATAGGAATGAATATTACCGATTTATATCCTACGGATTGCCCTGAAGCCGATGAATTGTTTTACGATTCTATATATTTGACTATGGGTGTTTTACTTTCAGAATCCAAAGAATTAGTCGCCGGAATACTGTGTGGAATATCTAATTTTTATATATATCATCCAGAATATATTGGTTCTACATTTGTCAAATCAAATAAGATTAACTATCTTAAAAGAATGATTTGCCATTTTTTAAGTAGGCTCGATGAGGATTATTTTATCAAGCTTATTAAATGCTGCAGAAACATTTATGGTGAAAAATTTACTACTGAGATAGAATTTAATATTGTCTATGATTATTTTTATGGTAGATATCTCATTGGAATGCAATATATGGACATTTTTGCTAAATCAGAGAATAAAAATTTAGCTAAATATTCTTTTAAAATCAAAGATCTTAGACTACAAGAGCCATGGGACGAAAAATTGTTATGGAAAAAATTAGGCAAAAGGACGTCAGTTGTTGTTATACCTAAAGAAATTAAAGAAGAATGGGTAAGATGTTACAAAAAGGCTTACTACAATGCATTTAAATAAAAAACAACGATACTAGTATCGTTGTTATAATAGAAATTAAATGTTTAGGTATAAATTTATTTTGTTCTTTTCTGACATTACCCTTTCATCGGTGTAATTCAAATTTGCATCTCCAATTCCATCTTGAAAACAACAAGGCATAGAAATAATATGTCTTTCTTCACTTTTCAATTTGAGCAAAGCTTGATCTATACTGGCATGAGAATGAGGAAAGCATATTATAATCGGTCCTTCGAAATATAATTCTTTCATGTCTTCAATTTTAGATTTATAAACCTTTAAGCGAACGACATCAAAAGTGGACTCGGTTGTGAAATTTGGATCTATACTAATAACGTTCCAATTTGTGTCACTCGCAATTAAGGCTCCAGTTCTAGGCCTTTTCCCATCTCCCACAATAACGACGGTTAATTTATTTTCTCCTCTTTTATACCCTTTGAATTCTGCTATCTTCAAACAAGCGTTTAGAATTCCCATCGATTCTGTAAATTCTTTGGTATTCGGAAACAATCTTTTACCAATCAGAGAAGAGTAAAGTTTCTTAGAAAAAAATAGGATCGAGATAACATTTCGCTTTCTTGAGTTTAGGTTCTGTCATTTTTTTCTTGTTTTCTAATTATTAAAATTAGAAATTCACTTTTAATTAGGCACTAAATCCTGTTCCTAATCTCCATTGTGGACCATACCAACCAAACCACAATATCAAAAATTCTCCATTAGGAGATAGGATTGGACGAGAAGTAAATGTAAAACTATTAATTGAACTTAGATTATTAATGTCCTCAACAATGACGTAACATGTTTTAACAAATTCGTAATATGGTATTGGAATCCACATACCAATAGGGTTCGAAAAACAATATTCTTTTGGCCAACCAAGATGAGATTCAAAATTAACATAATCTAGTCTAACGTTGAATGGTACAGAAGATGAAGAATTAGTAATAACAATATTACAAGCGGCAAAGGCTAATGAGATAAACAAAAGAACCAACCTCATTTTTACTTTTCCAATTTATAAATTGGAAAATCTTTTTGAATTCAAAGAAGTTTAGCTTTTAAAATTTCTTCACGGAGATTGTTGATAGCTTGTTCAAAATCGGGTTTGTAAGTTACACCATTAAACATTTTTTGAGTATGATGAAAACTTAAAAGCTTTGCTAGATTAAATTTTTGAGGATCATTTCTGAAGAAAAGGATGAACGATGACCTTTCTGCAAATTGAGGATTGGTTTCGTCTTCAAACCTTTCGATAACGATAATTTTTCCATCTAAAAAGAAGGAAATTTCTTTTGACATCTTTTCAATTTTCTTTTCGAATTTTTAAATTTTTATTTTTATCGAACTCACCCGAAAATTTATCTTAAACAACAAGCTTAAACAATAAAAAACAACTAATCAAAAATAGTCAGAAAAAATGCAACCCTCAAAAGATTTGGTTCATATCGGAGCTGAAGCTATTGCTTTTCTCGGAATTATAGTCTATAATCAGTACAAATTCAATGCTTTACAAAAACAAATCGATGAATTGAAACAACAATCTAAAACGATGGCTGAATATATCGCTCTTTTAGAATCAAAATTAGCAATTGAATTATCTCAAAGAGCTGTGCCACATCACCCCCAACCTGTTCCATCTCATCACCACCATCATCATGTACCTCAACAGCCTTATCAAGTTCCTCCTCCTAGAAATCCACAACCACCAAGACATCATGTTCCTCCCCCTCAAAATAAAGTAGAAATTGTTGAAGAAGAAGATGAAAAAGCGGAAAGCGAAGAAGCAGAAGAGGAACAAAAGATGCCAGAACAAGTTTTGAGTAGCAGAAGAAGAGCTCCACCAAAACCAGTTAAAGAAGAAAAGAAAACTGCAGCTCCGCCTCCGGAATTGTCGAAAAGAAGATCGAATCCAAAAGAAGAAAAGCCTAAATCCAAAAGATCAGATGAGGGAAGAGAAGAAGGAAGTAATAAAATCAAAGAACGTATGGCTAGAACCAAACAAATCGCAGAACAGATGAGAAAGAAAAGAGAAGAATCGTTAAAAGGCAAGGAATAAAAAAGAATAAATTCTTTTTACTTTGAATAATTGAAAAATGTCGGAAGTTAAATTAAAATTTATCGATCGATACACATTTAAATTATTAATTGAAGCTTTTATCATAGAGTCAGCTTTAGATAATATTCCTGAAAATGTTAA
>Ga0116192_1002465_pt1 | contig 12287 bp, 10 predicted proteins | sample AD_UKC113_MetaG_FD_89876 | JGI IMG/M metagenome (GOLD analysis project Ga0116192, IMG submission 89876) | Active sludge microbial communities of municipal wastewater-treating anaerobic digesters from Hong Kong - AD_UKC113_MetaG | ecosystem: Engineered > Bioreactor > Anaerobic > Digestate... | reverse complement strand
TTTACCTTTCTTTTTTATTATGATTTTTTATTATGATTTTCTATAAGAATTTATTAACTAGTAATTTCCTATTTAAAAATTATGATTTTATTTTATAATATATGAGTAATCTTAACATATAAAAATTCTATTGTTTCATATGAAAATATTAAAAGAATCTACTACTAATAATACTTCTATTGTTAAAAAACTAGTCTTGAGAGTATTATAAGGAAACATGTCAAAAATCAAAAAAAAACAATAATAGATGATACTAACAAAGATACTATTTATATACAAAGAGATAGTATTATTAACGATATTGCTGATAATTGTAACAAATAGTTCACCACTGGTTCTATTATGATAACGTTTAGAAGAATATAGTAGAACAAAATAAAAGAATCAAAATAAATAAAAGAATCAAAATAAATAAAAGAATCAAAATCAACCAAACAATCATTACTTAAGCGAATAGACAAGAATGAGAAGTCAAATGTGTTGAAAGTCGTAAAAAGACGATCTAAAAGCAAAATTTCTAAAAGTTTACACATGAACTAAGGATAAGCCTTATATCAAATAAAATTGATAAACAAAATATAAATAAATAAATCTATAATTTTATCTATTTTAATAAAATGGGTAATACAGGATCTATTCTACCTTATAGTACTAATAAAAATAAAAAATCAGAACTAATAAATACTAAACGTTGCAATTTATGTCAAAAACTTATTAACCTTAATAGTAGTATTTTTTACAATCATGATTCATTAAATCATACTATATATCGTTGTTATTATGATAAAGGAGTGACGCATATTACAAATACATTTCCAACAACAATAATCGATAAGGATAATTTTACAGCATGTGAAGAATGTTGTGAAATTAACTCTTTGGCACCACCATTAATTATACAACAAAAAGAAAATTACACATGTTCTCTTTGCAAAAAAATAGTGAATGCATATTTTAAAAGTAATAGTAATGCTACTTCTCGTTTTGAATCATTTCTTTGTCGTGATTGTTTTAAAAATTTTTGTTGTTACGATGATTGTAACAGACAGGGTACAAAAATTTGTAGTTTATGTAATATTGGATATTGTAATAAACATATCTTGAGACATACAAATACAATACGAAATAAAGAATTAGAAGGAATAAAAAGTTATTCTTGTCGTAACACGAGACTTAATATTGATTTTTATGAAGCTGAAATTTTAGAATATTGATTTCACAAAAAAATTAATTGAATCCAACCAATTCAATCAAAATAAAATGCCTATTTTATTTTTCATACATTCATAATTATTTTATCACAATAAGTTAATACAAAAAATAATAATTTATAATATGACAACTAATGTTGTAGCCAATCATTAAGTTTCTCAAGTGCCAAAATTATTATGTGTTATGTCTCGAAGAAATTATTATTAAATATTATAAAGTTCACATGTTAAAACTAATAAAAATAAAACAAATTACGAGTATGTACCTTAATTATAATTAAAAATCAAATGTAATACCATATGATAATTTTATAATACAAAATAACAAGGCACAACCAACAACAAATAGAATCCAATATAATATGCTATAAAATCTTTCATCATCATCATAATAAATATCTAATAAAAGACCAATTGGAAACCCTATAACTGATAACATAACATAAACTATCATGACAACTACAATTAATTTAGTTACAATTAAAAACCATGCTAAAAGTAAACCAAAACATAAAGTTGCAAGAATATTATTATCAAAAATTAAAGTATTACGATAATGAGGACAATATTTATTACAGTAAACAAGATCTTTACTTTTACATTCATTACAAACATTAAAGTTTGATATAGTATTCATCCTTAATACTATTAAGATAATACTTGTTTTTATAAAATATGTTAACTTCATTTTTAATTGTGAATAAATTATTTTAGTATTGTCAAATTGAAAGAATAAAAAAGGTATGAATTAGTAGTTTCTCTTTAATTCGTAATTAACGATTTTTTTCTGATATGATTTTTAATATTTTTTCTATTTGCTTTTGCTTCACCTTTACCTGACGCTTCAGTTTTATCTTTATCTTTTTCTTTTTCTTTTTCTTTTTTACTAACGCAAATCATACAGTTTTTAAAATGCTCTTTACAATTCATTAAATCGTAATACGAAGTATCATGGTTTTCTTTACATTGTTTTTCCTTGCATTGACAACCACTACACAAAATCCAACACACATCATTCGCAAAAGTATAATTAATTCCCAAATATTTAGCATAATCTGATATTGCTATTTGTTTGTTTTTATGATTTATAATTTTAAAACCATAAGACACCATTTTTTGAAAACGATATAACATTAATATATTTTGAGAAATAGCAAATGTTTTTTTGTAAATTACAAGTGCCGTATCGGTATTCAATGAATCAATAACGAATTTTATATTATCAGATTCTGGAATATTAGAACTAAATTCATACTTAATATTGTACAATGTAGAAAATAACAAAGAATTAATATTAAAATCTTTATTCGTGGCAAAAAATTTATAGTTTGAAAAATCCATACTTATTATAAATCTATTATCATTATCATATACGTTGTATTTTTTTACCCTATAATCAAAATTATAACGATTATTATTATTATTATTATTATTGTCATTAACATATTCTACTTTAAAACCTAAATTTTCAAGAAAAATAATACAATGATAACTTTTGCTATCATTTGGAACATAAAAATCTAAATCTTTTGGTGTTATTCCTTTAATAATATCTCTAACAGCGCCACCAAATAACAGTATATTTTTGGAATCTACTATTGATATTATTTTAAAAATCCTCTCATCAAGATCATACTTGTCAAAATAATAACGTAAAATTCCTCCTTTAATTCCTTGAGAATAAAAATTATTGCGAATAAAAGTTAAATATGGTTTTGTTATTACTTCATTTTCGATAAGTAAAATCTTAATTTTAATATGAGGAGTAAAAATATTGTTTACTATCAAAGATATCATTTTTTTGTTATTATGTCTTATTTTTTCTGTAATTTTATAAAATATTATTTTTGTATTAAAAGCTATTAAATTTAATTTAACATATTTTTCATTTAACATATTATCTGCAAATGTTAAAATGATATCAGCATCAAATAACTCTTGTGGTGTTTTAAAACCTTGAATTTCGTATAGTATTCTGTAAAGATTCATATATTTCATTCCTTCGTCAAATAAATTATTATAAGATAACATTGTTTGTAAATATGTTATTTGTGATTTATGAAATATTTCTTCTGATTTTTCTATGTTAGCCATTGTTCATATATTATAATAATTATATATCACCAAACATACTAATTAACTTATAATTTCATTTTTAATTAATATATACCTAATTAGAATTTTATCACTTTAATAAAAAATTTTCATGATATAGCTCATCCTAAGTTAGTAGATTTACTTTTTGTTGTTGTGTTCTTTCATTATTTTCGATTTATTAGTTATTATTTTCTTATTTGTTTTGCGAGAATAATATGCAGACTTTGAATTAGAAAATAATAAAAATGAAATGTGAATTGTAATAATAATTATTATTTTGTCCTAAATACGAAAAATAGATACAATTATTTAATAATGAATTCTATTTTAGCATTGAGATATCTCATAAGTTTTTTAACAAATCATATTGGTTCTTCATGTACTACTGATTTTTTTACATCAAGTACAAATATTGGTACTATTATAGAAACATATGCTTTTAAAAATAAATATATGCAGTATAAAAAAATTAGTAAATGCACAAAAACTAAATTAATTAATAATATTTTCAGTAATAATTTAAATCATTTTAAACAAGCATACGACATATCACTAGTTACAAATAATAAATCTAATATTACAAAACGTAAACCATGTTATGTTGATTCAATTAAACCAATATATAAATGTATTCATTTTAAAATTAAATCTCATTTTGTACCAATTTTATTTGATGTCTATGTTTACCTTGTTAGTTCAAATTTTTTTGAAGAAATAAATCATTTTAAGGTACCACTCATTCATAATAAATTAAAAAATATGCATGCTATAATACCAATGGGTGAAATAAGCAATTTGTTACATAATTCTCTACCTACATTTACAAATATTATTTTTGATCTTCTTAGTAAGAATGATATTAAAATATCTTTTGATGCAAGATTTATGAATGACAATTCAACAATAATTATTTACATATATAACGACAAAATATCTTCTTCTAAAACAAACAATACAACTTTATTTGATATTATTGAAAATTTGAATAAAATAAAAAAATTTACAGTTAAATATGATGGTTCATCACATACTATTAAGACAAAAACTGGTTACAACATAAATATATTTGTTCAAGAAAGATTTTTTGAACATCAACTACCAATTGAACAAGTACAATATCTAAAAGGCAGTAAACTATACACATTGAATAATATCAATTTAAATATTCTCCAAGATTTGTCCTTAAAAATTGTTACATGTAATATTAATAATTTTAAACTTTCCCTACCTTCACATATTAAACAAACAATAAAATTATGTTTGTTCAGCAAACAAAATCCAAATTATCAAATAATTAATAAACCAAAAACTCCATTTTTGAAACCATATGAACCTACAAATACAAAAGATAATTCTACTACTAGCAACGAAATAGATTTATGTACTATCTGCCTTGATGAGTTTAATTCTGACGAAGATTACTTCACATTTGGTTGTTGTTCTTTAAAAATGCATATGGTTTGCGCATATCAATTTTTTGATAAAAATAAACAAAAATCTATAATTAATTGTCCGTCTTGTAAAAGAACATACATTGATTATAGAGATTGTGTTGAAGATGAATCTATTGATGAAAATGAATCTATCGATGAATGTACAGATGAAAATGAATCTATCGATGAATGTACGGATGATTATGATGATGACAATGACGATGTAGATGTCGATGTAGACGTAGATTATGATGAAGATAGAAATATTATGGCTGATATTGATGAGATTGAAAGAATGTTTAAAATAGATGAAGAAAAAATATGAAGATTAAAAAATTATCGAAAATTGATGAAAAAATGTACATGCAATTCGTAAAAGCATTTGAACAAGCCGTACAAAATAATAGTTTTAAATTTGATTTATAAAATGTTATTCCTAAAATCACAATAAAATTTTTTTTACAAAATATTAAAATAAAGAAAATTATTAACGGTATAAAAGTTATTACAATTTACCATTTTAAGTAAATTATTTGCACCTAAATAAGCATAAGTATTTTGTGTAATTGGCATACCAGCATTTAATAATAAACTTATTATGTTAGTCAAATATGTGTATATAACTGTAAATTCTGAATTATTCATTTTATAAATAACTAAAAGAATTACTGGTAAATAATCTTCTGTGAACGACCAATAATTTTTTTTAAGTGTATTTAATGCTTGTACGAATTTTAAATAATATTCATTAATTTTTTTCATGTCTGTATGATAAGTGTGGTTAACAATAAAATGAATAAATTCAAATATTAATATTTTGTTAAATTCATTGCAATATACATCAAAAGTATTACTCAATGCATCAACAAATTTATAATTTTGTAAGATTTTATGTAAATACTCAAGTATTAAATCTATTTCTAACGTTGATATCATATGTAAGTTTCTACTACCATATTTTATTTTGTAGTATTTGGTCATAAATTCTTGTAATATTTGTATCATTATTACCACACTATTTATTTAAAAAAACAAATTACAGATTTGTTATGATGATTTAAATTTCATTTTTATTGTACTATCCTTTGTAATTTTATGTGAGATGTTTTGTGAACTTATTGTGTTCTAAATAGAAATATTAATTTTGTTTCTAAAGTAACATTATTCATATCACATCAATAATTAATAAAAACAAATTAGAAATATTAAAACTTGTAATTTTAATATTTGATATTATTATTATTTTAAATTTGTAATATTGCAAGACTAAATAGATAAGTTTGCATTTGTTAAGGCTCAACAAGTGTTTACGTATGTACTTTTAGAAAAATTCTTTTAGATTACTTTTTATGACTTTCAATACATTTGATTTATCATTCTTGTATTCTTGCTCAAGTAATGATTGTTTGGCTGATAGGCGTCATACATGTATTAAAAAAGTTAAAACATTTAGTTAATTAATTTTATTTAATTTTTAAATTCAGAATATACAGATATACAAATGTCAAGATATCTTATCGTGCTCACTAAAATTGGTAGTTCTGATCAATTTGTTTTAAATCAAGATCATAAATTTACACCTCATAGTTGGTTATCAATACAACCAATTAAATATATTGCAAATTTTTATAATGACAAGCGGATTATTATTGATTTAGATAATAACAAAAGTGATTTTTTGCTAATTGGATATACCAAATCACCTATTACAGATATTACTGATATTAAATTGTCACAACATGGAACATACCAAACTAAAATATTCATGACCACTGATAATTCATTAAAAATATACTTGTTAATTAATGAAAAAGAAGTAAATTTGATTCGTAAAAATAAAGAAGGAAACATTATTAGTTGGTTAAATGGTGTGCTTCTTGACTTAAAGAATTGATATGTTAATTTGCAAAGTACACAAATAATAATATGATCGGCTATAAATTTATTGTTGATAATGTTAAATACTTAATTTGTCGAATTTGTATACAAACAACTACATATTTTAGACGATTTTATAAAATAAATTTACAAGAGAATATTTTATTAAATTCTTGATTTTTTCTAATATACCAGTAACATAATTTGAGTTTTATTATTAGTAACAGTTGTTCATGCTTTTTTTCTTTTAATAGTTTAACTAAAACATTTCCACTACACACAATTTGTAACCAATGCTCCTGCTTAGAAATATGTTTAATAATTTTAACAAACAAGAAAGAAATTAGTTGGCTATATGGTGTATTTATTAATTTACAAAAATGAAGTAATTTATATTAATGCACTAGAATACATAATCATTAACAGTAAGGTTTATTATGCAAGAAGAAATCGAAGAATGGCGAAATTTATTTTTGTCGATCAATGCATCAAAACTTCAAATAAAATGTTGCATTAAAGGAGGCGCTCCATTAGCAATTCATACATTAAGTTTATTACCATCTAACTTAAATAGTTTTCAGCAAGTATTATCCTCTAATCTTTTCAAAGATTGGGATTTTACAATAACTCTTCTCAACACTAACCTACTCATTCCATTAATACCTGATACTTTTTTGCTTTCTGGCATAGCTGTAAAAGTATTACGATATAAAACTGCAGCTAAGAATCCAGAAACAAAAGATTATCTTTTTGAAGCATCCATTTTTAACAAAAAAGATATTATTACAAATTATGTTGATATGGAAGTACCTTTATCGCTATTTTATATTGAACTGGATACAATTAATAGTATCAATAATTTTTTCAATATGTTGTTAGGATTCTATAATACTTCACAATCAGTTCAAGAAATAATTAATTATTCGAAAGAAACAAATATAAAATGTTTAATGGCAGATCAAGGATTTTTTGAGCGAAGCATTGATAATATTGACTTTGGTAAACTAGAGAACTACAAAGATTGCTTTATGACGTCATCTTTATTACCACATCAAATGCAATTCATTACATCAAATTACAATCAATTAGATCGTTTACTCATACGATTACCAATGAAGTTATTACCAAAATCGAATAAAATTAAAAAATTGTTAACTGATAATAATGTAAATTTACCATCTTGGATACTTGATGTCTCTTACATTAACGGAACAGTAATTGCGTTCAATGAACATTTATATAATTCATTATTCAAAACATCCAATGATAAATTATTACATTCTCTAAAACAGTTGCTTAAAGAGACTATTAGCCAAACAATATTATGTAACGAAATAAAAAATGCAACTATTAGATTAAGTAAATTACCATTAACAAATACTAATTACGAAAATGTATTTCAATATAAAATAATACTCGAAAAAATAAAGAACGATAATATAAGTCTTGAACGAGTAATAACTGAATACAGTAATGATTTGATAAACCTTTTCGCAATAAAAGTTTTTGCACAATTGTCGACAGAATTAACTAATTTTTACATCTCTATGGACAAATTCTTTAATAATTGTAATTTGATCCGAGTGTATGAATTATTTTTACAAATAAAAAAATCAGATGAAACTATGTATGAACTTCTTATTAATAATATTAAAAACTTATTCTCACAATTCCTACTATCAACATATACACCACATTTTAAATTACTTTACAAAGTTAAATTACAAAAGAATATTTTACCTAATTCTTATGTTTTTTTCAAACATATTGATTAAGATTTAACATCAGTAGAACTTGTTCCTTTAGACTTTGCCTTTTTTTCTTTCATCAACTTTACCAATACATCTCCATGACACACAATTGGTTTGTCCTTTGCTGAATCTGCAACAAATTGCTTACCTTTAGTAGGATTTTCAATAAATTGCTTACACCAACATCCTAACTCCTTACCTTCTAACTCCTCTAATGCATCATACAAACTTGGAGTATTTCTCACATACTCTTCATACAATCTAAGGCATTCATCCAAACCATATTTTTTAATTGGAAAAGGATTTCCCCATTTTGATGCTGTAGCACCAGTTACATAAAAATCCATATTCCTACCAATATAGATGCTATTTGGTTTATTTTTCCATTCTAAAAAGTCTTTAATACCTCTCTTGTTAAGTTCTTCTTTCTTTACGCTAACTACAGTTGTTTTCATAATTATTATTAATAACGATTATTATGTTAAATCGATTATCATAATAAATTAAAAAATCAAAATTTAATTCGAAACTATACAAAGTATATATTTTCTGTAATATTAAATTTATCTCCTGCAAGTTTCATACATGCAATAACATGATGTATTTTAATTTCTATATCTGTAAGTTCGTTAGTTTTATCTATTTTTTGATCACGTATTATTCCACTTAATTTATCCGCTTTCAAAGTTAAATTATCTAAAATGTCATCAAGTTCATTTAATGAAAGGTTTGAATATTCCTCCATATTGTCTAATTTTAATGTATAATTTATGATTGTATGTATTAAACTTATGAAATTAAATAAAAGTTTTTTACTGGATAAATTTTCAATTTTATGAATAAAAAATAACTACAATACTAATCTGATAATTTAGAACAACCATAAGGACAAGCATTAGTATAACATTTCTTGTGCATATAATGTCCACATTGTAAAATATTACATAAATCATCATTTTTATAGTTATCCATACAAATTACACACTCATCATTTTCGTCTGTATTTTCCTCAGATTCAAGATTTAATTTTAGGGTTAAATAATCAACTGTTAAAACATCTGAAACTTGGATATGATCTTTGCCACCAAAACGTAATAAACGATGTAAAACTTCGCTACGAAATTGGTCAGCATTCTTAATATACTCTTTTAAAGTATTATTTTCAGAAACAGATATAATATGTCGTATTTCCGAATCAAAATCGTAAAAATTTGTAATACTCATTTCTTGTCTACTTAATAACATAGCGGCTACTTCAAATTTTAAAGATTTAATTAATTCACAAATTGCAGATTTTCTAAAACCTTTAATTTCGGGACTACAAATGAGCAATTTTTCAAATATATCAAATTGTTTTTGATCAATACATAATTTCATAATTTCAACACGTGTTTCATCACGTAAATCACGATCAAATATTTTAAGAAGAGCATTATATTTTTTTAATTTGTAAAAACTCTTTGCTGCATCATCTAATAAAGTTCCACTGTATCTGTTAATGCCAGGACTTTTACTTAATAATTTTTCAAACAAATCAACTTGTTTATTAGAAATACATAACCCTAAAATTTCAATTCTTGCTTCGTCTGGAAGGTCCCTATCAAATATCTTGCAAAGTAAATCATACATTTGCCAATCATAAAATTTTATTGCTGAATCTACAAACAATGATATCACACTGTCATCATTGTAGAAAATAGTAATTGGATTATCAAGAAGATAATCAAACATGGTATAATTTTTGGAATTATATGCATCTAATAAAAAGCTAACATAATTGTCTGAACTATCCTCCATATAACCGTTCATTAAGATTTTATACAAATCTAAATGATTTTGACTACGATACATAACTAATTTTTTAATAATTTCCAAAGGTACATTCATAGTACCCATATCCGCTACACGTAAATATTGGTTATCTGGACTTTCAAAAAATTTAAGAGTTGGACCAACTATTGTAACTTGAATACATTCTCTAGAATAACCAAAAGGTAAATAAGCTGCAATCTTAAGAAATGCAAGTATATTATTAACTATAAAATTTCCATCAAGCATACTAGATATTAAATCTGCAATATTATCAGTAGTCCAAAGAAAATTGTGATCAAGTTTTTGTTTTCCACTATTAAAAATTTGATTGTAAAAATAGTCTTCTAAATCTTCAAAAATTTCGTGACGCTTAGATGCATTAACAATTACTCTTCCTCTAAATCCTTCACCTCTACCAGTCTCTATTTTATTATTATTCAAAAAAAACTTGAACATACGAACATCTTTTTCTAATAATTCATCAGCATAAATATTATACGTATCAAAAAATGAAATCATCGTGTCATTTGCCATTAAAGTTATAACTTTATCATAATTATAATTAGTTAAAAAGAATTCTTTATGTTGTTTTTTTGTTAATATATTTTTTTTGATTGCACATATTACAAATTCGACATAAAATTTGGTATTTGTTTTGGATAACAAGTTATTACATAATGTAGTATTATTTGTATCTCTACAATATATCAAAAAGTTCGACAAATTTTCTTTTATAAATTCGTATTTAAAGTTATTCATCGGATTTTTATAATATTCAATACTTCCTTCTACACCTGTTACCAAAAGACAATTTTTGATTATAAAATCTACAATCTTATTCTCATCTCTTTTCGTTTGATATTCACGATTTAAATTCAATAAAATTTCACGTTTTAACTTTGGCAAATTATAGTAACATTTGTCTAATAATTTAAAAAACCATGCATAATCATAATTAAGTATTACTTTTGTAGATGAAAAGCCTATAAAATTTTTCATTTTATTACCAAACCATGTTATAATTTCTGGAATTATTTCTGTACCTTCAATCACATTTTTAAATTTAATAACAGTATTTAATAAATGGATTACATCAAAATTAAGTACTTTGAGTAACAAATTCATAGTCTCAACATCTTTATTATGTATTACTATCTCTAGAACTTTATAAGTTATTACAAGATTTTTTTTGCGATTATTATATGACAAACTATTATTTATTTGTGTTATTATTTCATGCAAAAATTCTCGTAATAACGAATAATTAGATAAGTAAAATTCATGAGTAATTGTAGTGTTTTTTTCATCTTGATTTTCTCCAATTATTTCATCCAACTCTTCTTCTTCATCTTCATCTTCATCTTCATCTACATCTTCATCTTCATATCCATATCCATCTTTATTATTGCTATTATTTTCGTTTTCATCATATTTTTTTTTATTTTTTGGTATTTTGTTTTTGCATGAAAAATTGTATTGTATATATTCTGTACATTTAGAAATCAATGATTCAATTATTTCATAATTTTCAGATTCTACATCAATTTTTGCATTAGATTCTAAAATTTTACTCTTTATTGTTGCAAGTTTAGCATTTGTGTCTGCAAGCTTTTCCTTTGTGTTTGCAAGCTTATCTGCTAACTCGTAAAATTTATTAACATTACTTTTTTTTGTTGGTAATGGAATTGATTCTTCACACTTTTCATAATCATCATATATACTTTTATCCGTATTTTTTTCTACGTTTATACTTGCATTTTTATCTATTATTGATTGTATAATTTTCCTTTTTGGAAATGAAGGTGGATCATAATCGTTAGTGTATTTTGGAAAGTAAAGAGGAACTTTTAATTTGGTATCATTATTACTATCATGTTGTGTATCATTTACTTGACTCTTCATTTTTGCATAAGAACTATTTTGAGAGTCACCTAATTTTGAATCAATTCTATTATTCACATAATTTAAAAAATTGTCCTTTATTTTACTATTTTGCGGATCATCTAATTTTGAATCAATTCTATTATTCACATAATTTAAAAAATTGTCCTTTATTTTACTATTTTGCGGATCATCTAATTTTGAATCAATTTTATTATTTATAT
>Ga0116192_1002460_pt1 | contig 12310 bp, 13 predicted proteins | sample AD_UKC113_MetaG_FD_89876 | JGI IMG/M metagenome (GOLD analysis project Ga0116192, IMG submission 89876) | Active sludge microbial communities of municipal wastewater-treating anaerobic digesters from Hong Kong - AD_UKC113_MetaG | ecosystem: Engineered > Bioreactor > Anaerobic > Digestate... | reverse complement strand
TTTGGGCTCCTTCCCACGTCGTGGGATTAGCCACCGCGGTTTACTACCGTAAACCTCAGCTTGTGGCTAACCGGAGCCTCAAAATACTACGCTTCGCTATGGGAGAGTTGAGGCTTTAATCAATCGGCATGTTCTCCATGACTTCCTGGACTTCGTTGAGCTCCAGGGCGGGAAGATCTTTGATGGAGCTGAACCCGAACACCCGCAGGAACTCCTCGGTAGTCTCATAGAGCTTGGGCTTGCCGGGGCTGTCATCGCGACCGGCTTCCCGCACAAGATTGCGCTCTACCAGCTTCATCAGAACACTTTCACAGCTTACTCCGCGGATCTGTTCGATGGCGGCACGGGTGACGGGCTGATTATAGGCAATAATGGACAGGGTTTCATAAGCCGCAGGTGTCAGGCCCTGCTTTTTACGGACTGAACCCAGCTTGATGATGTACTCGTCCAGCTCGGGCTTGGTGCAGAGCTGGTAGGCATTGTCGATCTCACGGATCATAATGCCCCGGGATGCATTCTGATACTTATACATTAAGTTGGTCATGAGACTTTTTGTGGTCTTCTTATCATGACCAATGATCTCGGCCAGTTTCTCCAGAGAAACCGGGTCCCCGGAGGCAAATAAAACTGCTTCTATGATAACCTCTACATCATGAATGGATTCCACGTTCTTACTCTCCCTCATCGAATCTGACATTCTCACTGCCATGGGCAGAAGCCACAGGGGTCACAAAGATTTCACCAAAGGCCGTGGGCTGCTCAACTTCAGCTCTGCCCACCTTGACCACCTGAAGCATGGCCAAAAAGCCCGTGGCAACCTCCAGACGGCTTTTCTCCCTGGTATTATAGATCTTTGAAAAGCAAATCCGAAGGCCTCGTCCCAAAAGGTCCAGAATCTCACGGATTTTGGACTTTAATGAAACCTTCTCCTGGTTGAGAATACGCTTCATCTTCATGGAAACGTCATTCATCTTCTCCCGATAACGCTTCATCACATCGGCGAACACTGAGCGGAGAATGGCGGGCGACACATCCAGCTCATACTCGGTTTCAATCTGGGGCAGTGGTTCGGGAAGCTTGTAATGGACCCGTTCCCATTTCTGCTCCCGTTCCCTTAAGACCTGGGAAAACTCCTTATACTTCTTATACTCAACCAGCTTTAAAATCAGTTCTTCTCTGGGGTCCACCTCATCCTCGGCCACCGGTTCCCTGCTGGGCAGCAGCATCCGGGACTTGATATGTAAAAGGGTGGCGGCCATAACCAGGAACTCCGAGGCTATCTCCAGATCCAGTTCCTGCATGGCATTAAGGTAATCCATATACTGATCGGTGATCTCTAATATAGGTATATCATAGAGATCGATTTGGTTTTTTTCGATCAGATAGAAGAGAAGGTCAAAGGGACCCTCGAATTTTTCCAGCTTTAGTGTACAGGCTTCAGTAAGTGCACTCTTCATTGGCGACCTCTTTAGGTTCTCATGGGTAATGGTGATGCCATACCCCTTTTCTTCTGGCGGACAGATTCCTTCTTTATTGATGTTACAGCATACCCTGCATAATTGTCCATAACTCATTGGCCGGTTCAAGGCCAAGTACCGTGCTGGCAAAGAGGGTAATGCTCCTGAACAGGGGCTTTGCAAAAAAGCCTATAAACTTTGTGATGACCGACGGAAACAGGGCTGCTATAGCAAGAAAGGCAAGGCCGACATACTGCTCATAATGAGCAAACCTGAAATAGCTTTCCTCTGGAACAAAGAGGGACAGCACCCGTGAGCCATCCAGGGGTGGAACGGGGATGAGATTGAAAATGGCCAGGCTGATGTTGACCGATATGAGAATATAAAAGAAAAGTCCCAGATAGAAAAGAAATCTGGCCATATTCTCACTGCTTGCCGTGATAATCTCCGCCTGGTACAGCCTGGCAATAACACCCCCTATCAGGGCGCTTATGAACGCTAACAACAGATTGGACATGGGACCGGCCAATGAAACCAGAAGCAAACCTTTACGGCGATCCTTGAAAAAAACCGGATTGACGGGCACGGGCTTTGCCCATCCAAAACCCACCACATACATCATGATCACGCCCATTAAATCCAAATGCTTAAAGGGGTTCATGGTAATGCGGCCTGCATCCTTGGCCGTAGGATCACCCATTTTATAAGCCACCCACCCATGGGCCAGTTCGTGAAAAGGAAGGGCCAAGAGCAGAATGGGGGTCATCATGAGAATATTGGTTAACGATAAAAAATCCATGGTACTACCTCATACATTATCAAATCCAGCCCAGAAACGTCAGAATGGGCTTAAAGAATACAAACAGGCCGATAACGACTGCCAGTATGGCACCCACAAGCACGGCCCCCGCCGCAATATCCTTGACCAGTCGGGCCTTCTCACAGTATTCGCTGGTCACCATGTCGGTCAGCCTCTCAATGGCGGTATTGAGAAGCTCGGTAATAACCACAAAGCCGATGGCACAAATTAAAAGCGCCCAGCGGATTGGTTCCAGCTTAAGGATAAGGCCTAAGACAATCACCAACACTATGGCGCCCATATGAATCCACAGATTGCGCTCATTCCGTAATGCGTGAAAGAGGCCATTAAAAGCGTTTCTAAAGCTTTGCATCAGGGTTCTGTTCTTCATTCTCTCTTAAGTCCCATCTCTTCCAGGACAGCGTCCTGCTTACCAAACATGATTTTCTCCTCTGACTCGGTCTGGTGGTCATGGCCCAAAAGGTGGAGCATGCCATGAACGGTCAGAAAGGCCATCTCTCGTTCAAAGGAATGACCATAATTCTCAGCCTGTTCCTGTGCCTTTTCTACTGAGATGATAATATCCCCCAGGAGAACCCGGTTGGTGTCGGGATCAAGGTCGCCGGGCTGTATCTGGGCATGGCCATCCACGAAATCCAATAACGGAAAGGACAGAACATCAGTGGCCTTGTCAACTTCCCTGTGATCACGGTTTATCTCCCGAATGGTTTCATTATCAGTCAGGGTGATGGTGGCCTCACAGGGAAAGGCGAAGTTTTCTCTTTTGACACACAGCTTCGCGGCCTGCTCAATAAGCTTAAGAATCTCCCTGGGCAGTTTGAGGGCCTTCTGCCGGTTGTATACTCTTAACTTCATCCTGACCCTTCCCCCTTTTGTTCTTTAAATCCTTTGCAGGGTTATTGTAAATATCATTGTCCAACTCCGACAAGGTGTTTTTCTTCTCCAGCTCGGGGTACTCGGGCCGTTCATGGAACACACCGCTTAATACCTGGAGGAAGCTGTCGGCTATGGTGCTTAAGTCCTTCAACGTGAGATCACAGCGGTCCAACTGCCCGTCATCCAGCTTATCCTTGATTATCTTCCTAATAAGGCCTTCAATCTTGCCCTGGGTTTTTTCAGGCATGGCCCGGACGGCAGCCTCCACCGAATCGGCCAGCATGACTACCGCAGCCTCCCGGGTATGGGGCAGGGGTCCCTCATAGCGGAACTTCTCCTCTTTAAGGTCCTCGGCCTTTTCGGTTTGGGTGGCCTTATGGTAGAAATAGGCTACCAGGGTGGTGCCATGGTGCTGCAGAATAATATCCCGGATGATCTTGGGCAACCGATATTTTAACGCCAACTCCTCCCCATCCTTGGTATGGGAAGTGATGACCAGGGTGCTCAAATTGGGTGTAAGCTTATCATGGGGATTATCGGACATCTGGTTTTCCTTGAAGAAATGGGGCCGCTTAAGCTTACCCACATCGTGGAAATAGGCACCCACCCTTGCCAAAAGGGCATTGCCTCCTATTTCACGAGTGGCTACCTCGGCCAGATTACCCACCATCAGGCTGTGGTGATAGGTGCCGGGTGCCTCCATCAAGAGGCGCTTCAGCAGCGGATGATTTGGATCGGCCAGCTCCAGAAGCTTAAGGGGTGTAATGACATTAAAGGTGCTTTCCAGGAAGGGCAGGATACCAATGGCCAGAATAATGGAAAGAAGCCCATTGAGGAAGGCCAGGCCGCCATCGTTAATAAGGCTGTCGGGGCCCTTCTTGCTTATAATTCCCGTAAGGACAATAACCAAGGCATTCAATACACCCAGCAAAACGCCGGTAATCGAGATCTTCCTTCTCTGCGTGGCGTTAACAGTAAAGAAGGCCGCAAAGGTACCGCCGGCCAGGGACATAAGCATGAACTGCAGATTTCCTTCAACCATGATGGCATAGCTGAAGGTAAGCAGGAGATTGACAGTAATGGCCGGTTCGACACCCAGGAAGATAGCCACCAATACCGGGGCAATAAATACCGGGATAATCAGATAGGACAGATCGGGAATGAGCCGTCTGAAGGCCCAGGCAAAAAGCGTTGCTAAAAGAACCGCCACACACATCAGAAACACGGAATTCCTGTCATAGTACAGCTTGGGGTGGAACTGATGAAGATAGAAAAGCACGGCCAGCAACAGTATGAAGATCAGCAGGAATACTGCAATATACAGTAGAATATCGGGTTTGCCCTCACTGTCTATGTAGTTGAGCTCCTTTAAAACCTCGAACTTATCCTTGGTGACCACGTCATCCTTGCTGATGATGCGTTCATCCTGATAGATAATCACCGGGTTTTCCTTCAGATAGCTTTCAATAAATGCATTCTTCTGATCGGCTGAGGCCTCCTCGTCAATCCGGCTGTTGGGTTTGATGACTTTGTTGAGGACGTCTTGCGCAATAGGTCTGATAAGCTCATTGTCCAGCTTCTCCATGATGGTCATGAGATGGCTGGCTTTCTCCTGTTCAATATTGGAGGTCATGAGATTCATTCCTGTCAGAACAGGAAGAGTTTCCTTAATAAACTGGCTTTTTAAGTTCTTAATAAGGTTTAAGCCTTCAGTGGTAAAGAGCTCCTGAAGCTGTTCCTCATCCAATCGATGAAGAACGCTGTAGCGGCCATTGGGATCCAATTCCTTCAGCTTGTCGCTGTAGGTTATGGGCTCCTGGCTCACTTCACTGCCCCTTCTTCCTGTTGATGGACCGGAAGTCTGGGCTTGGGCCATTTCGGACATCATGTTTGAAAAAAGGACTTCAAGGCCGTCAAAATACTCATAGGCCCCGTTGTACATGTCGCTGTTGGCATTGGCAATATCTATGATCACGGGGGGCAGCTCCGCAGCCTTGGCTTCGGCATTCTGCCGGGTCATTAATGTGTTTTCAATATCCCTGGGGGCGTTGATATCATACTGGGATATATCCCCTTCGGCCAGCTTATATTTTTTAGGGGCGGCCTCGGAGGCCACAACCGCAGATAGCACCAGCCAGGTAAAAATCACCGCCAGCAGCCTTTGAAAGGACATGCTTTTAATGACCCTGTAAAACTTGATGTCAGCCTTTTTCTCATGTTTTTTGACCATTTAAACACCCCTGTTCTTGGCATCCATTTCATAGGCCTTGACAATGCGCTGAACCAGTTCATGGCGAACGACGTCCCGTTCGGTCAGGTAAACAAAACTGATGCCTTCAACTCCGGAAAGGATTCTTTTGGCCTCAATCAATCCAGACTTGCCGCCCGGAAGATCGATCTGGGTAATATCCCCCGTTATCACCATTCTGGAGCCTGTCCCCATTCTGGTCAAAAACATCTTCATTTGCTCCGGTGTCGTGTTCTGTGCCTCATCCAGAATGATGAACGAGTCATCCAGCGTTCTTCCGCGCATGTATGCTAAAGGTGCTACCTCAATGATTCCTTTTTCCAGGTTACTGTGATAGGTTTCGGGCCCCATAATATGGTACAGAGCATCATAGAGGGGGCGCAAATAGGGATCGACCTTGTTCTGAAGGTCACCGGGCAGAAATCCCAGCCGTTCTCCTGCTTCCACGGCAGGCCGGGTGAGAATGATGCGGCTCACCTGCTTTTCCCGGAATGCCTTTACAGCCAGGGCTACAGCCAAGAAGGTTTTGCCGGTACCCGCAGGGCCCACCCCGAAAACAATGGCATTCTTGCGCATGGCCTCCACATACCGTTTTTGCCCATAGGTCTTGGACTTGATGGGCTTTCCTCTGTAGGTAACACAGACCTGATCCAGGGGCAGATCGCTTACCTGTACTCTCTCTTCCTCGGTAAGCTCCATCAGATAACGTACATTCTGTTCGGTGATGACGTCACCACTCTCAGCAATGAGCATCAGCCTTTTGATGATGTCAACGGCACGGTCCGCCCGACTCTCAAAGCCTGTTACCCTCATGTCATTATTTCTGGCTGTGATTTTCACATCCAGCTTATCTTCGATCATGCGAATATTTCTGTCGTTAGTACCAAATACATTGGCTGTCTGATCGGGATCGGGCAGCTCAATCAGTCTTTCCACTACTGTATCCAAGGGCTGATTTCTCTCCTTGTGTTTTATTGTATGGATGCAGGTCTTAGTCCTGCAATGTCCTCCTCACATTCCACGACCACCTGAACATAGGTTTGGTTGTTCTCTCCCGTATAATGATGAACCTTCTCATCCACAACCCTGCTGTCTGGCGGAATCCGCTTGGCGAGCTCCTCTCTGGCCTTCTCCTCAGCAATGGCCAGGGCCTCGTCAAAGGTTAAGGGAACCTGCCTTTCCATTATTTCAAAGCTTTTTTCTATCGTCAAGCCTATGGGAAGGCTCACCCCAAAGGGTCCCGTCAGGGTTTTGTCATAGGTGGTGACCTCATACAGGTCAAAGGCCGGTGCCGCTCCGGGAAGCCTTATCTTGCCGTCCAGGAACCTTAAATAGGTGACCTGGTGTGTCTTCCCCGTTCTGAGCCTCTGGGTATACTCCATGGAAACGGGCAGGGAGCTTTCATACCACGTTCTGGCAATAATCCGGCCCATGGCATGAACATCCCGGGTTCCGAATTCGGGATACATGCTTTCAAGTCTGCCTGTCACAAGGACCTGATCCTTTTTAACGGTATCCCCTTTTCTTACCAGGGCCTTTCCGGCATAGACCTCCATTTGGACAATCAGACCATCCCGTTCGGCCACAATATCAAAGGCTTGGTTGTTCTTTATCAGGGGCGGCGCATCAATACTGTCTTCAATGTTCACATAGAGCATGACGCCCTTGATTTCAACACCCACCCAGGCAATCCCATCCACACTGAGCCTGATCTTGGAGGCAATGGCCTTGGGGTTCAGCCCCATCTTAAAGCTTCCTCTACCTATCTTCTCCATATTCAGAACATTCATAACCTGAGGAATCATTTCCGGCTTGCAGCCGTTGATCTGAATGTCCCAGATAATGGAGGTGGAGAGGGTCAGCAGCGTGATAAAGAGAAAGAACCCCACCTTGAAGCCCTTCCTCTTTTTAAAGCGGCTAAAGGCAAAGGGCAGACCCTTTCTCTTCTGAATGCGAACCCGGCAGCCCGATTTCTTTGCGGCCGGCCGCATGAGCCTAAAGCCTCTGAGGCTGGCTTTCATGGTGGCCGATCTGTCGGTCACCCGCACAATATCCCACAGGAGGATCTGCCGTTTGGAGCATATATTTATAAAGCGTTCCACGCTGTTGCCCGTTACTAATAGAATAACATATCCCCTGATATAATTCCATAAATGAACCAGAAACATAAGCGCCCCACACTCTCTTACGCATCGTAATCAATATTGGATATCTTTCCGCCGATGATGATCTCCTCGCTGGTGATTTCCCGTATGACAAGATTGCTGCCCATGACCTTAATAACACCGTTTTGGGTATTAATGCGTATCATGCCGTCCTGAAAATCCATAATTCCTTTGAAGTTCTCAATCATGACCTCGCCCCGGCCAATGGCCGTGACCTTGGGTCTGCTGCCTATGACATCGCCCGGTATTTCAAAGATTCTTGCCAGCCTCTCTCCAAGGGATTTGAGGCTTTCTCTGTCCTTCTTGGCGGGCTTTATTCTGTGAATTCCTCGTTTCATGGCATGTCACCTCGTGCGATTCGCTCAAGCTCAAAGACGTCCCCAAACTCATAGCCTGCTTCCCGGGCATAGTGGATAATGGCATCCAGGGCCTCGGCATTGTCCCGGGACACGGCATGGAGGAGCATGATCTCCCCGTTATGCAGATTGTTCTTCACCTTTTCAAAGGCATATTCCCAGCCTCTTTGGCGATTGGTGTCCCAGTCGTCATAGGCAAAGCTCCAGAACACATTCACATAGCCAAGCTTGGAGGTTATGGCCAGGGTTTTCTCACTGTATTCTCCCTTGGGCGGACGCAGGAAGACCATATTCTTGCCGAACTTGTCATAAAAGCGTTTGTCCAGGCCCAGAACCTCTTCCTCCACTTCCTTTTCGCTTAAGAGGGGCAGACTTTTGTGCCGAACCGTGTGGTTGCCCACTGCATGGCCCTCATCCAGCATGCGTTGAACCAGGGCTTCTTCCTTCTCCAGATAGGGGCCCGTGATAAAGAAGATGGCATTGACGTTGTTTTCCTGAAGCACATCGAGAATCTTTGCGGTATACCCGTTTTCATAGCCCTCGTCAAAGGTGAGATAAATCTTCTTCTTAGAGGTGTCGCCAATATAGAGGGACTTGTACTTGGCCAGCAGCTCAGGAGCCCCGGGATCGGCCTTAGGAAGCTCTCCGTTTTTGCTCCTTAAAATTCCCCATCTTCGTAAACTGGCCGAGCGGTCATAGGATTCTGCCGCAAGGTACTGGGAATCATAGTCATTGGGTACCAGCCCTTCAGAAAGGGTGCCCGTAATCTCCACCGCATAAATCCACGCGGATGTATCAGGAAGCTCGGGAACAACGAACAGGATAAGGGTGAGCGCCATGAGCACAACAATGACAGCCACGGGGAAATACCGCCTTATTCGTTGCATATCAACACTCCCGCAACAAAAAAGAGTCATTGCTATTCAATGACTCTTTGTTTCCTATTCTTATGATATGAAGGTGGGACAGGCCAAAATTACTGGGCCACCGGCGAGAGCATATCGATTCTTAAAAAGTCCTCCCGGACACCGGGCACCACAATGTTATCCTCTTTGCGAATATCTATTTTGAACTCATGATATTCCCGGAAGATGCTCACCGCGCCCCCAAGCAGATTCAGGGCCCGCTCAATGCGTTCGGGTTCGCCAATGGCTTTAATGGTATAGGGTGGAACAAGCTGTCTGCCGTTGACCATGATATAATCACCGGCAATACGGATTTCGCTCATGGCCACAATTCTTTCATCGTTGACGGATATGGCTTGTACATCGGTGGCCTTAAGCTCGTTGACGATCTCCTCAATATGCCTATCCTCTATGCTTATCTCGCCCTGGGCCTCCATGGTCAGGATGATGCCGCTTCCCTTGACGGTTTCCAGACCTGCCATCATGCGGGCATTCAGTACCGATTTCTCCAGATCCTCGATATATTTCTTGTCACTGTTCTCGTCGGAACGAAAGGCGTCAACTTCCCGTTGAAGCTCCTGAAGCCTTGTCTTCAGCATCTCATTATTGTTCTTTTCCATAAGCAGCTCGTCAATGAGCTCACTGTAGGTCTTCTTCTCATATTGGGCCAGAACCTGATTGACCTTGACGCTTTTAAACTGCAGGGCTATCATCACACCAAGAACCAGGCAGACTGCCGTGAGTGCTATAATTTTAAATATCTTCATTTATTCACTACCTCCAGGCCCTTAAAGACTTTATCAAACGAACGGAAGGGGTGGTAACGATCCACAACAATCTCATCCTGTTTGACAATGTCAATCCGGATATCGGTCAAGCGCATGAATGCCACCTCAGCCATGCTCTGAATAGCATCGTACAATACATCAGGATCCCCAATGGCCTTAATGACATAGGGTGCAGGATAGCGGCTGTCATTCACAATGATGGTAGGACCTGCGCATACCGGCTTGGTGGTTGTAATAAGACGCTCGCCATTGATGGAGATGGCCTGGGCGCCGTTGGCCTTCAGTTCATCCAGAATCTCGGTGATATTATTGTCATGTATAAGATATTCGTTGGGATCCAGCTCTCCTACGGCCGGAGCGTCCTGCAGGGTAATCACAATTCCCCTGCCCATGACCGGTGTTAATCCTGCCCTGAAGTATTCATAATCCCTCTGCTTCAAGAGCTCGTTAACCTTTTGGTCGTTCATCTGGTTGCCGATATTCTGCGTCATGAGTTCCATTTCAGCCTCCAATTGGGTAAGCTGCTCAATGAGCATGGCATTCTCAGCACGGGTAGCGCTCAGCTCCGATTGCAGCTCAGCCAAATTTGCGCCTTCATCGGATTCACTTAATACAACTCCCCGAAACTGAAGACTGATGACAATGCCCAATATGAGAAATATGATAAACATCATGCCGCGATGGCCCTTGTTCATTTCATCCTCGCTTTCAACAGATGTCAGAGAAATTCCTTTATGCGTATAACCTTTGACACCGAGGTATCTATGTAACGGTCATCCACCATAACAACGGGTTTGGACAGATTCATGCGATTCATAAAGACGACCTCGCCAATCTCCCCCGTATTGAGCCTTACCTTGGTGCCTATGTAGTAGTGGGTGATGTTATCAAGGAAAACTCTCAGCACCACGGGATCCAGAACACCGAAGCTGCCGTGCTGCATGAGCTCAAAGACCTTGAAGGGGGTATCCTTGCTGTGGTAAACACGGTTGGCCGTCATAGCGTCAAAGATATCAGCCACGGTAATAACCTTTGAATAGAGATTGAGCTTATCCCCGGTCATCCCCATGGGATACCCGCTGCCATCTTCCTTCTCGTGATGGGTCAGAACCGCTATGGCCACCTCGGATGGAATGCCGTCCACCTGGTGAATGAGGTTATAGCCGTACTCAGAATGCCTTTTGATTTCCTCAAACTCGTCGTCGGTAAGCTTTCCGGGTTTATTGATAATATGCAGAGGAATCTGGGTCTTGCCGATATCATGCAAAAGTCCGGCCAGAGTCAGATCTCTCACACTTTGATCATCCAGTCTCAGCCATTTGCCTATGAGCATGCAGAGCAATGCAACATTGAGGCTGTGGTAGTATGTATACTCGTCAATATTACGCACCTGCGTAATGGACTCAATGATGTTCCTGTGTGCATCCACATGCTCCAGCACCGAATCTACAATCTGTTGAGCCATCTGAGAACTAAGGGTTCTTCCCGATGTAATATTCTGGAATATCTGCTTGACAGCCATTACATCCCGCTCATAATCCACCATAAACTGCTGTGATGACTGAGATTTAACATAGGTGATCTTGGGCTTTTCAGGATGAACGGCAACGGTCTCAATACCCAGGTTCTTGAGCCTGGCGATCATATTCTCATCCAGTGTGACATTTTCCCACAGGATGACATTCCCCAGCTTGTTAAAGATGACTTCTGCTGTACTCATTCCGGGCTTTACAGAATCAATGGAAAGAATCGCTTTTCCCTCTTTCATTTTCCAGACCTCCGGACAGCAACGGTTGATTTTTAATACTTCTATTATGTATATCGTTTAACTTCCGCCGGGGCTTAACCATTGCACATTCTGAGGAACTCTTCCTCATCTATAATTGTAATGCCAAGCTGGACTGCCTTGTCAAGCTTACTTCCCGCTTCGCTTCCGGCCAGCACATAGGTGGTCTTCTTGGATACGCTTCCCGAGACCTTTCCGCCTCTTTCCTCAATCATGGCAGCAGCCTCACTTCTGGAAAAGCTGGGCAATGTGCCTGTCAGTACAAAGGTCATACCCGAGAACTTGCCCTGGGTGTTTCTGGTCACCTTGGAGGTCATGTTCACGCCCCTGGATTTCAAAAGCTCCAGAGTATGGCGGGTTTGCTCCTGATGCATAAAACTCTCCAGGCTCTCGGCCATTTTCTCGCCGAACTCAGGAACCTTTTGAATCTCCTCCTGGCTGGCTTCCATGATAGCCTCCATGGTCTTAAAATGTTCAGCGGCAAGCTGGGCCGCTCTCAGGCCAATATGGCGGATGCCCAGGCCAAAAAGCAGACGGGACAAATCATTATCCTTGGATCGCTCAATGGAGGTTAACAGGTTGTCCACTGATTTTGCACCCATGCGCTCCAGGGCCATGAGTTGCTCACGCTTCTCATGAAGGGTGTACAGATCGGCTATGCCCTTAATCAAATCCTTTGCCAATAGCAGCTCCACCAGAGCGGGGCCTAAGCCCTCAATATTCATGGCATCACGAGAGGCAAAGTGAACCAGGCTCCTGAAAAGGCGGGCGGGACATTCAATACCGGTACATCTTTTGACAGCTTCCTGCTCCTCCCTTACGGCGGGTGCGCCGCAAACAGGGCATTGATCGGGCATGGTATAGGGCTGAGTGTTTTCAGGACGGGCCGAGAAATCCACGCCAATGACC
>Ga0116192_1002458_pt1 | contig 12312 bp, 11 predicted proteins | sample AD_UKC113_MetaG_FD_89876 | JGI IMG/M metagenome (GOLD analysis project Ga0116192, IMG submission 89876) | Active sludge microbial communities of municipal wastewater-treating anaerobic digesters from Hong Kong - AD_UKC113_MetaG | ecosystem: Engineered > Bioreactor > Anaerobic > Digestate... | reverse complement strand
TGGGAAAAATCCTTTTTCCCATACCCTTTTTAGACGCAGGAGTTATTAACCATATTAAATTTCTTCCCTACTTTTCTGTCTTTCCATTTCTATAAAGAGAAAAACACCCTATCCCTGCATCTATTTTCTCCCCGCTGGGGAGAAGAACTTTTTTCCTCTTATTACCCTCTACCCACAGGGGAGAGGGCGAGGGTGAGGGGGGCTTTTGTGCTTTTAAATTAATGTGGTTGAGTAAGTATTTACGAATTTTTAAAATCAGTATAAATTGCAGAGAAAAATATATTACTATCACAAAAAACTTTTATTTTTTTGTCCACTTTTTCAATATCTTTTTTTCTTCATCTGAAGAAAGAGATAATGATTTTACCATCTCTTGAATAAACTCATTATCATACTCTTTTAGAAGGGACTTTATTTTATCCATAGAAACAACTACTGCTGGCTTAATTACTATTTCCCCATCTCTATCTTCTATAATAACAGGCGTTTTAGGATTGAACTTATACTTCTTTCTTAACTCTTTAGGTATTGTTATTTGTCCTCTTTCTCCAATAATTACTGTTTCCATATTATTCCTCTTTTTCCTTTATTATACATATTTTCAGAAAATAAGTCAACAGCCATCCAGCAGTTATCTTTTTTCTGAATTCTTACTCCTCCACACCTGGTCTGGAGAGAAATCCCCTATTAAGCGGGTCAGTGATTCTAACCGTGGGTTGTCAAAGAGCAAGTGTATCAAGGGTTTGCAGGTTTTTCAACCTTCAGGAAATTACCTCGTTATCATCTATCCGCAGCACTTTTGTTCCTGGGAATATTTTTTCGTATTTATCCCCTTCAAAAGTATGGATTGGGACAAGATTTTTGGGATTCAGAACCTCAACCATTCTTTTCAATGTATTTCTATCAGCATGCCCACTTGTATGAATTTCTCTTTGAATCATTCCCCTGCTGGTTAGAAACTTTATAAACTCCTGTGTCGCATCTTCTTTTTTGTATCCGCTCCAAACGGAATAAATGAAGATTCCGTTTTTCAGGTTTTTGATATGTTCCAAGTCTGTTTTCATGCTCGGGCGTACAATCATCACTGTTTTATCGAACTGCCCGCTAATCTGTGCTTTTGTGATTTTAAACTCCTTGAACCGGTACAGTATGTCCTTGTTTCCCCGGTCGCTAATCATTCTTGAGAGCCGATAGGGGAAAAAAACTCTTATTTCCGGGAAGTTCTTTGATGGGTATGGAATTTTGCCGAATTTAGACAGTTCTGTCAGAACAGCAGCGATATAGAAATCAATAGCGAGAGTCTTTCCTGTTCTTTTACATGCCCTATAGATTGAGACGAGCCGGTCAATGTTCTGGCCGGAAGTGTAAATCAGATTAATCCCTTTCCCTTCTTTAAAAATCTTTACCAACTCCGCCTCTAAATCATCTTCGGTTTTTAACTCTACATCGATTCGCCCTATAGTTGTACCTTCAAGCAGCAAATAATCTACATTTTTTTCTACATTGTGAGCAAACCAATCAAATGCCTTTGTTTTTCCTCCGTGTCTTCTGAAATCGCCGCTATAAAACAGTGATGTTCCTCCGTCCTTGATTAAAAACGCATAAGAGTCAAATGCGGAGTGATCCATTAAGTATGGGATTATTTCAATATCGCCGATAGAAAACATTTTTCCCGATTCGAAATTCACGGGGTTTGATATGTCCCATTTCTCGTTTAAAAAGATACTGCTAAGCCCAATTAATACCTCAGATGCTTTGCCGAGGTAGATTTTGCAGTTTTCATGGACATATTTTATTAAGCCGAAATGGTCCTGATGGGCATGAGATAGAATCAATGCCGTATTGCCTGGCTCTTCATACAACCCTTTAATATCCGGCAGAATGCCTTTGTCAATCAGTTCTTGCACCGAGGCATTCCTGAGGATTCTTGAATCAAAGCGTGTCCTGTCAGGATTAACCAGGGGCATACCCAAATCAAGAACTATACGCCTTGATTCTGTCCAGATTTCAACACAGGAGCCCCCGATTTCCCTGGTCCCTCTGTGAATTTTGAATTTCATATACCTTATTCCTCAGCCAGTGGGAAGCAATTTTGGGATTTCTCATAGGGTATTTTAAAGTTATAGTTTGTCTTCCCCTGGTATAAACAACCAAAAGCTATATCTTTAAGCCAGTTATTTATATCCTCTGCATTCTTATCAATCCATTGCTGGGTGCAATCGCCTACTAGAAGAATGGGTCTTTCAATAAGCCGGTAATTTTTAAGAGAATCATCTTTTGCAAATCTTGGCAACAGTCCCAACTCTTTTTTAACCTGATACACTCTGTTATAGTATTCAATTAAATCGTTCCTGTTGCCTTTCGCAAATTCATAGTATTTCTTAAGCTGTTTATCAATTGTTTCGTTGCTTTCCCTTTCAGTTGCATACAACCTGTCATCGCCCATTGTTTTCAACTCTACAAATGCGATTTCTCTGGTTTTCATGTTTACCCAGACCATATCAATACGCTTCATATCTTTCCGATTATTCCCGTACGCCATTTCTGTATCAATGAAAAACCCCTCGCCTCTTCTTTTCTTGTTGTTATTGATTACATACTGGCCCTGTATGCCTTTTTCTGAACCATTGGGATAAAACTTCCGGATTCTCTTTTTTATTCTTTCCAGCGCCTCTCTTTCAAAATTCCTTATATCAATTGTTTGCAGTTCCTTTAATGAGATATTTCCTTCTTGAAACTCAAACGGCAGATACTTCGCTGTTGTGTTTAACGGTATGTATTCCGTGTGTATTTGCGCTTTGTATCCTTTTGTTCCTCCCAATTTCATGATAGAGCCGCCATTATGATATACATTTAAGTAGTTTTCTTTCCTTATATCAATGTATATCTCCGGGTCTGATTTCAGGTTTTGCCACCATTGGGGAGGATTATCCTTAAGTCTTTGAAATAGCGGATGGTTAGTTTTCAGTGTGATTTTCATATCTATTGCTCCTTTGCGGTCACAACATAGCAAACTTCATCCGGGCATCTTGTTTTTCACTATTAGCACTCTTCTCAATTTAAGTCATTTATATTCCTTCGTCAATCCTCTTCTAACCGCGGGGGTTAAACTTACGCGGTTAAATAATCCCCTATTAGGCGGGTCAGTGATTCTAACCATACTCATCTTCATTCTTTGATATTATTGTAAAATTCATTGCTTTTGATAAAGATACCGTAGCAACCTCACAATTAGGACAAGTTAAATCTTCTGTCTCTTCACCACATGTCTTACATACTCTTATTATTACCTCCAATAGTTACATTCTCTTTATAATATTATACCTCTTTTAACCACTTTTTCGGTTCATATACCACATCGCCCCGTTGACCAGGTAATTTTCTTCTATGCCCGCTCTCTACTATCATTTTTAAAGGTATTCCATCTGGAAAAGCATCACAAACAAAATTACCTTTACCATTTTTTCTTATATGCTTGCAGGTCATACAATCTATCACCTCAAAAAACTTTATTTCTGCCATATCTTACTCCTTTATAATATATACTTCTTAAGCACTTTTACATACTTGCTCTCTAAACTACCATCTAAATATCTACCTATCAATGTTGCTACTGTCTCCTCTCCTCACATATACTAATTCCTACAACACTACTTAATTCCTTTCCCATTGGTGATAATTTCCTCACATCACTAACGACTTTTGAACAATGTCGTAATCCCCTATTAAGCGGGTCAGTGATTCTTACGATATAGTAGTATTAGTAGTAAGTGGATTGTATGGTTTGTCGTAATCCCCTATTAAGCGGGTCAGTGATTCTTACTGTGGGTTGTCAAAGAGCAAACATATCAAGGGTTTTAACTACCTTTTCCGCAAATCCCTTCTTTTACTACCTGAAATTATATTAACAACTTTATTTATTTTTGCAAAATCCCTTGTCTATCAAGCATTTCCATCTCTCGCAAAACCCCCTACCCTTTTTTGCCTTTTTGGGGTTTGCGGTGATTTACAGGAGATATTTTATAATATTCACTCACACCCAAATACTGCAACACAAAGACATATCTAAAAACAAAATCGCCCCTTATAAAACCACCCTCATCCCTACCCTCGGGCGTAGACCCTACGGGCGAGCCTGTGGACTGTGTAGAACAATTAACCTCTTATTCCGATATCCCTTTACTTTGTGCCTAAGAATATAAACGGAGACTTGAGTAAATATTTACTTTTAAAGTATATTGTAATAAAAGTTTTTCTGTAATAGTGTTATCAAATTGACAAGTCAACTTCGCCACTCAAAAATGAAAAATCCTTATTTCATACGGGTTTCTGCAAATATGTAGTGAAATGTAGTAATAAATCAAAATCTCTTCAACCCCTTTATTTACAAGTGTTTTCATAATTGCCCAAAATGAAATGGCGAAGTTAACTTGACAAAAAATTAATAAATTGTAATATATAAATAGAAAATAAAAACAAAGTGTCAAATTAGTTAATAAATTTCTATAATGGAACAACTAATTGTAGACCTTGATAGTGATAAATTTAGATTTTTAAGATGGGGAAAAAATATAAAAGAGTATCCTTCCTTAAAATTTTATCGTCCCTTTCGTATTCCTGATTTGGGAAACATATATATACAGGAAAATGATACAGTAGTTATAGGGAAAGTTTCCTTCAAAGAAATCTATTATGGTTTTTTCAAAATAAACAAAATAGAATCTGAAAAAGATATTCCAACTAATGAAAATGAGATATTCTGTTTTGCTCTTTTAAAAAATAATAAAAAAGAAAATTATGAGGTGCTACTTAATTTTTTAGAGACAACTTATGGACCTGGATTTTTAGTAGAAAGAGGTGGAATAATTAGCAAGAGAAAATTAGAAAGTGAAGGAACAGATGTAGAGGTTTATCAATGGGAAGGGAAGCAAACTGGGATTGAGATTGAATATATAGAAGAAACAGAAAATATATTTGTGCGATATTATTCGTCTATTATACTGAATAAATTATTAACGGATGTTGAAGAGGAACTCCATTCAGTGATTGAAAATACTGAAGAAAATGAAAATAATTCTGTAATAAATGGATATACGCCTTTAAAATGCCCATATTGTGGAGGAGTGGCAAAATATGAAACAACTGTTAGACAGGGGTCTCCAGCAGATAATATAAATGCTGCTATTCTTGGGGGATTACTAACAAGGAGTTTTTTTGGGGGGTTATTAGCGGGAAATATGATGGCAGATAGGAATAACCAGAGAGTTAGAATTTATAGATGTGAAAGATGTAAAAATACTATAGAGATTCCCGAAAAAGGATAATAGAGGAGAAAAGACAGTTTTCTGGTAAATTATAATTATGTAAGTTTTTTAAAGTGAGTAGTTAGTTTTTAAAAAGGTATAGAAATAATTAACATTAAAGTATATTAAAATATAAAATATGGCAGAAATAACTCAAAAAAATCTAACCCTTAAAGAAATAGAAAAAGGTACTATAGATACTTTAAAGAATATAGAACAACTTGAAAAAGTAGCAGATAGTTATATTTCCTTGAAAGAAGAAGAAATTTTCCCATATTTTTTTAGAGAAAGAACAGTTTCTTTGTTTGAAATAATGAAGAAAAGATTGGAAGAAGAAAAAGAAAAAAATTTACAATTATTAGAACAATTAAAACATATGTCTCCGCAACCTAACGGATGTGGATGTATGACAATATTAATAATTCTTGCTGTTACTTTATTTATTTTTATAATTCTATTCCCAAAATTCACTTTTTTAATGCAATAGTTAATAAGAAAAACAACATAATTATACAATTATTAACAAAAATAAATTTTGTTATCCTCATTTATCTGTAATAGCAACTCTAAACCCTGCTAAGTATTTTGTTTCTTCAAAAATATCTCTAACTGTATTTGCTTGCCAGAGATTAGGCAGCCATTTATTAAATGGCTTTCCAATATGCTTTATTTGACCTTTTTCATCTTTTACTATTTCAACTAATCCCTCTTCAGTTAATGGATAAAAATCATTTTTAATCCAGTAAAGAGCGGGAAAACTGCAATTTTTCTTACATTGTTTGAATAAACTTTCTTTTTCTTCTTTTAATTCTTTAGTCACTTTGTAAAGACAAATCCACTCTTCTACCGTAGGTAACCTAAAATCTTTACCTAAATATTTTAAAAATGGAACAATTTCTTTATATTCTAATCCTGTAATAAAGATACCCCATGGATTTTCATTTATTTTTTTCCAATTATTTCTTTTATTCAATGAGAGAATTTTTTTATACCATTCATCTGTATAAAAATATCCTAATGGTCCGTTTTTTATCATAAATTTTTCAAATTGAAATTTAGATACAGGCAAAAGTGAAATATAAAAATTCCAGTTGTTATGTTTAATTAAAGGGAAACCAAATTTATCAAATTTTATGGTAAAGAGCAAACACATTTTTTTCTACCTCTTCGCAAAGTTCAATGTTTTTTATAAAGTCCAATTTCTCGTTATGTAATTTATAAAGTTTACCATCATTTGTTATTATTTTTCCAGATTTTTCAAAAACAAAAGCAAAATCAGAAAGAGGGTAGAACATATATTCTTTATTAAATAAAATCACCTTCCCTAAAGGTATGTTTTTTAGAACTACACTTCCTTCAGGACAAACTAATGTAGTATATAAATGTTTTTTCCCACATTGATAACAAATATATTCTGATTTTGAAAAAAATGCTTCAAACACAGGTATTAATTCTTTCGGAAGTTCTTGCCATATTATTTCTGGAACTATGAATTTTCCAATTTTCCCTTGGATTTTTTCTTCCACACCTTTTTCTCTTTTTATATAAAGATATGGAGGGTTCTTCAAAAAAAACGCTTTTAAATGTACATCTATAAATTCTTCTTCTAGAATAATATTTATAATAAATTCTCCTTTTTTATACACAGGAGTTTCTATTTTTCCTTTTGAATGTATTTCATAAAAAATTGGTATAAATCCCTGTCCTCTAATTTGTATATTTATTGCCGGGTCGTTCAATGCATTTATTATTTCTGATATTCCTCCTTTTAAGTTAATCTCTGTATAATAATTTTTATTACTGTGGTTATCAGAAACATTTATAAACAGTGTTCTTTTTATTATTTTATTTGCATTCCAATCATCTAAATCATAGGGAATAGAAGAACAAATTACAGCTATTGTGCTATAATAAGAGTTTTTCTCAAATTCTTCAAAAATCGGGGATATAAGGTTAACTCTATTTTCGTTATCATTAAACCACCTTGGAAAATTTTCCTCAAAATCTCTCGGAATAGAAATTGTATATTTTTTGTTAGAACCAAGAAAATAAATTCCTTCAATCCTTCCTGGTAATCTACTGACAATTTCTTTTCCTATATAGAAAATTTTGTCCTTAAATTCTTTGGATGGGTGTATAACAAGCACTATGGAGTTAGAAAGATTTGCAGTAAAAGAAATATCTGCTTTTTGAATTACTCTCTTCTGCATTTCAATTCTCCATTTTCACTAACGAAGAAAGTAAATTTTACTTTGATAATCCCAGTTTTTTCTGCAAAAAGTAATTGTTCAGCGAGTAAAGGGCCTATTTCATCCTCAATGATATTAACAAGCCCTCTACCTCCAAATTTTTCTATGTTTTCCCTATGTTTATTAAAGAAATAATTACTAACATCTTCTTTAAACTCTAATATATGTCCTGCATAGAAAAATTTATCTTGAAAATTATTTTTTATATCTTCCAATTTACTTTTTATAATTTTCCTCTGGGATTCTGGTATACTTATATAATTAAAAGGAATTATATGAGAACCTATCCTGTTAAGAAGTTCTGGTCTTGATATTTCATACATAAAAAATTCTCTTACCGCTTCAACAAAATGTTCTCTTACCATTTCCTGTTTTTGTTCCTCGCTAATTTCTTTATTACTTAAAATTTTTTCTAAGTTTTCTCGCTCTGATATTGGATTTCCTCTATTATTTGTTGTTCTGGCACCTATATTTGAGGTAAAAATAATTACACACTCTGTAAAAAAAACAATCTGTCCTCTACTATCCGTAAGCCGTCCATCATCAAGAATTTGAAGAAAAATATCCATTATCTTAGGGTGTGCTTTTTCTATTTCATCAAATAATATAACTGAAAAGGGTTTACTTTTAACCGATTTTGTAAGTTGTCCTCCTTCTTCATATCCAACATATCCAGGGGGTGAACCAATGAGTTTAGAAACAGTATGTTCTTCTTTATATTCACTCATATCCATTCTAACAAAGGCACTTTCAGAATCAAATAGATATTCGGCTAATTTTTTTGCAAGAAAAGTTTTTCCAACTCCTGTAGGACCTGCAAAGAAAAAAACTGCTTTTGGCTTTGTTAATTGTCCTGATGCAAGTCCTACAACTCCTGCCCTTGCTTTCTTTATTGCTTTTACAACTTCTTCTACTGCATAATCCTGTGCTATAACTTTTTCTTTAAACCAATTTTCAGCAGAATCAATTAATCCTTTTGGAGAACCAGATAATGGTAAATTTTCCCAAGGGTCTTCTTCTGTCCCAATCCGATATCTATTTACAATTTTTCTTAAAATAGAATTTGAAATATCTTTTTTTTGAGATAAAACATCTCTTAGAATATTGTCTATATCTCTTACATATAACCCATCTGTTATATTTGCAAGAAAATCAAGATGTTCTTGATTAAAATCAATTAAATGTTTGGAAAAATAGATTTTTCTTTCTTCTTTACCCGGTTTTGGAATTTCCATTACAGCAACTTTTGGGGAATTAGTATAGTAATCAAATGGAATCATAGTATCTTGCAAAGATACCATTATCAATCTATTATTTGAAGAAATATTTTCTATTATTTTTTGAATAAGTGTTATAAGAATTTCTTTATCTTTTGGATATGGACCCCTTGGATTATAAGGAGTGAGTTTATCTATATAATAAATAACAAAAATTCTTTTTTTATTTATATCCATTATATATTTTTGGAGCCATTTCGTTAACAAAACAACTTCTTTATCTTGAACATTTATTTCTTCTACCTCTGATTTTCCACCCTCTTCATTAAAAATATCAATTCTTTCTATCGCCCACATAGGAGATTGACTTTTATTTTCATTGTTATAAAATACACCCCAGAATCTTTCTTCATCATATCCAAATTCTTTCCCAATTTCCCAAATAAGTTCTGTAAGTCCTTTCACCAAGTCACCATTTTTCTTGATATATGTAGTATCTCTAACATTTCCATATAGAATAAGGATTTCTTTTTGTGTTAATAGTTGTTTTAAATTTTCCATCCAGACAGACATAATCTCTCCTTTATTTTCTTATTTCTTTGAATTGTTTCTTTAAAAGGTCTTTAACCTCTTTGGAAATATCAGTTTTTAAAACAACTGGTATTGTTTTCAGATATCCTTTATCCCTTGAAATGTCATTTTTTAATTCTAAACATATTGAATCTACTACTGCAGCATAATCAATTTCATCTTTCTTGCGTATTTCAAGTTCATCTATATCAGCATTTACTGCTCTTTTGGTTTTATTATCCCATAAATTTATATAAACTACATCTCCTTCTCTTTTAAAATTTTCAAAGTCTGCACCTATAACTCCAATTACTCTATTTACCCCTTTTTCTAAATAATTAGATTCTCTACAATGTTGACATACAATAAATTCTCTATCTATATTGTTATATATTTTTATTTTTGCAGGCCTTTTTAAATAACATTTACGGCAAAATAAAATTGGATAACTACTTAAAAATTCATTATTTTTCTCTACAAGTATATTTATAACTATTTCCCTAACTTCTTCATTATCTATTTCTAATGCACTAATAAAATCCAAAATTCCTTTTTCACTATACTTCTTAAAATCTAATTTGTCTAAAATTTTGTTTATTAGGTTTTTAGATTCAAGGATTTTTTTCTTATTCCCACTTGATAACAACTTGGTACAATATAAAAATAAATTATTTACTATTTCTTTGTTTTCTATCCAATTTTCTCCATTCGGATATATTTTATTTATTAATTTCTGTGCTTTGTTTCTTACATCTTCATTTTCTGAAAATAATGCAGAAATTATCTTTGATATATAGTTCTTTACTACTTCTCCTTTATGCCACCCAGGATGTATTTTACTAATATCTATTGCACTTAAACAATCCGCAGATATTTTTCTTACTAATGCATTAGAATCTACCAGTGAAATTATTAGTCCTTCTATTGCTAACTTATCTTTTATTAATTTTAATACATTTACTGCTGAATATCTTATACTATCATCTTCGCTTTCCAATGCTTTGATATATACAGGCAGGAGGTCCTTAATATATGAGGTGAAATACCAATCTGGATATTTAGAATTTAATTTTTTATAAGCATTTTCTCTGGTATACCATCCTGCATCTACTAAATCAATCAGCAAATTTTCTAATTCGCTCATTTTTATTTATTAAATCCCTTTCATCTATTATTTTCTAATGACTCTTCATCTATTGTGGATATTCTGTTTTTTCCATATAACATAGGGTCCTCATTTTCTGCTGTATCACGTTTAAATTTTGTATTTACACCAAAATTTTTAAGTTTTTCAGATAGATTATTAAATTCCTTTATACAATAATTATTTTCATTTGTTAATGGTGAATTAACCACTATTTTTTCAAGAGTAAGATAAAACTTCATAATTCCTGCTGAATAAGTGTTGATTTCATAGATAATCCGACTTCTTGGGTCGTCTTTCTTTTCAAAATATGGTTCTTTAATTTCTTCCCATCCAATTTGTTTGCAAACTTTCCTTAAAGATTCTAAAACATATTGTCTTTGTTTATTTAAATTTTCATATCCATTTAATGTTTCTTTCATTTTATTTATTTTTAAATTCAATTTCTCTATTTCACTTTCAACCAACGAGACCTTTTCTTCTTCTAATGAATGGGAAAGTAAGTCAATTGCTTTTTCAATTTCTGCATATTCTTCAAGATGCCATTTTGTAGATAATATTTCAATACTTTTAAGTATTATAGATAATTCTTCCATTTTATTTTTAAGTGCCTGAATTTTTTTAAGTGTTTTTTCTTTAATTTCTAAAAATGATTTAAATTGTTTCATCCCAATACCTTTAAATTCCTCCATTTCTTTTTTTACTGCCTGAATTTTTTTAGGTGCTTTTTCTTTAATTTCTAAAAGTGCTTTAAATTGTTTCATCCCAATACATTTAAATTCCTCCATTTCTTTTTTTACTGCCTGAAGTTCATGAATATACATATAAAAAGAAAAATTTGGTATTTTATTTTTCTGCCAACTCTTAAATTTTTCTATTTCCATTTTAAATTCTTCTTTTATTCCTTGAGAAAATTCACCTATAATATTTTTGCCTTTATCTTTCAAAATAAATATTTCTGCTTTTGTATTCTCTATTTGGGATATTATTTCCTGTTTTTTCCTAATTTGTTCTTCTATATAAACATTTGAATATTTTAATCCACTCATTTTCCCCTTGACTCCTCATTGGAAATCTCTTTCAAAAGGTTTTTTATAAACTATATAAATATTAGCCTCGGTCATATCTAAGTAGAGAGAAAAAACCTTTAAATCTTTTTGTTTTTTTACTTTTATTCTTGCTACCTTCAGTCAATACAATTGACTGGGTATTTACTAAATTATATATTTTTTTTTGTTTTTGTTCTATATAATTTTATCACATTCCCTTTTTACTCCATATCTTTCTCAAAAATCTTTTCAACTTACCTATAAACTTAAAATCATATGGGTCAATGTTTTGATATTCTTTGATAATTTCACTCGTTTCTTCTATTCTATCAGGAGAATTTTTTTTCACCCATTTGTAAATATCCTCAACCGTTTTCTCATCCTTTTTTTTCGATTTTAAAAGAGATATAAAAACATTTACAAATATTTCATGACTTTGTAAATGTTGATATTCTAAAACAAAATATTCATTATTTATTGAAAAAATTGCCTCTTCTAAAATATCAAAAGTTTTTTTGAAAAGGTGTTTATTTTGAAGTAGTATTTCTTCAATAATTGGTTTTAATGTATCTTTTATTTTATTATCTTTAAGGAGTTGTTCTAAAACATCCCTGTTTGTCCTTAAAATATCTAACAACCAATCTTCTTTCTCCTCCTCTGTTAAAACCAAATACCTTAAAAATTCCCTCCTTTCATCTTCCTTCAAACACTCTATATCTTTATTACTTAATTTCTCTCCTTTTGCAAGTTTCCACATCGCCCTGATTATATTATTCCCTT
>Ga0116192_1002448_pt1 | contig 12328 bp, 11 predicted proteins | sample AD_UKC113_MetaG_FD_89876 | JGI IMG/M metagenome (GOLD analysis project Ga0116192, IMG submission 89876) | Active sludge microbial communities of municipal wastewater-treating anaerobic digesters from Hong Kong - AD_UKC113_MetaG | ecosystem: Engineered > Bioreactor > Anaerobic > Digestate... | reverse complement strand
TACGCGATATTTAGTTTTTAGATAATCCATTACCGTTGTTCTTCCTCGCTCATCCTGCATTGTCGTTATGGCATCTTTTGGTTTATTCATTAAGATATAAATTTTCTTTTCAACGCTTGCTACCGGTTTTCCGTTAACCGTAACCTTATCATTTTCGGGATCGATCTTGACGCCTAATTCAGTTACAACTTTTCCATTCACTCGCACTACGCCGCTGCTTATTAACTCATCGCATTTCCTCCGCGATGCAACACCTGCCATTGCAAGGAATCGATTTAATCGAATATTTTCTTTATGAAGCCTTGAATTTTTTCTTTCCATACTTTCCATCGGGATTTTTGTTTATCGGGTTCTGAAGGTTGTGAAATTTCTGGAACGGCGTATTCATTGGATACGTTATTTTCAAAAGCATTTTCGACTGTTCCCTCTAATCCAATCGGCTCTGAAGTCGTTAATTGTTCCTGCTCTTTAACATCTAAATTATCAGGAATATTTTTTTCTGCTAACACGCTTGAACTGAGAGCCTCGTTATTGTCTTCTGAATGCGTATCCGAAACATTTGTTTCATTTTGTTCTATAGCCGCATTTTGAATTTGGGAAATATTATTTTCTCCTGTATTCCCTGCTTGAATATCCTTTGTTGTATTCTCTGATGTCTCAGGTTCGGAAGATAACGGTACCGCTGAATTAGTCCCTTCAGAAAAATCAATCTGTTCTTGAGGAGAGTTCTCATTTTCGGTTCTATGGAGAATGCGAATTTCGCGAATACGCTTTCGTGTAAAAATCTGAGCTCCTTTTTGTTCAAGCTCGGCTTTTTTCTTTGGAATATGAGGCAGTCGAGATTTAAATTCTTCCTGTTCTTTCTTCATTGCTTCAGCGCCTGCTTGAGCTTCGAGCATACGACGTTCCGTCTCGAATTGACTTTCGCCAAGAATTTCTTCGATCTCTCGCGGACGAGGCAAATCGGTAACATCATTCAATCCAAAGTGCTTCAAAAATTCTTTCGTTGTTCCGTAGAGAAGTGGCCTGCCAACCGTTTCCGCTCTACCTGTGATAGCAATCAATTCTTTCTCCAGCAATGTTTTCAGAACATAGTCGCAGTTGACGCCGCGAATTTTTTCGATTTCAGCTTTTGTGATTGGTTGCTTGTAGGCAATAATTGCAAGCGTTTCGACTCCGGATTGTGAAAGTTTCCGTCGCCCTTGTTCTTTGTGAAGTCTTCCCAACCACTCCGCGTACTCAGAGCGCGTTGCAAATTGGTAACCGCCAGCGATACTTACAATTCGATACGGCCTATCAGATTTTTCATATTCGCTGTTCAGTTCTTCCACAATTTTGCGGATCGTCTCCGTGTCAATTTGCCGTTGTTCACCACGGTTTCCTTCATCCATCTGAAAAATCGTTCGGATTTGATTAATAGATAAAGGTTCCTTTGCTGCAAAGATGAGAGCTTCTATGAGCGCCTTTAGCGTGGTAGGAACTTTCAACTCTTCCGCTTGTGATGTTGTTATTTCTTCGACCATTAACTTTCCAATGGAGTAACAATACTCTCATTTATATTTCTAATAATTGAAACTTCGCCAAAGGGGATTGGTTGCCTCACAATTACCTTTTTTGTTCGGATAAATTCAAGCAAAGCAAGGAATGTAACAACAATACGAATTTTATCCGTAAAATCTTTGACAATTTCATAGAAGGTTGCTTCGGAGCGTCGCGAAAAGAAATCCTCCAAATATGCAAGTTGTTCTTCTATCGTGACATTAATACGAATAACCTCATGTACAAAACGTTTTGGTACGCGTTCCATCGCAAATTGAAACGAAGCAATGAGATCAAAGAATGTAACATCACGAATCAAATCTTCACCATCTTCCTCTTCGAGAGTGTAGGGATCAGCATCCTGGTAGCCTCGCGAATATACTTTAAACTGCTCTTCTTCCAACCGCTGCATTTTGAGAGCCACTTCTTTAAACCGCTTATACTCTACAAGTCGTTGTACTAAATTAGCGCGAGGATCGATTTCTTCCTCATCTTCACCTTGTTCAGGAGGCAATAGCATCTTCACTTTAATTTCCATGAGTTCGGCAGCCATTGCAAGAAATTCACCGGCAATCTCAAGGTCGAGCTCTTGCACATAATGGAGGTACTCCAGAAATTCCTGTGTAATGCGCGCAATTGGAATATCATAGATATCCAATTCATCGCGTTTAATGAAAAAGAGGAGAAGATCGAGCGGACCTTCAAAATCTTGTAGTTTAATTGTAAACATTCTCTCTTCGATGAACTATCCTAATTTCATTGCACTTCGAACTTCTGTCATTGTTTGCCCGGCAACAGCGCGAGCTTTCGTTTCTCCATCAATTAAAATATCCTTTACTTCATCAAGATGGGATTCATAGTACGATCTCTTCACTCTGTATGGCGATAGCGTTTCATTGATCTTCCGTGCGCACATCTTTTTACAATCGACACAGCCAAGTTTACCATTCTCACAATCGGTACGAATTTGCTGAACTTCATGCGGATTGAATTTTGTATGATATGAAAAGACAAGGCAAATATCCGGGCGTCCTGGGTCTCCTCTCCGAATTTTTTGGGGATCGGTAACAGCGGCGCGAAGTTTTTGTTCAACCGCTTCAGGCGAATCCGAAAGCAAAATTGTATTGCCAACAGACTTACTCATTCGTTTGCCATCAAGTCCTGGAAGGCGTGAGAACTTAGTGATTTTCGCTTCAGGTTCAGGGAACACTGGATTATCGGGACAATATTGAGCATTAAAACGGCGAGCGAGTTCGCGAGTGATTTCTATATGCGGCAATTGATCTTCGCCAACTGGAACAACTTCACCTTTGTAAATTAAAATATCAGCCGCTTGCAAAACCGGATACCCCAAATGCCCATAGACGATTGTATCCATTTCCAGATCACGAACTTGTTCCTTGAGCGTTGGATTTCGCTCCAGACGCGACGTTGTAATAAGCATCGAGAAAATCAAGAACAATTCAGTGTGCTCTTTAATTTGAGATTGACGGAACATTGGACTTTGCTTTGGATCAAGTCCAACGGAAAGCCAATCAATCAGCATATCAATTGAATTTTGATAAATACCTGATGTATCAGGATTTGTTGTTAAAGCATGGTAATCTGCAATAAGATGGTAATTTTGATATTCGCCTTGCAAAGCAACCCAATTTTCGAGCGCTCCAGTTAAGTGTCCTAAATGTAATTTTCCAGTTGGACGCATTCCGCTAAGTATTATTTTTTTTCTCGTCATCAGTTACTGTATCTCCTCAAATTAGACAAGTTCTATAGTGTCTTACACTTTCTACATCGAATGAATTCTTAAAAACCTTTCAACGTTCCTATCCACACTCAATTCATAAAGAGGTATGGTTTCCATTCTTCATCAACAACGTTGACAAAATGTCGAATGAACATGACGTGGTTTGGTCGGATAGGTTTTCGGAGTAACTTCATATTTGCTTCGGATGGCGTGCGATCTCCTTTTTTATTGTTGCAATAGACGCAAGCAGCAACAAGATTATCCCACGTCTCTTTTCCTCCCCTGGAACGAGGAATGATATGATCAACTGTCAATGTAACATCCGCTCGTCCACAGTATTGACATCGGTGTCCATCACGCCGTAGAACATTTTTTCTTGAAAGCACAATCGTTTTATGCGGCACATGCACATAGGTCGCTAACCGAACAATACTTGGATATGGCATTTTAGTAGAGACAGAATGGAGAAACTTCCCATCACAGGCTGCAATCAATTCTGCTTTGCCCAGATATAAGAGTATTAACGCTTTTTTCACATTACAAATACTGAGAGGTTCATAATTATTATTTAATACCAGAACCTTTCGGCTTAATTTCCCATTAGAACCAATAGTTTTTTCGAATTTACTGAAGACTGGCACCTCCTTTCTATCGTGCCAAGAAATTCAAACAAAATTTAATGCATTTTCATTTCTATTGATAAAAATATAGCATAATCACGACAGAGAATCAAGGCAAGCAAAAAACTAATAAAACCAGTAAAAATTACTTTACACAGCCACTGTATCTTCTACGATATGACTCCTTTGCACTTTTAATAAGCAAAAATTATTTCTGCTTGATTTCCCGTTGCAATCTTGAGCGCACTTCCCTGAGTGAATCGCCACCAAATTTTTCAAGGAGAGCATTCGCAATCGGAACTGCTACGACTGCTTCACCTACAACAGAAGCGGCAGGAACTGCACAGACATCGGAACGCTCGTAACGCGATTGCACTTGCTTTAGTGTTTTAAGATCGATGGAACGAAGCGGGTGCGCTAATGTCGAAATTGGTTTCATCGCAGCGCGCATCACAATCATTTCGCCGTTCGTCATTCCTCCCTCGAATCCACCTGCCCGATTTGTCCGACGGATAATTTTCCCTTGCTTCATCTGAAATTCATCGTGCACTTCCGAACCAAATTTTTTGGCTGAAGCAAAGCCTTCTCCAAATTCAACTCCTTTGATTGCTTGAATAGACATAAGAGCTTGTGCTAACTGTCCTGTCAATCGTCTATCCCATTGTATGTAGGAACCTAATCCAATTGGCGCCCCCGATACAAGCGCTTCGAATTCTCCGCCGAGTGTATCGCCTTGTTTCTTTGCACGCTTAATAAGAGCAATAGCTTTTGCTTCTGCAGTTTTGTCAATCATTCGTACTTGAGAAGCATCGGCATGATGTGCAAGAGCGATTGGATCATTGTTTAATTTTTTCAGGATGCTGCTAAGCATTTCACTGTTAGGGACTCCTGCTGTTCCAATACTTACCACATAACTACCAATCTTGATTGAACACTCTTCAAGGAATCGTCGTGCAACAGTGCACAACGCAACTCGCATTGCTGTTTCACGAGCGCTGGAACGATCGATAACATTTCGAATATCATCAAAACCATATTTCATCGCACCAGCATAATCCGCATGTCCTGGTCGAGGAATTGTAATTGCTTCTGAACGAGTTCGAGAATTTTCCACCGCCATAATTTCCTTCCAATTTTCCCAATCTTTATTACGAATAAGCAGTGCAATTGGCGAACCGATCGTCTTACCATATCGCACTCCAGAAAGAATTTCTACCGCATCGGATTCTATGGTCATCCTTCCACCTCTGCCATATCCTTGCTGTCGACGCCGAAGTTGGTTGTTGATATCATCCACAGTTAGTGGAACGCCGGCTGGAATTCCTTCAATAATTCCAACGAGGGCATTCCCGTGCGATTCTCCCGCCGTTAAATATCGAATCATAATGTAATCCTTCTAAATTCTTATTTGTCTAAATTAAAAGAATTTTCAAGCGATATTCAAATGTAGTAATGGATTGATGAACCATTCTTTTTCTTTAACAAAGTGAAAGTTTTATTGTTTTTCCTTTCCATTCTCTTTATTTTTTAATGAAAGAAGGATAAATGTAATGAAACGTTCTTGTACTTTTACGACTCTTTTGTTTTTGGTTTTTTACATCGGAACTGCGCAACCTTCACGACGACCGCCGAATTCCCCTCAAGACCAGTTAAGAAGCGAAGTTACCTTCGATGCCATTCAATGGATGCCAGCCGATTCTTCCAATTTCAGCTTATACGTGTATTACAGAATCAAACCAAAATTTTTCGCCTTCTATCGTTCAAGGAACAATGACTCTTACATCTACAATGCACGCGGAGAATTAATTATTGAACTTCTCGATTCCCAGAACATCAGTGTCCGGCATCATTATAAAGTACTGGCTTTATCTTCTTCTACATCGCCCGACGATAACTCAGAGTACCTGCAAGGACTTGTCCAATTTTTGGCGCCACCTGGCACGTACCGTGTTCTCTTTGAATTGAAAGATCAATACTCTACGAACGAATTTATCAACAAAGACAAAATTATAAAGGTAGGAGTAGATAAAGATTCTCTCGATACTTCTACGCCTCTTTTTGTAACATCAACGTTTGATACAGTAAAACAAACTCGCTCCCTTACTTTGATCAATTATAATAACATAATTCCGTTTGCCAGCGACGGTGGAATATTCCTTAATATTTTCAATGCCGATGCTGATTCAATCTCAGTTTCTTGGACGCTAAATCCAAAGATAGTGGAATATGGAACGATCACATATTCTTTCTCGGGAAATTCTGCTGAATTTCTGCACGGCTATACGTTACGCGAGAATGAATCTTCTCTTTGCCTTATGCAAACCGACAGCCTCAAAACGCCGCAAATGTATATTCCTCTTCCTCTACAGAAATTATATCCAGGCAAATATGAGTTCCAGTTAACCATATCAACTCAATCAAAGATGAAAAAGATAATATTCCCATTCGATGTACTATGGTTGAACAAACCTCGTTCATTGAACGACACCCGCGTTGCTCTCGAAGTTCTCCGCTACATTGCTCCCGATAGCGTTGTCAATGAAATTTCATCTTTAACATCAACACAAGGACTCAAGAAATTCTATGAATACTGGAATCGCTACAGCCCTGATACAACAAAAGCATTCAATCCTGTAATGGCGGAATTTTATCGGAGAGTTGATGAAGCAATAAAAAAATATTCCTCCGAAGAATCAGCCGATGGTTATAAAAGAGATAGAGGGAAAATCTTGATATTATACGGTACGCCAACAAAAACAGAACGGAGATTCCAACCAGGAAGCGATCCTATCGAAATCTGGACATACGAGCGAATCAGGAAGCGGATTATTTTTATTGACACAGAACGAACTGGAAACTATCGATATTTAAGAGAGGAGTCATTTTGAAACCAAAAATCGGAATTACAATTGGCGATTTTAATGGCATTGGTCCTGAAATTGCATTAAAAGCAGCTACACATCCCACCGTTAAAAAAATATGCACTCCTTACTTAATTGGTCCATTTCCAATTTTTGAAGAAGTTGTTCGCTCGTACAAACTCAAGCTACATATCGAACGTGCAACGGTACTTACTAATCCAAAAGGTTTTATTCCTGTTATCGATGTTGGCGATGCAATCGCTGCTGAGATCAGCTATGGCGTTCCATCGAAAGCTTCGGGAAGAAATGCAGGACTTGCAATCGAGCATGGAGTTGAATTAGCAATGCAGAAAAAGATTGATGCAATTGTTACTGCGCCTGCATCGAAAGAAGCTCTCCACCTTGCTGGCTATAATTTCCCAGGTCAGACAGAGATGATTGCACTTTTAACACGTTCTCAGCGCGTATTGATGATGCTTGGAAATTCATTCTTGAAAGTTGGACTTGTTACAATCCATACAGCTATAAAAGACGTCGCACAGCAAATTTCAAAAGAGAAAATTTTGGATAAACTTTCAATCATTGACGAATCATTGAAGACGGATTTCCACATCAAGAAGCCAGCGATTGCTGTGCTTGGATTGAACCCACACGCAGGAGAGCATGGAATTATTGGCAATGAGGAAGATGCCATTATCGTTCCCGCGCTAACAGAAGCACGAACAAAAGGATTACGCGTCGAAGGACCGTTTTCCTCCGATGGATTTTTTGGGATGCACTCCTACAAAAAATTCGATGCAGTTCTTGCAATGTACCATGATCAAGGACTTATTCCACTAAAAATGCTCGGATTTGATCAGGGAGTAAATTTTTCTGCAGGACTTAAAATTGTTCGTTGTTCACCGGATCATGGAACGGCGTACGATATTGCAGGAAAAAATAAAGCGTCGGTTACCAGCATGCTTGCAGCAATTCGTTGGGCAGTAATGATCGCAAAAAACCGGAGGCGCACATGATCGAACTAAAAAATGTTTGGGTGTCTTTCGATAATCAGCCGGTGTTAGAAAATGTAAATTTTTCTTTGAACCAGGGAGAGTTTGTATACCTTGTTGGACAGACTGGGGCTGGAAAAAGCTCGCTTCTTCGACTTCTTTACTTCGATCTTTTTCCTGATCGTGGATTTGTTAAGGTGGCAAATTATAGCTCGAATTCAATTTCTCAACGGCAGATTCCGTACCTTCGGCGAAAAATTGGAATCATCTTTCAAGACTTTAAGCTCCTTAATGACCGAAACGCGTACGAGAATGTTGCTTTTGCTTTATACGTTACAAATACAAAAAGAAAAGAAATAAAGAAGAAAGTTCTCCTTACGCTTGCCGATGTTGGGCTTAGCCACAAACGATATTCGATGCCTCATGAACTTTCTGGCGGCGAACAACAAAGAGTTGTAATAGCACGCGCATTAGCCAACGATCCCATTATGTTGATTGCAGACGAACCAACAGGAAATCTTGACCCTACATCTTCTTTTGAAATTATGGATTTACTCCGGAAGATCAATCTTCGCGGCACAGCAATTCTTATGGCAACGCATAATTACGATTTAGTAAAAAAATATCCAGCACGCGTTATACAACTACAGGATGGAACGCTCTCGAACATTGACCCTCGAAAACTAAAAGCGTAGCATCAAAAGCAACGGACAGAAAGCCTATATAAAAGCCTAATTGCTCCATTATTTGTTCTTTGTCTCCCGTGGATTATATCAACTGCCTTACTTTGGAATACAAGTCCTTCAGATTTTTCTCTGAAATTCTAAATCCAGTTCCGTAATGATTGAATGAATCCCTTGTTTTTAATTTGCTCTAACTTTTTTATAAGCTCTTTCAACTGCATGTTAATTCCTCTGGCAAATGACTATATATTCATTCTTCATCGTGGAAGCTGTGTCGCCTTTAATATTCGAAGGACTGTTTTTTAATGGCATCCTTTTATTTGGTATGTTCCTTACAATCGTTTCAATGTGCGCGAATCCATTTTTTTGGAATAATTGGACAGTAATTTCATCGGTAGGTATTGTTATTCCCTTGACGGTTCTGTTTCCAACAACATAACAAACGAATCCGCCCTTTTTTAATGTGGCAGAAACATTATTGATTGATTTTTGATAATCCTCATAGAATGAAATCACATCCCTTGCTCTGTCTTCACTTTGTTTTTGAATATCGAATATAACATCATTCAAAATATCACTATTGAAAGAAGGATTTTGTTTTCGTCTTTCTCCGCCCATCATCATTTTATCAACTTGACTGGCTCCTTTAAATCCTAACCATTCATTAGAGAAGCGTGAATATTGTCCGTAGGCAACAGTGGTTCTCGAATCGCCATAAGGCGGAGAAGTAACAACAATATCGATGCTGTTTGGTCTAATCAGTTTTTCTGGAATTGAATTCACTGTATTGAAGTCATAGATTTTCGAGGATACTTTATTTGTGCATTCCTTGATAAACTCTAATAGTCCCTGTTTGTTCCGCGAGAGTTTAGAAATCATCAATCCAAAAACATCGATGTCATCTTTACGCTTAGTGTTTTTATCTTTGACGAGCTTGAACTCGCCGTTCTTGACGTACGACGATTCTCTTACCGTTTCACTAAATGCAACTTTGAAAAAGTTTTTTACATCAAGATTATTGATGCCTTCAATATAGCCTAAGATGATTCCTAATTTCTGCTGGACATCTTTTGAAAACCAAAAATCAATATTCTTTACCTCTGGAATAATTATCGAACCGCTATTCTTAACTCCAAAGTTGATAGAAAAAAGATAATTGCTAAAATCGTGAAGGAACAAATCCAATATCTGCAAATCAATTTTGGTAGTTTTTGTTTTCGCAATAAGTCTTGCTAAAGGATTTATATCGGTGCCAATGGCGCTAATTCCCAAAAGATTAGCCTCGACTAAAGATGTACCTGTTCCGCAGTATGGATCGAACAAAATGTTTGCGTGTTTGCCATAATTTTCAATAATACGTCGAGCAACTTGAGGAATCATCATCGCAGGATAGGTATGGAAGCAATGCGTGTATTCTTTTGTATTTGCTTTACGGAAGTCCCAAGTTTCATCGATAACTTTTTGGCTTTTCCATAAGTAATCAACATTGTGTTCATTCACGCTAAGATGCGATCGAGACTGATTCGAACTCTTTTTCATTCTCATTCTGTATAAGATTTTCTTTTCCTGAAGGTAATTTAGCAAATTATTGCAAATATCTTTATAAGGAATTTAACATAGATGATGCGTTTAGAAGATAACGAAGATAGTTGCCTTGATACGCCTTAAGACACCTCGGCTACCGAAGTCTTGACGGTGGCTGAAGGGTGTATTTGCAGAGGAGTTTTTTGTATGATAACGTTTGCGGTGGTAATGCAGTCCTGCTTGATACTATAATAAACAAATTCATTTTGACAAGCGGGATTGAGCGAACGCTATACCATATGTAAGTATTGATTTCATATATGCTTATTCAAATAACGTGAGCGTCGTTGCTACTGCTGTTATGCGTTCGTGGGTTTGCCTATTCATTTATTTGGAGTCCAAAATGCTATGAGCTAACTCTATTAAAGTATTCCGAATACCTTGCTTACTTTTACCAAGACCTATTTGGAACCTTTCGGCTGCATCATATTTTTTTTCTTTGTTGAGTCTATCTACTTCTCTGTCTTCAAGGTCTCGCATTCGTAAGGTCTCGATGTGAGAGTAAAATTTTAGAATCTTTTCGGCAATTTCTTCAGAAGTAAATGATGTCACTTCGATAGAATTAGAGTCATAGAAGGAAGTCCATGTTTTATGACCCATCCAAGGATATTGTCTGATGGTATCAGATTCCAACACGTCTAAATTCATTTTGATTTCGTACTTAATTAAACGACGAACTTTGTTAGCTTTTCTAGCACCCTTAATCGAGTCGAAAATCAGTGTTACGAGTCCACCGCCGATTAAAGCTGCAACTATCGCCAATATTGTATCCCAGAAAGAAAGAGACTGCACTAAATTACTTGATTGCATCAAACTATCAGTCATAATAGCACCTTTATTTATTTTGGGGGCAAGCCAATGACGCATAACGGTTGACAATATGGCCAGTAAGGGATTACGGAGTGCCGTTCCTATCAACCGAGACGAAACATTGATGCGGGCTGATATGCTTTGGATACCACCAAAACCGGTATATTTTATACCCGTTGTTATGCATGATTTTTTATTTTCTGTTCTTTATAAAATTAACTATATCAGTTGTCAATTCTGCCTTTAAGGGTAAATCAGGATTTCGATAAGTTGCCATATTTTTTTGAATATCAGAATCAGATTCTTTTAAAACGTGATTCATATTATCAATTATAATAAGTTTTGAATCAGGCTTTGATGTCGAAAGCAATTTAGCATCGTCAATTGTAACCTGCAAATCAGTTGAACCTTGGATTATTAATACTGGCATTTTCAATTTACTGATCTCTTTTGCTGGGTCATATTTTATCCATGAAATCATGTATGGCTGAACGCTCGGACGATATAATGCAACTAAATTAGGATTTACATTTGAAACTGTTTTCCCAATTTTTAAGCTGTCAAGTATTTTATTTGATTCATCAAGTAATTGCGGCGGCAATTTAGTTTTTAGTTGCTCTTGCATAACTATATCAGCTGATCTCCCAACTCCCGAAATGGAAATAAACCCTGCAACATTAGTTTGTTCAGCAGCTACCATTCCAATCAATGAGCCTTCACTATGGCCTAATATAATAATTGATGAAAACTGTTTATCAGTTTTTAATAAAGATATCCATGCAACAACGTCGTTTATATATGTCTCAAATCTAAGTTCACTTTCGGTCGTCATTGCTTGTTTACTTTTGCCTACTCCTCGCTTATCAAATCGCAAAGATGAAATACCATTTTTTGCCAAATCTACTGCAAGCATTTTATAGGCATTTGTCTGAATACCCATAGGTGAATTACAATCCCTGTCAGTTGGACCTGAACCTGCAATAATCAAAACTATCGGTGAAGGTTTTGTAATATTAGCAATCGTCAGAGTACCATAGATGTCTCCAGATGAAGTTTTTAAAACAATTTCGGATTCAGAAAAAACAGGATCATTTAGAGCTTGTGCAAATGAATCAATTGATAGGATAGATACTGCAATAATAAACAAAAGCTTTTTCATACATGTAATTTTAATAAATATTTGACAACAATTACAATCAAGATTATACCAATCAATGCTATATTAGGCATAGGGACTTACAAAATTAAAAGTCCAACCCCTTGATAGATATAATTTTGGCACCAATAATCGAGGGTCTTTACTCATTGTATCAAGAATCTCTTTGTCAAGTTTAATTTTCATATTCTTTAAATTCAATGTTTATAACGGTCAGGGCTATAAGCAGTTGGGGACTACGTGGACGCGAATCTATCACCCGTTACCGAGCTTGCAAGCGAGAGCGACGCACGCACTACCACTTAAACCCCAATTGCTTATGAGCCCTTGTTAGCGGGC
>Ga0116192_1002446_pt1 | contig 12329 bp, 12 predicted proteins | sample AD_UKC113_MetaG_FD_89876 | JGI IMG/M metagenome (GOLD analysis project Ga0116192, IMG submission 89876) | Active sludge microbial communities of municipal wastewater-treating anaerobic digesters from Hong Kong - AD_UKC113_MetaG | ecosystem: Engineered > Bioreactor > Anaerobic > Digestate... | reverse complement strand
TGTTTTCGGCACCTTCTTTTTGTCCCCCCCCCCCCCCCCGTTTCCCTAGATCGGTTAAGATCGCCTTCTTTAAGCAGTATATCTTAAAAACCGCGGACGGTCCATATGGCCGTGCAGACCGGGCGGGAAGGGAGTTTCCCTGCGGCTGCGCCCCGGCGCTTTTACTTGGACGGCCCGGCAAGTTTTTTCTCAAAAGAGTCGGGCGCCGGAAGGTTATTATATTTTTTTGGCGAAATTAATTGTAATGTCGACCAAAAGTTTCCTCCTCCGCTGCCGGCGCAGTATCGCTGCAGCGTCAACCGGGCCTTTTTGCCTGGTCTTCTTTTGCAACATTTCACTGGAGAAATATTCCATGATCAAGCTAATCGACGAAAAAGCTCAATACCTGACCGCTGCGGCAGCAGTTTTCTTCCTTCTGGCAATGATCTATACAGCCTTCAGTCAGCCCGGATTTTCACAGGCTGCTGCAGGTCCGGCAGCGCCGGGTGCGGATAACGGAGATCAAGCCGTTGCCGTGCTCCTCTTTCACGCGGTGGATGTGGCTTCCGGCAATCCCAACAGCACAAGCCTCAAGGACCTGGAGGAGACTTTCCAGGCCTTGAAGGACCTGGGATACAATCCGATCGGGCTAGAAGAGTTCCACGCCTTTATCGACGGCCGCCTGAATGTTCCGGAGAAGGCGGTGCTAATCACCTTCGACGACGGTTACAGGGATATTTACGAAAACGTCCTGCCGCTTACAGAAAAGTTCCATTACCCGGCCGTGGTGTTTACGGTCACCAAGTGGTTTGCTCCCCATCCCAGACCGGAGAACAGCCGCCCGCACCTGAGCGTCCAGGAGGCCGGAGAACTGCTGAAATCCGGGTGGTCGATAGGCGGCCACAGCTACGACGGCCACCGTATGATCGCCGGCGAGGGCGGCGCCGCCGGGCCTTATTATGTCACCAGAATGTGGATGGCTGCTGAAAAACGGGTGGAAACGGAGGCGGAATATAAGGCGCGGGTGTGGAGCGACATCTGTCTCGACCGGGCGGCGCTGGAGATGGCCGGGGTGGCCGAACCGCGTGATTTTGCCCACCCTTACGGAGCGTTTAACGCCGACGTTGTGGAAATGCTCAACGAGGCTGGATACACCTACCTTTACATGGACAAGCCGGGTTTGAACCGGCGGGGGCAGAACCCCTCCTATATCTACCGGATACCGGCGGGCCGCAACGCCCACGAAACGATGGCCCTGCTGGGATGGTATTTTTCCACGAACAGGTGACATTTCGTTATTCCGTCCTTTTACAGGCGATAAAACAGGAGGACTTGTTTCCTGTTTTGTTTTTTTGTTTTATAATGGGGACGGAGGTTGCGGCATGCCGCTGCAGCAAAGGAGATGATTTTTTGGTTGCGGAAGAACTCCGCCGGCTGCTTGAGGATGTCAAAAACAGCCGGCTGGATGTCGAAGAAGCTTTGGACAGGCTAAAAATCCTGCCCTACGAAGATCTGGGGTTTGCGGTGGTCGATCATCACCGGGCCCTGCGCAGGGGATTCCCCGAGGTTGTTTTCTGCCAGGGCAAGACTGCGGATCAGGCCGTACGGATATTCAAAAGCCTCTGCGGAGGCGACAGAAATATTCTCGGCACAAGAGCTTCGAAAGAAGTGTTTGAAGCGGTTCGGGAGGTTTGCCCCGACGCCGTTTACCACGAACTGGCCCGCACCATCGTGGTGCGGCGGGGCGCGCAAGAGCTGAAAAAAGGCAATATCCTGGTTGTCAGCGCCGGCACGGCGGATCTTCCCGTTGCCGAAGAGGCGTGTGTCACCGCGGAAATTATGGGGAACGAGGTGCAGAGGGCCTACGACGTCGGCGTGGCCGGCATTCACCGGCTGTTGGGCAGGCTTGATTTGATTCGCCGGGCCCATGTGATCATCGTCGTGGCGGGAATGGACGGGGCGCTGGCCAGCGTGGTTGGGGGGCTGGCCGACCAGCCGGTCATCGCGGTCCCCACCAGTGTCGGATACGGGGCCAGTTTCAACGGTCTTTCCGCGCTTCTTTGCATGTTGAACAGTTGCGCTTCCGGGGTGGGTGTGGTAAACATAGACAACGGCTTCGGCGCCGCAGTCCTTGCCAACGCCATTACCCGGATGATTGGGAGGGCAGGCGGGTGAAAGCGGCATACTTCGACTGTTTTTCGGGGATCAGCGGCGATATGTGCCTCGGCGCTCTTGCAGGGGCCGGGGTCGACCTCCGGTCGCTGGGGGAAACGCTGGCCGTCCTCCCGGTCGGCGGCTATGCCTTGCGCGAAGAGAAGATCGAGAGGGACGGCATAGAGGCATCAAATGTCTTCGTGGACCTGGCGGAGAAAGAACAGCCCTGCCGTCGCCTGGCCGACATCCGTGAGATTATCGCCGGCAGTCCGCTGCCGGAGGAGGTCAAAGAAAAGAGCATGGCTGTATTCAACCGTCTTGCCGCGGCGGAAGCGGCCGTGCACGGCACTGTCCCGGAGCATATACATTTTCACGAGGTTGGGGCGGTTGACGCAATAGTGGATATAGTAGGCACGGTGCTGGGTCTGAAAGTGCTGGGTGTGGACCGGGTTTACGCCTCTCCCCTTCCCCTCGGAAAAGGTTTTATCAGGTGCGTGCACGGCATTATTCCCAACCCCGCCCCGGCAACCCTGGAAATTTTAAGGGGAGTGCCGGTTTACGGGACTGCTGTCGAGGAGGAACTGGTCACCCCCACGGGGGCCGCCCTGATTGCAACCCTGGCGGACGCTTTTGTCGAAATGCCGGCCATGCTGGTTGAAAGAATCGGGTACGGCGCCGGCAAGAAGGAAATGAAGCACCCGAACCTTTTGAGGCTGGTTGTGGGGGAGCTCCGTGACGGCGTTCCAAAAGCATAAAAAAATTTGTATTTTCACCGCTTGTTGTTTTGCTTGTGTATACCGGGAGGAGGGTGAATCAGATGCAGGTCGAGGTCAGGGTTTTTTGCGGTTTGGAAGGCTGCATGCCCGGAGCTAAATTCGGTGAGCCGATTCCGGTGGAGATTGACGGGGGTTCCAGCGGCAGGGAGCTTTTGGACAAGCTGAACATTCCCCATGAGAGAGTCCTGGTTTTCCTCGTAAACGGGATTCATAGGGAGCTTGACGACATTCTTTCGGATGGCGACCGGGTTTCAATTTTTCCCCCGGTCGGCGGAGGGTAAAATGGTGGAGCGCAAAAGAATGACTGAGGGGACGGAAAAGTTTTTCGACGTGGGATACAAAATCTGGCTGGAACGGAACGGCGCTGTTTTAGGGGACGGATTGCTGAAGCTTCTTTCCAACGTACATTCTGCGGGTTCGATCTCCCGGGCCGCCAGCGAGATGGGCATGTCCTACCGGGCCGCCTGGGGCAAGATCAAGGCGGCGGAGGCGAACCTGGGCGTTTCCCTGGTCGTCACCAGAGTCGGCGGCGAGGCGGGCGGCGGGTCGAAACTCACGCCGGAGGCCGAAGAGCTGCTGAAAAGATTTCGCAGGCTGAAGCAGGAAGTCGAACGTTTCATGCTGAATATAAATACGAAAGTGTTCGAGGGCTGGCCCGGCCCGTAATTTTAACCCTCCGTTATATAAGCTGCAGCATAGCGATCCGCCGGCGCCGCAGCCATAAAAAGCCGGGCATGAAAATTGCAAATTATAAACATAAGGGCACTTTTTTGCAAATTTACTTGTCTCTTTTTGAAAAAGGTGATTCTCTTTGGATGTGTACTGGCAGGGGCTGGCAGAAGCAGCCGGGCTCCTTTTCAGCGGGGACCGCGAGGTTGTCGAGGTAATTTTGCGCACCCTTCACGTGTCCGGCACGGCCACGGTGATAAGTGTTTTAATCGGGCTTCCGCTGGGCACTTTTCTCGCCCTGACGTCCTTCCCCGGGCGCAGGTTCATAGTGAGCGTGTTCAATTTCGGCATGGGGCTGCCTCCGGTGGTGGTAGGCCTGGCTGTTTGGCTGGCCCTTGCCCGTTACGGTCCTTTGGGTTTCATGGGGCTTTTGTATACGCCCTCGGCCATGATTACCGCCCAGGTGATCATTGCGGCGCCAATTGTAACCGGCTTTACCGTCGCGGCCATCCAGTCATTGAACCCGAAAATCAGGCTGCAGATCCTGGCCTTGGGGGCTACGCGCCTGCAGTTGCTGCTGCTGCTTTTAAGGGAAGCGCGGCTGGGTCTCCTGGCTGCCGTAATCGCCGGTTTCGGAGGGGCGATTTCGGAGGTGGGCGCCTCGATGATGGTCGGAGGCAACCTGGAAGGCTACACCAGGGTGCTTACCACCGCCATCGTTATGGAAGTAAGCAAAGGGGAATGGGAGGTAGCGGCCGCCTTGAGCGTCATCCTTCTGGCGCTGGCTTTCGGAATTACCGCCGTATTAACCGGGGCGCAGCAGCGTGGAAGGTGATATTGCCTGCAGCGGCCGAACTCTTCGCAACTTAACGCTGTCCGGGAAGGTGAAATGTATGAAGGACTCTTATCTGCGGGAAATCAATTACCTGAGAATCTCCGTCACCGACAGGTGCAACCTGCGCTGCAGGTACTGCATGCCGCGGGAAGGGGTGCGAACGATTCCTCACGAGGAAATACTGCGCCTCGAGGAGATTGAATTTATCGTGCGGGCAGCGGTTCTTGCGGGCATAAGAAAAGTACGGCTGACCGGCGGCGAACCCCTCCTGCGCAAGGGACTGGAGGAACTGGTCCGGCGTATTGCGGGTGTCCGGGAAGTCGACGACATAAGCTTGACCACCAACGGCCTGCTCCTGCCCGGCCGGGCCGGGGTTTTGAAAGAAGCCGGACTGAAGAGGGTTAATATCAGCCTGGATACGCTGAGGGCAGACCGCTACCGGGAAATTACCCGGGGAGGAGAACTCGCCGGGGCATGGGAGGGCATCAATTCAGCCCTTGCCGCCGGCCTGCACCCGGTCAAACTGAACACCGTCGTAATTCGCGGCTTTAACGACGACGAGACGGCGGCGATAGCGCGCGTCACTGTAAACAGGCCTTTGCACGTGCGTTTCATTGAGCTTATGCCGATAGGCGCGTCCAACTCCTGGGCGGCGGATCGCTTTGTCCCCGCAGGCGAGATAATGGACGCGATAAACAAAAAGCTCGGCCAGCTCCTGCCGGTCGAAAAGCCTGAAGGAGGCGGCCCGGCAAAATACTACCGCCTGAAAGGCGCTGCGGGCACGGTCGGGTTTATCACTTCGATGAGCGAGCATTTCTGCGGCAGGTGCAACCGCCTGCGCCTCACCTCCAGCGGCGGTTTGAGACCGTGCCTTTACGACAGCCGGGAAATCGACTTGAAGGAACCCCTCCGCCGGGGAGCGTCGTTGAAGGAACTGGCGGCCCTCATTGAGGACGCCGTTGCGGTAAAACCGGACCGGCACCGCATGTTTGAAGGCTGGCGGGATCAGCGGCGGGTGATGTCCCAAATCGGGGGTTAGCGGAGAAGAAATACTGATATAAAGAAAGGGTGCTTTTCATGGGCATAATAATAGCTGTCTGTACCAGCCCGGAAAAGGGAATGAGGAAAAAAGACGTGCGTGAAGGCTTGCTGGTGGAGGACCACGGCCTGCAGGGCGATGCTCACGCCGGTCCCTGGCACCGTCAGGTTAGCCTTCTGGCTGTGGAGAGTATAAATAAGATGAGGTCGATGGGTCTGCAGGTCGGCCCCGGCGATTTTGCGGAAAATCTCACCACCGAAGGAATCGATCTTGCCGGCTTGCCACTGGGAACCCGCTTGAAAATCGGGGATGAAGCTGTCGGTGAAGTTACCCAGATCGGCAAGGAGTGCCACACCCGCTGCGCCATCTATTACCAGGCGGGCGACTGCGTGATGCCCAGGGAAGGCATATTTGTCCGCATTGTTAAAGGCGGTACCGTCAAGGCCGGGGACGCGGTGGAAGTGATCGCTTGAACTGCCCGTGATGATGAAATGCCGGGCGCGCCTTCGTAAACGGCGGACGGCGTTGATTCAGGCCTGCAGGCGGAAGTGAGCCCGGCAGGAAGCTGCCCGGCAACCAACCGGAGGTTCGGATGAAAAAAACCGTTCCAGTAATCGGTCTGGCCGGATATTCCGGCGCAGGCAAGACCACCTTTATGGAAAAACTGATTGCCGAATTGAAAAGCCGGGGTTACCGGACCGGTGTTATTAAGCACACCCACCACCCGGTTGAGTTCGACCGGCCGGGCAAGGACACCTGGCGTCACGCCAGGGCCGGTGCGGATACAGTGGTTCTTGCCGCCCCGGGAGGAGTGGCCCTGTACAGGAAATTTGAAAGGGAGCCCGCGCCGGAACAAGTGGCTGCGATGATTGAAGGAGTGGACATAATCCTTGTCGAAGGTTATAAGAGCGGGCACTGGCCGAAGATAGAAATTTGCAACGGCCGGACGACCGAACGTCCGGAAATACCCCGGGACGAACTGCTGGCCGTAGTCGGCGGCGGCCCCGTTTCGGAAAAGCCCTGTTTCGGCCCTGACGACGCTGCGGGTGTGGCTGATTTTATCGAGGGAATGTTTTTAAAAAAGAGGTGAACGACATGCAGGAAATACCTCAAGAGGTTTTGAAGGCAGTTGAAAAAACCGCCAAGGACGGGCGGATCACCTGTTCCGCGGCGCGAAAGCTTGCAGAAGAACTGAAGGTTGGTCCCCGTGTCGTGGGCGGGGCGTGCAACCAGCTTAAGATTAAAATCAAAGCCTGCGAGTTGGGGTGTTTTTAAAAGCGTTGCCAGGGGTGCGGAAATGGCCGAACTTTTTAAAGCGCTTACTCTGGAAGAAGCCAGGGCTGTTTTGGAGTCGAACCTTCCGGACGGAAAACGGGGGGAAAGAGTATCCCTGCTGGAAAGCCTCGGCCGCCGTCTCGTCAAAGAGGTGCGGGCGGCCGACGATGTTCCCGGTTTCGACAGATCGATCGTCGACGGTTACGCTGTACGGGCCAGAGACACCTACGGGGCCTCCGAGGGGCTTCCCTCTTACCTGGACGTGTGCGGCGAGATTCTCATGGGGCGCAAGCCCGATGGCGAGGTCGGCGCCGGCCGGGCGATGAAAATCGCCACCGGCGGGATGCTTCCGCCCGGAGCCGACTCCGTGGTGATGGTGGAGTATACGGAAGAACTGGACGACCGCACCATCGGGGTGATCAGGCCGGTGGCCCCCTGGGAGAACGTGATCCGCAAGGGCGAGGACATTGCCGCGGGCGAGGTGGTGCTGCCCGCCGGACACGTGATCAGGCCCCAGGACCTCGGAATTCTTTCAGCCACGGGCGTCACCGGGGTCGAAGCGGCGCCGGTTGTAAAGGTGGGCATAATCTCTACCGGGGACGAACTGGTACATCCCGGCGAAAAGCCCGGCTTCGGCCAGGTCCGCGACATCAACTCGTACACCCTTTACGGTGCGGCGGCGGCCTGCGGCGGGGAGCCCCGCCTTTACGGGATTGTCGGGGATGAGTTTGACGAATTGAAAGAGGTCCTGCAACGGGCGCTGAGTGAAAACGACATGGTCCTGATATCCGGGGGCAGTTCGGTGGGCTACAGGGATGTCGCTTCCGGGGTGATTGAATCAATTGGGGAGCCCGGCGTGCTGTTTCACGGACTTTCGGTCAAGCCCGGCAAGCCCACCATCGGGGCGGTTGTTTCGGGTAAGCCGGTATTCGGCCTGCCGGGGCACCCCGCCTCGGCCATGGTGATTTTTGATCTGATGGTCGCCCCTTTGATCCGCGCGGGCAGTTACGAGGGATGTAAAGAGGATCTGAAGGAATTTCCCTTAAAGGCGGTAATAACCCGCAACCTGCGCTCAGCGGCAGGCCGCGAGGATTTTGTCAGGGTAAGGCTGTTCAACCGGGAAGGCCGGCTTTTTGCCGAGCCGGTGTTGGGCAAGTCCGGCTTGATAAGGACAATGGTAAAAGCAGACGGCCTGGCCCGCATCCCTGCCGGCAAGGAGGGCGTTGAGGCCGGCGAAGTGGTGGATGTCAGGCTGTTTTAAGGTCGGCGCGACGGTTTGCTGTTGTGCCTTTTATAATAATGCGTCCGTCACGGCAGCGCCTTGTCACTGCCGATACCGGCGCTCTGCCAATTTAAACGTGGGAGTTGTACGGATGAAACGAAATATTTACCTGGACGACCTTCCCCGGGAAGAAGCTCTTGAACGCTACCTGAGACACCTGAGCGACGCCGGCGCGTTGAGACCCGGCCGCCCGGAAACCGTTCCTGTTGAAGAGGCGCTCGGGAGGGTTACCGCCGTGCCGGTGTATGCCCGGATTTCTTCTCCTCACTACCACGCGTCGGCCATGGACGGCCTGGCTGTGAAATCGGCTGATACTTACGGGGCTTCGGAGACTTCGCCGAAGCAGATGAAAGTCGGCGAAGAGGCGGTTCCGGTTGATACCGGGGATCCGCTGCCGGAAGGCTGCGACGCCGTAATCATGGTCGAGGACGTTCACTACGTGCGGCCGGACGTTGTGGAAATCATCCAGGCGGCTCACCCCTGGCAGCACGTGCGGGTCGTGGGGGAAGACGTCGTTGCCACCGAAATGATCATACCAGCCAACCACCGGATCAGGCCCGTGGATATCGGAGCTGCGCTGGCCGGGGGGGTAATATCCGTCCGCGTATATCCCAGGCCCAGGGTCGCCGTGCTCCCGACGGGATCTGAACTGGTACAGCCCGGCGCCGGTTTGAAGCCCGGAAACATAATCGAGTACAACTCGCGGATGCTCGGCTCCATGGCGGAACAGTGGGGAGCCCGCGCCATCCGCCGGGACATAACGGCGGACGATTTCGACAGCCTGAAGGAAGCGCTGAGCAGAGCGGTGGACGAGGCCGACATAGTGCTGATCAACGCCGGTTCGTCGGCAGGAAGCGAGGACTACACCGCCGCGGTAATCAAGTCGCTCGGCGAGGTGCTGGTGCACGGCGTGGCCATTAAACCCGGCAAGCCGGTCATCCTCGGCGAGGTCGGGGGCAAGCCGGTGATAGGCGTACCCGGCTATCCGGTGTCGGCTTATCTGGGTATGGAGCTGTTTGTAAAGCCGGTGCTTTTCAGGAAAGTGGGGCTGGCGCCGCCGCCGGCCGAGAAGATGGACGCCGTCATATCGAGAAAGATGGTCTCACCGCTGGGCGTGGAAGAATATGTAAGGGTTAAGCTGGGGCAGGTGGGGGGCAAGGTGGTGGCCACCCCGATTTCCAGGGGCGCCGGAATCCTGATGTCCCTGGTGCGTGCCGACGGCATTGTCCGGGTGCCGCGCCTGTCGGAAGGGTACGGCGCGGGGGAAACGGTTGCCGTGGAACTGCTCAGGCAGCCGGAGGAGATCAGGGAAACCACCGTTGTCATAGGCAGTCACGACATAGCCCTGGATGTCCTGGCGAACTTCCTGCATCAAAAATTCCCCGCGGCTTCCCTTTCTTCGGCCCACGTCGGCAGTTTGGGCGGGCTAACCGCGCTGAAGCGGGGGGAAGCCCATTGCGCCGGAGTGCATCTGCTCGATGAGGAAACCGGTGAATACAATGTCTCATACGTCAAAAGACTGCTTCCCGGCAAGGACGTCGTGCTGGTCAACCTGGCCTACCGCGAGCAGGGACTGGCCGTTGCCAGGGGGAACCCCCTGGGAATCCGCGGCCTGGAGGATCTGGCGAGGGACGGCGTGACTTTTGTCAACCGCCAGCGCGGCGCGGGCACGAGGATCCTGCTCGACTACCTGCTGAAGCGGCTGGGTATCGACCCGGCCCGGATATGCGGTTACGAGCGGGAAGAGTACACCCATATGGCCGTGGCCGCCGCGGTCAAGGCCGGCGCTGCCGGCGCCGGGCTGTGCATCCGCGCGGCGGCGCAGGCGTTGGGGCTTGATTTTATAAGTGTAACCGAGGAGCGCTACGATTTGTGCGTTCCGGCTGAATACTGGGAAACACCCTACGTGCAGAGACTGCTGGAGGTAATGGCGGAAGACGGTTTCCGGGAAGAGGTGGGCAGAATCGGCGGCTACGACCTGCGCGACTGCGGGAAGGTCATGTGGCGCAGCGCCGGGGTTACAATTCTGCATAAGTAGGCAGCGCTTTTGTCAAAAGCGAACGGCTTTGCGCAGCGGCGGCAGCATCACCCGGCGCAGCGAGGGTAACCGGACTGCGGCGCGAAACCAGCGGGTTGCCGACGTTACTGCCTTGAGCAGGAGAAACTTTGGGGTAAAAGAGCAGTGCCAAGACTATCCCGACACCGCCTTTGCAGCGGCGATAAGTGCAGCGATACAAAAGTTTTTGCAAATATCTCGCGTTTAATTTGTAACCCCGCTTAAACTTTTGTGTCAAAGCTGCACGCTTTTAAATCCTGCAAGTGCCGTGCGGAGGGTTTGGCTCTTAGAGTAAAAAACATAAAAATAGTGTGCCCTGGCAAAAGTTTCAAGGTGCGCTCAAGCAGGCACTTGCCCGGTCCGCAGCAAGCCGCGGTGATGTCGGAGCGAAAGCCAATGAGTGAGCGGTGACAAAGCACTGCCATAACAAGCAAAATGAGCGGTGACAGGGCACTCCCCAAAGAGTACGGGGTGCATAAAAAACGGCGCCGAGCGAGCGTTTCAACCTCAAGTGCTTTGTCAACAACCTCACCGGTGTTTTTAAAGACGCCGGTATATTTTTTTACAGGAAGGGCCGGACGGCCTTTTTTTGATGAAAATTAAAATTTCCTTAAAATTGGCATTCTGTGAAGGGTTTTGCATCATCTGCGTCAAAATCTCCAAACGGGCTCTTTATTATATTCCTGGTTGTGAACCGTCTCAAGGAACGCAAACGTCTTTTTAACAGAAATATTTGCCGGTGACGGCAGTCTTGTCAAAGCTTTTTTTCAGGAGGGGATGTCCGGACATGATAAAAAGAATATTGTTGATCGTAATTCTGGCGGTTGCGGTCGTTGCGGCCGCGGCAGGAACGCCGGCCCCGGAGGCGGAAGCCGGAAAACTTTCCGATCTCGGCGAGGCGGCCTGGGCCAGGCAGGAGATTGCGGAGATGAACGCTCTCGGAATTATCACCGGGTATCCCGAAGGAGTGTTCAGTCCATACAAAAATGTAACGATAATGGAAGCAGTAGTAATGCTGATCAGGGCCATCGGCCTTGAGGAACAGGCCAGGTCCCTGGATGACGCGAGCGTGGATTACGAAATGCCGCAAGGCCTTACCTGGGGAAGGGGCTACCTGATTGCCGCGGTTCAAAGGGGTATGCTGGACGGGGCCAATCTGTACCAGTTTAAGCCCGGAGAGCCCGCCACCCGGCTCGAGGTTGCCCTGCTGACCTACTACGCGCTCAAGCTCAATTCCGAAAGCAGCCCGCTGGCTTTCGCCGACGCGGGCCAGATACCCCAGGAACGCCACGGCCATATTGCCGCGTTGGTCAACAACGATATCATGCGCGGTCTTCCCGGTAACCTTTTCTGCCCCTATGAATATAACAACCGCGCCCAGATGGCCGTCCTTTTGTCCAGGATTATCGGCAACAAGTTTGCGGATCCTTACCCGGACCGCCGTTTGAGCGGCACTATTTCATCCGTTGACCTGAACAGCCAGCTTCTTTCAATCCAGCCCGGAGGGAACAAGTTTTTTACTTCCGACTGCGAGGTATTCATTGACGGAAACAGTGCGGCGCCGGCCGATCTCAATGCGGGTGACGAAGCCGAACTGATTCTGGATGAAAGTGGCCAGGCCGTCTTTATCAAGGCTCACCGGCAAAAGGACTATACCAGCTACAAGGGCAAGGTGGAGTCCCTGTTCCCGATAGCCGGGGAATACTGGCTGGCCCTCGTCGACTTCGGAGGAAATAATCTGACCCGCCCGGTAGCCGGCGGTGTCGGGGTTAACGAACCGGGCGGCCGCAGAGACATTTCGTCGTTAAGCGAGGGTGAATTTGTTGAAATCAAGGTTTCCGACAATAAGATAATAGAGATAAACTCACTGGATTGCACCACCCTGAGTGGTAAGGTTGAATCGGTTCAATATTCCAGCCTGACTTTGCGTGACGACAGCGGAGAAGAGTATGAATTGGACGTGCCCGGCAACGTCGTGGTGATGAAGAACGGCGGCGCAATGACCTACGAAGGTGTCATGGAAGGCGACCTGGTGGAAGTCTCTGTATATGATGAAAAAGCGCTTAAAATCGACGTCCTGCGTTCCGGCGAAATCGAGGGAGAAATCGAGGAGCTCGACACCTCCGGCACCTGGGGGATCACCATCGTCGACGACGACGGGGACACGGAGGAATACACGGTGGACGACGACGTCGAGGTGGAGAGGGACGGAAGAACGATTGACTTTGAAGATCTGGACGAGGGCGAACGGGTCAGGCTGGAGC
>Ga0116192_1002443_pt1 | contig 12360 bp, 7 predicted proteins | sample AD_UKC113_MetaG_FD_89876 | JGI IMG/M metagenome (GOLD analysis project Ga0116192, IMG submission 89876) | Active sludge microbial communities of municipal wastewater-treating anaerobic digesters from Hong Kong - AD_UKC113_MetaG | ecosystem: Engineered > Bioreactor > Anaerobic > Digestate | place... | reverse complement strand
CCATGCTCACAGAATTTCAACCCTTTTAATGTAAACCATACCCACACTCAATTTCAAACTGAAATATGTTTCCACAAATAAATATTTTCAAAGAAATTAGGTTCAATCAAAATTTAAATTTTATTCTAATTTAAATATTAAGTATCCATACAATACAATATTATTGGTAGAAAATTCTATAATTAGGAAGTATATATATGGCGATACAGATCATACCGGCTGATGAAGATATTCGACACCCGTTTGATTCATTTTTTATACCTCGTACTGTTGCAGTCATAGGTGCAACAGATAAAATAGATAGCGTTGGAAGGACACTTCTATGGAATCTTATTAGCAGTCCCTTTGGAGGAACGGTTTATGCTGTAAATCCGAATCGTCATCAAGTTCTGGGTATGTTAGCCTATCCTGATATTAAATCTATCCCTGAACCAATAGACCTGGCAATAATAATCACTCCTGCTCCAACTGTGCCTAGTATCATTCAAGAATGTATAGACAGTTCTGTTAAAGGATGTCTCATTATATCCGCAGGTTTTAGCGAGACTGGTGAAGCAGGAAAGGCATTGGAAGAGGAAATACGAAGAATTATTTATCCTAACAGAATACGAGTTATAGGTCCGAATAGTTTAGGAATAATGAATCCAATTATTGGTTTAAATTCAGCATTTGCACCCTATATTGCTGAAAAAGGGACAGTAGGATTTTTAACACAAAGTGGTGCCGTAGGTGCGGCAATCCTTGATTGGAGTTTTCGGGTAAAGGCTGGTTTTAGCAAGTTTGTATCTTTTGGAACAATGGTGGATGTAAACTGGGCAGATTTAATTTATTATCTCGGCGATGACCCGGACACAAAAAGTATAGTTATTTACATGCAAGCCCTGGGGGATGTCCGCTCTTTCCTTTCGGCGGCACGCGAAGTGGCTTTACACAAACCCATCATTTTATTAAAAGGGGGCAGAACGGAGTTAGGAGCAAAAGTAGCCCAGAATACGCCATATTATGCTAATGAAGATTATTGTAATGATGAGGTTTTTTCTGCTGCCTTGAAGCGTTGTGGTGTGTTCCGTGTTGATAATATTCAACAATTATTTGGTATGGCTATTGTTTTAGGAAAACAGCCGCAACCCCGAGGAGACCGTCTTTCTATTATCAGTAATGCAGCAGGACCGAGCATACTTGCTACGGATGCACTTGTGTCTTCAGGAGGGAAAATAGCAACGATTAGTGAAGCGACAATAAACGAATTGAACCAGATATTACCTCCATATTGGAATCACAATAATCCTGTTGATTTATTAGCCAATGCTGGGCCTAAGCAGTATGCTCAATCTGCAGAAATTGTTTTGAAAGATGATAATGTAGATGGTTTGTTGGTCATTTTAACTCCACAAGTTATGACCAAACCATTAGAAACGGCAGAAGAGTTAGTAAAAATAGCCAATCCATTTAAGAAACCCATTCTTGCAAGTTGGATGGGAGGCTATAAAGTTGAAGAAGGGCAGCAAGTGCTAAATAATGAGGGAATACCCACTTTTGATTATCCCGATATGGCAGCAAGGGTATTCCATTCCATGTGGCATTATTCCTACCAATTAAAAGGCTTGTATGAAACTCCAAGTGCTCATGAAGAGACAAGTGAACATGTATCCCAAAGACTGCTTGCAAAAACTACAATCGAATATGCAATACGCCAGGGACAAAGGGTTCTGCCTCCATCTGCAACCAGAGATGCTCTGTCCGCGTATGGTATCAATCTGATTGAAACACATATTGCTCATGACGAAACAGAAGCCGTGCATATTGCAAAGCATATTGGCTATCCCGTAGTGCTACAACGAGTTTTTCTTTCAGAAAAAATTCATAGAGACCCAGGCGGTGTTCTATTAAATTTACATGATGAGGATGCTGTCAGAAAGGCATTCCATACTTTGATTAACTTTGTGACTAATGGCAAAGAAGCATGTGCCTTTCCGGGTATTGCTGTTCAGCCATTAGTCCCGCAGGATGGAATTGAAATTTGTATTGGAAGCAATATCGACCCACTATTTGGTCCCTATATCTATTTTGGTTCAGGGGGTAAGATGTTCTCTATATTTGAAGACCGTGCAATAGGATTGCCTCCATTAAATACAACCTTATCCCGTAGAATGATTGAAGGGACAGAAATTTACAAAGCACTGAAAGCAGAGAGAATATGTAAAGGATTCCAAATTGAAAAATTAGAAAACATACTTGTGCAGTTAAGTTATATGATTTGCGAGTACCGACTAATACAAGAAATGGAAATAAATCCAATTGTTATATCCCCGAAGCGTATTGTAGCATTGAACGCCTCTATTTCGCTATACCCTCTTGATTCACCCATAGATACCCTTCCAAAATTAGCAATTCGCCCTTATCCTAATGAATATACATACAGTTGGACATCGCGTAAAGGTGATGAAATTATACTTCGTCCTATTCGTCCTGAAGATGAAACACTTATGATTCGTTTTCATGAGACGCTAAGTGATAATACGATTTACTTCCGTTATTTTCAGTTGCAACCACTACATGTTCGGACTCAACATGAACGACTGACTGAACTCTGTTTTATAGACTATGACCGCAGTATCGCTTTAATTGCAGTAAAAAAGGATAAGAAAACAGGAGAGCCTTCAATACTCGGCGTTGGCAGGATAGTAAAGATACATGGCACAACAGACGCAGAATTCGCTTTAATGATTAGCGACCTTTATCAAGGGCGTGGATTAGGAACAGAGATGTTGCGACGACTTATACAAATTTCCAGAGCAGAGGGCATACATCGGGTATATGGAACAATCCTGCCTGAAAATCGCTCTATGTTACGGGTATGTGCCAAATTAGGTTTTATCCTAAAAAAACCCACAGGACAAGAATTCATTGCAGAACTCATCTTGAATTAAAGAGTGTAATCATCAAAGCCTTTAAACACCTTACTTATTCTGCTTTTTCTTGTGTAGAAACCTTTTGAATTGTATTGAAAAGGAAAAATCGTTATCTTCACTAATAGGGGCAACTGAACCTCCAAAAGAAAATAAAATTTCATCTCGCTCATTTAAAGGTATTTCAAAGCCAACATTAGTATCCAGATTAACTGTGTGCCAGGTTTCAGAAGGATTTAAATCAACAATAGGTAAGAGTGGTAAAAGCTTTGCTTTTACTTTTGCATCATAAGTAAGATGAGTAAAAACAAGGGACATAGAAATATATGGACGGGCAGATTTCAGTCGTTCTTTCCAATTATTAAACTTCCGATGTTCAGGCGAACCCCAGGGAGAATAATAAGCACTTGTCCCACAATATAAATCACCACACTGTATCTCAAAGTCTGTGTGCAATGGCACTAAAAGTATAGAAAGATGGGTTTGTTTAGTCCGAAGTATTCCTCCTTCTCCACCTCCTTGAACAGTTACTGCCCACTTGCGATTTATTTGATAGCCAAGTCCTACATAAGGCGCCCAAATCAAAAAATCATCTTGATAATCGTTTACCGTTTTAACCGGTTTTTGTTCTGGAGCAATAAAACTCATAATTGGGTCAAATAATTCTTTAACAGGTCTCTCTTTTTCTTCCAGGTTGAGATAAGGATTCATAAGGCTTACAAACCAGAACCAACGACTATTTTCAAATTCATTTGACTCTAAAGAAACTGCTCTCTCATCTCTACCCTTTGCCATATTACTGGTATTGTTACCTTCTGTTATGTCGGATTGTGGAGATGAAAAAATGAATGTGCTTGCATATACTATTAAAATTATATTTGCTACCATTAATGTATTTACTTCTTAGAAGGTAGGTGGCACAGTCTTTTGAACTGTCACTTTACCATCAGGGAATTCTGACAACAGTTGTGGAATATCATACTCCTGCAATACACCATGAACGACATTGGTTATCTGTCCTTGAATACGCGGGTTCTCTATAGTTTCGCTCCAACTGATAAGTCCTGTTAAATTCAATTCAATACTCTGCGGCAAAAGGAGAAAGGCAGAATGTATCGCAGGAACACAAAGGATTCCTGTGGCATCAATCCCTATCTGCACCTCGTTTTCATACTTCTTTTTCAAATATTTGATAATAGCAAAATAATCGGAGACTCGCATGCCGACATAGGATTTACCAATCAAATACGCACCAAAGGAATCTTCCCAGCCTTGACCCACGATTTTGCTCATATCATTTTTACTGTGAATAGGAACAGTTTCACCTGTCCCTCTCAAATCCACAGCACAGACATATACTCCCTTCTTCAAGTAGTCCTGAATGCGATTTGGGTCATGTCCCTTCCCTTCTGGATGTGTATAGATAATCACACTTATGACAGACTGTTCCGATTCAAACAGAAAACCAGGTAGAACAATATTTTCTTCCGGCTTAATTATGAAGGGAATAATTGACTTTGCCTCAGGGATTGGTTTTGAGTCTAACCTCTCCAACTCGTCAACAACAGGGTCAGGCGTAGAATTATAATCTACAACATTGATAATTTCTCTAACCTTTGATTGTTTCTCTGTCAGGGAATACGAGTTCCAACGACTCTCTCTAATTTTTGCATATTCTTTCTCCTTCTCTCGATTCATATTAACAATGTTTGTGGCATTGGGTATTTCACTGACATTTCCACTCTTGCAGGCTTGATATTCTTCTTTAGTTAGAAGTTCTGAATCCTCTATTTGTTCCTCAACCTCTTTATTAATCCCTTCTAACCATAAAAGCATTCTTTCCACAATTTCTTCACATTGTGCCTTACCAAGTCCATGTTCAGTATCTACCTCAATCAAATCGCAGAGTTGATTTACCCCTAATTTTGAATAAAGTCTTTTTGCCTCACGGAAGGTATCCCAGGTCCCAGAAATATCGAAAAAATCTCGCGTAGCACAACAAACTAAAACAGGATTAGGAGCGTGCATAAAAATATAATCAGAATGGTTATAGCCGTATTTTATTTGCGAAAAAATATTTTGTTCAGCGTCTTGCGGACCAATAGTATTTAGCAACCTTTCACAGGAGGTTAAATAACAGGAAGGTGCCGCAACGTAAATTCGAGGTTCCAGAGCCATAAGATAAGTGGTTTGAGTTCCACCGCCTGAACAGCCTGAACAACCAAATTTTTCTTTTTTAATGTCTTCCCTCGTCGCTAAATAGTCAAGGGCTCTCACACCATTCCATATCTCGTATTTGGCATAGTTTGAGCCTAAAAGGATACATCCTAAACCAACAACCGTGTGTTCCGTAGTTCCCCAAAATTCAGGCTTGCCATCTTCTTTTATAAAGGTAATACATTCACCCTGTCCCGGAGGGTCGTATATCAACGCAGCTATCCCATTTTCGGCTAATAAAATACCTAATCTCTGATAATCAGAACTACCTTTGGCTTCTAATGAATGTCCACAAGGAAGAATTACACCTGGATAAGGCGGTTCCGTAAGTGGGAGAAATAAAACAGCAGGAACAAAGAAGTTAGGTAAACTTTCATAATAAAGCACTTCATATCTATAAGTAGGCTTTGTCCCCTTGCGAACAATAACTGGATTAAGTGGACTCAGGGAAGGTTTGCCACCCAACAAATTCCAATATAGTTCCCTTCTTTCCTTCTTATAGATTTCTATATTGTCTTTTCCAGGAAAACGGTCAGGGTTCTCCTCATGGGACTTTAAGAGAGCAATCGCTTCTGTGTTCAAATATTGTTTCATCATTTCTGGGGGACTAAAAGGAATATTTGTTTTAGGCAAGACCTTCCAATCAAGCGACTCTGAATATATTGAGGACATGACCAATAGGAGTAGTGTTAGTAATACCAACGGTTTCAATTCACTTAATTTAGTTTTCATTTGTAATCTCCTTTACTATTAAAGATAGCAACTCACATAACGATAGCAAAATGTTTTAGAATAAATACAATATGATATAAGTATAAACACAAAAAATTGTTTATAAACAAAGGTTATACTAAATGCCTATAAATTCTTTCGAACCGTTTCCCTGGCGTTTCTGTGCTGAATGTGGCGAGGAACTTATGCTGAAGAACGATGGGGAACAAATGCGTCCTTATTGTCGTTTATGTAGCCGATTTTATTATCACAATCCTACGCCAACAACATGCTGCTTTGTATCAAACAACGGGACAGACCTTTTATTAACAAAAAGAGCAATCCATCCTGCATTTGGCGAATGGACACTGCCCGGCGGATATATGGAACTTGGTGAAACAGTAGAAGAAGCTGCAGCACGAGAACTTCTTGAAGAAACGGGGATTGTAGTGAAACAAATACGATTATTAGGTGCTTCTGCTCAATCAAGCAAAACAGTAGGAACGATTTTAGTCCTTGGCTTTGTTGTTGAAAAATGGGATGGAGAAATTAAAGCAGGAAGTGATGTGTCAGAAGCGAAGTTCTTCAAACATGACCAACTACCCTCACTTCCTTTCACAGCGCATAAAGAATTATTGAAACTTTATTTAAAAGAACACTTTGCATAGCATTCTCAATCTTTCTATCAGGATACCTAAAAAATATCTTTTTGTCTCATTATAATAATTTGTTATAGAAAAGAAATTGTAAAATAAGTAAAATTATCTTTTAGAAAATGCTATGCCATTGTTTTTTTGAATAGCAGTAAAACACCTTATTCTCACGAGACTCCTCTCTCTAATAGGGGGATAACCCCTTGCAGGTGAAGCATGAGGGGTAGACTCTGTAAATCTCCAAGTAGGTAGAATACTCTGTCCACTTATTTCAATGGATAATTATGTTTTATTGAGTGGTAGTTGGATAAGGAGAGAGTAAAGATGAGACAAGTTTCTTTAATTCAATGACAGAAGGTTCGATATGGCTGATTCGCCACTGGTTGTCTTGCAAAACCCAGGTAAATGAGGTCTCGCCATTTGCATCTGAATATATTTCCATAGGAATATCACCTTTGATACCTAAAATGTCTGAAAGTTTATAGCCACGGATTTTGAAGAACATTGTCATTTTTATTTGTGTTTGATTTTCTGCTGTGGTCTCAAATAGCCAACGACGCACTTGCCACATTACCTTCGGATAATCGCATTGACTAAAGAACAATTCAAATCCTGCACGAATATAGTCTACACCTCTTCCCTGTGAATCTTTATAATTTGGGTCAAAAAGATTTATAATAGAATCAATATTTTTACCAATAATTGCTGATTCGAATAACTCCATTGTTTTGAGAATTGTATTTGCTTGTTCCTTCTGTGTTGCTTCTAATTCTTCTGTTGGGTCTTTACATCCTGTCTTTTCCCCTATAATTTCTGTCGGAATAAGGATTGGCACACTCTCCGAATAGAATGTCTCGGGTGCAAGCACTGTTTCTTCTACGATTCGGCTTTCCACTGTGTTATACATTAAATAATCGCCAAAGTTCACTGTCCCAGATAAAGGTTCCTGTTCCGATGTTAAGGCTGTAATAGAATAAGCCACTGTTTGCTGGGGTAATGTTGTTTTATCTTTCCATTCTCTGGCATCAATGCCTCTTGCTAACAATTGGAAAGATGTTTCAGGAGGTAAACGGCGATACACCTGATAGGAAATATCACCTTCTCTGAAAAGCCATTTCAAGACTATGCCATCTTCAACACGATTTGCACTGAACTTTCGGACAGGTGCAGGCAAATTTAGAAGTTGATAAGTCTGTGGAACAATCTCATATTCGTTAGAATTAAGAACAAAAACCCACTTGCCAACATTTGTAATAAAGGCTGTTCCTTCTCCCACAGGTTTAGATGTATCCGATAACACTTGAGACCATGTCCATTCAGGATGTGTAGGACTATACCCCGCAACATTTGCGAACATGCTTACCTGCTCAGTGGTCAGGAAAGAAGGGAGTATAGGAATAACATACGAGTTTCCATTTTCAGGAACAAGTATAGGTAATTTTCCGGGAGAGGACACATTATAAATCACTTGCAGCATTTTACCTTCATCTCTTTGTGGGTCTATTTCTTTGAGGTTTTTATGAAACTCGAAAGGATTTAATGCAGGATATAATTTAAACCCTGTATTAATTCGCTGCTGTATCAAATTTTTTTGAGGAATAGGATTTACAGTAATGAGTTCGTTAAGTGTTTGTTTTATTGTTTTATCCCAGTGGATATTTTCTTTCCCTATCCAGAGTGCGTTCTCATCTTCAAACGCATAAACAACTGCACCACCAATTACCCCGTTCAATATCATTACACGATATAGTGGACTTGAAATACTTATCGCACCTTCAGGTGGTTTACCAAACAAACAGGGTTCAACCAGAAAATTTTCATGATACCATGAAGAACTACAAACAATTCCCCAATGGTTCACAACATTTGTCATGTATAAACCTAACATTTCTCCTACACCAATAACGGAATTATCTCCATTATAACGATAAGCAGAAATAACATAATCAGGGTATTCCTTCATAGTATTGAACAAAGGCTCTGCAGATGGATGTGAGAGAAATCGAGCCCATTCCATAGAATCCATGCACAAATATAAAAATCTGCCATAAGAAGCAAGAACCTGTATCATTTGAGACAGCCATGAAATATAAGAATAATCAGGTATAACTTCATGAAATTTGGAAATGTATAAGTTCATGGTAAAATCATGAATAGAAATACCAAGCATGTTTGGAAATTGTGCAAATAATGTTTCTATTTCTTTATTTTCTAAACGAATTTCCTTATCCATAATATTCGGAATTTTCAATACAAATGGGCATTTAAATTCCTGGAAAATAGAACCCAATATATCTTCCAGTTTGCCTGGGTCATGGATAATATCTGGTTCAAATTCGAGCCATAAGGCAGAAAAAGGTTTTAAGGAACTATCAAGAGAATCCCATTGTGCTTTAACTTTCGATACATCATTAGACTGAACCTTACATGTAAAAAGGAATAAAGGATGGTCAACGGTAATTTCTGCTATCAGTGGTGAAGTAAGAGTATTAACACTGGAAGGAGATTGAGTCTGTACTAAAAATATAGATAATATGCAAATTGAAAATGATAGACTTGTTGACATTGTTATTACCATTTGTATTATGACGAATTAGAATATTTTAAAATACTACACTTACATTGAACAAATAGCATATATAATGCTATTTGAAGAATTGGTAAGATTATTTTAATATTTAATTTTTGGTACAGCCAGATATTGAGAAACATAAATTAATTTAATGTGTTTGAATAATAATACAACAAGGTTATTATCAAGTAAGTGTAATTAAATTTTTGCAGCAATAATGTATGCTATTGCGGCAATAAATGCCGATAATGGAATTGTAAGTATCCATGACCAGATTATTTGTCCTGCAATGCCCCATCGGACAGCAGTAAATCGTCGTAAAGTTCCCACTCCCATAATTGCACCAGTGATAGTATGTGTGGTGCTTACAGGAATACCAAAATATGATGTTATAATGGTGTTATCTATAATAGAGACATCAATAATACCACTGCCTATAGTGCCAGCAACATGTAGTCCAAAAAATAAGAAAGCAACGAAATTAAAAAAAGCAGCCCACACTACGGCGTAGCGCGGCGATAGCACTCGTGTAGATACAACGGTAGCAATTGAGTTGGCTGCATCATGAAAACCATTGAGAAAATCAAACAGCAATGCTAAAGCAATCAAAAGAATAATATAGATAGACATTCAGATTTAGCCTTGTTTAACAAGAATGGAAACAACAATATTGGATACATCTTCACAAACATCTAAAACTGTTTCCAATAACTCATATATTTCTTTCCACTTTATAATTGCAACAGGGTCTTTTTCACTGTTTATCAAACAAATCAAAAAATTTCACTTCATTAGGCAAAAACTTAAAATATGGCATAAACTAATCTCCATATATATTTTCTCCTAATCTATCGTTTTATTTTATTACCTTATCCTCTTTCTCTTACAATATGTTTATTGCATAGTATTCTATTTCTACAATAACACCATACCTGTTTAACAATAAGAATATGTGAGATGCGAGAAATCAACAGAAAAGATATAACGGTTCATTTAAGACCTGTTCAGGAACTGTATAATCCGGCAAGCGGTTTAACAATTCGACCTAAAACTGCAGGTTTGTTTAAACATCAGCCGCACCGTGTTTATGCAGAAGCCTACGGGGTGGGGCTAATTATGGATATATTCAGTCCAATGGAAACTGCAAACGGTTGCGGTATCATTGATGTAATCTCTAATGGCTGGTTTTCCGATAGACATCAGTTTATCCAGCATATAGGTCTGGGAGTGTATGATGTCCTTTGCAGTCAGGGATTCTGTGTGTTTGCTTTATCGCCGGGCTCAATTCAGGTATTTAATGGAAAGCAAATGATTCAAAATGTTCAGGCAGGTATACAATTTATCCTATCTCATTCTGAAGAATTTAATGTGGACAAGAAACAATTGGGAATTATGGGAATCTCCGCTGGTGGACATTTAGCAATCAATGCACTATTACAGCAACAGAAATCCATAAGTAGTTTACCAGAAGAAGAAAAATATTTATGTGAAACTGTTCGAACTACTGCTATTTTCTGTGCACCAACCGATTTGCTATCTTTCTACTCATTACACACAACTAATTCTGATGTAAAAAAAATACTTAATAAATTAATTAGGAAGAAAACATTTTTAGATGAGGAGACTCAAATACCCCCCGAAGAAATAGAAAATAGATTAAAGGAATTATCCCCCTTTCATTATTCTCTCGACAATATTAAAACACCTCCATCTGTAATATTGTTTCATGGAACAAAAGACACAATTGTCCCTTTCTCACAATCCAAAAACTTTTACAACAAACTAAAAACAAAACAATGGGACTGTGAATTTGTCATCAAAGAAAACGCTCCTCACATCTGGAAAGAAATGTCCACAGATTTTGAATATTTAGGAAAATGGTTCTTTAAAAAACTATGATTACAACGCATTTCTGCCACTAAAAATTTGGGAAAATATCTTTAGACATCGTGATAGGCAATAAAATATCTATTTAGTTTATATTATTTATCCGTTTCAGAAATAAACTTATAATAAGGCTGTATGATATTCCATTGCTTCATATAATCCTATCACAAATTAATATTTTTCATGTTTTTGTAGGGGCACGATTCATCGTGCACAAAAATTCAGTTTAAAGCATTAGAGGCAATTTGAGGGTTTGATAAATCAAACCCCTACGCAGGTTTTCATTTTCTGAAAATATAATATTTATATAGTCGGATATATGACCCAATCCGTAATGAGTGTTATTTATAGAAGAGTAAATGATAAATAAATTACTTTGTCCTGTGAAGAAACTTGATATTTTTTAAAATGTGAGTTAAAATGTTTCCAAATGATTAAATTGGAGATGACTAAAAATAAAGATAATACTTTTTATCACTATTGAATATAATAGGAAATGAAATAACGGGTTAGAAAATGAATATTTTTACTCTGCTCAAAACCTAATGGTCATATAACATTATATAAAAGGGAAAGTAGAAATGCTTTTTAAAATGTCTTTAGCAACTTCTTTTATCCACAAAATGTTAAACAGAAATTTTCTTGGAGGATTATATGATGAATAGAAATGACAAAAAAGAAAATGAGAAGTTTGAAAAAATAATCAAACTTATTAAAGATGGGAAATTAGATGAAGCCCTGATGTCTGTAGATGCTAATGATGTAGAAATTTTAATTAAAATTGGGACTTTATTTGGAATAGATGGAGTTTACGACATCGCTGAAAAAATATTTGACCGAGTTATTCAACTAAATCCAAATCTTGCAAAGGCATGGTATAACAAAGGCAACACACTTGTTAATCTTGGGAAATATGCTGAGGCGATAAATTGTTATGACAAGGCTATAAAGATAGATCCAAATTATGCAAAGGCATGGAGTAACAAAGGCAATGCACTTGTCAATCTTTGGAAATATGCTGAGGCGATAAATTGTTATGACGAGGCTATAAAGATAAATCCAAATCTTACTGAGGTATGGTCTAACAAAGGCAACGCACTTGCTAATCTTGGCAAATACTCTGAGGCGATAAATTGTTATGACGAGGCTATAAAGATAGATCCAAATTATGCAAGCGCATGGTCTAACAAAGGCAACGCACTTGTCTATCTTGGCAAATATGCTGAGGCAATAAAATGCTATGACAAGGCTATAAAGATAAATCCAAATCTCGCAGAGGCATGGTCTAACAAAGGCAACGCACTTATCAATCTCGATAAATATGACGAGGCAGTAAAATGCTATGATGAGTCTATAAAGATAAATCCAAATTATGCAGGGGCATGGTATAACAATGGCAACGCACTTGTCT
>Ga0116192_1002432_pt1 | contig 12399 bp, 11 predicted proteins | sample AD_UKC113_MetaG_FD_89876 | JGI IMG/M metagenome (GOLD analysis project Ga0116192, IMG submission 89876) | Active sludge microbial communities of municipal wastewater-treating anaerobic digesters from Hong Kong - AD_UKC113_MetaG | ecosystem: Engineered > Bioreactor > Anaerobic > Digestate... | reverse complement strand
GGATTAGCTATATTTGATGCTACTTCTTGAGACATAGATGTTGTATATGTTTATCTTATTTTATTTAAACTCATAAACAAACACAACAGACATAATAAAGAAATATTTTTAAACTATATTATTTGTAATTATTAACATTAAGTCGTCTAATTTTTTATAAAGATCTTCTTTTGTGCCATCATTTATAATTACATAATCATATCCTTTTACTTCGTCTATATTTGATTCAGTTTTATGAGATAATGTATGATCCTCTTTTAGTATATCTCTTTCTTCTACTTCTTTTTGTGGTCTTATTATTTTAACTATTATACCTCCATGATTCCCAAATTTTTTAATAAAATCTATTTCGTTTTGCATTCTACAATCACTAAAAACATAATTCTTATTTTTATTTAGTTCACGTTCCAATACAGTAATCCAAAAACTTTCAGAAATTCCAGGTATTAATTTGTCCATTTGTTCTCTAAATAAATTAGTACCAATATATTGCATCGCTTGTCTCGCAGATATTCCCCAATATTCATCTATCTTTTGTTTATCATTTCCATACAGTTGTTCATCACTAAATTTAAACAAATATTGAATAATGTATTTAAGACTTTCAGCAAAGAACTTTTCTTCATAATTATAATTTTTTTTTATATATTCTGCACAAGTTGATTTTCCTGATCGCATTTTACCTAAGAATCCAATGTTCATAATATTCTTATATTGTTCGACTTTTATAATATATGTATAGCTTACTAAATAGAATTTATGGTATTGGAGATTTCATTTTTTTACAATTTTTAATCCATTGAATTACTATACAAGAAATAGTATTATAAATGTTGAATTTTTTAACTTTAGGTATATCAGAATCCGGATCATCTACGACTATTCAGGACAAAAAATTACCTTCTAATATTCAAAAACCACAACTTGAAAATATGAATTCCCTTTTTGGCATACTTGATTATGAAGGAATTAATAAAAATCCATTTAACGATGCAGAATACAGTGATACATACAAACACGTTGCAAAAACATGGTCTAAACTCCCAGCTTATAAAGATAGGGTAAAAATTATCGATATTATAAAAAATAATCAAGTTATACTTATTGAATCAAGTACTGGATCTGGAAAAACAGTTCTTATTCCTAAATATGCTTTGCATTCATTAAATTACAAAGGACGAGTTGCCGTTACATTGCCTAAAAGAGATATTACACTTTCATCAGCTAGTTTCAGTGCAACTACTCTTGACGTTAAGCTTGGCACATATGTTGGTTATCAAGTCAAAGGAGATAGTAATAAATCTTCAGATACAAAATTATTATATGCAACTGATGGCACTATTGTAGCTCGTCTTTTATCAGATCCTAAATTATCTGATTTTGATATCGTAGTAATTGATGAAGCACATGAACGTAAAGTACAGATAGATTTATTACTATTCTTGTTGCGCGAAACTCTAAAACAAAGACCTGAATTTAAAGTTATAATCATGAGTGCAACAATTAATGTTGAATTATTTAAAGAATATTACAAAGATTTTAAATTCGAAAATATTATGTTATCTGGTGGTACACATTATCCTATTGAATCTATTTTTCTCGATAAACCTTTAAGCTATAATAATCGTATAAATCATGGTATTGATGACTTAATACAAATATTAAGTTCGGTTGACAAACAAAGTCCAGAAGAAAGGTTAAGTTACCAAGATATTATGTTTTTCATTACAAGTCAAAATGAAGCTTTCAATGGATGTAAAAAAATTCATGAAATTATTGAAAAAGAAGCTAAAGAAAAACAATGTAAAATTAGCTGTAATAATAAAATACTTTGTTTAGAATTATTTTCTGGTGTTGACGACACTAAAAAAAAGTTAGCTTTAAATAAAGAATATCGTGATGGCGGGTACACTATTAAAATAATATTTACAACTAATGTTGCAGAATCTTCCTTAACTGTAGATTCTGTTAAATATGTAATTGATAATGGTTATGAATTAAATGATTCATATGATCCAAAACTTCGCGCCCAAAGACTTGACAAAAAATTAATTACTCATGCACAAGCTAAACAAAGAATGGGTCGCGCAGGAAGAACAGGACCAGGCATTTGTTATCATCTTTATACTAAAGATGAATTTGATTTTACAATGGAACGCTTTCCTGCACCCTCAATTAAAACAAGTAATATTTTTCCTGAATGTCTAAGATTACTCAATCTTGACGGAATAGGTAATTTAAATAAATTAACTAATATGATAAATAACTTTATTGAACCTCCAACACTACCTTACGTTGAGGATGCTAAAGCTATTATGTTAGAGAAGAATTTAATTAGTAGTGACGGTAACATAAATTTATTAGGATCATGTATTTCAAAATTAGCTGATGATCCGTTAGATGGTTTAGCTTTAATTATTAGCAAACTTATTGATTGCTCACATGAAGTTCTTAAAATTATTGTATCGTACAATTATATTAAAGATAATATATCTGCCCTTTTTAGAATTCCTAACCAAAATGCACATAAAAAGGAATATGAAGAATATAAAAAAAATAAACTAAAATTATCTCATAAATATGGTGATCATTTAAGTTTATTAAAAGTATTTGAAAAATTTGCCAAAATAAATGGAGAACCACATAAGTTAGATGATTGGATACGTAAAATGCATCTAAAAAAAGACACTTTAAGAAAAATAGTAAAAGAACACAAAAAAACAGTTTATAATGTTCAAAATAAATTAAAAGATGTTAATATATCATCACTTGTCACATATTTAGGACTTGATGATGAAAGTGTTTCTAGTTTGGTAAAATTAGCACCAGATGACAGAATTATGTTTTGTTTTATGAAAGCACAAGAAATAGCTAATAGACATTCTTTTAATGATACTTATATAACTACACGTGTTAAACAAGAAGGTATCCGATTGAATATTACAGTTGATAAAAACTCTTTCTTATCTAGCAAATATGCTAATAAAGATTTGCCAATGAAAGTAATTTACAAAAAACTTTTCATTACTGATGGTCAACCTAATCTTGTTATAGTATCCAAGTTGCCTAAGAATATCAAAAGCTTTCTATCGTAAATTTATAATAAATAGTAAAAAATGGGATTACGAATTAAAAAAACAGCTCTTCTAAAATCAGGAATATATTTAATCGCTTCAATTGTAACATTTGTTATTTTATTAAGTTTAATTGTCATGCTTATAAGTAATTACGCAACAATCGGAAATAGAATTAAGAAAATTGACGACACAGTTAATGAATTTGTACAACATAATATTCTAAGTGAAGAAGCCCAAGAAGATCTTGAAGATAAAAAAAAAATATATTTATACGGTCATCCATTATTAATGTTAATTCTTGTAGCAATGACAACAGTTACTGCAATTAATTATATTGTTAAAGGTACTGTCTATATCGTTAGTCAACATTATGATGATTCACTTGAGAACAATATTCGAATTTGTTTGCAAGGAAAATAAGATCAATATCAAGAAGATAAAGATACAGAGAAAAATAAGTATACATTTTTTTTGTTGTATTAATAAATTATAATGCTTAAATATGGTTACGTATTATTCTCAATATTGGAAATTATTACGATTATTATTGGTTGCTTGCTTTTAATTTCTTTAGTTGTTCTTGTGACACGACAAGGAAACTTCTTAGAATTTGTTAATATTTATCCAAAAATGATTGAAATCTGTATTATCATAATACTTTCTATTGTTCTTACAACAATGTATTTTACATTAGAGTATAATGATAAATATAATATCAATCAATTAAAAAAATGTTGTCCTAATATTAATAGGTAAGTAAAATAAATAATAATATTTGAATTATTTATTGTATTTGCATTTCTTATATGCGACCTAAAGTTTTGAATCAATTTGATAAATTTCTTCAAAATAAAATTTATTAACTAAATCTTCGTATTTTTCAATCGAAATTTTTGCTCCATAATATTCAGGACATATTATTATAAATTCAACGTTTTTTCTTTTAGTATCTTAGTTCTACAATATGCTTTGATTTCATATAATTTTATATCAAGTTGTTTGTAGCATCTATCAAACATTTTTAACAAACTTGAATACATATTTTTTATTTTTTTTACTAAAAGTACACAGATTTACTTTCTATGATTTAGTTAATTGTAAGTGGAATAATAATGCTTCATAGAAAGTATATAGGCTGACTTTCTATGAAGCAGTTAATTATAAGAGGAATAATAATGCTTATTCTTGGTATTTTAACATTATCCTTAGTTGGTATGTATGTCTATTATTATGCAACAAATGAATTATTAACTACGCGCAACAAATCAAAATATCGATTATTCGGACCAACACCAATATTAATAATGTTAATAATTATTAATATTTTTACATTAATTTATTGCTTATTTTTAACGCTAACATATACGAACACAACATTTGATAACGATCAACTATCGTATTTAATCGAAGAAAAATGTATTGGTTATGAAGGATTAAGTTCAGCAGTTAAGAGAAAAGTTAGTCATAAAATTTTTAAACATAAAAGTTAATAAATTTATTAACCACGACGAATTAATTTATTTGAATATAGTATATTATTAATGAGTAAACAAACTATACCACCTGGAATTATTCCTTCAGAACAAATAACTAGTGTCAGTGAAAAAACTATGAGTGCGTTAGATAGAGCTAAACGCGCATTCGGAGAATATAGTGAAAAAGCTATGAAAGCCGTTGGAAATTATGGAGATAAAGCTAGCGAAAGTGTTAATGATTTATTAGGTCAAGCCAAAGATAAACTTTGTGATAGAACTGGTCTTATCTGTTTTGATAAAAAAAAACTCGGAACTGCTGTCATTATACTTGTTATTATTGCTGTAATTTTATGTATCGTTGCTGCAGTAGTTGCATATTATATGGGTAAGCAGTATGCTCAAGTTGACAATGTAGATGATAATCGATATCCTTATGTTGAATTATATGATGACTATCAAGGTAATGGTATCAATTATCGATAAACAAACCAAAATATATATTTTGTAATTTATATTAATTTTCATTTCGTTTTTTGTTTGAGTAAAAAATCATTTGAAATTACTTTAAATGATATCCTGTTGTTACTACTATCCCAGTCCGGAATATTTTTAATATCTTCTTCTTTAATTGTTTCAACATTTAAAACAAAAACACTTCCTTCTCTTCTTGTTTTAGGATATAATTTTGATTGCCCAGAAACATGGTCTAGCAAGTCAGATAGTTTTTCTGGTAATTTGTATTCTTTACTAATAATTGGTACTGTTTGGATAGACAACTCATTTGCAATATTTAAAAACATATTATAATCAATAAATTTAGCGTCTGTAATTGAATACATTCTGAAGAAAAATATTTGTTTATCTCCTAATTTATATGGATTTCCTTGTATTTTTGGTCCTACACATTCTCCTTGCAACATTGGCGTAAACCCATAAATATTTTTTATTTTTAAAAGTATTTCCTCAATACCATGGGCTTGTGCAGTTACAATTAAAAACTTTTCTACACTATCATTGTTGACAATACAGTTCCTTGAACATACTTTCATTTTATCTGTTTCATCAAGATACGCAGTAAATGAAGTACCATCAAGTTTTTCAGTTTCTGTAAATGTATAATCTTTATATATTTTATAAGTTCTTTTGAATATATTTTGAATACGTTCTTCATTAGTTTTTGGTAGGTTAATTGGAAATCTATTACTAGCTGTTGCTTCTAGTTCCGTTGCACCTTGTTCTACATATTTAGTTATACCTAATACTTCTGTAACGCATGTACCAAGAGGTAACATTTCACGATGTATACCATTGACAATTTCAGGAAGCAAAGAAATTTCAAATAAAATACCTTGAGAAATTGCACCTCTTATTTTTTTTGTTTTTATTGGACCTTTAAAAACGCAAAATTCTGGGTTAGTTGGGGGTAATAATGAATCTATTTCGACATATATACATTTATCACCAACATTATAAATTCCTTTTCTTGCAACAACATTCCAACCTTTAACAGTTGCTTGAATAATATTATCGCAGCCTTCTATTTCGTTAATTTCACTAATTTTGCATATTGTTGCTAATTTTCTAAAATCATCTTTATCTACGTAATCAATTGACATAATTATTTTAATTTTATTTTATTTTATTTTATTTGTATCATAAAATATAATTATATAATTTCATTACTATTTCATTTTTTATTTTTTTTAATATTACCTTAATACTATAAGTCAAATATAGAATTCATAATATAAACACTTGGATGCATAAAATAACATTTAGTAATTTTGAACATTTTGGATCAAGTGATACAGACGACTATTATTACTACGGCAAATATTCTTCTCCTACTAAAGTTACTTCTTCAACTTATGGCAATAAATTAATAATCAATAAACATTATGAGAGAAAATATAAAAAAAATAAAATGATAACAGAAAAAAATAAGGAAAAATATAAAGAAGAAAAGGTTGGAGAAGAGAGAGAGGAAGAGAAAGAAAAAGAAAAAGATAAAAAAATAATGCAAGAGCAAAAGAATAGGAATACTATTAAACAAATAGAAAGAGAAAGAGAAAGACATAGACATAGACGAAACCAAATATTAAAACATGATATCGTGCACAAAAATATTGTAGATAGTAATAATTCAGAATCTCAATCAAGTGCTTCCAAACAAATAATACCAGTAGTTAATTGTAATAAAGAAACGATTGTAATAATTGATTGGGACGATACTTTATTTCCTACTACGTGGGTAACAACAAATGGTATTAATGTGAATCAGATTGCATCAATGTCTCAAGAACATTTATTCTTTTTCATGAAACTTGATATAATTGTTTGCAAATTTATCACACAACTTATGAATTATGGTAAAGTATTTATTGTGACTAATGCTATGGGTGAATGGATAAATTTAACAAAAAAACTTTTACCAAATACTACATCGATATTGAAATGGGTTAAAATTATTTCTGCAAGAGATATGTATTCTGATAGGTATGATATGCCTACATGGAAAAGATTATGTTTTCGAAAACTTGCGCGTAAATACATGTCAAAACAAAAAATCAATAATATTATTTCAATTGGTGATGCTGAGTATGAATATGAAGCGCTAGTTAATTTGTACCGTTTAGGTAATCAAAAAAAATATTTAAAATCAATTAAGCTTTTAGGAGGTACTGATTATAATGAAATAGTTGATCAAATTATTGTACTTAGTACAAACGTTTGCGAAATAATTAATCATGATGATCATTTAGATTTGGTATTTACTACTAAATCATCTTCTGAAAAAACTAATATTAACAAAATGCATTCTGATTCATTAAATTTACCAACAACAACACACACAACTAACTAATTAAGTATTAAAAATGATAATTATCTTTTATCAATATAATTTAAACCATCTAATTTAACCATCTAATATTAAAGATTATCAATTATGGGTATTAAAAATTATTGTAAATGGTGTAGTACTTTAGATTGTAAACTTGCATATGATAAAAATTATAAATATGATAATATTTATGTAGATATGAATCACGTATTATATCTGTGTATTAGTTCAACAGGAACAACAAATTATGATGATTTTTTTGCCGAATTGGATACAAGAATATATCATTTGATAAATAATTTCATGGCAAGAAAAAATTATATTTTTTGTTTCGATGGTCCAGCGTCATATGCTAAAATAGTATTACAAAAGAAAAGGAGATTAGTTAATTTCCAAAGTATTATTGAAAAAATTACAACAAATGCAAGTACAGAAACAGAAACAGAAACAGAAACGGAAACAGAAACAGAAACAACTTTTAATAATTTAAATGGTATTAATAGTTTCAATCAAGATGACAGTTCTGCGTATCAAACTATCGAACCAAATCAAATATCTACTTTATCATTGACTCCTGGTACGCCTTTTATGAATAAAGTAATGAGTCATGTAACAAAATTAATTAAAAAAGCAGAACAAAATATGATGATTTTAAAAACTAAATTTATAATATTAACAAGTAATTTACCAGACGAAGGTGAAATCAAAGTTTTTAAAGAACTTCATAAAAATGCTGAAAAATATCCAAATGATACACATTTAGTTGTTGGTAACGATGCTGATTTAATTGTTTTAGCTGTTACTACAAAAATTAAATTAATAAATGTTTTAACCAAATATCAAGGATATTATTTAATGTTTTCGATTGACAAATTTGTTAATATTGTTATCAAAGATTACATTGGAATTGATATTGAAATATTTGACATTACCCAAAGAGAGAAATTAGTAAATAATTTAAAAGATGATATTAGTCTTTTATCGATAATGCTAGGTAACGACTATTTACCAAAAGTAAAATTTATAACACTCAATAATGTATGGATTACTTATGGTAAATGTTTTAATAATGCAATTACAATAACCCAAGTGAATAGTAGTTCGAACAACATAAGTTTTAAATATTCATACGAAACATTTTTTAAATCAGAAGGTATTTTAAATGATGCATTTATTACAGAATTTTTTAGACTTTCTATAAAATCTGGAAAAATCAGTAAAGCTGCTATGAAGTTCAATCAAGATGTATTAAATAAAACGAAAGATATGATAACATCTTATATTGAAGGTTTATTATGGTGTCATAATGTTTATTCTAAAGGTATTATAAGTGCATATGATTATGTTTATGAAGGCAGAATGTTGTCATTACCTGAATTATATTACTATTTTTTAACAGTTGATTTTGATAAAATACAAAAAACCCAAAAAACAAATACGTCATGTCCGCCACCAATTGAAATTTATCCACTCATAGTTCTTCCATATAAAGCTAAAAATTTAGTTTACAAAAAACAACAAAAACTTATGGATACAAAATTTAAATACTTGTATGAAATTGAAGATTGTAATAAATGTTTAGAATTAAATAAATTAATTAAAGATAACGGAAAAAAATTACGAAAAGAACAAAAGGATAATAGTAGTATTACTGGAATAAGCAAACTTATAGCTCCGAATTGTAAAGGTAATAAAAATGTAAAAGCTAATGATAATTTAGCTAAAAATATAAAAAAAATACAAAATGAGCAAAAAAGATTAATAAATAAGTTACAAGCTCACCAAGATACATCACATCCTATTCAAAATTTTAATAAGGAATTTATAAATAATATTATTAACATTTACAATAATGAATAATATCTTGATTATGAGTAAATAAGTATTCTATTAAATCTTCTAATAATTTTTTTTTATCTGTATACTGATAATCTTGAGGACAGCGCAGAGGTTTAATATCAGAATATAATTCAAGTGTAAGTTTACCAGGCACGAAAACATTATGAACAGTCGTAAAATCGTAAACTTTATCTGCAGTAAATGCAAAATATAAACGTATATTATTTGGCATGGTCAATTCTAATATTGGTATTTTGTTATTCGTCCGCAAAGATTCAATTATAACTACCTCATCATTTAATAATTCATATATTTTAACATGAATGTTTTCAAAAATTTCAAAACTATTTATGTAATTTTTTATGCATCCACGTTTGCCAATTACAACTAATTTAATTTGTTGTTGCGTTTGTTCTAGTTGTGGTTGTGGTTGTAATTGTACTGTTGACAATAAATTTGTTTCTACTGTTATATTTTTTATTTCTCCATTTGGTAATAAGTCAGATAATTTAATGTATTCTGATGTGTCCATATATAAAAAATAAAATGTAATTTTTATCGCAAATCAAACTTAGAATGGTCTATATTTAACATTATTAAATGGATCTTTCGAATAGTTTGTTAAACATAATCTGAAGATAATATTTCTTAGAACATTATATAAAATTATCGTTATATTTTTAAGTTGTTTGAAAATAGCAAAAAGTAGTCCAAATGGTTTAATATAAGTACAAATAATTAGTAAACAAATATAAGTGAAAATAATTGCAAAAAATATCAGTATGGTAAAGAATTCAGAATCCATGTAACAATAATAAACAGTATTACTTTTATTAAAAAATAGAAAGAAGAAGATTAAAAATCATTTTTAATTTCACAAATTAAAAATGATTTTTCAAGTCAATATAAAAGGTCTCATGGTATGATTAGTTAGAAAAGATGAAAAAAGCGACAAATACAAATAGTTCAATAAAATTAACCCAAGATGTACTGTTGCCAGATGTATCAAGTTATATTACATATTCTTTGTCATGGAGTGTTTATAATGCTGGAATTTGCTTTGGATGTAAAGAAAAATATTCAGGATGTATGTATAAAGTAACTAATTATAAATTTTTGTGTCCTTTTTGTCATATAATTAAATATTTAAATTTAGCTAATATCGCGACATTTAATTTATATTATTCTACTCTTAGTCAAATCGAAATAATTAAAAAAACAAAAGAATTTTATAATGTCAACAAAAAAATTCCAAAACCAAATGAAATAGATACACAAGTATTAAAATCTTGCTTGTCATTAACTGAATTTATTTACTTACTTAAAGATCCTGCAAAAAAACAAAATGCGCAAATGAGTAATCATAAAATATTTTTTAATAATAAATTACCAACAGGATTTTTATCAATAAATAATGACAGTTTTTTTGACAGTGATGAAGATAATAGTGAAGATGAAGAAATGTATGTAAATAATAATAAAAACAATGATAACATCAATAATGGCGATAATGACGATAATGACGATAATGACGATAATAATGACGATGATGATAATTATGATAGCGGGGATGAAAACAAAAATGAAGAAGAAATTAACATACCTTTACAAATACCGACTGAAAAATATCGTAATTATTTAATTAATGCTTTGCAATAGTGCTAAAAAATGGGGGATTAATAATGGGCTAAAATATGAAAAGTAGTTTTGTGAATAAAAAATGAAAATTTATTTATGCATTTATCTTTGTGAATATATATGTTATTACAAAATATATATCTAGTATACTGTGTATTCTCATGTATAACTGTAATCCACCGTTGAAAAATACATGTCAAATAAATGAAATTAAAAACACTAATAATGGCATAAACTCTGATTATACTACTGAGCCAATGCTACAACTAAAAAGCGATGAAGTGCAAATTGGATCTTCGTATATTTTACTCTTAAACGAAAAGTTAGGAAAAGGTAGTTTTGGAACAGTTTATAAAGGTAGATATATTGGTGTAGCAACTGATGAGTTATTGCCAAATCAACTTGTAGCTATTAAAGAAATAGTTCCAAAAAAAATAAAAAATATTTCAGGATTAATAGAATCAGAATGTAATATTGCAAGAAATTTAACTAACAAACGTCATCCTAATATTGTAAGTTTTTATGATGTAATTGAACAAGATGGTAACGTGTATATTGTAATGGAATTATGTGATAGTGGAAGTTTAAAAGGATTGATAGATGAAGTTCACAAAAAAAATGAACTCATTAGGAATCATCCTAAATATACAGAATTGTATGTACATGTGAAAGAAGAATTCATAAAGTATTATTTTTCACAACTAGCACGTGCTTTTGAATTCTTACATAAAAATAATATTATTCACCGTGATGTTAAATTGGATAACTTGCTATTAACAAATAATAAAAGTGTTCTTAAAGTTGTTGATTTTGGTCTAGCAAAGAAAATGGTTGATAATGATTTAACAAGTACAATATGTGGTAGTCCTCAATATATGGCACCAGAGATACTTGAAAATAATAATATTCATAATAAAGTGCAGTACAGTAATAAAGTTGATTTGTGGTCTATTGGTATGATTTTATTCAATTTAGTATATAATTTTCATCCTTTAGAAGATTGTAAAAATTGGCCAGCACTTCGAGCAAATATTTTAAACAAAAAAGAAATACAAATACCACCTGTAGTAACACCATCTCATATTCCAATTAATAATAAAATTTCATTTGGTTGTATTGAATTATTAAATGGTTTACTACGTAAAAAAAGTGATGAAAGACTAACAATGGAAAACTTTTTTGTCCATAGTTATGTTTTAAAATGTCATGAAATGTATGATGGTAAGGTAGGCGAAAATAGTGTGATTATAAGAACGGTGAAGTCACATCGTAAACGTTCGGTTTCATTTAAAAAAAATAATAAAAAACCTAGCGATTCTCGAAAAGCTGTTAGTGATAATAATATTGCTATACAAACTAATTCTAAAAATTATGATCTTATCATGAAGAATGCAACAATTAGTACAGTGCTAGATAATAATAATAATAATAATAATAATAATAATAATAATAATGATAATAATTCGTCACAAAATACGGAAGCACAATCGCAAATTGAGAATGAAAATGTTATATCTCAACCCTTAGT
>Ga0116192_1002431_pt1 | contig 12402 bp, 11 predicted proteins | sample AD_UKC113_MetaG_FD_89876 | JGI IMG/M metagenome (GOLD analysis project Ga0116192, IMG submission 89876) | Active sludge microbial communities of municipal wastewater-treating anaerobic digesters from Hong Kong - AD_UKC113_MetaG | ecosystem: Engineered > Bioreactor > Anaerobic > Digestate... | reverse complement strand
CCGTCAAATCGTTTATATTTATCTTCTGTTGCTTTGATACCATCGCTCCACGATTTATCTGAAAACGGGGGATTCATGACAATAAAGTCAAACTTTTTGAGTCCTCCAAAATCGTCTATAAAAGCAGGAGAAGCCAAGGTGTTTCCCTTCTTAATATCACCTGTTTCTATTTGATGGAGAATCAAATTCATTTTTGCTAAACCCGCCGTAGAGATATCTTTCTCCTGACCGAAAATTGTTACAATTGGATCGCCATTTTCATCCACAGGCGCTTCATCTGCGGCGCGAATCAATAAGCTGCCGCTACCTGCTGCCGGATCATACAATGTCCATTTTTTTAATGGCGTCTGCTTAATTTTGTCTATCCCGATCAATCTTGCAATAATACGGGAAACCTCACTTGGCGTGTAGAACTGCCCTTTGCTCTTTCCAGATTCTTGGGCAAATTTCATCATAAAGTATTCATAAGCATCCCCGATGATATCATCGCCACTTGCCCTATTATTCCTGAAGTCAATCGCAGGGTTTTGAAATACTGCAATTAAGCCTGATACCTTGTCCACCAATTCCTTGCCATAGCCCAGCTCATCGGGATTATTAAAGCTAACATCAGGAAGCTCTCCTTGCAGTTTGTTGTCCTCCAAAAACTTCTGGAGTATTTTGTCTACACGTTCTCCGACATCACTCTTTCCTTTTGCTCTGATTAAATCATCAAAAGATGCACCTTCACTAATTTTAAACCCTGCAAACGGTTGTCCTTTATACCTGTCCGATACATACTTAAAGAACAATAACACGAGCACATAATCTTTATACCGAGCCGGTTCAACGCCGCCCCTTAATTTATTACAAGCCTCCCACAAAAGGGAATACAATTCTGATTTTTTCACGGCCATAATCCTCTTTAACTCCATTCTAATCTTATGCGATTCATATTTTTAGTAGATATATAGTGTTATTCCATAGCACTTTTCCCGCTTTTAACCCAATTATCAAGCTCTGAGATTTTAAATTTCCACTGCTTTCCTATTTTATGGGCAGGAATTCCTTTCTCTTTTCTTATCCAATCTCTTACAGTAACAGGCTTCACTCCTAAATAGGTAGCAGCTTCATCGATATTAATCCATTTGTCGTTAATTATCTCGCTCATCTTTTCACCTCATCGAGCATCTAATAGGTATAAGTACTTACAATTAAGTGTATCACAAAATCTGTAAACAGAAAAGTAGTTTTATGATATTTGCTTATGATTTGCTTATATTTATTGTTATGGTAAGGATTGACTAATAAGATGTTTCTGCTATATAAAGCAGTTCTTAAGGCAGCAGCTTTAACTTCATATCTAATCCGTCAACTCAACCCCTATGAAAAAATCCCGTTATCCAATCTGTCAACTCAACCCTATCACTTTCAGTGTAGTTGACATGTTCCCGCATACAATAAAAAATAAGGATTTCCAGACATTATCACCTCAGGCAGAACAGCTGAGAGTACATTTCAATGTCTGGGAATCCTTTATTTACAGCCTTTTCAAGTCCTTCTACTTCTCACCCCTTGACATCAATGTCACGCACTCAACGTGTGTCGTATGTGGAATAAGAACACAAATTTTCACTATTTGACTTTGATTTAGAACCTTTTGACTTTGATTTTTTCATTTCACCATCTGCTTCCATTTTAAAACCTGTTCTGAAAATGAAAGTAATGAAATAGGGCTTTTTATTCCCATGTTCATCTACCTTCCCCAGAATGATTTCTTCAACTACGCTTTCAAAAACATGCCGATCGAATTCTATAAGTGGTTCATTTTTTTCATAGACTTCCCTAAAAGCTTTCATTCTTTTCTTAAGATCATTTTTTTCATCAACTGAAAGCTGAAGTTCTAACCTTTCACTTTTAAGTTTTTCAAGCTTACCGGAAAACTCTGTATATTTGGCTTCATATGTTTCCTTGTCTATTACTTCATCTACTCTCATATCGACAAGCTTGCTCAGCTTATTTTCAATAGAATCGATTTCTTTTTGTACACGTTTTAACTCCTTCGCAGTATCCAAATTGCTAAGAGTTTCTTCCATATCATTCAAAAACTCTTCAATTATATCCCTGTTATTGCTGCAAAGCATATTGAACGACTCTACAAAAGCCTGCTCAATATATTTCTCATCAATTGCTTTACTGTCAGGACAATACTTTTTACCTTCTTTAACCGATGTCATGCAGCTCCACACATATTTTTCGTGAACAGATTTACTATGCCAGGTTCGTCTTATTGCTGTGCTGCCACAAAATCCACATTTGATTATGCTGCTGAAAGCGTACTTCTTACTATATTTATCTGTTCTACCTTTATTATTATGTTTACTACTTCTAACCTGCAAAATCTTCTGTGCTTCTTCAAACAATTCTTCTGAAATAATCGGCTCGTGATTTCCACTGATGTAATATTTCTCTTCTTCCCCCATATTCTCTAATCTTCTATGTGTCAAAGGGTCTACCGTAAAAGTCTTCCCCAATAATATATCGCCCTTATACTTTTCATTTTTTATAATTCCTCTGACTGCACTTTCATGCCACTTTGCACTACCTTTTTTAGTTTTATAATTGAGCTTAGTAAGCTCTTTGGCTATTACAAAAGCTCCTGCACCTTCAACATATCTTCTAAATATATACCTTACAATTTCTGCTTCTTCCTCATTAATGGTAAGCGTTTTGTCAATTGGATTATAGTCATACCCCAAGCATCCATGAAATCCAACTAACTCGCCTCTTTTCATTTTCATTTTTAACCCCATCTTTACATTAGATGAGATCGATTCACTTTCTTGTTGTGCTAATGAGCTTAAAATTACTAAAAGCATTTCTCCGTTCATTGTTAATGTATTGATGTTTTCTTTTTCAAAGAAAATTGCAACATTATGTTCTTTTAACAGCCGGACATATTTGAGCGTATCTAATGTATTACGGGCAAACCGTGAAATAGATTTTGTAATTATTAAATCTATCCTGCCATCAATTGCATCATTAATCATTCTTTGAAATTCGATTCTTTTTTCGGTCTGTGTACCACTTATACCCTCATCAGCATAAATATCAACAAGCTCCCATTCAGGATTTGATTCAACTAAAGCTTTATAATGTATTACCTGCGAGTTATAACTTGTTAATTGTTCCTCAGAATCAGTACTGACTCTACAATAAGCGGCAACCCTTGTGCGTTCTATTACTTTAGCAGTATTACGATTAATTCTGTTTGTACTTGCCTGAATTATCTTTACTTCAGCCATATTATCCATACCCCTTTATGTATTCTTATTCAACACTAATTATATTACGGATAAGAATACATTTCAACATCAGTTATGCAGCGATAATTTTATGTTTTTTCATTAAATCATTTTTAATAGCAGTATATTCTTTATCTGTAATCAATTTCTTACCTAAGAGTTGGTTTAAAAAAGCTAATTTCACCGCATATTTTAAAGTATTATCTTCCATTAAAAAGACCTCCTTACAAATTCACACCATTAAGCACAAAAATGACTCCGTATACCCTAAATGCATTTGTTCTGACATAAAGAAAGGAGATAGATAAGGCTCATCCCTACCCGTCTCCTTCCATAAAAAAGTGAGCAGCTATTCTCATAACCGCTCACTCAATCTTGATAAAAATATTCTTTTCTTTTGACTCTACGAAAAAATGCTTTAACCTGATCAAGAGAATCTGTCACCCTATAGTCTGATAGAGCATCAAGCACTCTCTTGCGGTACTTTCCTTTTTTACTAATCCTGAAATCTAAAATGGCGATGAGACCGGTATCCGTTTCACAACGAATCAATCGCCCCATGCCTTGCTTCAACTTAATGAGCATTTCAGGAAAAATAATAAATTTAATAAACTCTTTCAGCTCTGTATACTGTTTCTTCCTATGTTCCAAAATCGGTGTAGGTGTGGGGAATGGTAAATTGACAATAATAAGTGAAGATAAAATATCTCCTGGACAGTCAACACCTTCCCAGAACGAGCCTGTAGCAAAAAGAACACTGTTTCCGCTGTTTTTAAAAGCTTCTACAATGTTCTTCTCACTTTTATCCATTTTCAGGACCGGATATTTGATTCTGTGTCTTGCCAATTCATACACTCTTGATAACAAGAAGTAGGAAGTAAACAAAATCACTGTATGCCCATAGGCTGCATCCACAATCCTTATAATTTCATCCGCTAAAGCCTCAATATACTTATCGCTTTGTTTATCAGGAAATGGTACGTTTTCACTGACATAAAGTAATGCATTATTTTTATAGTCAAATGGCGAACGACAGCTCATCTCACTGATATCATTTTTATTAACCTTATCTATTCCAGCATTGCTTTTGAAGTAGCTAAAACCCCTATCATCTGATAATGTTCCGGAAGTTAAAATCTTTGGGATTCCATTTTTCCATAGCACTTTATGCAATTGATTCTCTAAATCTGTTGGAATACAGCAGACAGAAACCAATTTTTCACTCATTGGGTTTTCAAGCCAATAAATGATATTATCAGTCCGGTAAAAGGTTTCAATCTGTTCTACTGATTCTGAAAACATAATCTCCAATGACCTGCTCTTTGAAATATCCACCGCACAGTATTCCCGAAGATTTTCAATAAGTTTTAACATGTCCAGGAGCAGCATTTTTTCAAAGTATCCTATTAATATAGCTATTTGTGATGTCTCATCATCTACGGCATCCAGGTTAATTCTTGAAACCAAGCTCCTAAAAAATTTCGTCCTCAGAACAGATAAACTGTCTAACTTCAATTTTGCTGTCTGTAAATATGCTTTATTGCCTTTCAGATTACTTTTTAGCACATTAGTCATAATCGTAATATCTTCACTTGAAAATCTTTTTCCAAGTATTTGCATAGCTGCATCCGGCAATTTATGAGCCTCATCAATTACTACCACAGAGTGTTCTGGAATAAGAGTATGCCTCCTTTTGGCACGTTTCATTGTATCTGCCAGGTAATAATTATGATTACATACCTGAAAGTCATGGATTGATGATCTCGCATAGTCCATATACTTGATATATTGGCAGTCCTTATAGTAAGGACAGGAAATTTCACAAGCTTTGGGTACATTAATTTTTTGGACTATATGGTTTTTTAATCCTTTATATTCATCTAAATCAATTCCATAATCCGGTATCTTTAATGCAGAAAGTTTATAAAGCAGTTCTCTGTCCACAGCTTTTTGACTACTTCTTAAATAATTTATTAACCTGTCGTATCGCATCTGACAAAAGTAATGTTCTTTCCCCTTTCTTAAGACTGCACTTAAAGGACGGTCAATCACTTTATTCTTCAGCAATATATCAGACAAGATTGGGACATAAGTGCGGACAATGGCATTTTGCAAATCAATACTGGATGTTGATATAACACAAGGGATAGAGCAGTATTCATTGTCCATATATGTAAGTGTGCCCGCTTTGATACGCTTTTGTCTTTCATAAAGAGCATAAACAACACAAGCAACTATGTAAGCATAGGTTTTTCCTGTTCCAACCTCTGCTTCGCAAATAGCAATGTGGTTCTGCTTAATCCCTTTATACATCATTTTAGATAGCTCGATTTGATTTTCCCTGATTGTAAATCCGCTCGCCGCCATCAGCTTTTTGAAGATAAACTCAATCATGTCATTTGGGTTTTCAGGAAGTGTGACTTGATAATCAGGTGTAGCAATAAACTTCTCTATTAGTTTCTTTTTTATATCGTCAGAATAAACTTGTTTGCTTTTAGTAAGAGCAACCATACAATTTCTCATTAAGCAAATTACATAATAAGTATTTATGCTTCTATTTTCTTTCACCATGAAAATGTAGTTTTTATCAAGGGTAAAAAGATATCGAAACTCGTTTCTGTTTCCTTGATTTTTGAGATATTGTTGCATTATCGATTCGTCTGTCGTTTTTATCTCAAACATAATTTTTCTCTCCTTCGTATTATGTGGGATACTTGACAGCACAATGATACGGTGGCCTGCACTTCTATTTGATCGATTTTGAATCAATCAGCTTTCGTACAGGCCACCGCATAGTTTCTGCTGTCAAGCAATTCATTTGAAAAGTAGAATTGGTATGTATCATATTTGTTCTCAACGCCCCTGATACAACTGAGGGGATATATCAGGTTGTTTTTGGAAAACATCATATAAGCTGACATGGCTATAAGTTCTCAAGCCAAATGAGCGTTATCCCGTTATTCGTCACGGGCTGCCCAATGCGGTGAGGCGTTCAAGGCAGAAGTATCATTATTTATCCCTTTGCAGATCATCGCAAATAGCCATACCACTGGCTATTTCAAGCCGGAGATGTTCGCTCGCGTCTAAGACGGTCTTGGCGCTCCGCTTTCGTTGCTTGCCATTCCTGGCTGCAAAGGTGGTTTTCCTGATATACCGTATGTTCAGTTTTCAAGGAGCAAAAGGAGAGCAAAAAATTACCCCCTCACTTCTAAGCCGATAAAGTGAGGGGGGTGTACGGAATTATTTTTTATTTTCCATATATTTTTTTAGCTTCTTTAAGATTCTGTTCTTTCGGTCACTTATGGTCATTACAGGTATACCGCTTTCCTCTGACAATTGACGCTGACTTTTTTCTTCATAAAATAACTGAATGATTAAATTCAATTCATCATCAGACAATAGGGATAAACACTCCCTTAATTGCTCAATCATGATTTTTGTGACAATAGAATCGCAAAGATCCTCTGTAATCCTATCAACGAGCATTTCTTCTCCCAAAATATCCTCATAGACATTATCAAACTGTGAATACAAGAACCTGCCATGTGCCAAATCCCGTTCTTCCAAATAGCGCTCTCTTCGAAGCATTTTGAAATACTCTCTGTAAATTTCTTCCGTTACCTGTTCAACGTGATTTCCAATGCGTATAAAAAACTTCTTTTTCTTATCCATTTTCTTAACCTCCAAATTCCGTTTTGATGAATGTTCAAGCGAAATTTGAAGTCATGGATAACGGGCTTTGTAGGAATCCCAACTTTTCATAAAACCTTCTCCTGTTTCCGGGCATGAAAAAAGGCCGGAAGTGAACTAATCACCTCCGGCCTCAATCGCCGCCATAATTACTGATAAAACAGGGCATAAAAAAAGCCCCAAAATCCTATTTGGATATTGAGGCTGTAAGCTTCCATATACGAGTTAATTTATGCCATAATTCACCAGCATAGAAAGTGTAACATGTTGAAAGTCGGAAAGCAGTAGGGAATCAATCGGGACTTTATCGGGAATCAGTCGGGATTAAATCGGGCTTGTCCAAATATCGAAAAAAGCTCGGTATCTCACTTCCTCCTTCGATAGCAGCAAAAATACCTCTCATTGATGGGATTGTATACCCCCATAGGCAAATAGCAAACAAATCAATTCCCTCCCGTTTTTTATCGTAATATGTGCTACGTTCCATGTTTAATAATTCGAGCATTTCCTGCTCTGAGTATTTGGAAACAGTCAGATATTGTTTGCTTAATATTTCATGATACATCTTCCCATTATCCGGATATTCGTAAATTTTATTCATTGTGGAATCAACCAAAGAAATTAGCCATTGTGTTTCAAATAATGATCTTACATTTTCCGAAAACCTATCCTGTTCAGTTTCGGGAGCAAAATTAGCCAGGTACTCTAATGCTCTCTCCAAATTCTTACCGTAATAACATTCGGCACTCTCACATATTTGAAAAGCTCTATTTGATGTTGACCACACTACTGGGCGGTATATTTTAAGAAGTAATTTTGTTTTATGTAGGACCGTGGTGCGCTCTATATTTAATCCTTTATACATAATGGCGCATTGTTTCATTACTTTGCTCTCTTTACGCATAGCATCTTTCCTCCCCTAATTTTCATATTGACATCTGTTTCAATCAAGTGTAACATATATTACGAACGAAGTTGCATATCGTATGTCAAAATTATACACGAACATACTTTCGTTTGTCAATAAAATTATTATGTACTATGTTGCATATAAGGCATATGAAAATGCATAAATTAGGAAGGAGCCAATATTATGTTATTTGGTGATAGAGTTAAGGAACTGAGAAATTTGACAGGTATGAGCCAACAAGAATTAGCGAATAAAGCAGGGCTTTCCTTACGATCTATTCAAAATTATGAGAGCAATCAAAGATACCCCAAAGATGTAGCGATTTTGAATAAGCTCTGCAAGGCATTGGATACCACAATAGAAGATCTAATGAAAGAAGAAGATAATTTTATTCAGGAAGCGACTGAAAAGTACGGTACTCGCGGAAAAAGAGATGCTCAAAAATTAGTTGATGAGATAGGCGGCCTATTTGCCGGCGGGGAATTGAACGAAGAAGATAAGGACAAAGTTTTTAGAGCTATTACCGAGATGTACTGGAGAGCCAAGGACAATAATAAGAAATATACCCCTAAGAAATACCGTAAAGATTCTGGCGAATAGGTGCTGTCCGGTTTATAGTACACTTTATTTGGTATAATTGGTATGAGTATACTTAAGGGGTGAGTCATGTATGCCAAGCAAAGACTATATACAATGTGTCGCTTCTGATTTAATTAAACAATATGATACGAGAGATCCTTTTGAATTATGTAAAGCTGTTGGTGTTGAAGTATTTTTTGCCGATTTAGGTCATCTCAAAGGGATGTACAAATATCTTAAACGAAACCGCTTTGCAGTCATCAATGAAAGTCTTAATGACTATGCAAAAAAGTTAGTCTGTGCTCATGAATTAGGGCACGACTTGTTACATAGAGATTTGGCCAGGAGGGTATGTTTACAAGAATTTGTACTATATGATATGAAAAGCCGTCCTGAATATGAAGCAAATCTGTTCGCATCAGAGATTCTTCTACCGGATCATGAAATTTTCACCTATGCTCATGACGGTTATGATATTGAGCAGATTGCTCAAGTGCTCTATACCGACATAAATTTGGTCGCTTTAAAAATAGCTTCTATGAATGCCAGGGGATATCAATTCAGAACTGTCATTGATCCTAAATCAGATTTCTTAAGAAAATAACAGAGCTTTTCACATTTAGCGAAAGGCTCTGTTTTTATATTAAAAATGACGGGAGTTGGTGTGAACATAGCGTATCTATGGTAAGTTTGATTAGACTATACACGTCCCTAAAGGTTCGCTACCACTTTCTTTCTAAATTCACCGAACGAATCCCCAGTGCTTCCGTAATACATAAAGTGCCTGCAAGCCATAATGGTTCCGATCTTCCCACCAGGATAAATAAATTTACTTATTGGGGAGCTAACCTCCATATCCTCAATTGACTGATCTATATCAACTACTCCATTAGGCAAAAGCCCCTTGCGCTCAAATATGTCAACTGCATGCTCAACTGTTGTCTTACCATGTAAAATAATCATATTAGGTTGAAACTGCATCACCAGTTCTAAAAATATCTCTTTACCCCGTTCTACAACTGTAAGAGGTTCCTTTTTCAGTTGCTTAAGCTTCTCTGTTGGGTAAGGAATAACTTCTGTTTCTGCAATTGACGCTGAGGTTTGTTTGGTGAGCCAGTTTAGAAATGCGCCCATGCCAATACGGGTACGAGAAACCTCATCTTTGCCACTTGCCAACCGTAAAGATTTATAGTATTTCAAAAAGTCGTCGTAGTTTAATAGTAAGTTAACGTAACTATCCAAATCCATATCTTCCGGAAAAATTGGTGTCGCTGGATTTGTACCAACAAAGAATATTCCCACTTTGTCTAAATCACCATTGCACAGCATCGGACGATAGTATGCCTTCCCCTCAGATGGTGGCTTACAAAGTTCTTTTAGTTTTTCAAATGAGACCATATAATCCCCCCAGTAGAAGCCATAGATATTTTTCCTCAAATGCTAATGAGGCATTTTCTGTTTGCATCTTCTAATAAAAAGCAACTTTTTATTAGAAGAAAAATTAGAAGCCATTCACGGACAAATTTATTCATTGTACTTGAGTTTTAATCAACTCTATTAACTCCTTATTTGATGCCTGAGCTATTTCCTCATATCGGTCACGATATCTGAAATAAAATCTATCAGGTATCAGAGGACTAGCTGATCGATTTTCAAAGATCAAGTCCTGTAAACATCTAATATCATTTAGTAATTTTTCATCTGGGTACGGGTCTCTTCCTTTTAATCTTTCAATAATACCATCAAGTTTACTTTTCATATCATTCAAATTTTGAATTGCTTTTTTATTATCACGCTGAATTTTATAAACAAGAACGGCCCCAGGTAAAATTGGTGAAATAACAGACATAATAAATCCACTGAGCGTGATGCCATTAAATAATGCTATTAGCAGCAAAATAATGAAAATGGTAACCGTGCTATGAATTAAAAAATTAGAGTATTTTTCCCTTAATTTTTGATTCCACCAGCAATTAGTGCTTTGGCAAATAATTCTGCCATATTTAAGGTCTGCCTTGTCCATTCCAGGATACCAATTTATTAACAAGTCATAGTTTTTATGCTTCGAAAGATACTTCTTACTATTTTCTTGAATAGTTTCTAACATAGTTCCATGGCTATTTTTTATATGATTAAAGGGGATTTGTAAAACGTCACAGTCAAAATCTTCTTGAATAATTGCAGCATTGAGTCTAAGATTTTCAATCCTTTTTGTCAGAAACAACTCATCAAATAATACACAAAGAATCGACAAAACCGTTATGTAAACTGCATATTCTTTGCTAATGATATTACCTATTATTGCAAAAACTATAACAGCCATTCCACTTATAGCAAACTGAATGTGCATCATTTTCTTGGCATCAGAATATAGTTGTCTCTGAGCAGCCAGTCTCTTTAAGTTTAATTCACTGTTTTGCCTTTCATTAATGCTCATAAAATACCCCCTACTCATACTTAGGAAAAGAATCTCCAAAAATTTCACGCCATTTATTGATAGAGCCTTTCATATCTTTGTTTTGTTCTAATTGTCTGGCATCTATAGCTTTATAATAGTCAGAATAAGCTTTATTCTTAATTTTTGTTTTTTCATCGTAAGTAAGTTTATTGATATTGCCTTGAATATTTTTCGGATCATTTACATCATACATTATGTTATTGTGAATATAAGCAATAACATCCGGCAATTCAATATCTACATATTGACTGGCGGTAGTCGTTTTAGCTTCATAATAATTTAGTATCATTGTTTCCAACAAATATGATGACATTGTTGGCATGGTAGGTCTTCTATTCCAATACTTCATAACCCTAATCACTTGCAGTACATTACCATTATGAGTTTGGTTAATTCTTGATGTTCTTTCCTTATCTATTCGGGGATCGGTTTTCTTCCAATGTCCATTTCCATCCGGTATGAGGTAATAACTTACACCATAACTATTTGTTGTTGTCATAAAACAAGGTACAATATCAAAATTCCAAGTATACGATGATAACTGCAATGTAGCTGCTTCCTGATTTCTTTTGATATCTGCACTACTATATTGAGGTACATTGGAACATGCAGATACAAATTTATTAATTACTTTTTTTGAATTTAGCTTATTTGTGTAGTCATGACACAAATTTAATAAGTCTTTGGCTTCATCAGCTACATTTATCTCAATCTTATCCGTATATTCGGTATAAGTTGATCCCTGGCCTGATAAACCTATCATTAAGTCAATATCATCAAGCTCTCTAATTTTAGTTTTTCTTGCGAAAGAACCAAAATGTATATTGATATCTGAATATAATTTCGGAAAGGTATCGTCTTTTTCATTAAAATTAGAAATCTGCCCCAATAGCCAATCTCTACTGCTCCTTGCAGTTTTACTTATATCAGAATCTAAGTTGACAATATCTTTTAAAAATTCATTAAATGCCTGAATTACTGTTGTTGCCATGCTTTATCAAACCTCCTTGTCCCCAAAACAAACATTTAGTCACCCACTTCATTAATTTCTTTTACTCCACCGCCAAATGACCAATAATTATTTTCAATAAAATCAATAAACTTTTGTAGAAACTCATCCTCTGAACAGCTTCGAGGAACTGAAACACAACCGTTTATTTCAATCTCCTTAATAGCTGTATACTCATTGTCACCCTCAGAGTCCATAGTCTTTAATATCCGGTCTGCTGCTTTACGATATTTTTCTACTCTTTGATAATCTTCTTGGGTAGGGTTTGGAATACGCGATAAATCCATATTATCACTTAAATCTGCCAACTTTACTTTACAGGCTATCTTATTCTCAATAACCCTACCAATGAAATCATCATAGTTTTCATTCTCGCGCTTTGTCAGAGCATCTAATGCACTCAGAACTTCTTCCGAAAAACCTTCTTTTCTCAAATATTCAATAGTAATATCTGAATCCTCAATAACATCAT
>Ga0116192_1002428_pt1 | contig 12411 bp, 7 predicted proteins | sample AD_UKC113_MetaG_FD_89876 | JGI IMG/M metagenome (GOLD analysis project Ga0116192, IMG submission 89876) | Active sludge microbial communities of municipal wastewater-treating anaerobic digesters from Hong Kong - AD_UKC113_MetaG | ecosystem: Engineered > Bioreactor > Anaerobic > Digestate | place... | reverse complement strand
GGATTGAGGCTTGCTGGGAGGAGGTGCCCCCCGACTGGTACAAGGTCATTTTTGTGGGGGACCATGAAACCCTGGTCAAGGTAAAGGCCGAGGTGGACAGCCTGAACAGAACCGACATCACTATCATGTTCTCGGAAACCGAGCTTTTGGATGTGATGGCCAGGGATGTGTCCAAGGGCAAAGCGCTGGCCCAGCTTATGGAGGCCCACAAGGAGTGGCGTACTGTTTTTGCCGTAGGGGATAATGACAATGATTATGAGATGATTCAGAAGGCCCATGTGGGCATCGCTGTGGCCAATGCCCGGCCCTCGCTCAAGGAAGCGGCGCAGCATGTGATTGACCATCACAGCGTGCCCTGTATGCCCCAGGTCCTTAAGATCATTGACACTTATCTGTCGACAGGAAGATAGTGCTTTCGGCCTAATTTTTACTGTTAACTGTTTACAAAGCCTAAAAAATTGGTAAAATAAAGAAAAAGGCCTGGAGGAATGACATTATGGTGAGGCTGATAGGGGTATTAACAGCACTCTCAATTCTGGTTTCTAATACCGCCCTTGTCAAACTCACCGACAAGACCGGTGAGTTTGATGACTCCAACGTCAATAAGGGAACAGTGGGCGCACGCTATGTTCCTAAAGTTGAAACGCGCACAAAAACCAGGGTTCAGAACAGTAAAGATAAATATGATTATGACCTGTTTGGCAGGGAGGATTTTGAATACTTCCCGCTGCAAATGGGCAACGGAGAATATAAGATCGCCATCTTTGAAAATGTTTCCGACAACCGTTATCGTCAGGTCAAGCAAAAGAACATCAAGGCCGATATTAAGGACGATCTGAGCGTTTATACGGCTTCGATTCAGAATATCCGATGGGACAGGGACATGGCCGTCATCAAAAAGGCCGATGAGCTTTGCAAGAACCTGAAAACCGATATGCAGAAGATTGAGGCCATATATAACTACGTTGTCAGCACCTTAAGCTATGACTATGAGAAAATCAAGAAGATTGAAAACACCTATGTCCCCGACATCGAACAGGTGGTGAAGGACAAAAAGGGCATCTGCTATGATTATTCGGCGCTGTTTGCCGCCATGCTCCGCAGTCAGAACATACCCACCAAGCTTATGAAGGGCTACTCCGACAATGTGAAGGAGTACCATGCCTGGAACGAGGTCTATATTGCCTCGGAGAAGCGCTGGATGGTGGTGGATACCACCTATGACTCTGTGATGAAGCAGAATAAGAAGCCTTACAAGATGGAAAAAGACAAAGCCCAATATAAAGCCAACCGGGAATACTAAGCCGAAGGCCTAACATTGGGCAGTTATGCCCCTTCATAAATATCTTGACGGTCTTGCAAAAGTAAAGCGCAAGGCCTTTTTTCTTTCTCAGAAATCTGAGGCTATCCTTCGAAACTGAAACTGAGACCATTCTTCAAGGTTGTAAAAGCCATGCAAATTCTCATTGTGAACAAACTGTCAAAAAACAGGATGGGGGTCTCAACCTTTCATTCGCTTGAATACCTCTTGTTTCACTTTTTGGTGTAACAAACTCAATAATCTTCTGATATTTAAATGCTTATATCTTGTCACGCTGTGAAAGGCTCATCTGCGCCTGTTTCAGGCATATTACCGGAAAATGAAATTTTGACATGTCCAAGTTGCAAAAATCTCTTGACGCATATCGTATAATTGTATACAATGATACAAACGATATGGAAAATTCCGTTACAAGTGGTGAGTGTTATGGATTTGCTAGCGGTGAATGAAGAACAGAATAATATTCTATCACTGAGAGGCCGTGTTTTTATGACCATTGAGAATGATATCCTCAATGGCAGGTATAAGCCCGGAGAAAGCCTCAATGAATCCAAGGTGGCCAGCGAACTGAATGTGAGCAGAACCCCTGTCAGGGAAGCTATCAGACAGCTTGAGCTGGAAGGCCTCATCGCTTATATTCCCAACAAAGGCGCTATCGTCAAGGGTATGTCCAGTGAGGACATTCGAGACATCTATGACATCCGCATCAAGATTGAGGGGCTGGCAGCCAAAAGAGCCGCCTCCAATATCACCCCGGCGCAGCTCAGAGAACTCAGAGAGGTGGTGGAGTTCGAGGAATTCTACACCAACAAAGGGGATGCAGCGCAAATCCTTAAGTTGGACACCCGGTTCCATGAAATCATCTTCAAGGCCAGCGGCAGCAGACTTCTTAACCGGACACTCACAAGCTTCCATCATTATATACAGCGTGCCCGCAGCCTGTCGCTCATGGACAAGGAACGGGCAAAGCAAGCCCTTGAGGAGCACCGGTCCATTATGAAGGCCATTGAAATAGGGGACAGGGAGAAAGCCGAAAGCCTGATGGCTCAGCACATAATGAATGCATCCGAGAATATTGAAAAGCTCGAGGACTATTCTTCATAAAACTAAGCCTGGGAGGGTTCACGATGTACAAGGAAATGACGCAAGCAGAAATGGAAAACTATTTTGCAACCGCAGGAGAGACCGTAGAAATCAAGAATAGGTTCAGACCAGGAGTTTATGACAAGTACAATGTCAAACGCGGACTTCGTAATGAGGATGGTTCCGGTGTTCTGGTGGGCCTGACCGAGATTGGTGAGGTTCATGCCTATGTATTTGATGAAAGCGAGAAAATACCTGTTGAGGGACGTTTGATTTACAGAGGCGTGGATATTTACGATCTGGTGGAAGGCTTTATTTCCGAGGATCGCTTCGGCTTTGAGGAATGTGCCTACCTCCTGCTCTACGGCGAGCTTCCCACCAAGCATGAACTGGAGCAGTTCAACAACATTCTGGCAAGCAACAGAAAGATACCCGAGGACTTTGTCCGGGCCAATATTCTCAGCGCGCCCTGCGCCGATATTATGAATAAGCTGGCCCGTCTGGTTCTGGTCATGTACTCCTATGATCACGATCCTGAGAATACCAGCGTGAGAAATCTTTTGAGACAGAGCCTGGAGCTAGTGGCCAAATTCCCCATTATGGCGGCTTACGGCTATCAGGCCAAGGCCCACTACCTGGACGGAAAGAGTCTCTATATCCATAATCCCAACCCCGAGCTCAGCACAGCAGAAAATATCTTAAGACTCTTACGTCCTTCCGGGGAATATACCCCGCTGGAGGCCAAGGTACTCGACCTCGCCCTTGTTCTTCATGCAGAGCATGGCGGCGGTAATAACTCCACCTTTACGGCCCATGTGGTATCCTCTTCGGGAACCGATATCTATTCTTCCATTGCTGCGGCCATAGGAAGTCTCAAAGGGCCCAAGCACGGCGGTGCCAATAATAAGGTTATTGGCATGATGGATGACCTGAAGGCCCAGGTAAAGGATTGGGGCAGCGATGCACAGATTCGTGACTACATTGCCAAGCTGGTGAACAAACAGGCCTTTGACCGATCAGGGCTCATCTATGGTATGGGCCATGCGGTTTACACCCTCTCGGATCCCCGTTGCATCCTCCTGAAAAACGAGGCCGAAAAGCTGGCTAAGCAGGTGGGCAGAATGGACGAGTTTGAACTCCATAAGAAAGTGGAGAAGCTCGCCCCCGAGGTATTCCGCGAGATCAAGAAGCTCGATAAGCCCATGTGCGCCAATATCGACTTCTATTCGGGCTTTGTCTATGACATGCTGGGCATACCCGTTGAGATGAATACCCCCATTTTTGCTGTTTCCCGTGTGGTAGGCTGGTGTGCCCACATTATTGAGGAACATTTAAACGGCGGAAAGATTATACGCCCCGCCTACAAGAACATCAAAAAGCGCACCGAGTACATAAAGCTCAACGACAGAACATAAGAACCATTGCGCATGAGCAGCTTAAAATGCTGATATCAGTCAAATACTTTGATGCAAGGGGTCTGGCATCTAGCCTAAAGCTATTTGTCAGACCCTTTAATATTTCTGCAGGGCTGAAAGAAAACAGCCCAAGAAATTTTTTTCGGGAAATTGAACCCATGGCCCATTCCTCCGTCAAATCAGGCATATTGTACGCGGCCCATGCATCCTCAACAGGTTTGGGGCAAAGGCTGCTTTCAAAATTTGTAAATTTTGACCGGACAGTTTTACTTGTTCGGACAACTAAAGAACGATATAATACATCATAATGACATGTTAAGGCATATTTTGGGAGAAACCCATGAAAAAAGCAAAAGCGCTGACGGCGCTTGTCATAATTGTTTGCATATTGTTTACACTGCCCACGACGGCTATAGCACAAAGTGCCTTCCGGCATGAGGATGAGGCCTGGTATCTGTATCGTCTGGGCCTCTATACAGGCATCTCAACCACCCAATTTGTCCCCGACCTGGGGGCCAAGCTGGATCGTCAGTTGGGTCTGGCCCTGCTATTAAACTTTTTTGGCAAGAAAAGCGAGATTCTGGCCATTCCCAAGGCCGAGGTAGACGCCATTCTGGCACCCTATTCGGATCAGACCCTCATTGCTTCATGGGCCCGGCCTTACTTTGCCTATGCCATTAAAAAGGGCATTGTCAAAGGAACCTCGCCCACCACGCTGGGGCCTTTGCAGTCCCTGGACGGCAACGCCTTTGCCACCATGCTCTTAAGACAGATGGGTTATACGGTGGAGGGGCAGGACTATCACAAGGCCGTGGACACACTCTGTGCCTTAGCCGGTTTGAGTGAGGCCCAGATCAGGCTGTTTAAAAAGACCCAGTATTTGAAGGATGATGCGGTGGGGCTGGTGTATGCCGCGCTGTTCGCTCCCTGCAGGGATGGGCAGATGCTTCTGGAGAAGTTTATCGCCCTGGGCATTGTCTCTGCCGAGGCCGCCTATTCTCAGGATCTTATCCGGTACAACTATCCCAATGACATTGAAGTGGTCACGCCATCCTCACCCAAGCAGCCCGCCGAGTATGAAAAGGCCTATGATATGATTCTCAGTACCATTCTTCAGGGCCTGCCCTCGGTGAAGCTGGAGCTGAACCAATATACCGACACAGCCAAAGAGGTGTTTGAGCTCATTGACAGGATAGTCCGTGAGCATCCCGAAATTCTCTACTATTCAGGATGCACCTATTCCTCCACCGGGCTTCTGACCATCCATTACAGCCAGGACAGGAACACCATCCTGGCCCATACCGAGGCCCTGATGAAAAAGGTGGACGCCATTATCAAGGCTATTATTAAGCCCGGCATGACCGATTTTGAAAAAGAACTGGCCATTCATGACTATATCATCGACAATTGCCGCTATGATGTCAGCGGATATAAGACCAATGATATCCCTCCCGAATCCTACAGCGCCTATGGGGCTTTGTGCCTTGGTGTCGCGGTTTGTGAGGGCTATGCCGAAGCGGCCATGCTGCTGTTGAACCGGGCGGGCGTGGAATGCCGGATTGTGACGGGGATCTCCCGGGGTGAGGGCCATGCCTGGAACATGGTCAAAATCGACGGGGCCTATTACCATCTGGATGTAACCTGGGATGACCCGGTGGGCAATAGCGGCTCCGACAATAAGGTCTATCATTATTTCAACCTCAACGACAAAGAAATCTCGGTGGATCATACCTGGGATAAATCGGCCCATCCTGCCTGTACCAGGACCGATTATCATTACTATACCTATTACAAGCTGATAGCCCATAGCCAGGAGGATTTTATCAATCAGGTCCTGGACAGGGTCAAGCGCGGAAACAGCAAAATCACCCTTAAGATTGCCAATCATAAGGCCATAGGCTTCAATATCCGGGCTGCCGTCGAAACCCTCTGCAACAAGCTGTACCGCAAATGCTCCTATTCCTTCAATGATAAGCTGGGGATTGCAGAACTTACCTTTAATGACTAGCGGTTCTATGGTAGAATAGGATTTGTTCTTTATGACATGACTTGAGATAGAGGTGCTTCGATTTGTATTTAAAATCCCTAGAAATTCAAGGGTTTAAATCCTTTGCGGATAAAATTGTCCTGCAGTTCAATAAGGGCTTAACCTCGGTGGTGGGGCCCAATGGCAGCGGCAAGAGCAATATTGCCGATGCCGTCCGATGGGTGCTTGGCGAGCAAAGTGCCAAAACCCTCAGGGGCAGCAAAATGGAGGATGTTATCTTTGCAGGGACCCAGCACCGTAAGGCGGTGGGCTTTGCTGCCGTCACCATTACCATCGATAACTCGGATCATATGCTTCCCGTGGACTTTACCGAGGTTACCGTATCCCGCCGCATGTACCGCTCGGGAGAGAGCGAATACTATCTGAACAAAACCCTCTGCCGTCTTAAGGATATTCAGGAGCTTTTCATGAATACCGGTGTGGGCCGGGAGGGCTATTCCATTATTGGTCAGGGCCGTATTGACGAAATCCTGAGCACCCGTTCCGAGGAGCGCAGGCTTGTTTTTGAGGAGGCTGCGGGTATTACCAAGTATAAAATGCGTAAGAAAGAGGCCGAGCGCAAGCTGGAAAGCACCCGTCAGAACCTTTTGCGCATCAACGATATTCTGGTGGAGCTGGAAAGCCAGTTGGGGCCCTTGGCACAACAGGCGGAGACAGCCCGGCGCTATATTGATTTGAGCAATGAGCTTAAGGGTATTGAGGTCAGCCTTTTCTTAGAGACCATTGACAAGCTTAAGAGCCGCATGGAAGAAGTGGAGTCCCAGACCCAGACCCTGCGGGAACAGATTGATGAAGAGAATCGAAGAATCGAAAATATCAAGAATAAGAACAGATCCAAGAACGAAAGCTTAGAAAAGCTGAAGGCCGAGCTCAACACCTTAAGAGAACAAATCCACTTAGTGGACACCGATATTGAAAAGAATGAGGGCCATGTGCGGCTCTGCCAGGAAAAGATCAACCATTTGACGGCCAATAACAACAGCTTTGGTGAGGATATCACCGCCAATAAGGAGCGCCTGGCTCAGCTTCAGACAGAGATTGAGCGCAAGCAGAAGCGCATGATCCAGCTTGACAGAGACGCTGAGCATTTTGGCAAGCTCCTTGCCGAGGCCGAGGAAACCCTTAAGGCCATTATCTCCCGTCTGGACGAAGGGGAGAGGCTGGTGGAGGAGGCCAAGCAGGCCATTATGGACAAGCAGGATGCCTTGTCCGATGTCAAAATCCGCATCAACAGCCTTAAGAATGACGCTGACAACTACCGCCAGTTGAAGGAACGGCTTCAGAACGAGATCCGCCAATCTGTATTGGAGCGGGATCGGAATCATATGACCCAGGAGGAGCTGGAATCCTCCTTAAGAAAGACCAGGGAAAGCATTCAGCAGTCCAAATCGGCCATTCAAGGCTACGAAGCCCAGAAGACCGAGATTCAGAAGAACCTGCAGGAGCTCAAGACCGGTCAGGAGAACTTAAGAAGAGAGATTCACAGCCTTGAATCCCGTCAGAAGGTGCTCTCCGACATGGAAGAGAGCATGGAAGGCTACAGCCATAGCGTCAAGGCCGTCATGCAGGCATGTCAGGCCAATAAGGCCTTCGGACAGGGAATTCATGGCGCCCTGGCTCAACTGATCACTGTTGAGCAGCGCTTTGAGACGGCCATTGAGGTATCCCTAGGCGGCGCCCTTCAGAACATTGTCACCGACGACGAATTTGCGGCCAAACGTGCCATTGAATATCTTAAGAACAACAGGTTGGGAAGGGCCACCTTCCTGCCCAGAACCGCTATTAAGCCCAAGAGCCTTGAACCGGCCATGCTGTCAAGGGTTCAGAGCATGAAGGGCTTTTTGGGCGTGGCCTCTGAGAAGGTGAGCGCATCACCTCAATACGTCAATATCCTGAGCAATCTTCTGGGCAGAACGGTCATTGTGGACAATATGGATTCGGGAATCGCCATGGCCCGACAGTTTGACTATGCCTTCAGGATTGTCACCCTGGATGGGGAACTGTTAAACACCGGCGGTTCATTAACCGGTGGAAGCATGGGCGGCAAGACCTCCAGCCTCATTGGCAGAAACCGAATCATTAAAGAACTGGAAGAAAAGATCAAGGGCCTTCATCAAAAGCTTAAGGAATCCGAAGGGAAGGTGGGGGATATTGAAGCCCAGCTTACCGAGGCTGACCAGCTCTTGGCCAAAGAGCAGAAAGCCCTTTCGGATCTGGAACTGGTAAGACTCAGGGACGAGAGCCATATGGCCAGGATACAGGAAGAAATCCGCAAGCTCACCGCCCGCATCGATATGCAGAAACAGCAGGATATTGAGCTGGACAAGCAGCTCAATGAGGTAAAGATCGAGCGCGAGAAGGAAGAGCAAAAGGCCCTGGCCATTGACGAGGAAATCAAGGGCCTTAAGGAGCGGGTACTGGCCCACCAGACCCGAAACCGTGACGAGCAGGCCAAACGGGACGAGCTCCATACCGATATCAATGACTACAGAGTGTCGGTCAACTCGGTGGCTGAAAGCAAGCAGAACGTGGCCGAGCAGATTGAGCACCTGTTGGCCGAAAAGGAGAGCATCAACCAGAACCTCTCCAGGCGTGAGGTGGAAAAGGAAAAGAACCTTAAGAAAATCGAAGAGCTTAAGCTGGAGATTGAGGGCGTTCAGAACAAAATCCTGCACCTTAAGGAAGAAAAGACGGGCCGGGAACTGAAGGCCGAGGGTCTTTCCGAAGAGGTCAGGGTTTTGGAAGAAGAGCTTTCGGGTATGCTGGATAAGGTGACCGAGCATAATGAAACCATACGCACCCTCCAGGAGGAGCAGGGCCGTATTGAGGCCAGAAAGGCCAAGATGGAGGCCGAGCTGGAGACCATACAGAACCGTCTGTGGGACGAGTACGGACTGACCTATGGCAATGCTCTGAGCTTAAAGAGTGAGATCCAGAACCTTAAGGCAGCCCAGAGCCGCATCAATGAACTGAAGAACGAGATCCGCGAGCTGGGGCCCGTCAATGTGGCCGCCATCGAGGATTATTCCAAGACCAAGGAACGCTACAGCTTTATGAAAACCCAGCACGACGATCTGGTTCAGGCCGAAGAAAAGCTGACCCGTGTCATTCAGGATATCACCCAGGTCATGAAAAAGCAGTTCATTGAGCAGTTTGCGCTTATCAATAAGCATTTCGGACAGGTGTTCAAGGAACTGTTTGAGGGCGGTTTTGCCGAGGTTCAGCTCACCGATGCCGAAAATGTGCTGGAGAGCAATATTGAAATCATCGTCCAGCCCCCGGGCAAGAAGCTGCAGAACATGATGCTGCTTTCGGGCGGCGAGAGGGCTCTGGTAGCCATTGCCCTTATCTTCGCCATTCTGAAGATGCGCCCGGCACCCTTCTATATCCTCGACGAAATCGAGGCCTCCCTGGACGATGCCAATGTGTACAAGTTCGCCGAGTATATTAAGCGCTATACCGGCAATCTTCAGTTTATTGCCATCACCCACCGCAAGGGGACCATGGAAGCGGCCGATACCCTCTACGGTGTCACCATGCAGGAACACGGTGTTTCCAAGGTGGTTTCCATGAGACTGGAAGGGGGACTGGAACGGGAGCATGCAGGCTAAGGCATAAACATCCCCGCCGTGCACTATAATGAAGGATTGGAACGGGCGGGATAAAATAGAGTTGGAGAGGAAAATCACTATGGCTAAATGGTTTAATTGGGGCAATAAGAATAAAGCCAAGGATAAGAACAAGGATGAAAAGGTGCATGAGGAGCAGAATCTCTCTGCCCAGGAATTTGAGGAGGCAGAGGAGGAGCTGTCTGAAGAGGATTTGAAGGCCCTGGAGGAGGAAGCCCTTCAGGCTGCCCCTGAGGAAGTTATAGAACAAGCAGAAGAGATACCGACCGAGGAACCTCCCGTGGAGACAGAGCAGGTCAAGCCCAAAAAGCCGGGCTTCTTTGAAAAGCTTAAGGACGGGCTTAAAAAGACCAGGGATTCCATTACCTTAAGAATTGATCAGGTGTTGGTTTCCTTCGGCAAGGTGGACGAGGAGCTCTTTGAGGAGCTGGAGGAAATCCTCATTACCTCCGACATGGGTATGGATACCTCGCTGAAGATCATTGCCGAGCTCAGGGAGAAGGTTAAAAAAGAGAAGATTACCGACGCCAGGGGCGTCAGACAGGCCATCAAGGAGATCATCGCCTCCAGGCTGGTGGATGAGGATACGGGCTTAAAGCTTAACAGCAAGCCCTCGGTGATTGTGGTCATCGGTGTCAACGGCGTGGGCAAGACCACCTCCATCGGCAAGATAGCCCATCATCTTAAGTCACAGGGCAAGCGGGTGACGGTTGCAGCCGCCGATACCTTCAGAGCCGCCGCCATTGACCAGTTGGAAATCTGGGCCAAGCGGGCCGGGGTGGAAATTGTCAAGCACTCCGAGGGTGCCGATCCCTCAGCCGTTATCTATGACGCGGTTCAGCACTGCAAATCCAAGGGTGCCGATGTGCTCATCTGCGATACGGCGGGACGCCTCCATACCAAGAAGAACCTTATGGAGGAGCTTAAAAAGGTATTCCGTGTTATCAACCGGGAGCTGCCCGATGCCGATATCGAAACCCTTCTGGTGCTGGATGCCACTACGGGACAGAACGCTGTGTCCCAGGCCAAGACATTTTCCGAGGTCTCTGAGCTGTCGGGGATTGTGCTGACCAAGCTGGACGGTACAGCAAAGGGCGGCATTGTGGTTTCAATCAAGTCCGAGCTCAATGTTCCCGTTAAATTCATTGGTGTGGGTGAGCAGATGGATGACCTGCAGCCCTTTAACCCCTCTGAGTTTGTGGAAGCTCTTTTTGGTTCCGACTGACAAGGCATGAGGCTTTCTCTGTAAATCATAGAATCAATGAACGAAATAGACTGGGAGGTGCTTCTGTGAAGCCCATAAGACGTATTGCCATGATCCTTTTAATATGCATGCTTTCGGTTAGCCTCGTATCATGCAGCAGGTTTACCCCCAGGACTCCCGATGTGGGAGGCGATGTTTCGCCCACTCCCAGTACTATTGCGCCCACCCCGTCGGCACCCGGCGTTCAACCGGTGGAAAAGCCCGAGGAGAACCTGACCTTTCCTCAGCTTGATTCCTCCACGGCGCGTAAGGATATGGTGTACGCCCTCTACAGCGACCTGGTGCTCAACGGCCCCATGACCGGTCCGGAGCCCCTTTGCAGCACCACCCACTATGCCATTACCAATCTCATTGACGGGACGGTAGATGTGGTGTTCGCCCTGCTGCCCACCGAGGAGGAGCAGGCCTATATGGACCAAAAGGGCGTGGAACTGGAGGCCCGGTGCTATGCCAATGATGCCTTAATCATTGTGGGCAATGTAGAAAATCCCGTGGATAATCTCACCAGCGAACAGCTCAGGGATATCTATCGGCGAAAGATCACCAACTGGAAGGAAGTTGGGGGTCCCGATGCCGAGATCAATGTATTTATTCGCGACAGCCAATCGGGCAGCCAGCGCATGTTTGAGTCCCTGGTCTGGGATGGACAACAGGATGTGCCTGATTTCCAGGACGGTACTTATGAAGAGATGGAATTCCGCGAAATGGGCGAGATCATCAATATGGTAGAAGCAACCCCCTATAGCATCGGCTATAGCTTTCTTACCTATGTGGACGGCGAGTTTGGTGCTTCACCGTATCTGAAAACCTTTGCCATAGACGGTGTCTACCCCTCTGAAGAAAATATCGCCAATGGCAGCTATCCGTTCATCTCCACCGCATGGATGCTGATTCGGGCCGACGCCCCTGCCGACAGCCCTGCCCGGTGGATGTTTGACTGGTTCACCTATGACAATGCAAAGCCTTATATTACAGGGTATACAAGCTCCATTCCTTCAACCAATGACCCCATTCTCCTTAAGGCCCGTTGAGTTGGCAGAACCGTCCTTTTAGATGCTTGACTTTTGATCTGTTAAAGAGTTATCATAGTCTTAACCTTTTACGGGAGCAAGGATTTTCCTGGGGAAGGTTATAATTGAATACCCGGATGAGGGCCCAGGGAGAGCGGCTGATATGAAATAGCACACCGAAGGAGTAAATCTCTCAGGTACAGAGACCTAGGCCTGACGGACCTCTGGAGAGACCGATGACGGCGCCGAAGGGGCAAGTCTGGAAATCAGGAAAGCATTTCCGGATGACTCTCTCAGGCAAAAGGACAGAGCGCATAAGATGCATGAGGGAACTCATGCTCTTGGGTCGTTGCTTTTTTACGGACTAAGCTTAAGAGGTCAAACACATTGGTTTGGCTTTTTTTATACCCGTCAATGCTCACAACGCATAAAGTAGGAGGATGGTTATATGGCAAAGATTATCGTAACAGACAAGATGGCTTCCAATGGTATTGACTATCTCAGAAGCAAGGGCTTTCAGGTGGATACACCCTTTGGTATTTCTCATGAGGAACTGCTTGAGGTTATTGACCAGTATGATGCCATCATTGTCAGAAGTGCCACCAAGGTAAAAAAGGATGTTATCGAACGCGGCGTCAACCT
>Ga0116192_1002427_pt1 | contig 12413 bp, 9 predicted proteins | sample AD_UKC113_MetaG_FD_89876 | JGI IMG/M metagenome (GOLD analysis project Ga0116192, IMG submission 89876) | Active sludge microbial communities of municipal wastewater-treating anaerobic digesters from Hong Kong - AD_UKC113_MetaG | ecosystem: Engineered > Bioreactor > Anaerobic > Digestate | place... | reverse complement strand
GTCTATCACTATAACAGCGCCGGAGGATGACGGATTAAGAGTGCGCTTGTCTAATGTATGTATGGGAGGTTGCCATGCTGATTGAAGTCAAAAACTTAAAAAAGGAATACAAAACCTACGAGCGGGGAGAAACCTTTAAAGATACCATAAAGAGTCTCTTTAACAGAAAAACCATCACGGTAGAGGCCTTAAAGGGCATCAGCTTCAACATAGATGAGGGTGAGCTGGTGGGGTTTCTGGGGCCCAATGGCGCCGGGAAGTCTACTACCCTGAAGATCCTTTCCGGCATTTTGTTTCCGACCTCCGGGGATGTTAACATTATGGGATATGTTCCCTGGAAGGAGCGAAAAAAATATGTCGCCCACATCGGAGCTGTCTTTGGGCAGAAATCCCAGCTGTTATGGGATATCCCGCCCCTTGACGCATTCCATATGAACAAGGCCATTTATGATATTCCCACCAAGGCATTCAAGGCGAGGCTTGATGAGATGGTGGCGCGTCTTGATGTTGAAAAGCATATTCACAGGCCAACCCGCCAGCTGTCGTTGGGTGAGCGCATGAAATGCGAGTTTATCATGGCCATGCTTCATGGGCCACGGATTGTTTTCCTGGATGAGCCTACAATCGGTCTTGATGTGATTGCCAAACAGACCATCCGTGAGTTTATTCAGGATATGAACGATAATGGTGTTACCTTTATTCTCACCACCCATGACCTGGAGGATATAGAGCACCTGGCAAAGCGCGTTATGGTCGTCAACCACGGGGAGATTGTGTTTGATGATACCCTTTCTGAGCTCAAGAAGTATACGGGCGACAGGAAGATTCTCAAGTTAACGGCTCATACACCTATTGGTGATATCGATCTTCCTGGGGTAACAACCTTAGGTGGGGTTACGCCCTATAACAAAGAGCTGGAGCTGGATTGCAATGTAACCTCGCTCAATGCATTCATGGACTTCCTCGGGAAGACCTGCACTATCAAGGATATGCTCATTGAGGAGCCGCCCATTGACGATGTGATCAAGGCGCTGTATCTGAAGGAAAAGGATGCATCAATCAAGGAATGACCGGCATGAGATGAAAATAAAGATCCAGCTTTGAAGCTCTTGATTAATGGTGCATAATGTGGTATCACAGTGTAGGGTTGAGGGCAGATAAGGTCTCGCCATGAAATGATCAGGCTGACAGGTGCAAAGCTCAACCGGTCATTACTTTTGAGCCTGAGAGAAAGTGAAATAGTTGTTTACATATAGACCATACAAAACAGAGGATCTGGACAGATGCGCCCGGATCGCAGATCAGGCCTGGCCTCTCGACCAGTCTATCGTTTCGGCAAGCGACAAGCCTTTGATCATGAAGGCTTACGTGGAATTAAGCTATCATATGTCGGACTATTCGGAGGTATGCTGTAATGATAATGGTGCAGTTGGCTTTATCTTCTGCACGACAGTCAGAAGGAGAGCCTCCATCTCACAGAGAAAAGCCCTTCATAAGCTGTTGAAGGCCTTCTTAGCCGGGCATTACGGAAGAATCAACAGACCGTTTACCTTTCTTCTTAGCTTCATCATGAATCTTCTTAAAGTGGAGTTCCTATGCCGCAAATTTACTTCTGAGGTTATCCTGTTTGCTGTTGATAACGATGTTCGTGGTCATGGAATAGGCAGAAAGCTCATGGATCGGTATATCCGTTATGCCCAGAGGAAAAAGCAAAAAACGGTTTGCCTCTATACCGACATCGAAAGCAACTGGAGGTTCTATGAAGATTACGGCTTTGTGCGATACAGAAGCTTTAAGGATAATGAGCTTACCTTTGAGAAAAAGCATAAGATCATGAGCTTCATTTATTATTACAACCTTCCAGGCATAAGGCGATTAACCGCTTTCAAGCATCAGCAGAAACAGGCTCAAGCTCGTGCAAAATGACGATATTATGAGGACCGGGAGGTTTACTGTGGTTAAGCTTGAAAAACATGAAATGCACAGAATTGCACCCCTTTTTGAAGGCAATAATGAAACCCTCGTATGGTCATGCCTGCAGGGTTGTATGGGCCATGCTTGGGTAGATAATCTTGAGGCTCCGAAATGCGCTCAGATTCTGATTGCCGATATCTGCTTCTTTGCAGGGGACAGTCGGATTCCTGAAGCACGCTTGCTGGTTAGGAACATACCCGACTTTTTCAAGAAGTCCTGTATTTATGTCGTCCCCGAGAACGTAGCTTGGGGTGCATTAATCGAGCAGGAGTATGAAAACCGCTTTATAAGGTTTGAGCGGTATGCCTTTAAGAAGGAAAAGGATGTGTTTGATAGAGATAAGCTGAAGGCATTTGTACAAAGTCTTCCTGAGGAGTATGATCTGGCGCCCATCGATGAGAGGCTTTATGAGCTTACCTTTGCAGAAGCCTGGTCCAGTGACCTATGCCCCAACTTCCAGTCCTGGGAGGATTACCAAAAGCGCGGCCTGGGCTTTGTTGTACTCCATAAGGGCAGAATCGTCTGCGGTGCATCCTCCTATACGGTTTATAACGAAGGTATTGAGATTGAAATCGACACCCAGGAGGACTACAGGAGAAAGGGCCTCGCCACAGCCTGTGCCGCGCGATTGATCCTGGAATGTCTGGACAGGGGGCTGTACCCCAGTTGGGATGCCGCGAATACCATTTCGGTGGCTCTGGCTGAAAAGCTGGGATACCATATGGATAAACCCTATTTCGCCTATGAAATTGATCGGACAAAGTAAAAACGGAGCTGTTTGCCTTCTGGCCTGATAAAAAGACAGGCAGAGATTGACGCGTAAGGAATCCGCAGAAACAAGTGAGTTGCCGCATAAGGCTCAGGGTGTGCTGAAAACCCCTGAGCTTTTATTTTAGGTCAAGTTTTGGTATGATAACTAGTAAAGAAATATGTGTATGCTAATCGCATTGAGAACTTTATATACAGCAGGGAGAGAAAGCTTAATTGGATACAAGTAGCGGAAAATACAGACTCAAAAAGGCAAATGCGCAGGAATGCGCCAGCTTTCAGCCGCCGTGCGAGGCCCAGGATTGGATCGAGCAGGTTCGCAACCTCAACATGGAGTACACGCTGCAAACCGGCTCGGTACGCAAATTCAGGATTGATGTATTCGGCTGTCAGATGAATGAAAGGGACGCAGAGACCCTTTCAGGGCTTCTGGTGAACATGGGCTTTGAGCAGGTTTACGGGAACGACCCGGCACAGCTGATCCTGTTTGTGACGTGCTGTGTGCGAGAAAATGCCGAGGAGAGGATATTCGGGCATATCGGTGCCTTATCCCATGAATGTGAGAACAACGGCTCCATCATCATAAGCTGCGGATGTATGATGCAGCAGCCTCATATCGTTGAAAAGATCAAGAAATCCTATCCCAATGTGAAAATCGTGTTTGGCACCCACAATGTGCACACCTTTCCCGAGCTGTTATACCGGTACATGACCAAAAGGAAGCGGGTCTTCTCGGTATGGGAAAAGGAAGGCCAGATTGTTGAGGACCTCCCGGTTCAGCGCACCGAGAAGCATAAAGCCTGGGTCAATATCGTTTATGGCTGCAATAATTTCTGCTCCTATTGCATCGTGCCTCACGTGAGAGGGCGGGAGAGGAGCAGAAAACTGGAGGATATTCTGTCTGAGATCACAAAGCTGGCTGAGGACGGCTGCAGGGAGATCACCCTCCTGGGGCAGAACGTCAATTCCTATGGCAATGACTTTGGCGAGAAGGACCTTTTCTCCAGGCTTCTTTATGAGATTGAGAAGATTGACGGCATTGAGCGCGTCCGATTCATGACCTCCCATCCCAAGGATCTTTCCGACAGCTTGATTTCTGCCATGAAGGAATGCAGCAAGGTATGCGAGCATGTCCATTTGCCCTTCCAGGCGGGAAGCAGCCGCATCTTGAAGCTCATGAACCGCAAGTACGACAAGGAGCATTATCTCGAGCTGGTTGAGAAAATCAAGCAAGCCATTCCGGGGGTTGCCCTTACCACCGATATTATCGTGGGCTTTCCCGGAGAAACCGAGGAGGATTTTGAGGAAACGCTGGATGTGGTGCGCCGTGTGGGCTTTGATGCCGCATACATGTTCATCTATTCGCCCAGAAAGGGGACACCGGCAGCCAAGCTTGAGCAGACCACGCCAAGTGATGTTATCGGGGCTCGCTTCAGAAGGCTTCTGGATCTGCAAACCAATATTGCCACAGAGCTTGCCCGTCAATATGAGGGCAAAACCGTAGAGGTGCTGGTGGATGGGCCCAGCAAGTCCAACCCCGAGATGCTTTCAGGCAGAACCAGAACAGGAAGACTGGTCAACTTTAAAGCTGATGAGGATTTGAAGGGTCAGCTTGTGGATGTGGAGATCATCCGCGCCGGAGCCTTCTGGCTAGAGGGTAAAGGGGTGGTAAGGCATGGCTAAGCTGACGCCTATGATGCAGCAATACATGGAGGTCAAGGAGCGGTATAAGGACTGCATCCTGTTTTTCCGGCTGGGTGACTTCTATGAGATGTTCTTTGAGGATGCCGAACTGGCCTCAAGAGAGCTGGAAATCACGCTCACCGGAAGAGACTGCGGGCTTGAGACCCGGGCTCCCATGTGCGGCGTACCCTATCATGCTGCTTCCACGTACATATCACGGCTTATCGCCAAGGGCTACAAGGTGGCCATATGCGATCAGATGGAGGATCCTTCCCTGGCCAAGGGTATTGTAAAGCGAGACGTATCCCGTGTGGTCACTCCGGGGACGGTGACAGACCCTGCCATGCTTGAGGAGAAGAAGAATAATTACCTGATGAGCCTTTACTGCCAGCAAAGCTACTTCGGCATTGCCGCTGTGGATATTACCACCGGGGAGTTTCATGCCACCCAGATCACCTGGGGAAGTGCCATGCGCAAGCTCATGGATGAGGTCGCCCGGTTCAAGCCCTCGGAGATCATCACCAATTTTGAACTCACACAGCAGCCCGAATACAAGAGCTTTTTTATAGAGTACCTCGGCCTTAACGCCACTGTCATGCCGAAGGAGGCCTACACCCCCTCGGTTTGTCATGAAAGGGTCATTGCGCTATTCGAAAGCGATCCTTTAAAGGGGCTCGACTTGGCCGAATGTGCAGCCGGAGCCCTGCTTCAATACCTGGAAGAGACACAGAAGGTGGATCTCAGGCATATCGAGCAGATCTATCCTTACAAGATTGAGCAATACATGATTCTCGACAGCTCCTCACGCCGGCATCTTGAGATCACAGAAACCATGCGGGATGCCAAGAAAAAGGGATCGCTCCTCTGGGTGCTGGACAAGACCGGTACGGCCATGGGTGGGCGAAAGCTTCGCCACTGGCTGGATCAGCCCTTAATGGACTTAGATGAGATCCAACTGAGGCTTGATGCGGTGGAGGAGCTGAAAAATGCATTCATGACCAGAAATGAACTGATGGAGCTGCTCCGTGGGGTTTATGACATTGAGAGGCTCTCAGGAAAGCTGGTTTTTGGGAATGTGAATGCCAGAGATCTGATCTCACTTAAGATTTCCTTATCCAAGCTGCCGTGCATCAAAGAGACGGCATCGCAGCTGCAAGCCGGTTTGAACAGGCTGGTGGCCGAAAGGCTTGATTTGCTGGAGGATATCTATACTCTGGTGGATGCTGCCATCAATGATGATCCTCCGCTCTCGGTCAAGGAGGGCGGCATCATTAAGTCCGGCTTCAATCCCGAGGTGGATGAATACCGCAGGGCGGCTACCGATGGGAAGACATGGATAGCAGATCTGGAAAGCCGGGAGCGGGAACGCACCGGCATCAAGAGCTTAAAAATACGTTACAATGAGAATTTCGGCTATTACATAGAAGTGACCAAATCCAACATGGCTCAGGTGCCCGACAATTATATCCGAAAGCAAACCCTTGTAAACTGCGAGCGCTATACCATGGAAGAGCTTGCGAAGCTGGAGGCAACCATATTGGGTGCCGAAAAGAAGGTCATACAACTGGAATATGACCTGTTCTGCCAGATCCGTGATGAGATTTCAGGGCACGTGAAGCGCATCAAGACAACGGCTGATGCTGTGGCAACCTATGATGTTCTGTGCTCTCTGGCTGAGGTGGCTGAGCGAAACGGCTATGTGAAGCCTCAGGTGTACGAGGGCGGCGTTATTGAGATCCGAGAGGGCCGCCACCCCGTGGTGGAGAAGATGCTGACCGATACGCCCTTTGTGCCTAATGATACCTATCTGGATTATGAGGATAACCGCATTGCCATTATCACAGGACCCAACATGGCGGGAAAATCCACCTATATGCGCCAGGTGGCTTTGATTACCCTCATGGCTCAGGCCGGAAGCTTCATCCCTGCCGCGTCGGCGAAAATAGGCATGGTTGACAGGATATTCACCCGTGTGGGTGCATCTGACGATTTGGCTTCGGGGCAAAGCACCTTCATGGTGGAGATGACAGAGGTGGCCAATATCCTTCAGAATGCCACCTCCAAGAGTTTATTGGTATTGGATGAAATCGGCCGCGGGACAAGCACCTATGATGGCTTAAGCATCGCCTGGTCGGTTATCGAGTATGTTAACGACAGGGCCAGGCTTGGTGCCAGAACCCTTTTTGCCACACATTATCATGAGCTTACCGAGCTTGAGGAGAAGCTTCATGGCATCAAGAACTACTGTGTTTCGGTGAAGAAAAAGGGTGAGGACATCATCTTCCTGCGCCGTATAATTCGGGGTGGTGCTGATCAGAGCTATGGGGTGGAGGTAGCGCGTCTTGCCGGTGTTCCCGCTCCGGTTATCGAACGGGCAAGAATGATTCTAGATGAGCTTGATGAGGCCGACATCAATCGCGGCGGCCATAAGAAGAAGCAGAAGCCGGTGGAGGGCCAGCTTGACCTCTTTGCATCAAGCTCGCTGACCAGGGCTGAGCATGAGGTTTTAGATGAGCTTCGCGCCCTTGACCCGTCGGTGTTGACGCCTCTCGATGCACTGAATAAGCTGTACAACCTGCAGCAGAAGCTGAAGTAGGTGTGATAAACAGCCGTTGCGGGTGGACGTTGCATGTAGCCTATGTAGGTAACCTTCGCGGGTAGTCCGCGGAAGCTTTAGCTCCGGGTGGATGCCGCGGAAGCATTTAGCTCCGATGCCGCGGAAGCATTTGGCCCCCTGCGCTGTTCGCCGGCGGAAGAATAATGCTATGGTGCTCCGGCTTGATTTTTACGGGTCGGCATCAACCGCACATCCTGTGCGTGCTGCCTAAAATCAGCATCCGGCTGATTTTACCCCTAAAAATCTGCGCCAGCGCAAATTGGATGCCCTACGCGCCGTGCGAAAGGCTTGGAAGCCAAAGTGCTTCCACCGATGATACCAGACGTAAAGATGATCCTTAAAGATTGAGCAAGGAGCTTGATAACTTCTTGGATAGACTGTTGGAATTGTTCCGATTTACAGCAGCATGCCGACGCAAGGCTTTTCCTCAAGAGCAGGCGGCACACGCCTAACTTTACGACAACGAGGTGCTTATGAGCAAGATTATTATACTGGATGAGAAAACAGCCAATCAAATAGCAGCGGGCGAGGTCATCGAAAGGCCTGCTTCTGTCGTAAAGGAGATGGTGGAGAACGCCATCGATGCCGGAGCGACGGTTATCACCGTGGAGATCAGGAACGGCGGCGTAAGCTACATTCGGGTCACCGACAATGGCTGGGGCATGGAGGGCGATGATGTAGAGATAGCCTTCGAGCGGCATGCCACCAGCAAGATCCGAAGGATCGAGGACCTGGACGGGCTGGCCACCATGGGCTTCCGTGGAGAAGCGCTGGCATCGATTGCTGCAGTCTCCCATCTGGAGGTCAAAACCAAGGCCGCCGATGCGCAGCACGGCACGCTGCTCAGGATTGAAGGCGGAAGGGTCTTGGAGGTAGGGCAGACAGGCTGTCCCGACGGCACCACCTTCGTGGTGAAGAATCTTTTCTTCAATACACCGGCACGTTATAAGTTTCTTAAAAAGGATAGCACAGAGGCAGGCTATGTGACCGATACCATGGAGAGGCTGGCGCTGTCTCACCCTGAGATTTCCTTCAAGCTGGTGGTCAACGGCCAGGTTCAGCACCATACACCGGGCAACAATGATCTCATCAGCGTGATCTATAGCATATACGGCAAGGATACGGCCAGATCAGTGATTCCTGTGAACTATTATGAAAATGGCATGGAGATTTCGGGATACATCGGGAGGCCTGAGATCGCAAGAGGCACCCGAAACTGGCAGTCGATCTTCATAAACGGCCGTTTCATCCGCAGCAGGGTCATCTCCAGCGCGTTGGAGGATGCCTATAAGACAATCCTGATGCAGCATAAGTTTCCCTTCTGTGTCTTAAACCTCAAGGCCTCACCGGAGACCTTTGATGTCAATGTGCACCCACAGAAGCTGGAGGTTCGTTTTTCCAATGACAGCACCATCTATAGCCATGTCTTTCATGCCATCAAGAATGCCCTGTCCTCAACCTCTCTTTTAAGGGAGTATGAGGATCCGGGTACATCTTCAGGATATCCAAAAGGGAACGGAGGTCAAGCTGCCCCATGGGGAAATGGTCGTCAAACAGGCGGAGCCGGTTCTGAACGCGGTCATTCCATGGCAAGCTCAGGGTTCGAGGGGCAAAGGCAGCAGGGCTCAGGGATAAGCAGTCAGCTGTTCCCCGGAATGCGGGCAGCTTCCGATGCAGGCAACTGGTCTGGGCAGCAAGGAGCAAGAGAAGAGAATAACAGGTCAGGAGCTCAAGGAACGAGAATAGAAGGCAGTGTGACAGGAGAATCATCAGCGCTTGATAGGAGAAACAGGCCTGGGGAGCAGTTTGAGCGAGATGGTAGCGACAGCTCAGGTGCACAAGCGGTGAGTTTCGGAAGAGACGGGTTTGCAATACAAGCCGCAAATGAAGCGGAAAAAGCGGATCAAGGATCGATTAGTGAGGGCAGCGGTTTTAAGACGAGAGATGGCATCGAAATCGTGGCAGATCATAATAGAACCACTGAGACAGTAAACGCAGAGAAGATAGGAATTCCCCCCTATGCAAGGCTGAAGGAAGCGTTGGAGATGCCCTTCAGCATCACACGCAATCAACACCCGATTCATGGAGAGCCCTTGCCTGAACCAGCCGCCGAAGCATCTGTTCAGTTGACCATTGGCGATATGGCAGCCGACGTATCTGAAGGCGACGCACTTAAGATTGCTGCCGGCGCTGAAAGGCTTTTACAAGCCGAAATCGTGGGTCAGGCCTTCGACACGTATATCATTCTCCAGCAGGGAGAGGATATGCTATTAATAGATCAGCATGCTGCTCATGAAAGGATTCGTTACGAAACCCTTAAGGATCGGCTGAAGAGGGGAGAGCCTGTTTCGCAGCTTTTGCTGGAGCCTGTTATCATCAACCTTTCATCCCTTGAGATGGACTTCGTGAGAAAGAAGCTGGCAGACTTCGAACGGATCGGGTTCGAGCTGGAGGAGTTTGGTCCTGCCACCATCATGCTCAGAGGTGTTCCCGATATCTCAGAAGGCTTCAGCCAATCGGATTTTCATGAGGTGCTGGATCGATGGATGCAAAGCTCGGGGGAAACATCAGGCATCAGCGATGAGACCCTTTTCCTGATCTCCTGCAAGGGAGCGCTCAAGGCCAATAAGCGCCTTCATAAGGAGGAAATCATCGGGCTCATTCAAAAGCTCGCCAGTATGGAAAACCCCTATACCTGTGTTCATGGCAGGCCGGTTATCATCTCGCTATCCAAAAAGGAACTGGAGAAGCGCTTTAAACGGATCGTATAAAATCAACCCGGAAGGATATAAGCTGTGCAGAAAGTCATCGTCATCGCAGGCCCGACGGCTTCGGGCAAAACAGACCTTGGTATCGCCCTTGCCAAAGAGATTCAGGGAGAAGTCATTTCGGCAGATTCAACCCTTATCTACCGCTATATGAACATCGGCACCGCCAAGCCCACTATGGAGGAGCGGTGCGGCATCCCTCACCACATGATCGATATCATTGATCCCGACGAGGATTTCAGTGTGGCACAGTACAAGACACTGGCCGAGAGTTGTATCAAGGATATCATCTCAAGAGGCAGAGTGCCGGTGATTGTGGGAGGAACGGGCTTATACATCAATGCACTGGTATATAACATACAGTTTTCGGAGACAATATGTGACTGGAGCTTTCGTGAGGAAATGCACCGATTAGCTGAGGAAAATGGACCGGAATTCCTCCATAATAAGCTGAAAGCAGTTGACCCCATAAGTGCCGAAAGGATTCATCCCAACAATATCAAGCGCGTTATCAGAGCCCTTGAGGTGTTTGAAACAACAGGCAGACCTATATCGGAGCATCAGGCTCAGTCCAGGAGGATCAAGCCTGAGTTCGACTATCGCATTTATGGTCTTGAGATGGAGCGGAATCTCCTCTATGAGAGGATTGACAGACGTGCCGATATCATGGTGGCACAAGGACTGGAGCAAGAGGTGAGGGGGCTCCTTGAAATGGGTTATTCAAAAGACCTGGTGTCCATGCAGGCCATAGGCTATAAGGAAATAATCGCAGCCATCAACAATGAGTGCAGCTTAACCGAAGCAATCGACAGAATCAAGCTTTTAACTCGGCATCTGGCGAAAAGACAGATGACCTGGTTCAAATCTCTGGAGGGATTAGTCTGGCTGAAAGCAGGAGCCGATACGCTGACGGGCAATGTTAAAAATATTAGCGCATGCCTTGAATAATGGGTGTTTATTGTGTAAAATGATGGCAGTATGACATGAGTTCAATTCATCTTATTTTTGTTAACAAGGAGGAAGTTATCCATGAACAAAAACATTAACCTTCAGGACGTATTTCTCAACCAGGTGAGGAAAGAGCATGTTCCTGTAACTGTTTATCTTACCAATGGATTCCAGCTCCGCGGCATGGTTAAAGGGTTTGATAACTTTACAGTCGTGCTGGACAGCGAAGGCAAGCAGCAGTTGGTTTATAAGCATGCCATTTCCACAGTTTCACCCATGAAGGCAGTTAACATCATTTTTAACGAGAACAGAGAATAACGTTCAACTGGAGCTGATTCACTCAATGAAAAAAATACTCATCCCGATGATCGAGGTTGGGAGCGGGCACAGGATGATCGCACTTGCTGTTAAAGAGGCAATCGGCAAGCTGTACCCGGGAGAATATGCTGTTGATGTCATTGATTTTGCAAGGGAGGCGGGTGCGCGAAGAGAGGATAAGGCCATGAAGGATATCTGGGACTTTGCTCTCGCGCATCCCAAGCTGACCAATAACATAAATCTGCTTATGGAAGCCTTTAACGGCTTAACCCGCTCGAATCTTGTCACAAAAGTCTTTTTTACCGAATTTGTTAAAAAGGGAACCCGTTATATACTCGACTACAAGCCTGATATTGTGTTTTCTACACATTTTTTTTGTACCTCCGTGGCGCTTTTTGCAAGAGAAAAATATCACTTTCAATATAAAGTCATCAGCTTTATGGCTGATCCCATCAGCGGCCATAACCTCTGGATAAATCCTAAGGTGGACACCATAGTTGCGGCCACCCGGGAGGCCAGAAATTACCTGGTCAGCATGGGAGAACCCAGGCATAAGATCAAGATGATGTCCTTTCCGCTCAATCTGAAATTCTTCTCGAAGGTTGAAAAATCCAAAGAGGAAATCCTGACCTCCTTAGGTCTTGACACCTCGCTGAAGACCGTTCTGGCTTCAACCGGCGGGCAGGGTATAGGGGATACCAGCAAATACATCAAGTTCCTCTACGAGCAAGGCTACCCCTTTAATATCATTGCCGTATGCGCTAAGAATGAAGAGCTTGCCAGAGAGCTGGAGGATTTGAAGAAGAGTAAGCAATCAAAAGCCAAAATGGCTGTCTTAGGCTTCGTGGACAATATGCATGAGCTGTTGGAGGCAGCGGACTTTGCCTTCACCAAGGCCGGACCCTCCACCATTTTTGAGCATCTGGTCAAGGGTATACCGCCTATCATCACACAAAGCGCCGGCATTCAGGAAAAGGGAAACATAGACTTCTGCGTAGACAACAGGATGGGCTGGTTTGTCAAGAGCCAGGAGGAGTTCGTAAGCCTGATCGATGAGCTGCAGAGGACCGATCTGCTTCAGGAATATAAGGAGAACATCAAGAAGAACGAGTATGTTCAGCACTTGCCTCAGGCACCCTATGAACTTGCCAGGTATGTAGTGGAGGAGCTCTCAAAACCAAGAAAAAAGCGCAGGGATCAGAGAAATCCAAGCCTGCGCGCGTTGATTCTGGGAACCCGTATTCGTATTAACAGCAAAAAGAAGCGCTATAAATACAAACAGGTTACACGTTGAAGCGGAAGAGTGTCACGTCGCCGTCCTTCATCACATAGTCCTT
>Ga0116192_1002420_pt1 | contig 12430 bp, 7 predicted proteins | sample AD_UKC113_MetaG_FD_89876 | JGI IMG/M metagenome (GOLD analysis project Ga0116192, IMG submission 89876) | Active sludge microbial communities of municipal wastewater-treating anaerobic digesters from Hong Kong - AD_UKC113_MetaG | ecosystem: Engineered > Bioreactor > Anaerobic > Digestate | place... | reverse complement strand
TTGAGCCTACTATCCAGCTTATGAGGCCTCCAGCCGCGAAAGAAGCCATGCCCCGGCCCATTTCTCCAAGTTCTTCAAATTTTCCGGTAGCCCCGCGCCAGATCAAATAGATAGGAGTGCCCATAACTACTCCGCCGACAGGTATAAGCCAGAGATCCTTTAGCATCGTCTCAAACATTGGAGGCCGGCGTTGAGTAATCTGAATTTCGACCGGACGATAACCCTCGGCCTCAAAACGCACGGCATGGACAGCTTCTCTGTCCAGTTTCAGATTGATCGGCGTTTTTCCGACTAGCCTTCCATCAACCATAACGTTTACGCCTGTTGGCTGGCTGGTAGCCGGAACGTTTTGAAATATATCTTGATTGATACTCCAGCAGCTCCAACTAACGACCAGAGCCGCGGTTAGAGTCACCGCGGGTAGCAATGAAAGTTGTCGTCTCATTTTTAGCCCCCCCGTTTATTGGCTTACATATATTCACCTTTTTATTACTTTATTATTTTACACCTGCTTAGCTGAAAATCTCAATTTTTTGGCAAGAGCTCTTACCAGACGACACCGTAGTCTTCGCCATAATTGCTGGAACCACCCCAGAAAGTTCCGTTCTGCCAGTCAAAATAAATGGCGTTAATTGGTCCAGAAGTATATTTCTTAACTGAAATTTTATAGCCCATCTCAGTCAGCTTATCTCTGACTGCGGCCGGAACTCTTTCATTCAGATCAATCTTTCCGGGGAAGCACTGGTGCAAGTCAAAAGAATCGCGCAGCTGATAACTGGTTATATTCGGAGCTTCACAAGCTTGCTGCACAGTCATCCCGAACTCGACCACATTCAGGAAAAATTGCAGCAGGTTCTGGTCCTGAGTATCCCCACCCTGAACGGCAAAGGACAGATAGGGTTTCCCATCTTTCATGGCTAAACCTGGAGTCAGAGTAGCTCTGGGCCTCTTCCCGGGGGCAATAACATTAAATGGATTCTCGGCTTCATCCAGAACAAAGCTCTGAGCCCGCTGGCTGAGGCCTACACCGGTTTTTCCAGCCACCACCGCCGGCACCCAGGCTCCGCTGGGCGTCAGAGAAACGACCCAGCCTTCTTCGTCAGCGGCCTGGACTGAGGTTGTCCCCTGCCTCATGCTGACCTCCAGTCTGGCTTCGTCTTCCGGTCTGGCCTGGCAATCTCTGTTTGACCAGTTGGCCAGGTAATGTTTAAACGGATTTTCCTGGCCTTCGAAAGGATAGGGATCACCGGGCTGGCTTTGCGGGTCGTTGGCTTTACGATTGATGAGTTTTATTCTTTCCCGGGCATAATCCTTAGAAAGAAGCCCTTTAATCGGCTCTGCCGGCGGGAAATAGGGATCCCCATAATAAAAATCGCGGTCAGCAAAAGCCAGATTCATCACCTGGTATAAAGTGTGAATGTAATCGGCACTATTGTGACCCATAGCTTTCAGATCAAAATTTTCCAGCAAATTAAGCATCTGCAGCATGACCGGCCCCTGCACCCAGGTATTTAGCTTATAGACTTCAATTCCCTTATAGGTGGTCATGACCGGTTCCTCGAGATAGACTTGCCATCCAGCCAGATCTTCCCTGGTAATCAGGCCACCTTCTTCCTGGCAGCCGCGAACCAATTCCCTGGCTATGTCACCCTTATAGAAACGGTCATAAGCAGCATAGATAGCTTCTTTTCTGCTTTTGCCCGCCTGAAGAGCCCGTGACTCGGCCTCAACCAGTTTCTTCAGGGTTTCAGCCAGTTCTGGCTGGCGAAAAACTTCTCCGGGATAAGGAGCTTCCCGTTTTTCACCAGGATGGGTCAGGAAGATTTTTCGGGAATAAGTCCATTTTTTTAATTTTTCCTTGTTTCTCTCTATGGAATCAGCCGTTTCCCTTTCTATCGGATAGCCTTGCGCCATCTGAATAGCAGGCTCAAGAACATCTTTAAGTTTTAAAGTGCCAAACTCAGCCAGCATGACCAGCAAAGCGCCAGGTGTCCCGGGAGTAACAGCCGACAGCGGCCCATCGGCCGGTGGGTATTTATAGCCCTTCTGTTTGTAAAACTCGGCTGTTGCCCCGCTGGGCGCTACGCCCAGCCCGTTAATAGCTATAACCTTTTTGGTTCTGGGATTATAGATTAAGCCCTGGGTTTCGCCTCCCCAGCTCAGCACATCATGCATGGTGCAGACCGCGCCCACCATGGCACAGGCGGCATCAACCGCATTTCCACCTTTCATAAACATCATGGCCCCGGCAGTGGCCGCCAGAGGTTTGCCAGTAATGGCCACCCAGTGTTTCCCGTGAAGAACCGGTTTTTCCGTTTTGTTTTGAGCCTCGCTCATCGAAAAAACTCCTGTTAGAATAAAAATTAAGGCAGTCAAACTGATTAACTTCTTGCTTAGATGAAACATGATTTTTCTCCTCAATTCATTAGCCCAAATCTCTTTCAGCCTGAAACTCATTTTATCAAATTGGCTGGTCTTATTTCAGACAAATTTTGTTTTACTGATAATTCATTGCCGAAATCCAGCCTGACATTTGGGCATCAGAAAAATAAAACTGGCCTGACTGACCTGACCGCCTCAGAGTCAAGGTCATCTAAGATTTGACTTTTCCAGTTGGGGGTATTAGATTATTTACAGGAGGAGAGGGCTTGAAATGATTAAAAAAGTTACCTTTCTTTTTGCCTTTTGGCTTCTTCTTATTTTAACCATTCCTGACTCAGGCCTTGCTCAGACTGCCCAGCTAAATAATGAGAGTTACCAGGTGATGATAGTCCAGAGAGGGAAACCGGGTCGTCTGGTTGGAACTGTCACTTATGAAAACGAAAAAGTCATAAGGATCAGGAAAGATGATGGTTCAGAGTTGACTATCGAAAAAAATACCATCCTGTCCATGGTCAAAGGAACACGTTATGGAAGCGGGGTCGTCGCCCGTGATCCAAATTCTTCCCGGTCAGTTATTGGTCCAACTGCCCGGCCGCTTGGCTCAGGCCAGGGATATGTCTCCTTAAGTGGTGCTCCCTGGCCGGGATTTCTGGCTCCCACTGTAAGCTTTGGCCTGGGTGGTTTTTTGAGCCTTAACGCCGGCGCGATCATTACCAAAGATGATCCGAATTATGTTTTCTTAAATGGGAAGATTTCCTTTGTCCGACGTCCGAAGTTAAATGTGGCCATAGGAGCGCTCTACCTCAATTTGCCTGTACCTGAAAGGGGTTATACTGACGGTTTTGGTGCCATCTATGGGATTGGAACTTTTGGCGGAGAAGCTGCCTCTTTCAACGTCGGTCTTGGCCTTGATTACTACTCTGGAGAAGGAGGTTCCAGCGGGCCAATATACATCATTGGTGGAGAGTTCCAGGTTTCTCCCCGGGTCAAAGCCCTGGTTGAAAACTGGACAACCCTGCAAGGTTTCAATCTGACCTGTGTTGGGTTGAGGTTCCTGATCAAAAATCTGGCACTGGATGTCAGTGTGGCTATACCCTGGTCAAGCGATGGGCTGAAATTCCGGCCAATGATCTCACCTGTTTATAATTTCGGCCGCCGCTAAGACTGACCCTTTGGCCGCCAGTCAATCGAAAGCTTGATAGTTATTATTCAGTTCTGAGCAGAAGAGTTTTTATCTCCAATGGTTTGAGCTTAAAATTCACCACCCGGGAAGGCGGGCTGATTTTAGCCTCGGGCCTTTCTATCAGATCAGCTTCCCAGACTTCCACTGGCTGAGGACAGGTCATTTTTACTTCTGTTTCCTGACCAAAAATTTCATAGAGGCGAAGGACAAAGCCGGTGCGGCCATAACCTGTCTCCTTTTTAAGTGTGGTTACAACTGCATTCTCCGGACTCACCTCCAGAAATGATTGAGAAGCAGGTAGCGTTCCAGGGTGGATCAAGGCCTGCTCAGCCAGGAGAGGTTGATTAAATTCTAGCCCGCGCCTGAAACTCAGCCCCTGTTTCCAGTTTCCCTGATGAGGATAAAGGGCATAGGCCAGCTGATGTGAGCCGCGGTCAGCCTCAGGGTCTGGATAAGTAGCTCCCCTGACAATCGAAATCCTCATGGTGTTATCCTTGACATCAAAGCCATAGCGCGAGTCATTGAGAAGACTCAGACCGGCCTGACCGGCTTCATCGCTCAAGTCAATCCATTTTAAGGCTGGCACCTCGTTGCCCGTGGCCAGCCGGTTTATAGCACCAAACGGGATTTCAAAAGTGGCCACTGGCCGGTTCAAAGCTACCGGGAAAGCCGCTTTAACCATGACATTTCTTTCCTGCCAGTTCAGCCAGAGCCGGACATCAACTCTCGGCAGGCCCGCGTAAAGCTGAATATCCTGAACAAATTTTGAACCACGAAACAATTGCTCAACTCTCAAAGTAGCTCTGACCGGGCCTTTTTCTATGACTTTAGCTGAAGCCCCTTTTTCACCCAGTTTTTCCACCAGGTCCTTCAGCCCTATTTCCCAGGCTGACATACCGGGCGGTTCATCAGCTATGGCTTCAAGAACATTGCCTGAGGCTGCCAGAAATTCCCGGCCAGCTGTCTTATCAAACAGGCTTTCCCACCAGCCTGTTTCTGGATCTAAAGTTAGTCTAATAAATTCGTTTTCCAGAATTCTCGAAGAGGCAGTAAGCTGGCTCTTATATTTTCCTTTAGATTTAGCAGGCAGGACCCGGTAGGTTTTATAACCGAGCGAAGGGACATCCTTAGCCATAAAAATGACCTCTGCCTTCCACTGACCCGATTCTTCTTTTAGCTCAAGCAGTTGAACAGGGATTTCGGCACCCGAGACATCCAGAATTTTGAGTGCTTTGACCGGGGTATTGAACACCAGCCTGGCCTGAACCGGTTCTGTTCTCACCCAGGGGAGAGAATTAAATACAATAAGCGGTGAGCCTTCGCCTCTGGTCTCAATTAGATTAGCCATGGTTTCGAGCGAAAAATCCAGAGCTCGCCGGGCTCTTTTTTCTGCCTCCTGGTAATAACCCATTACCTCCTCATAAACCGGACCGATAGCCGAACCGTCCAGAATATCATGGAACTGATTTCTAAGGACAATCTTCCAGGCTTCATCAATGTCCCGGTCTGGATAATAATCTCGGGCTCCACTCAATTTAGCCAGGCTGGAGAATTTTTCCGCTTCGAGCAACAGGTTTTCCAGCCGGCGGTTGGCTTTCTTGGTTTCAACCTGGGTGGTATAGCAGCCTGGAAAAACGAAATTAAGTTCGCCGCTGACCACCGGATAATTAATCCTGAGCTTTTCGATTTTCTCCAGATAAGCCTGTGGCTGGACAAATTCAAAGCGGGGATGATTTGGATCGTTGCCAAACTTAAGGATAGCTTCCAGGTCCGAATCTCTTGGCCCACCGCCATGATCTCCGGCTCCAAACAAAAGCATAAAATCTTTAAGCGGTGTATTCTCATGAGTCCTGAGCAACAGGTCTTTAACCCCATTTTTAAGATTCACCAGATACCAGCCGGGTGGAACATAAGCCAGGACCTTTGAGCCATCCAGGCCCTGCCACCAGAAGGCAGTGGTTTTTTCAGGGGCGCAGCGCTCAAAAACATAATAATCGAGGCCGGCCTTTTTCAGCAGTTGAGGCAGTTGCGCATTATGACCAAAAGAATCGGGATTCCAGCCAACTTTGACCTCAGTCCCGAACTTATCCAGAAAATATCTTTTCCCGTAAAGCAGCTGATGAGCCAGGCTTTCTCCGTCGGGCAGATTGAGGTCTGGCTCGACCCACATCCCACCGACCGGAATAAAAGTTCCCTCTTTTACCTTCTTTTTGATTTCCTGGAAAAGTTCTGGAGAGGACATCTCCATCGCTTCGTACAGGGCAGCCTGGCTCTGAGCAAAGGTCAGTCCTGGCCTCCGATTCATCTGCCGCAGTGTTCCCCAAAAGGTCTCAGGTGCAACTTGATTGACTGTTTCTTCCCACAACCATAGCCAGCTAAGGTCAATATGAGCATGTCCAACCAGGGAGGCTGTTAAGTCCCGTGGGTTTAATTTCGGGCGAGCTTTTTCCTGGGCAGCTGAAATCGAAGAAAACCAGATTATGACGGTCACCGCCAGTAAAATTAGCCAGAGTTTTCTGCTGTCTTTTTTCATTTACCCCTCCTCGATCCTGACCTCCATCCTGACCCCAGGATTTTTTATAAAATCTTATCTTCCTTTCTTCTTATCATTTTTGGCTATTTTTTTCATCAGTTTGATCAATGGCCTGAAAAAATTGTTAAGGTTTCGATCGCCAGGAAATAAACGGTTCTTTGCTTCCTGTCTTTAGTATATAATTGTGGCCTGAAAGAAAAAACCTGGAGGGGTAAGCAATGATCTACAAAAGATTTCGCTGGCTTTCGTTTTGTTTATTCTGGCTGGTATTAACTGCCATTAATCTTCTGGCTATTAATACTGTCGATACGGCCATGCTAACCAAACCGGCTATAAGCCCGGACAAAATTGCCTTCGTCTATGCCGGGAATCTGTGGGTAGCTGACCTTAACGGTAAAAACCCCAGACAGCTAACAGTTGAGGCGGAAGTAGTTGGTCTACCTGTTTTTTCTCCCGATGGAAAATGGCTGGCCTTCAGTGCTCAACGTAGCGGCAACGTGGATGTCTATCTGATCCCGGCGGAAGGAGGGCAGTCCCGTCGTTTGACCTGGCATCCCGGGGCTGACCTGGTTCAGGATTTTACACCTGACGGCCAATCCATATTTTATACCTCACCGAGTAAAGCTTCCAACCGCGGGGCCAGCAATTTATTTGTTATGCCCGTTAATGGCGGCTTTTCTCAGGAAATCCCGATTCCCTATGTTTACCGGGCTAAAGTCTCCCCGGACGGGCGTTACCTCGCCTACAACCATTTCCCAGATGCTTTCCGGCAATGGAAAAACTACCGTGGCGGCCGTAATTCTGTCATCGCCATTTATGACCGGAAAACAAGCTCAATAGAAAAAATTCCCCAGCCTGAAGGACGCTCCAACGATATTGATCCAGTCTGGTCTGAAGACAGGCTGTATTTTCTTTCTGACCGGAATGGCGAATTCAATCTGTGCAGTTATGACCTCAAAACAAAGGAAATCAGACAGCTCACCAGCTATGATGATTTTCCGGTAATTGATGCCTCTGGCAGCCAGAACCAGATTATTTACGAACAGGGTGGCTATCTTCACTTATTTGACCTGAAAACCAGCCAGAGCCACCGCCTGACCGTCGGCATCTCAACTGACCTTATTGAACTCCGTGAGCGTTATGCCCGGGGCGCCCGCTGGATCCGGAATGCTGATCTGTCACCGTCCGGAGCCAGAGCAGTCTTTGAATTCCGGGGTGAAATAGTTACTCTGCCGGCGGAAAAAGGTGATTACCGGAATCTAACTCAGACTACAGGAGTTAACGAGCGCTATCCGGTCTGGTCGCCTGATGGCCGGACAATAGCTTATTTTTCTGATGAGTCAGGCGAATATGAGCTTCATCTTCGTTCGCAGGACGGCCAGGGATCTGTCAGAAAATTTAAAATTCCCGGAGCCGGTTTTTATGATTCTTTAGTCTGGTCGCCTGATAGCCAGAAGCTGGTCCTGGCTGATAACTCTCTGTCGCTTTTCTATCTTGATCTCAAAAGCGGCCTGGTTAAAAAAATAGGCTCTGAGTATCTCTATGGCCCCGATCGCCTCAGTCAGGTTTTCGCTTCCTGGTCACCTGATTCAAAGTGGATTGCTTATACTCTTAGCACCCAGACCTACATCCAGAAAGTCTTCGTTTATTCGGTTGAAAAAGACAAATCATTTGCCATCACCGATGGCCTGAGCGAAGTGGACGAGCCCAGATTTGATGCCAGCGGAAATTATCTTTATTTTTTGGCTTCAACTGATGCTGGCCCGGTTAAGCAGTGGTTTGATATGTCCAATGCCGACCTCAAATCCAGCTTTTCCCTTTATCTGGCTGTCCTCAATAAGGATCTGCCCAACCCCCTGGCTAAGGAAAGTGATGAAGAAAAAGCCGGAGAAAAGAAAGAAGCTTCCCGCCCGACAGAAGCCAGAGCCACAGGCCAGGCAGACAAGGGTTCAGCTACTTCTGCCAGTCAGGTAAAACCAGCCGGCCCTTCCGGCAATACGGTCATTGATTTTGACGGCCTGGAATACCGGATTGTGGCCCTGCCACTTCCACCTGGTAATTATTCCAGTCTGCAGAAAGGAGAAGCGGGTCAAATCTATTATCTTGAGTTCCCGACAATGTCTCTTGGTTCCATGACGGCCGGCCTGGGTCCTCTGGCTTTCAGCGGACAGCTGCACCAGTTCGACCTCAAATCCAGAAAAGATGAAATCATCATGGAAGGCCTGAATAATTATCTGATTTCAGCTGATGCCAAAAAAATTCTCTACGTAGCTCAGAATGTCTGGGGCATTACCAGCCTGGGCGGGAAAATTCAGGCAGGTCAGGGAAAAATTAATATTGATTCAATTGAGGTGAAGGTCAATCCAGCCGAAGAGTGGCGGCAAATTTTTAATGAAGCCTGGCGTATCAACCGTGATTTCTTTTATGACCCCAATATGCATGGCTGCGACTGGCCGGCGATGAAGAAAAAATATGAAAAATTTCTGCCTGACCTGGCCGGACGTGATGATCTCAACCGTCTGATTCAGTGGATGTGCAGCGAGCTGGCTGTCGGCCACCATCGGGGCGGCGGGGGCGATACACCTTACGAACGTCAGACAATCCGGGTTGGGCTGCTTGGCGCCGACTATGAAATAGCTAACGGCCGCTACCGTTTCCAAAAAGTTTATGGTGGATTGAACTGGAATCCGGGATTGCGTTCGCCATTAACTGAACCCGGGGTAACGGTTAAAGCCGGTGAATATTTGCTGGCAGTTGACGGCCAGGAGCTCAGACCGCCAGAAGATCTTTTCCGGTATTTTGAAAATAAAGCCAATAAAATTGTGGAAATAACAGTTGGCCCCCGGGCTGACGGCCAGGAAGCCAGAAAGGTTCAAGTTGTTCCTGTCGCCGATGATTTCAGCCTGAGAAACCGCGACTGGGTGGAAGGCAATTTGAAAAAGGTGGAGGAAGCAACAGCCGGCCGGGTCGCCTATGTCTATGTACCTGACACTTCGGTTCCAGGTTATATGTACTTCCGCCGCTATTTCTTCCCCCAGGCTTATAAAGAAGCCATCATTGTTGATGAACGATTTAATGGCGGAGGCTCGGTCGCTGATTACTACCTGGATTGGCTGAGCAAGCCCTTTATTGCCAGGTGGGCCATGCGTTACGGGGCCGACCTGAAAACGCCGAGTGCCTCAATTCAGGGACCAAAGGTCATGCTGATCAATGAAATGGCTGGTTCGGGTGGCGACCTGTTGCCCTGGATGTTCAGGAAATTCAGTCTGGGTCCGCTGATCGGAAAAAGGACCTGGGGCGGACTGGTTGGAGTTCTTGGCTTTCCGGTGCTTATGGATGGCGGATTTATTACCGCTCCTAATCTGGCCTTCTGGACAGAGGAAGATGGCTTCGGCATAGAAAATGTTGGCGTTCCTCCCGATATAGAAGTTGAGATGACACCGGCTGACTATCAGGCTGGACGTGACCCGCAATTAGAGAAAGCCATAGAAGTTATAAAGGATATGCTCAAGAAGAATCCGCCGAAGAAATTGCAACGGCCGCCTTATCCAGTTCGTGTCCGGAAGGCCAATTCCTGAAAGCCAGTTACTTGCCCATTTTAATTTAAAGAGCCTGACTGCTAAACCTCTTAAATATTTTTATCTATAAAAACGAACCTTTTCTCCCCGCCCTTCGTCTAAATTATTGAAAGTTAAAAAGATGGAAAAACAAATAATTCATCAAAAAGGAGAAAAGAAATGAAACTCAGAACAAAAATGGCAATTTTTCTTCTGGCCGCGGTAATTTCACTAACTGGCTTTGCCTTTATCGCCAATGGCCTCAACCTTAACAGCACCCTGCTCAGTGCCAGACCGGTAGTTGAGACCTCTTATACTATGTTGCAAATTCTTGGTTAGGTGATTCAGACCATGATGGAGAGAGCGAGAAAAGCCTGGCGGCTGCGGGTAGTTTTTAAGCCCGGTTACAAAAACAACAGCCAGGTTAAGGGAATGGGGGACAAAGCAGTCTTCCGGAGTGGCTGGCTAGCGGCTCTGCCCGCCAGCCAGTTGAAAAAAAGCTAATTCCGGACTACCGCCCTGTCCCCCATTTCTACTTTTTTAGAAAACGCCGGATGAAAGTATCTACTTCTTTTATTTTGAGCAACCGGCAGCCGGCGTAAAAAACACCGAGAGAAAGACTGCCCAGAATAATAGTGGCTATCAGAACTGGGAAAAACGAGTAGCCGAAATGGCTGGCACTTATTTTGAAACCGGCATAACCGATAGCTCCGGCCACTCCTGAGACCAGAGCCAGCTTCAGAAAATAGTTGTAAATCGAGCGAAGTTCAAGGTTACCAATTTTCCCTGGCAGCCAGCGAATCAAAACGGCGATATTGATGATGCTGGCCAGGCTGGCCGAAAGAGGAAAAGCCAGAAAGCCAACCGGTTTCATCAAGGCCAGGTTTAAGGCCAGATTGACTCCAATGGAGATAAAGCTGGCATACATCGGCGCCTTTGAATCCTGATGAGCATAGAAAACCGAAGCCACATTGCGCAGAGCTGAAATAAAGGGAATGCCCAGAGTGTAAAGAATGAGAGCCTGGCTAACGGCCAGAGTATCAGCCGGGCCAAACCTACCGTGCTGATAAATCAGGCTGGTCAGAGGATAAGAAAAAAAGGCAATTAAAATAGAAGAAGGCACAGTCAAAAAAAAGACCATTTTCAACGAATCTTTAAAAGCCAGCTGGACTTCTTCTCTTTTGTTTTCCAACACCAGCCGGGAAAAACGTGGCAGAGCTACAGCTCCGACGGCTATGCCAAAAAGACCAAGCGGCAGATGCATGATGCGGTAAGCATAATTGAGCCAGGTCATGGAGCGCTCGGCCTGATAAGAGACCAGAATAGTATTGACAAAAACATTAAAGCGCGAACCGGCCAGCCCGATAGCCACCGGTACAAACAGAGCCATGACTTTTCTAAATTGCGGGTCATGCCAGTTAAGATAAAAACGGTAGCGAAAACCCAGACGGAAAACACCCGGCACCTGAATCAGGAATTGCATCAGTCCACCAATAGTTACACCAATAGCCGCTCCGAAGATAGGATCTCCGCCCCTGGCCGTATACCAGCCAAACATAGCCAGAGGCACCGCGATGGAAAAAACGTTAAAGAAGGCCGGAGCCACCGAGGGAACAAAAAATGAGCCTTCCGTATTGTGATAGCTCATGGCCCAGGCGGCTAAGGAAACAAAAAGCAAAAAAGGAAAAGTGATAAAAGTCAAATTGGCCGTTAGAGACAATTTTCCTGGAATCTGATTGAAACCCATGGCCACTAAGGAAGCCAGCGGCCGGCAAAAAATCAGGCCGAGAATAGTCACTGCTCCTACGACCAGTAAAAGAGTGGTAAATATATTAGAAGCCAGAAGATTTTCTTCAGACTTGCTTTTGGCCTTTTCTTCAGTCAGCACAGGCACAAAAGCCGCCGAAAGTGAGGTTTCGGCAAACAGGTCCCGCAGGAGATTGGGAATCCGGAAAGCGGCGTTAAAAGCATCGGTTGACCGGCTCGAACCGAAAAGCAGGGCAAAAACCATTTCGCGGACAAGGCCCAGCACCCGGCTGATAGCTGTCCCGATGGTAAAAGACCTGACGCCGCGAGCTATATCTTCCATTTGCCGGCTTGACCTTCTCCCTTTATTACAGGTTAGAATTCAAACATGTCCAGTTGTAAGAATAATATAAAATAGAGGATTTGGTGGCAACATTAAATATTGAGCCAGATTGTCGGACCAGATCATCGTTAAATTGCAATCTCAATCCATTTTTCGCCTGTTCTCTCTTGACAGAGGACCGGATTACTGGTAGAAAAAGTTGAAAGCATGAAAGAGAACAGGGCCATGAGTTATTGCGACGGCGATGACCCCTATCCACATGAGTTAGATGGAAGAAGAGTACTTAATCTGACTGTTTGGCTGGCTGCCCAGGTGAGCCAGGCGAAAGCCTGAGTCCGGCGTTCACCTCCAGCCAGTTAGCGGCCGAGGTGAATGATGGTCAATCCATTACTGGCACCCGAATTAAGAGAGCTATTAGCCGAAAAAAGCTACGGTGAGCTGTGTGAATTTTGCGATTCAATTCATCCGGCTCAGGTAGCAGAATTTCTCTCGGCTCTTAATCCAAAGGAAATCTGGGAAGTTTTAAGCCATCTTTCTCCTCATTTACGGGGTGAAGTCTTCAGCCATATTGATGAAGATGTCCAGCTGGAGATGATCCAGACTCTGGGGCGGGATGTTATGGGAAAACTGCTTTCAGACATGCCGCCAGATGACCGGGTTGACCTGGTGAAACAGCTGTCAGATGA
>Ga0116192_1002417_pt1 | contig 12435 bp, 18 predicted proteins | sample AD_UKC113_MetaG_FD_89876 | JGI IMG/M metagenome (GOLD analysis project Ga0116192, IMG submission 89876) | Active sludge microbial communities of municipal wastewater-treating anaerobic digesters from Hong Kong - AD_UKC113_MetaG | ecosystem: Engineered > Bioreactor > Anaerobic > Digestate... | reverse complement strand
GTTATGGGGTCGGGAATATATCACGTGCGCACAGGCCCGGATGGGCGCGGCCTGTATGAGGTGGGCTGGGTCAGGCGCAAGTCCTACTTCGAATGGGAGACGCACGAGCTGGCCAGCCCCGGGGCTTTCGAGTTACCGCTTGACATGGATTACAACCGAGCGTATCATCGGATCAAGCGGGCGCTGCTCTACGCGGCCAAACGTCTCGAGGAGGTCTTCTAACACCATGACGGAGAACTACGCCATTGTGCTTGTGACGCACACAGATGACCCGACGGTTCCGGGGGTTTTGAGCGGCTTTCCCTGGCGTGATGGTCAACACCTGGCCGATCTGCGTTTAGGTCAGAGGATCGATGGACTGCTTCTATTTCTGGGCGCTTGCGAGCGCCTGGACGATGAGCAGGCGCGGTACCTGGATGACAATCCGCGCGTGCGCTGGTATTTCGTGATCTGACGCGTCCGCGCGCGCGCGGTTTTTTGGCGTTCCCGGGGTGATGCCTTCAAGCTCCCCCGGGTTTTTTTTCGTTTCCGGGGTACACCACCCCCTTAGTGTATTATTGACACTAAGTCACCCGCGTGCTATACTGGTATCAGGAATTTCTATCTCTGGCACATACGAAAGGAGTTAAAAAACCATGCCAGCGAAAACCCCCGAGCAGATTATCGAAAAATACCAGCGCGGCGTGCAGGGCGCGAGCCAGGATTATCTGAATGGCGTTCAGAACCCTTCCCGCGACTGGGCCAGCGCCACGGTGCAGGGCGCCGAGCGCTGGAGAAACGGTCTTCAGGCTGCCATGCAGAACCGCTCTTTTGAGCGAGGTGTTCAGGCGGCCGGAAACGCCAAGTGGCAGGCGCGCGCTGCAACCACAGGCGCGCAGCGCTATTCTGCGGCTGCCCCGGTGGCGGCTGAGGCCTATTCGAAAGTGGCGGCCCAGATCATGGGCGCGGCTAATGCGGCCAAGGCAGCCGCGGGTTCCATCCCCAGCGGCACCCAGGAGCAGCGTATCCAGCGCGCGGTCAATGCCATGCGGGCGATCAGCGAGTACTGGAAGAATCGCCAGCGCGGGTAAGTGTGGCCGTGTGTCCTGGTTATAGCCAGGAGGAAAGGAGCTTGATCTATGTTCTGGCAACATGAGTACCTGCGCGAGGAAGTCACCATGCCGCTGGGTCAGACGTACCGGATTGACCTTCCCGAGACCGGTTTACTATCCGGCCTGCTGCTGAAGGTGACCGGGTCAACCGTAAGCGGCGCTACCCTGGCAGACCCCAATTGGCGCATTCTGGATTTTCTCCCCACCATTGAAGTGATTGGGAACGGCGCGACCGTGATTAAATCCGTGAACGCAAAGCACGCGCATTACATCAACTGGCTGCGCCAGGGTATCGTCCCACCTCACTTTTGGCGCAACTACGCCACCAACACGCAGTTTGAGTATGTTCCTCTTCTGTTTGGCCGAAAGCTCTTTGACACTGAGTTTGGCCTTGACCTGTCCAAGTGGGACAATGTCGAGCTGCGGATTACCAATAACGCGAGCGGCACCTACTACGGCGCCGATTTTAGCCTGTCCATCCTGCAATACTACCTGCGGGGTAACCCCACCCCGTTCCGCGGCTATCTGCGCACGGAATTATGGCGACAATGGACAACGGTTCAGGATGAGACGCGCTATCACGTCCTGCCGACCGAATATCCGGTGTGCGGGTTGTACCTGCGCGCGCTGCCACATACCACGAATGGTATGAGCGATACCGGGTTCGCCAACCTGATGGATGACATTGAATTATCCGTGGGCGGTGGCGCGTCACGCCTGTTCAAGGGCGGTCTGGACGATCTGATCGTATCCAATTACATTGACCGCGGCGCGGAGGTGATCACCTCCGGTCTTGCGGACGTCAACGCGGATCGCGGCATTGACGTGTCCGTCGGGCGTATGTTCGGCTGGGCTGCGGTATCGGGAAGCAAGGATGGCGCGGTATCCACGGTCATACCTACCATGATCGCGGACGCGACCGATAACACGATCAGCTTTGAGGCGCGCGAGGCTGATAGCCCGGTTGAATTTATCGTGCGCGGGATGGGGTTCCACAACATGGCCTATCTGGTGTTTGAACCCAACGCCAACCCGGATTTTATGCTCGACCCCCGGAGGGATGGCGAGACGCGCCTGAATATTCACACCCGCAACGCGTCTTCGGCCGCAAATGGCACAAACGAGATCGTTCTGGAACGGGTGGTGACCGCCTGAACCGGAACGTTTCCGAACCCCTGTGAGACCCCGGCCAACGTGCACGCGCTCCCTCCCGTGTGCACGCGCCGGGGTTGTGATACCCTGGAGGTAAAGTATGGATCAAAACCCAACCACGCCGTTGAACGCCGTCGAGCGCGGCTATCTGATTCGGGAAACGGTTGAAGGTGTCGTGGATACGGGCGGTGCGCTGCGCCTGGAGTCGTCCGAGGTTCCCAGCAGCCATCGCTGGGCAATCTATGACGCGGTGCTGGAATCGGGCGCTAATGCGCTGGGCCCGCTGATCGTGCAGATTGGACGGCTGGGCGCAGAACGCACGATCTACCGCGCTTCCAGCCTGGCCGCTAACAGCACATTGAGACTCGGTCAGATCGCGTATCTTTCTGAGCGCGAGCGGGTCGTTGTGATCGCGTCCTCATCCACTGCGGGAGACCTGGTTAAGCTCACCCTGTCGGGCGTAAGCTCATTCGTGGGCGATCAATCCGGGCCCGTGGTGGTCAGTTAACGCAAAGGGTCAGATTCCGATGGGACTGGTGCACGGATTTGACGCCAACCTGGTACAGAGAGCGTTACTGGTAGACGCCCAGGGACGCCCCATCGTGACGCTCGGGCCATCCAGCGAGACGATCGGGACGGTCAATCTGAACCGTGCCGACCCTCTCCCGGTGACGCAATCCGGTTACCGCGCGCCGCAGACGATTGACGGGGTCGTTAAGGTGGCTTATGACAATACCAACCTTCCAGCGGGTGATAGCAGCTATGATTTGTACACGGTACCATCCGGCCATTATGCGATACTGACCTATATCAACCTGAGGTATACAGGAACCGTTACCGGGGTTCGGCTCTACCCGGCCATGTATGACGGAAGTACGGATTACGTGTTTATCACGTTGCAGAATATCACAAGTGGCACGTGGTACACCTACAACTTACAGATTGTGCTGGGGCCAACGTATCACTTTAAGGTATTTGTCGTGAGCGCGACGGCGGGCGACGATCTGTCCGTGCGCGCCTTCGGTTATACGCTGCTTGCATAATACAGCCATGATCTACGAAACCCGACTCACCATACCTCGCAACACCCCGCCCCAGGCGCCCGCGTCCGTTGTCCTCCCGGTTCATCCGGGTATCGTGCGCCAGGTCGAGGTGGCTTTCCCGTCCGGTTGTGTGGGTCTGGTTTATGCGCGCGTCACCTACTGGGAGCGGGTGATCTGGCCCGCAAACCCAGACGGGGCGTTTTCCGGAGACGGAGTGAACCTGGTGTGGCCTGAAGACCTGGAGCTGATCGAGCCCCCGTTTGAATTTGAGCTGCAAGGGTGGAACCTAGATGACACTTTCGAGCACACGGTCACCCTGCGTATTCAGATCGTCCCGGCCGAGAAAGATATACGACGGCTGATCGCGGCGCTGGTGCCTGGCGCGTCCGGGCCCCGGCGACCGGTGGAGGGTTGACGTATGGCGCGCGGCTACCCGGATTACAACAACCCATTGTACAATATCGCGGCGCGCAATCTCGACCTGTCAAGCGCGCTGCTCGCCATGCGCGGTATTCAATCGGTGGATGGTTTGGGGCGCATGGTGTACGCAACCACGTTCGCAGATGGGTTGAATGACTGGAAACAGTACGCGAGCGGTGCGGCGCCGGTCTGGTACGCGTCCGGTGTGGAGCCAGAGATCGCCCCCGTATGCGCTTCAACCACCACGGCGCCGCCTACCTACGCGAGTGTGGCCATGTGGCACCATAACGCGCTCAGCGATTATACCGGTATCGGGGTACAGCTCTCGGTACAGCACGCGGCCAACCTGGCGCAGCTTCAGGTTGAGATACAGCTCTGGTCGAGCGATGGCGTGTACATACGCGAGAATCTGTATAAGCTTCTGGTGCGCCCGGCTAATTCAGACATTCAGTACAAGAACAGCCACACGTCGTATACGACGGTGGCGAGCCTGGATCGCATGACCGGTTACACACACTGGAACACGATCAAGATGGTTATCGACCCGGCCACCCAAACCTTTGTCAGGCTGCGGGTGAACAACCAGACCTACGCCCCAAACATTCAGGATAATTCCGCTCTGGTCATTCCCCCAGCGATTGTTTTACTCGGGATTACTGCGATCACGCCGGATTCTACGGCCAGATCGCAATCTGTCGGTCACGTGCTCATTACCTATGATGAGCCAATCTAATCGAGAGGAGACTCATGAAGATCATGCAAACATTCTATGATTTACTCCGCGAGTCGGTGATCTTTCAGGGCCTGATCACCATCATCGTGCTGGGAGTATGGGCGTATCTGCTCATCTCCGGGCGCCCGATTCCAGATACGGTACAACTGTTATCTGGAACCGTGGTTGGCTTCTTCTTCGGCGGAAAGTATGCCCAGGCGGTGAGTCGTACCGCCGATACCGTATCGCGCAATATGACCGGGAGGTAAGCATGCCATCCAGCGAGTATATTATTCTCTCCACCCAGCCCCTCACCTACGTGGACGCGGGCGGGGCGCTGGTCAACGGCTATCGGGTAGTCTTCCGTATGGTGGAGTTCAACGAGATTCATCATATTCAGGTACCCAGCCTTGACCCGCAGATTGTCAAGCGCGAGATCACCACGCTGATCACGCAGCGCAAAGCGCTATCCAGCCTGTGACGTTCGAGAGGCGCGCACGTGTGGATTATTGACTGGCTGGTCAATCAGTTTGAGCGCCTGTATAAGCTCGCGGTGGACTGGTACGATAGGCTGCGCGAGTATGCCGAGTACACCCTTCCCCGCCTGGTTAACTGGGTGCGCGACTGGATCGATTACGTCGTTCGTTATGCTACCGGTCTGGTCGATCAGGTAAGCGCGCTTATGCGCGCCTGGGTGGACTGGTTGATCAGCCAGATCAACAGCGCGAGTGCTTATTTAATCACCCTGATAACCCAAGTGCGCGACTGGTTGTACGCGCGCCTGGTCGAGGCCTATCAGACCCTTTCCAGCTGGATTGATCAGACGCGCGCCTGGCTTTATTCCCAGCTGGTATCTACCGCAAACAGCCTGATTGACTGGATCAACAGCCTGATATCCTGGATCGATCAGGCGCTGGGTGCGGTGCGTGCAGAGATCGCCACGCGCGCGGCCGCGGTTGAGGAACGTATCCTCTCATGGATTGCAAGTGTCACGTCCACGCTTCAGGCATACGTCGAGCAAAGGCTTTTCCCACTGGTTGCGTTTGTGGATACCTGGCAATCGCGCCTGATCGCGTTCTTTGATGACCCCACGCGCTTTATCTGGGCGGTCATCGAAAGTCAGGTTTACCCCTGGGCGGAATGGTTCCTCGCCGCGCTGCTCTGGTATGATGCTGAACCGCCCCCGCGGCCCACCTCGCGCTTGTCTCCACTACCTGAGGCTGACGCTGGACGGGCGCGCTACACCTCAGCAAGTCCCCAGCTGCGCGTCTTCTGCGACCCGGGCACGGTACTACTCAGCCTGATTCCTGGCATGGTGGTATCCTGCGCCCCGGTGCCAGATGGCCCGGGATGGCGGGTGGTGGTGATGGACGGTCACGGCAGACGGCTTGAGGTCGATCACCTGGAGCGCCTGATGGTCGTTCCCGGTCAATCCATTACAGCCGGGGACGCGCTGGGGTGGTCGGGCGCGCTGCGGGTCGGACGTATGGCGCTTGTGCGCTATGCGCTGGAGGAGAACGGATCGCAGGTATCCCTGATGGAGCGCCTGCAAGGAGGCGGTCATGGCTAAAGGTGTGCTGCGCGTAGCGATCGAACGCATGATCGCAGAGAATTTCTCGCCATCTGGCGGGCCCGGATGGTGGGAGCGGGTGAAGCAGCGCTGGCAGGAATATGACGAGCTCCAAAAACAATTTGACCCCGCCAAGCTTCAGCGCCGGGATTTACAAGGGACGGTCGGGCTGCTCCCGCATACGCTTTACGCGCTGACCGGTTCCGAGTTCTACATCCGCAACCTGCGCACCATGGTAGCCGCTCAGAAGGATAAGATTCTCCCCAATGACGCAAGCGAGACGGTGGCGCAGGTGCTTCGTCAGGTATTCTCCCAGCCCCTGGCCCGCGAGGTGGCCGAAACCATCGGCGCCGCGATCACGGAACCGGTCTTGTCCATCTTCGAACAATACGCTGGCCGCGACGACCTCGACCCCAAGGAGTTTGCGCGCGCCTTCCATGGATTCATGATTGCGCTTAACACAGCCGGGGGCCTGGCCGACACGGTGCTTGAGACTGTGTCCGGCGGTCAGATTGAGGGGGTGGGGCGCTTCCTCCAAAGTATGTACTGGAGCCTGGGGCTGGGGTTCCTGGGATGGCAGACCCTGGCGCCGTTGCTCTCGGCCGGGCTTCAGCCAGGTCTTGAGCGCTACTATCAGCGGTTGTACCGTCCGATGCGTTTCAACGCGTCTGATCTGCGCGATCTGTACGCGCTAGGCGAGATCACCCAGGAAGAGATGCGAGACGAGGCGCGCACGCTGGGATGGCGCGATCAGGATATAGCCAGGTGGATTAAACTTGCCTTCCGCACCCTCAGCCAGGGGGACGTATTCACTGCCTATCACAAGGGATTAATCGATCAGGACGAGGCGGTCAAACGCCTGCGCGCGCTGGGTTACGACCCTCAGGATATTCCGCTGCTCTTTCAACTCAACCCGCCCCCGGACACGGACGAGGCGCGTTCCGTGTCCAGCTCAACCGTGCGCCAGGCCTACCGCGAGCACCTGATTAGCGCGGATGAGGCGCGCGCCATGCTTCAGGAGCTGCGCTACCAGCCGCGAGAGATCGATCTGATACTGGCGCTCGAGGATCAACGCAACCTGACCGAGGCGCGCAGCCTGAGCGCGTCCCAGATCAGGGATGCCTGGTCGAACAATATTCTGTCAGACGCCGAGGTCATGCACTGGCTGACGCAATCCGGGTACGATACGGCCACGGCGCAGATACTGCTTGACACCTGGAAAGCCCAGCAACAGCCCGCCTTTATGCGCCTGAATAAGGGAACGATTCTCGGGGCCTATATCGAGGGTATTCTTACCAAGGCGCAGGCACGCGAGAAACTGCTCCAGATCGGCTTCCGCGCGGAAGACGCCGATCTGGAGATCGCTCTGGTGGAGGCGCGCAACCCGGAGGCCTTCGGCCGCGCAGCACGCCCCCGCGCGCGCGAGCTCACCCCGGGCGTGCTTTCGAGCCTGGTAGCTGCCGGGTTGATCAGCCCGGACGAGATGCGCGAACGTCTGATCGCCCTGGGTTATGCGTCCGAGGATGCGACCCTGCTTGCCAGCGCTGCCGCCCAGCGTCTGATTGAGCAGCCCGAGCCCCTCACCCAGGCTACGGTCGAGCGCGCGTATATTACAGGCGTGCTTAACCGGGATCAGGCCATGCAGCGCCTGACGGCCCTGGATTTTACCGCTGAAAGCGCGGCGGTGATTCTGGACACGGTAGAACGCGAGAACCCCGAGGCCTTCCACCCCGAGCTGGTCACCACCCTGCGCGTTCCGTCCATCACATCGCTGGCCCAGGCGGTGGCCAACGGGATTATTACCGAACAGGAGTTCTACAATCGGGCGGCGGAGCTCGGGTTCCGTACCGAGGACGCGCGTATTTATCTGGCGCTGGCGATCACCTCTCCGCGTAAGTCAACCCGCAGCCTGAGCGCGTCCCAGATCGCCAATGCATACGGGGCGGGAATCTTCCCCCATGCCCTGGCGCGTCAGAAACTGATCGAGCAGGGTTACAGCGATTATGACGCGGGCGTCATTCTGCGGCTTGAGAAACCCGCGGTAAGTGAGGATGATACCTGGCTTGCGTTCCTGTCTGGTCAGATCGACGCCATCACGGCCATTCAAACCCTGATCGCCAATCGCTACGCGATTGAAGACATCCGCGCTGCGCTACACGCCCTGCGCCCGGACGTGATCGACGCGCTCTCCCTGAACCTTGCGGAGCTGGACGCCTTTTTGAATGAGATCAGTTCGTTTGTATCCCCTCAGATTTAAGGAGGTTGACCATGCCCGAGCCACAAGATGATAAACTCGGTATCAGCGCCACAGGAAAGGCGCTACGCGAGCTCATGCAGCGCGTCTCAGTTCCTCAGGAGCTGCTAGACGCTCTACGTCCTCAGGGTTCAACCCTGACGCCCGGGGAGCAGGCAAAGCCAGGCGCTGAAGTTCCTCGATCGAGTACGGGCGGGTCATCATCCACCCCACCCCATGCGCGTCCTTGAGTGGCGCGCGCTTTGGGAACGTGGAAAGGCGCGCGCGGATCACCTCAACCCATGATGCAGGTGGCTTTTTCTGCGCCAGCGCTTCGCGTACTGAAAGCGCACGGAAGAAACGCGCGGCCCCTTCCTCAAAGTATTGCTGCTGAGCATAGGCCGGTACGCCTTTCACCCGATATTCGCGCTGCTCTCCCGAGCGCGCGATCGCATATTCTTTCGGCCCAAGTAGATTAACTTCCACCCCGGTAGCTTCCTCGCGCCACGCTCCCAGGCCTTCGCCCGCCTGCATACTGCCGACGGTCATCACGCTATCCGTATCGCAATATACCGCGTCTTCCCCCTGCGCCAGCAGCGCGTCCCCAAGCACCATACGACCGTAGGAGGCGATCTGGGCCGCGAACGGGGTATTGATGTACGTCGGGTAACGCCTTGAAGGGAGCGGCCCGCGCGCCACAAGATCGCTTCCCAGCTCGATCACGTGCCACCCTTGCAGATCGTCCCAGTTCGTGTTTGCGTCAATGGGCACGATCTGTTCAAGGCCGCTGGACGGATTGAGCCCGAGCCGCCCATACAGGGAATTAAGGATTAACTTAATCAGATTGGCCCGCACATTTCCTTCAGCCAGGTATCCTTGACGTAACTTGTACAAATGTTCTACGAATTCTTCGAACGGGTTGAAAACTACCTCACTACCCAGCACCCAATGAATGGACTCGGGGATGGCCCCGCGCAGGATCGCCCAGCGCGCTTCTGCGATTGTCCAGGTGCCTTCTATGCGCCCGACCGGGAAAAACAACCGACCGGCGTAACGGTGCGGAAGCGGCGGTATAAAACTCTCCGGTATCCAGAAAACACCCTGTAACACGCCTTCCCAGTTCCAGTATTCCCCGTCCAGGCGCCCGGGCAATAACAGGCGCAGATGGCCAGGGTGTGGAAAAGGCGCGCGCGCCAGGACAAACGGGTAGAGAGAGTTCACATCATACCAGTTCACCCCCGGAACGCGCCCCATGCGAAAGCTCTCTACTCGCCCTCCATAAAACGCCGGGCGCGCAAGCTCATTAGTAGACTCTCCCAGCGCGGGCCAGGGCCAGCGGTGGTAGCTGCGCCGGTAAACCTCCATGGACACCCCCGAAAGGGTTGGTCTGAGCTGGCCCCCTATCTCAAGCGCCAGGTCTTGAAGGTGCTCCAGCGCGCAATACACGATCTGCGCATCCCGCCGATTGTAACGCTCAATCATCGAGCGTTCCTCCGGGGTGAACGATTCCCATGGCAAGCCCAGCGCCAGGCGCTTGATCAACCCGGGTGGCAGTTCGAGCTTTGGGATTCCGGCCATCGCGCCCAGCGCATCCACTGACAGACGCGGAAAGAGATTCGCACTGTCAAAAAAACGCGCCTTGTGCCGACCTTCCCCATACGTTGCCCAGAGGATCGCCCCGCGATTGTAAACCAGCTGACCCTCAAAGAGATGATCATCCGCAACAATGGGTAAATCGTACTCCAGGTTATGCGCAAACAACCAGGCGCCGCGACTGCCAAGGTATAGCAACGTGCGCCACATTTCATCGCGATCGGTGAAGAAACTGCACGTGTAGGCTGAGACAATCGAACCGCATACAAACCGTCCCGGACGCCCCGCGCCCTCCACGTCAAACGCCACAATCTCACGCCGTACCGGTTTTCGGCGCAGCGGCTTGAACCATGCCCGGCCTGTCATGTCTGACCTCGCTTTTACGTGCGAATGGTGCGCACCATAACTTCATGATAGGCTACGGCGCGCTTAAGATCTGAGGTGGGTATACGCTGGGAAGGTTGCAGCCCCAGCGCTTCACTGGCCGCCTGGCGCCAGCGTCCCCCGTATTTCGACGGATCGTAGCGCTTCCCGAGACCGAAACCCGTTTCGCTGGTTACCAGGCGCCCATCTTTCGTGATAAACACGGTGCGTTCGACAATTTCTTGATTCGGCCCGGGCCGTAACGCGCTCGGGTCGGTTTTGACCGGTTCGTACAGCGCTTCAGCAGTGCGGTACGCCACGCGAATTCCCCGCCCGGGAATGGCCAGCGCGCCCACGCCGACCGCGTTTCCGAAACTATCCTCAATACGATTACTCTGCGGATTGTAGTTCAGGCGCGACATGGCATCGGTGCGTGAGATAAAACGTCCGCTCTCGGGATCACGAAACCCAACGAAACGCCCCGTTTCTCGCTCACGCACCACCTGTACCCGCAATTCAGATTGTTCAGGGTTGGGAGCGACCATCGTTCATCTCACCCCGCGGCTTTTCCGCGGCTGCGCTCCCAGGCGCGCCTGGCCAGTTCGTAAACCGCCCGGGGAATGGGCCGCGGCGGGTACAGCTCATCATCGATAATCGTTCCCGGGGTGTATTGCTTGTAATAGGTGTCTCCAGCGTGCCCGTAACGCGCCATCATGGTATCGTATGCAATTTCAAAGTCCCAGGTGATCAAAGCGGATTGCTTGCTGCGCTCGTAGGTCATACGTCCTCCACCATGTCGTGGGCGGGATCGTCTGCGCCCATCACCTGGCGACCGACCCCGCCCACACGAAACGTACAGAGATTTACTCAACGTCCAGATAGCGGCCGTACATTCCCCCCTCGCGCTCAACCACGCGACAGGAGAACGGTACGCGGTCCATGGCCATGAGGAATTTTGGCAGCACCACCTTAGCCCCGACCACGAAGTTATACATCACCCCGTTTTCGTCCGTGATAATGCAATAGGCCGCCGGGCCGTAAATGCCCATGAACGGACTCACGGAATGTACCGTAATTTCGTGATCGATAAACTCACGGAATTTCGCGTCAGTTCCCTGAGGCGCTATCTCGTCCAAAACCTGCCGCAAGGGGGTAACCGTTCCAGCCAGCGCAACCTTCGCGGTGTTCACCTGGGCCAGCACAACCGCCCGGACGGCTTCCGGGTCATTCGACGGTAGTTCGGGTGTCTGATTCTTGTTGTTCATCGCTTTGCTCTCCATAGATTTGTTCAAGCGGTACGCAAGCCGCCTGAACGATAATCCCCATACCGCGCGCTTTGGCGCGTAGCTGGAGCGCCTGTATGGGGTTAGTCAGGTCAAACGGCCCCGAAAGTGGGGCAATGTAATCAACTTCCTGAAAGTTATCGGTATACATCCAGAGAAAAATGGTTGGTTGGTACTCATCCGGCTGCTTCGCCATGTTCCGACCTCGTCTTTCTACGCTTTCTGGGGTGCAGACGCTCGCGCCGTGGGGCCTGGGCGCGCATTCCTTCAATGGCTGCCCGCTCGCGCTCCGCCTGGGCGCGTACAATCTCCCACGCGCGATCATCCAGCGCCACCAAAACCAGCGCGTCTTCCTGGGGCTCGGGCCCCAAATGCAGCGGAACCACAATTCCCGCTTCATCGATCAACGCCTGAAACGACTCGCGGGTTAGATAGATATTCAGGCAGCGCATGTTGTAAACCGCTTTTCCGCTCATACGTTCCCTACACGTGATGATCAGTAAGGCGATACGCTCCGGTATCCTGGCCGTGCGCACGCAATACGCGCGAATGACGCTGAGCAAGCACCAGATCGCACAGGGAACCCGCGTTCGCGTCAGCGGTAAGCGACTCAATCAGCAGGGACGCCACCACACCCACACGTAGCCCGGTGAGCACGGCCACCTGATGAAGTGTGCCACTGGTGGCACGTGACACGGTCAATCGCATCTGCACGGTATCCGACATAACACCTCCTTTCTACGGCTGCATCCCGTCTGTGGGCTACATCTCTCGCCCATCATCCCCGGTGGTGTAACGCATCACGTCCGGGGAGTAGCTCCCGTATCCGGCCAGGACGGCTACGGCCCGCCCAGGATCAACCCCGACCCGCTGGCAGGCTCTTTCGAAAGAGGACGCGGCCACCCGCCACCTCAAACCGCTAGACGGGTCAAGAATGACGAATACCGGAAGCTCTCCGGCGGCGTTTGGCCTGGC
>Ga0116192_1002416_pt1 | contig 12437 bp, 10 predicted proteins | sample AD_UKC113_MetaG_FD_89876 | JGI IMG/M metagenome (GOLD analysis project Ga0116192, IMG submission 89876) | Active sludge microbial communities of municipal wastewater-treating anaerobic digesters from Hong Kong - AD_UKC113_MetaG | ecosystem: Engineered > Bioreactor > Anaerobic > Digestate... | reverse complement strand
TGTCAAGAGGATCGTGGAATAAATGCGGAAACTTGGCACGTTCTTCACTTTTCAAGGTCCATTTCAGTCCAAAATTGCTAAATGTCATTTTTTCATAAGTTACTTTACACTATCTAAGCTGAATTCTATGGTGTCTTTTTCAGTAAAGGGGATATCAATGCCGATAATTCCCACTTTCTTGCTGTTGACATAGAACTTGAGTTCGGCAGCCTTACCATTCTTCAGGTCTCGTCCCCTCAAGGCGATGGTAAACTGCTTCTGGTTCATATTGTTCTGATGGATGGCGACGAGGGCATCTCCATCATAGCTGAAGCTCTTGTTGATCCCCAAAATATCGATCATGGCCGAAGCCTCACCCGAAGCCAGACCAAAGAGCCCCAGATTGTTGATATCAATGCCGATAGCTGTTTTCAGCGTAAACTTAACCTTCTCAAAGTCCAGATCCACACCTCTCGTACCCTTGAAATGGAAACCTATGGCATCCTGAGGACCTATGTTCAGAAGCGACTGCTTGAACTCATAATGGCCGATAGCCATCTCCACCGTGCCGATCTCGAATTCCTCGAAGAGCTTGAGCTTTGCTTCAAAGTTCAGGGCAAACTGGTCGATGGTCAGCTCCATGCGGGCATCATCCACCAAAAGGAGCCCGGGGATGTTGTCCTTAAGCCACTTGATATTATCCAAGAATGGCAGTACTGCCGTAGCCTTGGCTACTTCGATATCGGTCTGAAGGATGTATTTGATCTTCTTCAGGGCTGACCAGTCCAGATTGTCGATCTTGCTCAGATTCCCCACACCACCGGTCATCTCCTTGATGGTGACAGGTATGGGTGTTTTCATGGCGTCGATTTCAAAGGGAAGGGTCAGTTCAAAGGCATCGAACTTGCATTCTGTCCAGTTGAGCTTCAGAGCAAATTCGTTGTCGTCGCTTCGCCAGATGGTAAGACCTATCCCTGTCTCAAACTCAAAGTCGCCCTTCATGGTGTCGACAGAGGCGGCCAGCTTCTTAAGCTCGAATACATTTAAAAGCTTTCTGCCCAGCAGCGAGGCATCATGCTCCAGCTCAAATTCACCCTTCAGGCCAATCTGTTGGGCGGTCACCAGAATGCTGCTTTCTCCTTCGAAGCTGATAGGCTTGGCCCCTGCTGCCAGGAAGATATACTTCTGCATGGGCAGGTTAAGATTGAGCCTGGCGATCCGAAGGTCCACATGATCGGGCTCCAGGGTTACTTTCGGTTCAGGCACAACCATTAAGCCCATATCTACGTTTTCTGCAAGCCTGATCTCGGCGGGATCACCGTCTCTGTTGATGGCAAAACGCTGCCACTTGCGAAGGTTCAGATTAAGGTTGTATTTCACGAAGACATTCTTAACAAACCAATTGGTGCTGCCCTTTCTGAAGGCGATAAAGCTCTCTCCCGAAGGGGTGAGGTTCAGATAATGATCCATATCGGGGTTGCCCTCAATGATCAGCTCACCCTTAAAGCGCAGGAAATCGTTGATCTGGACGTTGCCCTTGGCAATCCGCTTCTCCTTGTCCACCACCTTAATCTCATTGGCCGTGATGGTATAGGGCCCAAAAACCAGGGTCTGAACACTGCCCGATTTGACGACCTCAAGCTCATTGGGAAGGTTGAACACCCTATCCTTAATCCTTACCGTGATGGAATAGGTGCCGGCGGGAATATTGCCGGGAATGCTGAAGGTGATATGGGTGTCATCGGTGACCTTGATTGCATCCTGGCTGACGGCCTTAAAGCCCTCGATTCTCACCTCAATATCCTTTTGGCTAAGCCCTGTGAAGCCCGAGCCCAGCAGGTTGACGTCCACGCCCTGCTTGATTTCGCTTAAAATGAGGCATTTCTTGTCCAGACCCTTCACAACAGGTCCTGATGTGGCATCCATATCCTCGATTTTAGCCAGCATTTCCTCCTGCGTAAGCCCTGCAAGGGTATACAGGGAATACTCTCTGTGGCCCTTGCTTCCCCTGTCGGTTAAAGCAACATCGATATAGCGCTCTTCAATATCCTGATTTTCTACGGTATAGGATATGATGTACTGGTTTTGAATCTGATTGTGGAGGAAGTCGTAGAAGGCCTCCAACTGACTGGCGGCGGGGCTGAAGATGAACTTGCCGTTGCCCCGGGAAGCCACCTCGCTTAAGTAGTTGCCGTCTACCTCATCACCCAGTCCTATGGTATAGACAGAGGTTCCGGTATTCTGGATGAGCTTGGACAGATAATCCATCTCCTCAGGGGTTACCGGGTTATTGTTTCCTCCGTCGCTGATAAGGATGATAATGTTGTTCTCCCCTTCATTAAGAGAAAGCTTATTAAGGCTTGTGAGAAGCGCATTGTGGATGTTGGTGCCGTTGCGCATGTAAAGTCCCCTGATCTGCTCCTCGAGCGCCTTGGCGTTCTTCTCAAAGCCGTAATCGGCCACTATACCTGAGTCAAAGGCCACAATACTGATTTGCTCATTCCTGCCGATCTTCTGTGTGAACTGAAGGCATGCTGTCTTTACGGTATCGAAAGCACTCTCCATACTGGGAGAGCAGTCTACACAGAGAATGATATTGGAGCCCTTGTATTTCACCTTCTTCACATCGAAGTTCTCAAGCACAATACCGGTGTCGGTGACCTGAAGGGCCTTCTCATCGATGTCTTCACCATTTCCCTGTTCACCGAAGGATACCGTGGCCTCTATCCTTGGATAAGCCGAAATATCAATCTTGGTTATATTCACCTCAATGGCTTTCTTGGTATAGTAGCTGGCTACATGCTCCTTGAATCCGGTTTCCTCCTTCTGAGGAACCTTCACAGGAAGGATGCTGCTGTTGACCTGCTCCACCATCTCGGGTATTTCTTTCAGTGATTCAAAGGAGTTGTCGGTGCTTGCACTGAGGGAATCCAACCGGCTTAAGCCCTCAACGATCTCCTCGTTTTGGATGCTGTCCATATTGGCGAAGGTTTCCTCAAGATAGGCATCGGCACTGGCGGTGTCTCCGAGATATACGCTGATTTTTGACAGCTCCAGGTTAAGGTGCTTCTGATCCTTTTCATTGGTATTGATTTTATCCTCAATGGCATCCTTAAGCCCTGCAAGCTCCGGATTTTCGCTGGCCCTTTCGACAGCGGTCAGCTTTTTCTCCAACTGCTCAACGATATTGGCGCTGTTCTCAATGTCACGTTCCTCTTCCCTTTCGCAAACCTTTTCCAAATGAGCCATGACCCGATCATAGGCTTCTTCGGGGAGGATTGACACATAATCCTCCAGATCGGAGGCATCTACCAGGCCGTTCATGCAGAGCTCCGACAGAATGGCCATATTCTCGGCTGTAGGATTGGCAGTCAGAATTTCAAGCACCTCATCATAGCGCTCATCGGCAATAAGGGCTTTTACCAGCGACAGACTGAATTCCCTGTCGCTTTTATCCTCTTCATATAGGTCAAAGGCCTCATCACACAGCTCAGACAGAGGTATTTCCTCAACCTCACCGTCAGGCAGGGTTTTGGTATAGTGGGTAAGACCTGAGTCCACCACGGCATCGATCATACCGATTAGTGCGGTTTTATCGGCCTCCAGTTCAAGTTCCTTATCGGCATCGGTCCATTCATCCAGTTCATCCTGAAGGTTTTCCATGATGATGGATCTGATGTCCTGGGAATGGGTATTTCCTGTGACATAGGGCGTATCTTCCCCCGACTTGCTGTCCCCATAGGAATTATCGCTTGTATCCTCCAGGGCAATCGTCACGCCATATTCGGCGGGATCAAGGCCTGACTCCATGAGGTATTGGGCAAAAGCCCTGTCTTGCGAGGCTTGATTATCCTGCTGATTCTGGCGGACAATCTCAAGCTCTTCTTCTAAGGCATCCCTGTCGATTTCCTTGTATTTATCGAAGCCGCCATTCTCAAGCAGCTGCTCAACCTGATTATAGTAAAACAGGCCGAGGGCAGGGCTATCGCTCATGGTATAAAGCCGGGCCTTGTACAAGGCCAGCAGAGGTTCACGAAGGGAAGTGGCCTCGCTGCTTTTCAGGATATCCATGGCCTTATCGGTTCGGCCCATCTCCAACATCTTTCCGGCCTTGACGATGACTCTCTCAATGGCTTTACCGTCGGATTTGAGGCCGAAATAGCCTGTCCCTGCCGTCACAATGAGGATTGCGGCCAGGGCCAGAATGGACTTTGCATTAATGCGTTTTTGGAGCAGAGAGACTAAAAGAATGCCAAAAAACAATACGAGGAGGCTGACACAGAGCTGCATGAGTACTGACATGTTTTTTCACCCCAAAATAAGATCATTTGACATACAGTTACCTTCAGAGAATATTCCAAAGAGATGGTATTTTTATAAACGGCAGGAAGTCGTCCCATCCGACTAGAAAGGAGAAGAAAATATGTACCACAGGCACCGCAAGAATGCTGAAGGCCAGATACTTCAAGGTCTGGTCGCTCTTCATCTTCAGTGCCAGAGGCGGAATCAAAACCGTGAGGAGAACAGGCAAGGCAACGTATATGTATACCGGCAGTTTAAGGAAATTGCCGTATTTGCCGATGAGCAGTCCTCCGAATACCGTAAGGATACCGATAATATTGATTAAAAAGGATTTTGCTTTGTACTGGGAGCCCAGCACGAGCCTGATGACCGAAAGAAAAGCAAGGTAGGTTACGGCTGCTATTACAAGAAATCTGAAGCTTTGATCCATAGCGACTTCCCCTTTACTCCGGCTTGAATCAACGGAAATGGTTTTCTCAAAATCGTGTAGTAAATGCATTATGTTCAGGTTGAAGAAGCATCCTTAAGTAGCAGTTGACTGTTGTCATTCGCGCGTGTAGGCCGCGTTATGCCGGTACATGCAATTAAGTTATTAAGCGGCGTGCCTGCCAGCAATTTAAAGCGGAGCACGGATTGCGCAGCGAGCGCGACTTGAATCCTTGGATGGATTCAGGAGCGCTAAATTGCTGCAGGCTACAGCCGCTATGTTTGCATAGGGCCTGGAAACGCTATTTAACCACAATATTGATCAAGCGTCCCTTAACCACAATAACCTTAACTATCTGTCTGCCGTCAAGGAAGCCTTGAACCTTGCTGTCGGAAAGGACAAGCTTCTCTATCTCGGCGTTATCGGCGGAAGAAGGAACATTCCTGCGATACTTGACCTGGCCGTTGATTTGGACGGCTATCTCGATCTCATCCTTAATGAGGGCTTTTTCATCATAGGTCGGCCAGGGCTGCTGGAAGATGGAATAGGGTCCGCCAAGCTTTTCCCACATCTCTTCGGCGAAATGGGGGGCAAAGGGCGAGAGCAGCAGGATGGTATCCTTGATCACGCTCTCCAGGAAGGCCCTGTTCTTAGTCTCCAAAGCGTCATATTTATAGATGGCGTTCACAAGCTCCATAAGCCTTGCAATGGCTGTATTGAACTGGAACTGGTCAGTGTCTGCCGTCACGCTCTTGATGGTGCTGTGACGTACAAAATCCAGTTCCTTCTCATCAGCTCCGATATTTGCGTGAGCGGCAGCGGATTCATCCGAGACGAACTTCTCAACGAGCCTCTCAACGCGCCCCACGAAGCGGTCGATAGCCTTGATGCCGTCATCGCTCCAGGGACCGCCCTCCACATAGGCAAAACCAAAGGCCAGATACATTCTGAAGACATCCGAGCCATATTTCTGGATGTATTCGTCGGGTGATACCGTATTCCCCTTGGATTTGGACATACGCTGGCCATCGGGGCCTAAAATGATGCCCTGATGGACAAGAGACAGGAAGGGCTCATCGAAATCCAGATAGCCCATGTCCCTAAGCGCTTTTGTGAAGAATCGGGCGTATAGCAGGTGCATGGCCGCATGCTCGGCACCGCCCACGTACTTGTCAACGGGAAGCATCTTATTGGTCCATTCACGGTTAAAGGCTTCCTTATCGTTCTTGCTGTCGGGATACCTGAGGAAATACCATGAGGAGCAGACAAAGGTGTCCAGCGTGTCGGAATCACGCTTGGCGGGATTTCCGCAGACAGGACAGGTGGTATTGATAAACTCCTCGCACTTAGCCAAGGGAGATTCTCCATCGGGGGTAAAGACCACATTATAAGGAAGCTCTACCGGCAGCTGATCCTCGGGAACGGGCACAGCACCGCAGGAATCACAATGGATGACAGGGATTGGAGCACCCCAATACCGCTGACGGGATACCAGCCAGTCGCGAAGGCGGTATGTAACCTTCAGCTCGCCCTTACCTTCCTTTTCCAGCTTCTTCACGATGGATATCCGCGCATCCTCGGAGGATACACCGTCAAACTCGGCGCTGGCCACAAGGGTTCCGTATTCCACAAAGGGCAGACTGTCGTCTGTGCCCTCGGCACCCTTGATAACCCGCTTGATTTCAAGGCCATATTTTGTGGCAAACTCGTAGTCACGTTCATCATGAGCCGGAACAGCCATGACACATCCTGTGCCGTAGCCTGCCAGGACATAGTCGGCAACCCAGATGGGCACCTTCTCGCCGGTTAAGGGATGAACCGCATATGCGCCTGTGAACACACCGGTTTTTTCACGAACAGTTGAGAGCCTGTCGATCTCCGAGACCTTCTTCACTGCGTCACGATAGGCCTCCACAGCATCCCTTTGCCCTAAGGTTGTGATTTTATCCACCAGCTCATGCTCGGGGGCCAGAACCACATAGGTTACGCCATAGAGGGTATCGGCTCTGGTGGTGAATACACGGAAGGAAAGATCAGTGCCATCAACCCTGAATTCAATTTGGGCACCCTCAGAGCGGCCGATCCAGTTGGTCTGGATCTTCTTTGTCTTTTCGGGCCAATCCAGTTTAGGAAGATAATCCAAAAGCTCCTGAGCATAATCGGTGATCTTGAAGAACCACTGGGTGAGGTTCTTCTTGGTGACCTCGCTACCGCAGCGCTCACAACCACCGTCCACCACCTGCTCGTTGGCAAGAACGGTCTTACAGCTTGGGCACCAGTTCACCGGCGCATTCTTGCGGTAGGCAAGGCCATGCTTATAGAGCTGGAGGAAGATCCACTGGGTCCACTTGTAATACTCGGGGATGCAGGTGATAACCTCATAATCCCAGTCAAAGGTGGCACCCATAGCCTTAAGCTGCTTTTCCATGGTGTCTATATTCTGAAGGGTTGAATCCTTGGGATGGATACCCGTCTTGATGGCATAGTTTTCAGCGGGAAGCCCGAAGGCGTCAAAGCCCTGGGGGTGGAAAACATTATAGCCCTGCATGCGTTTCATTCTGGCCCATGAATCGGTAAGCCCGAAATTATACCAGTGGCCTACATGGAGCTTTGCCCCCGATGGGTAGGAAAACATTTCAAGGCAATAAAGCTTTTTATCAAGATTCTCCCTGTCGAATCTGTAGATATGGGTATCGGCCCATTTCTGCTGCCATTTTTTATCGATTTGCGTTGAGTATGCCATATGACCCTCCTATTGATACATCAGAATTGAGTCTGTTTCATTTATGCGAGGCTTCCTGCAAGACTGCCTTCAAGATCTACCTGCTGCCCGTCCTGCCATAACCGTTCCAGACCATAGAATTCCCTGTCCTCTTCGTGGAAAATATGCACCACCACATCGCTGTAATCAAGCAGAATCCAGCGTGCGCTGTTGTAGCCCTCCTTGTGAATCGGTCTGATATCTTTTTCCTGAAGCTTCTCCTCCACATTATCGGCCAATGACTTGATGTGCGTGACCGAGGTTCCGCTGCAAATCACAAAATAATGAGCAATGGTGGTGAGTTGGCTGATATCAACAGCCTTAAGGGCCTTGGCCTTTTTTTCATCCAACGCCCGAATGATGGTTTCAAATAGTTTTTGATCGTTCAATGTCTTATTCCTCCCTGACAGCCTTCTATCTTGGTATGTATCAGGTTCGTGGAAGCAAATGCCACATTTGATTCAAAATATTATACCACGTGTAAGTCAATTCTTCTACCGATTTAAGGGTTTATGGCCAGCTTTTTTCTCATTTTTCCCAGCGGGCAAAGCTGCCACAGGGCAGCACCAGGCCGGTTTTCCCCACAGGAAGACCCACCTCGCCGTGGGTAACGCGTCCCGGATGTCTTCTATTAACAGTCAGCCTAAGCATGTTCTCGGCAACCTGAGGCGAAAAGCCTGTAGTATAGGAGTTTAAAAGCAGGAACAGCGGCTCCTCGGACAGGGCATCCTTAAGCAAATCCATCAGGGAGAAAAGCTCATCCTCAAGCTTCCAAAGCTCCCCGTTAGGCCCCCGGCCATAGGAGGGCGGATCAAGGATTATGGCATCATAAAAACGCTCCCGCCGGATCTCCCGCTGCACAAACTTTACCGCATCATCCACTATAAATCGGACGGGCTTGTCTGCAAGCCCAGAAAGGGCCACATTCTCCTTGCCCCAGGCCACCATGCCCTTTGATGCGTCCACATGGCAAACCGACGCGCCGGCGGCAAGACAGGCACATGTGGCTCCACCTGTATAGGCGAAAAGATTCAGCACCCTCACAGGTCTATCGGCCCGGCGGATTTTGTCAGCCATCCAGTCCCAATTCACGGCTTGCTCCGGGAAAAGCCCGGTATGCTTGAAGCCCGTGGGCTCTATGCGAAACTTCAGACTCCCGTAGGAAATGGTCCAGGATGGGGGAATCCGTTTCTTGAACTCCCATTCACCGCCGCCCTGTTTGCTCCGATGATAATGCCCATGGACATCTTCCCGGATGCTTATAGGCCCTGTCCATGGCCAAATGGCCTGGGGATCCGGCCTTCTCAGCCTGAATCCGTTCCAATCCTCAACCTTCTCCCCCTCACCGCAATCGATGAGCTTATATTGTTCCCAGCCGTCTGCTACAAGCATGGCAATACCTCAATTACTATGATTCTTTTATTATTGCATGAAAATACGAGAATAAACCTAATTCAGATACCCAGGATTCTGAGAAGCTCCCGCCCCACCGGGTTGCCCAGGAGTGTTAGACCCAATGCCGCATAGACAATCAGGATCAGGGCAAGACCAGGAACCCCGGCCAGGAGCCCTAAACCGCTGCCCTTCACTGGAACAGGCTTTTCAAAACGCGGCTTTGTGATGGAACGAAGCAGTATCAGAAGGCCCAGGATAAGGAACAAGGCCACAGCCATAATAACGGCAAAAACAATGATGATCTGGGTTAAAAAATCATCCACGCTCATGCCGTATTGATTTGCCATTTCCACAAACTCCGGAAAGGTAAAGGGATCAATCATCATGGGCGTTGCGTCACCCGACTGCTGCTGATAGCTCAGGCTTGAGACCAGCGTCAATAACCCGTTATTCATAAAATGCAGTATCATGCCATTGAAAATGGAACCGGTGCGGTAAACGGCATAGGCGGCTACGAATCCGATCAGCGCCTGTGCAGCAAACCTCTGGAAATCAAAATGGAACAGTCCGAAAAGCAATCCGCTTAAAAAGATGGACCAGCCCGCGCCCAAACCCTCCATGCCGCGCTGTATCATGCCCCTGAACAGGATTTCCTCACATACAGCCGGAATCACCGCTACTATGAAAAGAGACCAGAGAATACCGTTATTCATCAGATTGGTAACGGTTCCGCCCAGAAGTACAGTTCCAAAGGTCTTTTTGATAAGGATCAGGGCAATAAACCCGGCACAAAGACCTGCGATGATCATAATGGGACTGATCAGCAGCATCACAAGAACCTCAAGAGGCTTTGGTGCTTTGAGCCTGAAGGTTTTCTTAATATCCATCCGTCTCAAAGCGGCATAAAGAATCGGGGGCAACGCAATGATCACTGCCTCCGAAAAAATAACATAGATGTCATCGGTTAGCTTCAGGTTTGAAAAAGCGAGGTGCAGGAAATTGCCCAGATAGGCAAACAGCACTGCCGCTAGGGTATACATCACCCCCGCGTCAAAGGTACCGGGCAGCTTTCTCAATGAATTGTCCTGTTCCATTCTAAAACCTCTTTACTCGGTTATTTATATGGTGATCCCATCCGTGACGGCGGCCATAGTATGAATTCAGCCTTTCCGTCCACCGACCGGAAATCAATACAACCAAAGCTTCGGCTATCCTTACTGATGCCCCGGTTGTCTCCCATAACAAACAGATGCCCCTCAGGAACCATAAGGGGATATTCCTGAGAAAAGCCGGGCGTCAAACCCACCACATAAGCCTTTAGTTCCTTAACGCCATTGACATAAACCTCTCCGTCCCTGATGTCGATAACATCTCCGGGAAGCCCGATGACGCGTTTGATGTAACGTTCATTTCTTCGTTGATCCTTTGGCTTGAACTTATCTATGAAATCCTGAATCTTGATTTCCATTTCACTTAAGAAGCCATCCTTGATTTTGCCGTTGGTCAGGAATAGGATGATATCCCCTCGCTGCACGGTATCCAGATTATAGTTCACCCGGTTGTAGAACACCACTTCGCCTTCAAAAAGGGTATTGTTCATGGAGGGTTGATCAACACCGGAAATAGCGAAAACCTTCATGTTCAGAAAGAAGACTATGATAAACGGTATAATGATGACCATTACCCAGCTTAGAATCTCTTTAACGATGCGTTTGCCCCTGGACATATGAGAGGACTCCCTTCAAGCGATATGCTTTATTATAACACTAAACATGCCTCATTAAAAAGTCAAGATGCAACGCCGGTCTTGCATCATAGCCTGAAGTCTGATAGCATACTAATAGGAATAGGACAATCTTTTTGATAAAGTAAAGCAGGTTTTATCATTCATTACGACTATAAGGAGATGGAAAAAATGCCCGACCCGAAGCCCGAGAGGCCGGACTTAGATGATTATTTAAAGTGTGACGAGATTGTCGACTTTGATGAACCATCAATAGAGGAAGCTTCTGAGCAGCTCACTGAAGGCCTAAAGGGCAATGTTGCCAAGGCGCAGGCACTTTACGAATTTGTCAGAGATCAAATCTTTCATTCATTCGATATCAATGCCACCAGTATCACCATCAAGGCATCCGAGGTTCTTGAAAAAGGCCATGGTACATGTTATGCACAGGCTCATCTGCTTGCAGCGCTGATGCGCGCAGCTGATATTCCCGCCGGATTTTGCTACCAGCTAGTAAAAACTGAAGGAGAAGGTCAAGCTCCCGTTGTACACGGTTATAACGCCGTTTACCTTGAAGAGTTGGGTAAATGGATTCGTCTGGACGCCAGCAGACCCGGCGATGAGAAAAACAGCTGGGCCGAGTTAGATATGGACTTCAGCCATATGGGCCCATTAGAGGATTCTGTGGTTTATGAGGATCCTACAATTTACATAAGCCCCAGCAAGCGAGTGATCAAGGCTTTGCGTCAATACGATACCGTTGATGACCTTGAAGAAAATCTTCCTGTGAGAATTTAATGGATTAGGCATCAAATTTCATAAAAATAACATCTGACGGTGAACTGAATCTGGTTCACCGTTATTTTATCTAAAACTCTCGGATGACTGCTCAGACTTTTTCTCTACTCAGCGGTACAATATTCCTGATTGGATAGAAGGAGGAAAAGCCATGTTGGAATTAAAGAACCTCACTAAAAAATTTGGTGAAGTCACCGCTGTGGATAATCTCACTTTCTCAATTGAGAAGGGGGAGATCTTCGGATTGCTGGGTGAGAACGGCGCAGGCAAAACCACCACATTGCGCATGCTCGCCACCATGCTGAGACCCACCTCGGGAACCGCCGTCCTGGGAGGGATGGATATCGTCAAGGACCCTGAGGGTGTGAGAAGCAAGGTGGGTATCCTGTTTGGAGGAGAAAGCGGGCTCTATGATCGTTTAACCGTCGCCGAAAACATCCAGTATTTCGGAGAGCTCAATGATATGAGCATGAGTGATATTAAGCACCGTACCAAGCTTCTGGCAGATAGCTTTGATATGAATGATTTTCTTGATAAACGAGCCGGAAAGCTCTCCAAGGGCATGCGCCAGAAGGCGGCATTTGCGAGGGCCATCATTCATAATCCCGATATATTGCTCCTGGATGAGCCATCCTCAGGCCTGGATGTAAGCGCCATGCGCAGTGTGCAGGATTTCATCATGCAGCAGAAGGCCGAGGGCAAGACCATCATCTTCTCCAGCCATACCATGAGTGAGGTCGAGAAGCTTTGCGACAGAATTGCCGTCATCCATAAGGGCAAGCTTGTGGCCATCGGCGGGCTGGAAGAGCTGCGTAAACGTTATAATACCGATAATCTGGAAGAACTCTTCATGGAACTGGTAGGTGAGAAGAAATGAATTTGAAGCATATCATGATTGTTTTTAAGAAGGAAGTCAGGGATATCCTCAGGTGTTATTGCTACAGCATAATGTCCAGCAATAGATATTGTTAAGTGTCCGAACATTGACGGAGTTAGCGTCCAAAAGTGATAGAAAACACCCTGCCCCTCCAAGGGGAGGGAGAATCAAGATA
>Ga0116192_1002413_pt1 | contig 12446 bp, 9 predicted proteins | sample AD_UKC113_MetaG_FD_89876 | JGI IMG/M metagenome (GOLD analysis project Ga0116192, IMG submission 89876) | Active sludge microbial communities of municipal wastewater-treating anaerobic digesters from Hong Kong - AD_UKC113_MetaG | ecosystem: Engineered > Bioreactor > Anaerobic > Digestate | place... | reverse complement strand
TAAATGACATTAAAATACCTTTTGAGGAAAAGAACATACTAGAGCATTTCAATAACACACAGGGTATTGCAGGGTATGAGATATTCAGAGGTTCATTATTCTTACTAACAGGAGAAATAAAAGAAGAAGTGCCTGATGGTTTAAAGATTTGGACATACTCATATAGTGCATTGCCAACAGTAATCCCAGTAGCAGGTAGTAAGCAGGATGTAGATTTAGATGTGTATGGTATTCCTGAGATAATGCATGAGTTATTAGCAACAGCACTTTGTATAGAGTGGAAGAATAATCTAGAGACTCCAGTTCCATTGACAATAAATGAACAAAATTATTATGATTTATATGAGAAAGCATTGAGAAGTTTAAGAGCATTAGACAGGGATCAGGAGGTACAGTTTAGTAGACCAGCAGATAATTACAATAAGGGTTTTAATCTTTAATTAAATTTATTTTATATAGGAATGAAAAGTAAAAAACAGTTGCTAGAAGAGATAATGGATGATGTGAACAAGAATCAGTTATCCAGAGAGTTAGAGTTAGAGCATGTAGAAGGGTATCTAATGCCTAAAGCACTCAAAATAAAGGACAAAGAGGACAAGAAGGTGCATGTAGAGAGCTTAGAACACAAGATTAAAGAGTTAAAAGAAGAGATGGATGCAAGAAAAAGTCTTTTGAAAGTTATAAATGAAAAATTAAAATAGTTAAATTTATTTATTAATATAATGGAAAAAGAAAAAATAGAGAAAGCAGGAATGAAAGGAATAGTTAGAATTAGGGTGTTTGATAAAGACGGTAGAGAAAAGAAGCTCTTTCAAGGAAATAGAGCATGGGATTTTCTGAAGAAGGTCTTTAACTTGGATGTTAAGATTAAGGGAATAACAGGAAACTACACTACAGAAGGATTAATGTATAACACTATTACAAATGCAGGATTAGCTTTAACTGCAAAAAGACTAGGTGGAATAACAGCAGATCCTATTACTCATATTGCAATAGGTACTAGTACTCCTACGGCAACAGCTCTAGGGGCTGAGATAACAACAGCAGGTGGTGCAAGGGCAGGAGTTACTCCAGCAAGTGCAACAACAACTGTTGCTAATGATACAATCAGAATTACTAATACATTCACATTCACATCAGGAGCAGACTTTGCAATAACAGAGGAGGGGTTGTTTAATGCATCTACAGGTGGTACTTTAGTTGCAAGTAGGTCTTTTAGTGCTATTGGTGTAGTTAGTGGTGATAGTTTGCAAATCACTCATGACATAGTTATGAGTACTATTTAATTTGATTAAATACTGAAATGGCTTTAGATCCAGTTAGAAACTTTGCTATTAGTAGAGTAGCAACAGCTCCGTCTCCTGCAACAACAGGGACAACCTTAGTTTTAGATGAAGGTGATGGTGCTTTATTTCCAGCTCCTGCAACAAGTGGAGCATTTAATGTAGTTATATATCCTAATGGTGAGCAACCTGATAGTACTAATGCAGAAATAGTAAGAGTAACAGGGAGAACTGCTGATACATTAACTATACAAAGAGAGCAAGAAGGAACAAGTGCAAGAACTATTGCTGTGGGTGATATTGTAATGCTTGGGATAACTGCAAAGATGGTAGAAGATTTGTCAACAGCAGTAACAGATGTAATAACGGAAGATGATGTTCTTGATGAAGACAATATGGCTAGTAATAGTGATACTAAACTAGCAACACAGCAAAGTATAAAAGCTTATATAGATACAGGGAAAGCAGGTGCTTCTTATACAGGTTTTATTACAAGTAATACGACAACTACTTCTACAACAGGAATACAGGTAGGTTCTGCACAAGTTACAATAAAAACTAAGGGTGGACCAATATGTATGATGGGTTCGGCAGTATTAAGTAATAGTGTAAATACTGCAAGGCTTAGTTTTGATATTGATGGAACTATGCAATCAGACAACTCACTAACAAGTAGTTCAACAAGTGAGGTAGTAGTTGCTAGTTCTTACAAAGCAGTAAGTGCTGGTTCTCATACAATAAAACTGGTGTATTATACTCAATCAGGAGGAACATCAACCCTATATGCATATAGACCAATTATACTTTTAGTATGGGAACTTTAACCTACAATGCCAAACCGACACAATATACACAAATATATAATAGGAGAGAAAACTTAAACTGATATAACAATGAAGAAACTGCTACTGTACATACTGGGATTGGGAATAATATTATATTTAATTTGGCATTTTAAACTACTAATAGCGAGTATACTTATATGGTTATGGTGGCATGTAGGATAGTTTGGGGCTAGATTAATTTAAGTAGTAGTAAATGTGGCATTATCAGGTACAATGTGGGGGTCTTTTACAGGAGTAAGCACAGATAAGGTTAGACCATACATTAACTGGAGTGCTACACAATATATTAGTGGTGGAGTGGGGTATTCTACTGTTACTGCTACTTTAGTGTTTGTTAAATACAATGCCACTTATGGTTCAAACAATAGGAGCTTTTCTAATACTGCAAAGATTGATACAAACCCCCACACCACCAATTCTAGCTTTGACTTGCGACCAGCAGGAACTGCTCCTGTGTACTCAACAGTCAGAAGCAGAGAAGTAACTGTAACTCATAACTCAGATGGTACTAAAAACTGCTACATAGGATGGAGTGGTAATACAGGTACATCTCTAGGATCATTTGACTTTGGTACTACTGTAAGTCTAGACACTATAACACAGGCTTCTGCAGTAACTACTAACTCAGCAACTTCTGTAACATCTAATTCAGCCACAGCGAATGGTAATGTAACAGTAGCAGGAATACCAGCTAATACAGACAGAGGTATTTATTGGGGTACAAGTAGTAGTTCACAGCCATACAAAATATCAACAGGAAGTGGTGGTACAGGTGCTTTTACTGTTTCAATGACTTCTCTTTCTCCTAACACTACCTACTACTACAAGGCATATTCTTACAACAGCTCTCATGGTTACAGTTATGGTAGTGTTGTAAGTTTTACAACCTTAGCAGTAGCTCCTACTCTTACAACAAGTGCAATGAGTAATATTTACTCTACTAAGGCAACAGGCAATGCTAGTATAACTAATGTTTATGGTGCTAATGCTACCAGAAGAGGGTTCTGTTACATGACAGGCACAAGTGGTGATCCAACTACAAACAATTCAGTCTCTTATGAAGATGGAAGTTTTGGTACAGGCTCATACTCTAGGGTAATAACAGGGCTTTCTCCTAGTACAAACTACAGAGTAAGACCTTATGCAGTTAATAGTGCTGGTACTGGGTATGGTACTACAGTACAACTGACTACACTAACTAATCAACACACACTTACTGTATCAGACACTATTAAGGGAAGAGAGTTTTTTGATCCTACTCTTGCTTTTAGGTTAGGAGAAGTAAGGCTTATTGGTGCATATGGTGGATGGTATGCAGGAAGTAATTATTGGGCAGGTAGTTTTGAAAACTATCTTTTTAAGGTCTTTTCTGATCAAGTTAAAGTAAGAGAAAGTGGAAGCAATATATTTAAACCATTTAGAAAATTTGTAGAGAGCCTGAAGTTATCAGAAATATATACAAAAGGATTTGCAAGAGTAATGAGTCTTTTAGATTCTATTACTATCAGTAGTGGAGTAGAAAGGCTATACGGCTTAGTTAGAGGTTGGGTTGAGAGTATTGGTATAACTGATACAATTAAGAGGACTGTAGCTAATGTGAGAAATTTTGCTGAAGACATTAATTTATCAGAAGCATTTACTACAGTTAGAAGATATGTAAAGAGCTTAGCAGAGAGTATTATAGCTTCCGATATATATAGAAACACAATAAGAAAAGTATTAAGATCTCCTGTTATTATTGCAGACAGTATATCAAAGACAGCAATATTTATTAGAGGGTGGTTTGAAGATGTTGTAATGACAGAAGCTTTTAATATAGGAAGTGTATTGTTAAGGGTCTTTAAGGATACAATTAGTTTAGCAGACAGCATATTACAAATAGGTGGAAGATATTTTATAGATACTATTAATGTAGCAGAAAATTGGTGGAAGAAACTTATAATAAGTTTTGTTGATAGTATTGGTTTAGAAGATATTTTAGGGCAGATAGGGAGGACTTATTCTCTAGTTCTAGCAGAAGTATTAAACATCTCGGACTTTATATCAAAAGGTGCTAAAATAATAGTAGAAAGCTTGGTTAAAATAGTAGACACAAGACCAGTAAGAGTACTAAATGGAGTAGTTATTAATTGGACTAAGAGTGTTAGGAAAGTGTTAGAGTGGGTAGGAATAGTTAAGAAGAAAGATGAGTACCTTAACATAGAAAAGAAATTGAATGATTGGGAATTAAGAGAAAAAGATTTGGGTCTTTATGAGTCTGAAGTTAAACCTTTAGATGAATGGATTAAATTAAAAAAAGAAAAATAATGAACAAGCCAATGACCATTAATAACTGGAACATGGGAGGAATATCAGAGAGTAGAATACTAGGTACACCAAATAGCTTGTGGAAGATGGTGGGAGTTAATGTCCATGATGAAGTAGGACTGCTCAAGAACAACAAGAGAATGGTAAACATTGCAGGGAATACTGTTAAGGAGTTTTGTAAGGTTATGCTTACACACTCAAATGGACTTGTGTATGCATTTTCATCAGAGAGTGGAAAGATTTATGTATGGGATGAAACAGAGTGGACTAATATTTACACAGTAACATCAGGAAATGGAGAGAGTAAGATACTAGGTGCTTGTGAGTATGATGGTTATTTATTCTTTGCTACACAGAACTTCCTTTACAGAATACAAAATGAGTATTTGCTAGAAGAAAGTTGGACAGACTATGTAGAGCTAGTAGGTAATATGACAGTAGATCCTGTTTGTGGAGACAACTTATTCTTAGGTGGAACAGGTGCTGAGCAGACACTACCGACTTCAATTTCTGAGGATGCAACCATGAAGACTGCATACATTCCAGAGAACACTTTTATTTCAGGGGTTAGCATATGGATAACAGCACTTCCTACTACTTCTCTTACAGTAACAGTACATGACAGCAATAATAGTGCTATAGCTACAAAAACAGTATTAGCAAGTAATTTGACCACAGGAATCAATGATATTTACTTTGAAAATCCAGTTGCCTATAGAAGAGGAAAAACATATCATGTGCATGTAATACAAACAGGAACTGGTGGGAAAGTAAACACAGCAATAGCAGATGATCAGAGTACCATGTATTTATCTTTATATGGAGTTGGAGATACTCTATATCATCCAATGATAGTACAAAACAATGTACTGTTTATTGGAGATAGACATTATGTTCACCAGTATGAGAACAGATTGGCATTATGGGCATTAGATGTACCTAGAGAGCAACATATTAAATGCTTAGGTAAAATAGACATTGATTTACTTATTGGTACAGAGGTAAGTGCAGACATACACAGAGCAATGATATTTAGATGGAACACATGGAGTGAGTCTTGGACTATTGAGGATGAGATACCAGAGAGGTCTATTAATGCTTTTATTCCTGTTGATAATTATGTTTATGTAATAGCAGGAAACAGAGGAAATGTATATTTTTACAATGGACAGATTTTAGAACTTTGGAGAAGAATAGGTGGAGAGTTTCTAGGTGCTGATACAATACAGGTACATCCTAATGCAGTAGGGAGTTTCAATGGAATACCATTGATTGGTGTGAGTAATTTAGTAGGTAATCCTATAGAGCAGGGGATATATAGTATGGGAACGGTTAATGCAAGGCAGTTTCCTAGAATATTTTGTTTAGATTATGTACCTAGTGCTGGTATGGAAGCATTAGATATTGGGGCTATATGTTCAATGGGAAATGATGTTTACATGACTTGGAAGAAAGGAGATTTAGTTGGTATTGATAAGACACATGCAAGTTACTTGTACTCAGGAGCTTATATACAAACAAGAGTATTTTACAAAGACAGAAATGTAAGGTCTACTTATAGGAAAGCAGTAATTAATTATCACAAGATACTGCAGAGCCAGTATGAGAAACCAACAGGACTATCAGGCACACTAGGTGGTTATTCAGCTTCACAAAACTATTGGGCAGGATTTCCAACAGTAGGAGTGAACACAACACAGGTCAGATTTGATCCTGATACAAATAGGGTAATATTAGCAAGGCATGGTTTAACAGAAGGAGAGGCAATAGTGTTTACTACTGATGGTAGACTTCCAACAGAACTAAATGAGTACACTACATACTATGTATTTTATGCAACAGATATAGAAGAGGATAGCTTCCAGATAGTAGATGAAGAAGGCAACATTGTAACATTTAGTGATGAAGGAGAGGGAGTTCATAAGGTTCACTTGAAAGACTTACTAAGGCTTTATTACAGAAAAGATTACAATGAAGGATGGAAAGAAGTAGAGCTTGTGCAGGACATAGATAAGAATCAGTTTATATCAGAAAGCTGGGGAGACTGGGCTTTTTGTATGGAGTTAAAGCTTGAGATGAGGGCATGGGCAGGATTAACAACAGTTATAGATGAAATAACTTTATATACAGAATAATATGAGTTTTAGAGACACAGAAGATTTAGATAAAACAAGGAAAGTAAATAAAGAGGAAGCGACTGCTACAAGGCAAGTTCCTGAAAGAGGAATATTCAAAGAATTTGAAGCAGGAGCAGGAAACAAGACTTTTAAAATGGATAGAAGGGGAATATGGATGGGGAATGTAGACTTTGATATAGCTCCGTTTAGTTTAAGTATGGAAGGGTTGTTTAAGTTACTTTCAACAGCAGGTGGTGGTGGTGCTGTAGGGTTTTCTGCTGATAAAGGTCTTTGGGTAGGGGCAGAAGAGTTTGAGGATGCTCCTTTTAGTGTTGATCCTAATGGGGTTTTTAAAATAAAAGCAAAGGGAGATAGTGGTAAGTTTATAGGAATAGATGCACAGAAAGGTATATGGTTGGGAGCAGAAGAGTTTGAAGATGCACCATTTAGAGTTGATACATCAGGAAGTGTGAAATTTAAAGCAACAGCAGGTGCAGAAGATTTGTCTTTGGAATGGGAAGATGAGGAAGGCAACTTGTCTATTTATTTAGGTTTTGAAGAGGTATAACAAACATGTTAAGACCAGTATTATATACAGCGAAAGAGAAAAAAGATGTATTTACTGACAATGCAAGATACAGAACTATTGACTCAACAAGGAATCAGTTTAAAGTATTTGACTCAGGACTAGAAACATTTTCTCTTAATAGCACCAATAATTACAGTTGGACTAAAACAGTTACTCACAACTTAGGGTATGTACCCTTAGCACTTTGTTGGGCATACTATGCTGAACCTAATGATGATTGGACAAATATGGTTTTAGTACAGAAGTTTACACTCATACCTTATGGGTATGCTATTGGAACAGATCCTCAAACAGCTAGTTTAGTGGCTAGTATGGAAAGGACTACAAGTTATGTTAAATTTAAATTCTTTCAGCAGACAGACTGGTATGAATACGGAGATGCTCCAGCTAATTTTACATTGACTAACATGAAAATGAGATATTTAGTTTTTATTGATAAAGAATAATGGCAAAGATTCCTGTATTAAAAATAAAAGACATGAAGGGAGAAACAGGTAAAATACCTGTACTTAAAGTTGCTAAACAGGATCAAGACTTAAGGACTGCAGAGGATAGTGAAATGGCACTTAATAGTTTACTATTTCTTCCTAAAGTTTATGCAGTTAAAAAAATGTCTCCTGTTATACCAGAAGGATATATGGCAGGAGAATATTCTTATGAACATGGATTAGAGTATCCTCCAATGTATTTATATTATGAGCAACAACAATATTTTAGAAATAACGAGGGAGACATTGAGTTTGATCCTGTAAGGTTTATTTATGGTTCACAAGGGAGAATCGCTTATATGGACAGTACAGAATTTAGGAATGAAGCTAGTGGTACTTTAGATGCTTATTTAATACTTTTTCAAGACTCTCTTTCATCAGAGGATAGAGATTATTCAATAGACAGCAGATTTCAGACATTAAAAGTTCATATGCAAGGGCAGTTTGTATGTAATCTACCAGAATACAATGCTCCAGCTCCTTATGAAGAGGGTTGGGTAAGAGATGACTGGTTTTCCTTTAATCATAATTTGGGCTTTCCACCAGTACATACTCCTTTTATAAATACGGTAGGTTTGAGTTTAGACTTGGCTTATGAGAATAACATACCAACAGACTTTGTTGTTAATAGTGTTAATGACATGATGGCTGAACGGTGGGCATATGATTTTGGTTGGTATAGTGAGTATCAGGAAGTGTTATGGATATATGTAGACAAAGACAAGTATTATGTAGGCTACAGAAGACAAAACTGGGGTAGTTCAGAACACACCTTTCCAGCAAGAAAAATTAGAGTAAATTACACTATATTTAATTTACCTATAAATGAAGAATTTAATTTGTTATCTTAGATAAATTGTTTTATATTATATTATGGCAATACAACTAACAAGTCCACAAGATGTGGCATCTTATTTAAACACTACACAGGAGGCTCTCAATGAAGTGGGTACATACGATCCCCTAGAGGATGGTAGTGTAGACAAGTTTATGGAAGACAAACTGGGCATGACTACTCCAATGCCTCAAGCTCCAAAGTACTTAGAGACATATAAACAGATGAGAGAAGAGTTAGGTTTGAGTCAGTTGGAGCAGAGCATGGCATGGTATAAGGATGCTATTAGAAGAGAAGAGTTGCTATTAAACCAGCAGAAGAATTACATGAGGGAGCAACCTGTAAGATTGGGAGTAATTGAGGGTAGAGTAGATAAAGCAACAAGAGATAGACAGGAGCAGATACAATGGTATGGAAATGAGCTTAGTAGAGTCTCTGACATGGTACAGAGTGCATACAACCAGATAAACATGATAATGCAGTTTACTCAGATGGATTATGAAACAGCAAAGGGTCAGTACGAAACAGAGTTTAACACCAGAATGAATGTATACAAGGCAATAACAGACCAGTACAATGCAGACAGGGCATTTGCTAGTACACAATGGTCTATGATAGCTTCCTATATTTCTAAAGGTCAAACAAGTTGGGATCAGTTTACTCCAGACCAGAAAGCACAAGTTGCTAAGTATGAAGCTATTATGGGTATGCCTATAGGGTTTATGAGTACTTTAAAAATGGAGGCTGGTGCAAATGTTATAACAACATCACAAAGAGTTGGTTCTGATGGTTATCAGTATGTAGACATGATAATTCAAGGAGCTGATGGTAAACCTAAGGTACAAAGTATTAGAACAGGTAAAGTAAAAACTTCTGGTGGTGGAAGTGGTGGTAGTAGCAAAATGACAACTTTACAGAAACAGGCAGTAGAACATTTAGCAAATCTTGAGAAGTCAGGACAGATGTTATCGCACAGAGGTGGAACAGACAATGAACAAATGCCTGATAAGTTAATGGCAGATTGGGAAATTGATCAGGCTATAGCTTCATTTAAGAAAACATATGGTAGTGAACTAGGTATGCAGTTGTTTAATTATGCATGGGAGACTGGTGGATATAAGGAGTGGAGGGGTTGAAATTAATTTAATTATAAACCTACTATGGCACTAGACAACTATTTAGCTTGGAAGAAGAAAAGAGAAGAAGAGGAAGAGCAAATGAAAGCTACAAATCCTACTGCAGTCCTTAAGTCTGAGGAAACAGGGGCTGAAGAGATTAGGCAATTAAGTAATTATGAGGAATGGAAATTAAGAAGAGGAGAGGAAATTGAAATTAAGAGAGAAGTTCCTGAACAGCAACCAGTACAGCAAGAGCAGGTACAACCACAGCAAGAAGAGAAGAAGAATGTTTTTCAAAAAGTTGGTGGGGCAATAAAAGAAGCAGTACTAGGGAAAGATATTGAGGGAGATAAAAGAACAACATGGGAGAGAATACAGGAAGAGTTTCTAGGAATTGAAACTAAGGGTGGGAAGAAAAACAGAGAAGAAGTAAAGCAATATTATGAGAATTTAAGAACAGGCAAAGAAAAGGCTGATACTGCTCAAGAGTTACAGGATTTAGCAAAGATAAAGGCATACGAAAAGCTTAGGGATGAAGCTGATGTTATGTCTGCAGAGAAGAAGGAAGGTCAGGCGAAAGATTACATTGAGATAGAGAACTATGATAATAATGATCCTGAAATAAAAGCATACACAAAGAAGCATCCATTTACTACAGTTGGTCAGATAATGGAAAAATTCCCTGACAAAACAATAAAGAAGTATTATGAACAAGATGTTACTACAGGCAAAAGGAGGGAAATTTCAAAAGAAGAGTATGAAAAAGGAAAAAGCAAGTCTGTTGATTATAAGAGACTGCAAGATATTTATGCTGGTATAAGGATATTAGAATCTGAATTAGGTATAAGATATGAAAGTAAAGGTATTATTCCTGAGCAAATTAAGAATTTAGATGCAGGAATTGCTATGGGAATGGTAGGTTATCAGCAATGGACTCCTGTTATATCTACAGAAGCACTAGAAGAAGGCTCTAAAGCTCTTAAGAAAGCATCAGAGGAAGGATGGGACAGTTTAAGCGAGAGAGAACAAACAGAAGCAATGGTTTATTATGCATCATCAGTAGAAGAAAATAATAAAGCAGAAATGAGTTTAATGGATAAAATACTTACAATACCAGCACAGAGTCTTGGTTGGGGATTTGGGATGACAGGTTCAACACTTCTAACAGGAACAGCGAGTATTCCAGATCCAGCAACACTATCAACAGGGCTTGTTAAAGTGGTTCAAACTGCTGGTGTAGAAGCAGTAAAGGCTATTGGTTTATCTTCAATCCTAGATGATAATACTAACAAGAAATATTTAGAACTTACTACTCCTGAGTATGCATACTTCGTAGATAAGACAGGAGATATAATAATAGAAAAATTACAAGAAGCAAAATATTCGGAGCAAGAAGAGAGTTTGGGGGTTATCTCTAAAGATAACAAAGCAAGACAAATGGCAGAGCTTTCTAACTTTTTAGAGATTTTTTCAGAAAGTTGGGGTAAGGTTTTAGGAGTAGCAGGAGAAGAATTCTTGAACAGTTTAATTAAAACAAAAGTGTTTACTAGCTTTGCTAATTGGGCAAGAAAAACAGGAAAGTTACTTGATGGTAGTGTTAATCAGTTACTTAAAACAGGAAGGTTTGATAGTATATTAGGAGAGTTTCTTGAGGAGGAATTGTTAGAGCCAATACAGTCAAGGATAGAAAAAAGAGATTATCAGGGAATTAATACTAAAGAGGGTAGAGAGAGAATGTTAATAGAGATTCTTGGATTTGGGATGACAGGTGCTGGAGCAATGATACAAGGCTATGTACAAAACAAGAATAAGAAGAAAGCAATAGATTTTATAAATAACAACAAAGAGAAGTTTGGAATTGAAGAAGGAAAGGAATTAGATACACAGGGAAACCTGTATGATAAAGCAACAGGAGAAATAATTGTACCTAAAGAAGAAGTATTTAAAGAGCCAGTTAAGGATGATGTATTCGTAGAGACTATGGTAGACAAAACAGATGCATTTAAAGAATTAGAGGAAGACATAAAAAGGGCTGAAGAAGAACTTAAGAAAGAAGAAGTAAGAGTAGAAAGTGAACAAGAAATTAAGGTAGAAGCTGATATTACAGAAAAGATTTCTGAGGATATACCAGAGCAGATGCAACAAGAAGCAGAGAAGGACTGGATTGATAATTATGCAGAGCAGTATCAGGAACTAGATGACAGGGTTAGAGAATTAGAAGAGAGAATAAAAACTGCTAAGAAGGCAGAGATACCAGCACTACAGGAAGAAAGAGACAAGCTAAACAATGAAATGGAGAATATTTCAGATACTTTTGTGCAGAAATATCAGGTTAAACAGCCGAAGAAAGTATCAGAGGCTACTAGAAAGGAGAAAGAAAATGTTGAGAAAGCTCAGGAAATAACAATCGGAAATGAGACTTTTATTGTACCAGAAACAAATAGAAACACTTTAGCAGAAGATTTAACATTAGACTTACAAGAGAGATTAGATACCTTAGAAACAGATCCTATTAAATTAGTAAGGGAACAGACTAAAACTGGAGATTTTGCAGAATTATATGCAGAAGGAAAAACAGATAAAGAATTATTATCTATACCGAGAATCAAGAAGTGGATAGCGAGAGAAAAAGAGGATTTAAAGAAAGGACTTGAAAGTGGAAAGAAGAGATTACAAGAAAATGGTTATATATTAAAAGAGACTAAACCTAAAACACAAAAAGAGGTTGTTAAGGAAAAGGAACAGAAACAAAAGAAAGAAATAAAAAAAGTAGAACCTAAAAAGGCAGAAGAAGAAGTTACAAAAGAACCTACTAAACCAAAAACAGAGAAAGCTGTTAAGGAAGCTCCTAAGAGAGAAAAAGT
>Ga0116192_1002411_pt1 | contig 12468 bp, 10 predicted proteins | sample AD_UKC113_MetaG_FD_89876 | JGI IMG/M metagenome (GOLD analysis project Ga0116192, IMG submission 89876) | Active sludge microbial communities of municipal wastewater-treating anaerobic digesters from Hong Kong - AD_UKC113_MetaG | ecosystem: Engineered > Bioreactor > Anaerobic > Digestate... | reverse complement strand
TCTTCTCTTCATATTCCAGACACTTACTGTATACTTCGTGTCAGTCATTTCTTTCGCCACCCTTAGTGATTTGGTCGGCGCTCCGTCCAATTCCAAAAGGGTGGGAATCGACATCGCTTTGTCCAAAGACGCCCTAAAGCTCGACCATCCCAGGATTCGACTGCTGGAAGGAAGTTCCGCGGACCCGGATATCGTGAGCCGGGCAAAGGGCCTTCTGCCCCGGGACGGAGGATTCGTGGTACTCGATTCCGATCACCGAAAGGAACATGTGCTCTCGGAAATGGAGCTCTATGCGGACCTCGTTTCCGTGGGTTCCTACCTGGTGGTGGAAGACACGAACCTCAACGCTCATCCCGTCTATCCCGATTTCGGACCCGGGCCCTATGAAGCCGTTCGGGATTTTCTGCGCCGCCGCCGCGACTTCGTTCGGGATGACGACGTTTGGAAGCGAAACCGGTTTTCTTTTCACCAGGGAGGCTGGCTGAAACGAGTGCGTCCCCACCGGGCCGGTTCTTAGTTCGGTTCCCCGGTACCGGGTATGCGCAACAGGCTTCGAATCGGCTGAGGTCCCGCCGCCGTCCTTGGTCCCCTTGCCCCTCCCCCCCCGCATGCAGGAGGACCTCGAGTGAACCCGTGCCCCGACACCTTCCATCGAGAACCCCGGAAATCCATGACTCACCCCATGGCAAAGCCGGTTTTCTTGTCGTAGGATGGCGTGAACGGTCCTCTTTCGTGAAGAAGAACACGCTTTCCCCCTCTCGGGAAAGCCTCGTTCCCTCATCTCCCAGGCCCCCCGTCCTTTTTTCGGGGACAGGGATCCAAGGAGGCAGGTTTGGCGATGGAATGCGCTCCCGGTTATGGCCGGATCAACGACGACATTCTTCGTACCCTGTTCCGGCCCGGGAGGTTGTACCTTCTCTTTCTTGCTCTGGCTTTTTTGGGGCGTCGTAGTGGGGGCTTCCTGCCGGGCCCACCAAATTTACGCGGGCCTGGGGGTTGCCGCGGTCAACTACCCGGTGGTCTGGGGTACGCATCTCGTCAACTTCGTATTTTAGGTGGGGATTGCTCATTTTGGGACCTTGATTTCCGCCATTTTGTACCTCTTTCGAGCTCCCCGGCTCACGGCCATCGCCCGAAGCGCCGAAGCCATGAACGTTTTCGCCGTCATGACCGCCTGGCTCTTTCCCCTGATTCATCACGGCAGAGTCTGGGTGGTCTACTGGATCCTGCCGTACCCCAATCAGGGCAACCTCTGGCCGAACTTCCAGTCGCCCCTGGTCTTCGACGTCCCCGCCGTCTCGACCTATCTCACCGTGAGCCTTCTTTTCCGGTACACGGGCATGATCCCGGACCTGGCCGTGGTGCGGGACCGATCCACGGGCGTCCGGCGCAAGAGCTACGGCTTCTTTATCCCGAACTGGAGCAACACGTCTCAACAGTGGAGACACCACGGGGCCGCGTATCTTTTTTTCGCCGCTCTGGCCACTCCCCTGGTGGTTTCCGTCCACAGCGTCGTATCCTGGGACTTTGCGTTCCCCGTCGTTCCCGGACGGCACAGCACCATCTTCGCTCCCTACTCCGTTGCCGGAGCCATCCACTCGGGGCTTGCCATGGTGATCACCCTTTTCATTCCCCTCAGGCGGATTTATCGCGTGGAACACTTCATCACCGTGCACATTCTGGAGCAGCTTGCCAAGACCCTCCTTCCGACCGGCCTGATCGTGGGATATGCCTACGTGGTCGAGTTTTTTATGGCGTGGTACAGCGGGAGCGCCACGGAATACGATCTGTTCCTCTGGCGCGCGTTCGGCAATTACCGCGTCACCTTTTGGATCATGGTGCTCTGCAACACCGTCCTTCCCTCGGTTTTTTTCTTTAAGAAGGCTCGTACCGGCCTCCCGTGGCTTTTTCGGTCTCCCTGGCGGTGAACGTGGGGATGTGGTTCGAACGTTACGTCGTCATTTGTTCCTCCCCCGGACGGGAGCTTGATCCATACTCATGGGACGTCCTCCGGGCCGTCTACGCCCCCACCTGGGTGGAATACGGCAATCCCGGCGGGCTCTTCTTCCATGTTCTTTTTCCTCTTTCTGCTCTTCGTCAAGTTCCTTCCGTCCGTCTCCATGACGGAGATGGAGGAGTTGCTGCCGCCCCCCCCGGCGGGCAGGGGCGCAGGAATCGCCGTGAAAACGGGTACGTCGCCCGGAAGAAATCGGCTTTTTCTCCAATCTTCCCCATTGCAGGCGCCGATCAGGGGATGGTATGGTCTCCTCGCCCGCAGCTTCGAAGGACTTCGAGTGGACATTCACCCAATTCAGCAACTTTTGCGCAGCAAGGGGCGTTTTCGCGAAATCCTCGGGGTATTTTTCCGGTACGGTCTGGCCGACTGGCTGACCACCCTTCCGGGAGGACTCCTCCTGGAGTACTTCCCGGGAATGGACCCGAACAAGATCCGCGAACTCTCGACGGCGGAACGAATCCGGATGGCCTTGACCGAGCTGGGAACCACCTATATCAAGCTGGGGCAGATCCTGAGCACCCGCCCCGACTTGGTGGGACCTGAAATCGCGGGGGAATTGGCGAAACTGCAGTCTACGACTCCCGCAGACCCTCCTCAAGTCGTCCGCGAGATCCTGGAAGCCGAACTGGGGGCCTCCCCGGAGGCCCTCTATGTCCGGTTCGACCCGGTGGCGACGGCTTCGGCCTCCATCGGCCAGATCCACCGGGCGCAACTCCACGACGGCACCTCCGTGGTGGTGAAGGTCCAGCACCGGGGCATCGAGGACCGAATCCGCCAGGACGTCGAGATGGCCCTTCTGCTGGCGGAAACGGCGGAGCGCTACTCGCCTCCGTTGCGCGGGTACCATCCCGTTGCCACTACCCGGGAATTCACGCGCACCCTGCTGGCGGAGCTGGACTTCGGCCGGGAACTCCAGAACCTGCTCCGGTTTCATCAACGGTTCCGCCATGACCGGGGAATCCGGATCCCCACGCCCTATCCCGCCCTTTCTTCCCGCAGAATCCTGACCATGGACCGCCTGGAGGGGGTGGACCTTGCCCACGTGGAAGACCTTCGAGGAGCCGGGTACGATCTGGACGAATTCGCCCGCCGGGGAGCCCGACTGTTTTTGGACATGATTTTTCGGGACGGTTTTTACCACGCCGACCCGCACCCGGGAAACCTGCTGATCTTGCCCGACGGTCGCCTGGGGCTTCTAGACTGCGGAATGGTGGGGCGGATCGATCCCCGTTTGCGGGAACACATCGAGGACATGCTCATCGCCATTGCCGAAGAGGATTCCGCCCAAGTGTGCGACCTGGTAGTGCGCCTGGGGGCCCTCCCGGCCGGTTTTGACGCCGAAGCCCTCCGAAACGACATCGACCTTTTCATCGGGGAATACGGATACCAGTCTCTGGAACAGTTTGATCTCACCGGAGCCCTGAACGACCTCATTTCCATCATTCGCCGCCACAAAATCCTGCTGCCCTCGAGGCTGGCCCTTCTCTTCAAGGTGTTGATCATGCTCGAGGGAACCGCTCGCAAGCTCAGTCCCAGGTTCAGCTTGGCCGAACTGGTGCAGCCGTACCAGGCGGACATTGTGCAGCGTCGCCTGGCCCCTCAACGCATGTTTCGATACGTTCGACACCTTTCCCAGGACTGGCTCCGCCTGGCCGAACAGTCCCCCAAGGACCTGTCCGGCATCCTGGAAAAGCTTCGAACCGGTCGTTTTGACGTCAGAATCGACCACCGGCGGCTCGATTCCATCATGAATCGGCTAGTGAAAGCAATTCTTGCAGCGGCTCTGTTCCTGGGTTCCACAGAGCTCCTCAGCTCCCGGATTCCGCCCCTGGCCTTCGGGGTGTCGGTGCCGGGAATGGTGGGTTGCGGATTGGCCCTGTTTCTGGGGATCAGGGTACTCTGGGCGATACTCAGGTCGGGGAAAACCACGTCGGACGACGGGTTGTAGGGTACTGAAGAAAGCCGAGGCCAATACCCCGGCTTCCGTCTCACAGGACCAAGATCTTTTCCGTTTCTTCAGGGAAACAAACCGAGCGGAACGCTTCCTCCACCGTGTTCGTCAGCTCGCTTCCGGGCGGAAAACCCTCCATCTCGGAGAGCTTTCCCTCGCATCTTTTCGCCTCTTCTTCTTCGTCTCCCATCAACTCCTGCCCGTTGAACCTCGGGAAGTCGGGAGTCAGCCGGTCCGTATAGAGATCCCCCCCGTCGCCGAGGATTTCGGCGAAGGATGAAATCCCCAGCGGGGTCATCCAAAGGGGTCTTCTTTCCATCCGCAGTCTCGTAATGTCGATACTGATGTGCTCGTTGCCGGTTTCCATGACGAAATCCTACCTTTTCGGGTTTTCAAGGGCCTGGTTTTCTGCGGCCCATCCATACTCTAAAAGGTAAAATTGAGCACCCGCGGAATCAATCGAAGAGAGGTCCCGACCCCCGGCCGGACCCGGGAGAGTGCCCGAGGACCGGGGTGAAGAATCACGTGCGGGGGGATTCCCCCAGCCCGTGCATGGAGCGGATCAATTCTTCGATCCGTTCCTCGCTGACCAGGAATCCGCCATCCACGGGATACTCCCGGCCCCGGGCGTGGACTGTCAGGAACGGCTCGTTATCATCCGCCCAGCCTTTGCGGCCGTGTTCCACGCGCAGGAGGTCCGCTCTCTTGAGCTTCCATACTTGAAACCCACAGTGGATGATCCACTCCCCGTCGATTTCCAGGTAATGGCGACGGCCCTTCCACAGTACGGCCGCTGCAATCAAGGCAAACACCCCGCAGACCAGCAGTTCGAACCGGATGGAAAGATCTTCCCGGGCAAAGGCCGCCGCACCCAGGCAGATCCCTCCCAAGGCAAGGGCAAGCAGGTACCCGTGGGGCCAACGATGAGACTGCTTGTAATACTTCATGCCGCCTTTCTTCCATCACGACGTGAGAGAGTCAAACGAGGTCGGCACAGGTCCGGGAACGGCAGGCATGAGTCCGTAAGGCGGCGGGGGGGAAGGTCCCCGACCGTCCTCGGCTGCTCATGCCGGTCGGCCGGGCAGGACGACTACCGGGTACCGCTACCCTTTCCGACAGTCCGTGGGACCGCTTGAGAAGACCCGAATCTCTCCTCGCCGAGCTGCGCCTCAGCGGTTCAGCATGGAGAGCTGCTGGAGAGAGAGCTGCTCCTCGAGAGTGGAAAGATCGCCCAGTTCCTGTCCCAGGGCTTTGGCCTTTAGGACCCGCCTGAGGATCTTGCCGGACCGGGTCTTGGGCAAGGAGCTCACAAACTGGATTCGCTCCGGCTTGGCGATGGGCCCCATTTCAGACGCAACATGGGCCTTCAGCTCATCTTCGAGGCCTTCGGAAGGCTCGATTCCCTGGGAAAGAATGACATAACAGTGGATAGCGCTGCCCTTTAGCTCGTGGGGCAAACCGATGGCCGCGGCTTCGGCAACGGCCCGGTGAGAAACCAGGGCGCTCTCGATCTCCGCCGTTCCCAGCCGGTAGCCGGAAACCTTGATGACGTCGTCCACCCGGCCGATGACCCAGAAGTAGCCCTGGGCATCCTTCCTGGCCGAATCGCCCGTAAAATAGACCTCGGACTGTTCCCCGCGCCAATACTGCTGAACGTACCGCTCCGGGTCGTTGAGGAGGGTGCGCATCATGGCGGGCCATGGCTTCCGAATGACTAGAAACCCGTCCTCGTCCACGGGTTTGGCGGCGTGACGATCATCCACCACGTCCGCCACGACTCCCAGTACGGGGTAGGTTCCGGATCCCGGCTTGAGGGGAGTTGTGGGGTTCGGAGCAATCATGAACATCCCGGTTTCCGTCTGCCACCACGTGTCCATGAGGGGGCACCGCCCTCCCCCGATGACCTTGTGGAACCAGCGCCACGCCTCAGGATTGATGGGCTCCCCTACGGAACCCAGCAGGCGCAGGGTCGAAAGATCATAGCGACTGGGCCAGGCATTGCCAAAGCGCATGAGTCCCCGGATAGCCGTTGGCGCGGTGTACAGGATGTTGATTCCATAGCGTTCGACGCATTGCCACCATCGGTTGGGGTAGGGGTAGTTGGGTGCCCCTTCGTAGATGAACGAGGTCGCCCCTTCGATGAATGGGGCGTAGACGATGTAAGAATGCCCGGTGATCCAGCCCGGGTCCGCCGCACACCAGTACCGGTCTTCCTCCTTGAGGTCGAAGGTCATGTGGAAAGTGGCCGAGATGCCCACCATGTATCCGCCATGGACATGGACCACGCCTTTAGGTTTCCCGGTACTCCCCGAGGTGTAAAGGATGAAAGCGGGAGTCTCGGAGTCCAAGGGAACAGTCTCACACTTGGTGGAAGCGATGGGGAGAGTCAGGAGGTCGTGGAGCCAGTAATCCCGTCCCGCTTGCATGTTCACCGCGTGACCCGTTCGCCTCAAAACGATGCAGGTCTGGATGGAGGGACTGTGATCCATGGCCTCATCGGCAATGCGCTTCAACTCGACGATCTTGCCGCGCATGAAGCCGCCGTCCGCCGTAAGGAGCACCTTGGACTGGGCGTCTCCGACCCTCTCGCGGACGGCCTCCACGGAAAAGCCCCCGTAAATCACGCTGTGAACGGCGCCGATTTTGGCGCAGGCAAGCATGGAAAAGATCAGCTCGGGAACTCGGGGCATGTAAATGGACACAATGTCGCCCCGGGCCACGCCCATGCCCTTGAGCACATTGGCCAGCTTGGAGACTTCCCGGTTGACGGCAAGGTAGGAAAAGGTCCGATGGCTGCCGTCTTCTCCTTCCCAGATCAGGGCCTGTTTGTTGCGGCGCCAGGTCTTCAGATGCCGGTCAATAGCATTGTGAACGATGTTGCACCTGGCCCCGGTGAACCATCGATAGAACGGTTTGCCCGAATCGTCCAACACCTGGTCCCAGGGCCTGTACCATTCGAGACGTCGAGCCATCTCCTCCCAGTATTCCTCAAAGTTCTCGCAACTCCACCGATAAAGCTCTTCCCAGGTGCTGAATCCTTTCTGCTTCATGTACCGACTGAGGTTCGCGTTCTCTACCACGTCCGAAGGCGGGTAGTAGATTTCCTCCTCCTTGCCCCCTCCCTCTCTCAGGATGCTTCCGGTCGGATTTTCCATGACTTTTCTCCTCCATGCGCACGCGATGCAGTTCCGATGCTCCGATGGTATTGGAACGGTGAACCGTGATCAAGCAGCCCCGTAGTTGCACGAGCACCTCGAGGGCGGGAGGGCCTTTAGGGTGCAGGTTTCAGCCTCCGCCCCCAAGCATTTCGCTTCCGAAATTCAGCCACCTTTCCCGGCGGAAAGTCGGCATTCCCCATGAGCTCTTTCGAGACACGGGATCCCAAGATTGGAGTGTCCCGGGAAGCGTCCCGCCCGTCAAAGCGCGGGTCCCGGGACTCCTTGTGGGATTCAGACATGCCTTTCCGCTTCCGGTGCCTGCCCAAGCCAGGGGGGTCCGGGGCCCGGACCGGTCAAGAGTGCCGGACGCACCACGGACACGTCTTTTCGTGCAGCGAATCTACGAACGCAATGCGACGCATCTCCAACACCCCCTCGCCCCCCCGGGGATCGGGTGGGGAGAGGAAATTGTCGCACAGGCTTTTCCGGAGGGTTCACGTCGATGAAACAGCTTCCGGCCAAACCCCGATCTCGGCGGTGTTTCCCGGAATACGGCGGGGCCGTTCCCCGCATTTCGGTCTGCCGTCTATTTCGTATCCTTGAAGGATGGGTCCGCATCCGTCATATCTTGGTAAGGGCAGGAAACTATTAGAAAAGTCTTGCGTTGTCAAGAGCTGTGTTCTCCTCCCCGACGTTTTTCTTCGTCTCCCGGATCGCCCAACCCCGGCAGAAAAAGCCGCACGGGGCTTTCCCGGCTCATTGCACGTCGGACAGCTCGAGCACGAGGAGCTGCTTCTTGATGGGGTTGAAGCCGGAATCTTTTTCGAGCAGCCCCTTGAGTCCCTGGCGATACCACTTCTGACCCGAGCTGGTCTGCAGCTTTTGAGACTCGAGGCCCGCAGGAAGACGGCCTCGGGCCATTCGGGACAATACCTGGAGCCGGACTTCATTTTCCATGTCCACCTGGGTCGCCACGAAATCCACCAGGGCGGCCCATTCTTCCGCAGTGGGTCCTCCCCACCGCCGGGTGAGGGCGAACAACCGGTAGCAAACCAGGGCTGCGTCCCGATCTTCCTCCTTCTGAAAACTGCGGCCGCTGTAAACCCGCATGGCCTCTCGGCCCACCTGGCTGATGAAAGCCAGGTGGAACCAGCGCAAGGTAAAGAAATATCCCTCCCGAGTCACTTCCCGTCCCGCCCAGTAGAAAGGGTTTCCCAGGTTCTTGATGTGGACGGCCCAACGGGCCAGTCGATAGAGAACGGGATTGCGTCTCACCACTCGAAGGATGGGGTGGTCGTTGATCCGCCGATACACTTGGTAGTAGCGCTGGTAGTCGCTAATCCTGCGGCTTCCGAAAAAGCGGAAAGGAGCGATGGCGGTCAGGCGGGAGAGACGAAGGCCCACCCTGCGCATCAACTGGAGCAACTCCACCAGGGAAGCCTCGTATTCGGGAGTCCCGGCCGTTCCATGGTAGACTGCTGCAATGGATTGAATGATGCGGGTAGCCAAAGCGGTCAGGGCTTCGACGCTGAGCTGGAGCCTCCCCTCAGGCCATTCCCAGACCTCTCTGCGCAGACTCCGAATGATCTCCAGCGCTTCCCGGTCCTTGGGGCCCAGGGGGGTGAGCAGATCCAGCTCTTGGTCCTCCCGGGACTCCTCCAGGATCTTTTTCCAGCGCCTCCTCAACCACCACCTGGCGCACAGCAGCACCCCGACGGTCGTCAGGGTCACCGTCAGGAACAGGCCGCTGATCCAGTGTTCCCGGAGGAACTGATCAAGAAGCTGTCTTCCCAGGCCTTGTTCCATGTCAGGGACCCGTGTTTTGACGGAAACGGTTCTTCCTACCCTCGTCTCGAAGGAGGAATCTGCGAATGAATCCCGCTCCGGGGACAAGCAGGCTCCCGAGCCCGCGAGCCGGACCCCCTCCCCCGTACGGTGAACCGAATCCCTCGTCCGGGACGGCCGTCATCCCGGAAAAGGGGCCCGAGTAGAGCTTCCCAACCGGGCATGAGAACGCGCGGGCGTTTTCCTGCAAAGACGGCATTCCACGCTTCCCATGGTTTCGGGCCCTCCCCCGAATACCGCTCCCCTACCGACGCCCGGAGCGGTCCGTCTCTGTGGAGTCGTGCCTAAAAGGGCGCGTCCTGCCCCGTCGAAACCGTCGCCCCATCTTCGGGTTCTTTCCCGGTTTCGATCCAGTGCTGCATGAGCTTCAGAGTTCCGCTCTCCCAGGAAGAATCGAGCCTCTCTCGGAGGAATCTCTCGTAGAGCAGGTTCAGGGCCGAAAATACCTCTTCGAGGAAATACATCCTTTCCAGGAACCGCCCGTCCGCGTCTTCTTCCCGGGCGGCGGGGGGTTGTTTGGGAGTCTTCAGCCCCTTGATGCTCCAGAGAGTGCTGTCCAGGGTGAAGAGGTACTCGTTGTCCCCGGCTCGGAGGAAGAGCTGAATCTGTTCTACCCGTTTGCCCTGGCGCAGGGCCGTGCGGGCTTCGTGCAGAGCATTGGCCTGGGTCGTGCAGACAATTCGTTCCTTTCCGCCCTGGGGCAGCGACAGGATCATTCTTTCTCCCAGGTGAATTTCCGCCTTCCGGTCCTGGGGCAGGCCGAGCAACTCGTGGGGCTGCTCGATGAAAAACCACAGCCAGGTCAGGAATTCATAGCCCAGAAACCTCCCTTCCTCCAGGGCCCGGATCCCGCCGGAAGTCATGGAATGTAAGGAATCTTTGCGGCGCTCGTCCAGCTCAATGAGGTGGGAAGCCCAGTTCACATGAAAGAGGGGAAGCGGATACAGGCGAAAGTGTTTTTCAAAGTGTTCCATGAAGATTTCGAGCATCTTCGAGCTGGTGGTGCCCAGGAGCATCCACCGGGCCGAAGGGCTCCACACCACATCGAAGCCTCCCGGCTTGGGAAACGCCCTGCTCAGGAGCATGGCCTGGGTGGTCTCCAGCATTTCCTGCCGCTGGTGACGGGAAGGCCATTTCCCCCCGTTTTCGTCCCGATGTTTTCGAATCGCTTCCCGCATGTGTTGTTTAAGAACCATGGCGGGGACCTTTTTCTGGTCCACGCGGAAATGAAAGGCGACGTACTCCCCCTTATGGTGGGTCGAGTACTCGAAGGAATCCTCGAAAAAATCGTCCCAGGAGGTGAACCCCGCGGACCACTCGAGTCCTTCCTCGCACTCGCGAAACCGACCGGCGTTTAGCTTCTCCTCGACATAACTCCAGAGGTCCCCCGGAAGCGGGTCCGGCAGAAGATAACGAACAAAACTTGCGGATGAAGATTGGATGGGCATCGATGACCGTCCTGTATGTGAATGCTGCAATCAGCGAATCCATGGGGCCAAAACAACAGAGCCGGCACAAACCGGCTCCGAACCTGGTGCACGTCCCGTTGGGTCCGGCCCTGAAACCCGGTCCGGGCAGGGTCCCACCCCTCGAAGTGTCCCCGCAGGAACGACGGGGCGGACACCCCTTTTCTGTGGGGCCGTACCGAACTTCGGCTGTCTTCTTCGGTGATCGGCGGACCCGGACGAACCCTCGGGCAACAAGCTGCTCAGAACTTTACCGTCTTGACAATCATTTCGTATTCCTGGATCTCCTCCTGGCTCAGTTCCCGGCGCAGAAGCTTTCGGTTTACCAGGATGGGAATCTTCTCATGGAGGGCCAGGGCCACCGCATCGCTGGGTCGGCTGTCGAAGATCAATTCTTCGCCCTGCAGCCGGACGTACACCTTGGCATAATAGGTATTCTCCTGCATGGAGAAGATCTCGATATGATCGAAAACCACGCCCGCTTTCCGAAGAATGCCCAGGTAAAGATCGTGGGTCAGGGGCCTCTTGGGTTCCACCAGGCCCTTTTCTTTGGCGATGGCCGTGATCTCGGCGTCCCCCACGAACATCATGAAGTATTCGGCGGAATCCTCGGACTCTTTGAGAATGACCATGTTCCCCTGGATGCGATCGGTTTTGATGAACACCTCGTTGACCGCAATGAACTCTCTTGCCTCCATGGCTTCCTCCTGGACCGTCAGGGTTGATGTGTCTTTTTATATAGTAATTTAAAGGGGGTTTGCAAGAAGTCTTCGGACCGGGGCCCGGAGACGGCGGGTTTCGGCGCCCGGGGCCCGGAAGGACCGGGTTGACAAACCGGGGAGGAATCTTTATACACCCTATCAATTTACAAGGTGGATCCAGGTGAATTTTTGCGGCTCAACCAACTGACCTATCAACCAGAGGTGCAACTCATGAAAGTCTGCTTCCCAACGGAAACGCTGCAGGGTCTCCAAAGCACGGTGTACGGGCATTTCGGGTCGGCCCCGGGCTTCGTCATCGTCGAAACCGATTCCATGACTTTCGAGCAGATCGCCAACGCCGACCTGCATCATGCTCACGGCATGTGCCAACCCCTGCGGGCGCTCCAGGGACGAAAGGTGGACGGCGTCGTAGTGGGCGGAATCGGAATGGGAGCCCTCATGAAGCTGAACGCCCAGGGGGTCGCCGTCTACCGGGCCATGCAGGGAACCGTTCAGGAAAACCTGGACTTGATCCTGGCGGGAAAGCTTCCTTCTTTCACGACCGACCATACCTGTGCAGGTCATGGGGGCGGCGGAGGATGCGCCCACTAGAATCCATGGGCCGGAAACCCCCACCATTGGAAAGGATCGTCAATGCCCATTTACGAATATCTGTGTCTGGACTGCGGGACCCCGTGCGAGCAACTGGTTCTCGGGTTGGATGAGGACGTCTCGTGCCCTTCGTGCAAGAGCACTCGACTTCGGAAGCTCCTGTCCGCTTCCTCTCCGGCATCCGGGCCGAAGGGGGAAGGACGGCTTCCCTCCCAGACGGATACCGCGTGCTGCGGTTCCCGCCCCGGGGCTTCGGGGTGCATTCCGGGATCGTGCTGCGGCAAATAGAAGGGACCATTGGGTCGTAGGAAAGGCCCTTAGAGGAGCACCCGCCAGCGGGTCCCTCCGGGGGTGTCTTCCAGCTGAATCTTTTTTTGTTCGAGCTGGGCCCGGATCCGATCCCCTTCCTCGAAGTTCTTTTCCTGCCTCGCCTGTTGACGCCTCCGGATCAGCCCTTCCACTTCTTCTTCGGTCATTCCCGTAGACCGGATTTTCAGGGAGCGCTGCTCCCGGAGGAAGACTTCCGGGTCCCGTTGGAGGATGCCGAAGATCTGCGCATGCTCCCGCAGGGCCTCTCCCGCTCTCCGGGCAAGTCCCGCCGCGGGACCTTTGAGCTTCTTGCGGCCGAACCGGTCCAGAAATCGCTGGAGATGGCGCTGAACGCCGAAGAGGTGCCCGATGGCCTGGGCCGTATTGAAATCGTTGTCCATGGCCTCCC
>Ga0116192_1002407_pt1 | contig 12473 bp, 14 predicted proteins | sample AD_UKC113_MetaG_FD_89876 | JGI IMG/M metagenome (GOLD analysis project Ga0116192, IMG submission 89876) | Active sludge microbial communities of municipal wastewater-treating anaerobic digesters from Hong Kong - AD_UKC113_MetaG | ecosystem: Engineered > Bioreactor > Anaerobic > Digestate... | reverse complement strand
GATTCATTTTGCAGATTTGAGTAGTAAAATTACTCATGGCTATGCTGAGTGTGTTGACGCTTGCAAATTGATGAGTAACTTAATATGGAGAGCAATGCATAATCAAGAATTGTTTGTTAAAACCATACAAAACGATAAAGAGGTTTTTGTTTTAAATTGCTTATCTCAAATTTATGATGATTCTTGTAAATCAATTCGAAATATAATTGAAGGTTCTTTTTCTAAAAAAAATGAAGAACAAATTTTTGGAGCTGGTTATGTAATATCATCTTTAGAAGCAGCTCTTTGGGCTATTGCTCAATCTGTTGATGAAAAAACTCCAGGGGAACAATTTGAAAAGGCGATTATCAAAGCGGTGAATCTTAGAGAGGATGCTGATACTACTGGTGCAGTATGTGGGCAAATAATTGGTGCTGTAGTTGGTTATGATGCAATCCCCCAACATTTCAAAGATGGATTATATGGTCTTGATATGCTTTTAAAGATAAGTGAGGAATTATATAATGCAAGTGTGGAAAGAGAAGAAAAAAGAGTTTCTGATTTACTTAAGTTTTTAAAAGGAGATGATACAAAATAAAGCGACAGTGAGCGAAGCTACTGAAGAGCAAAAGGATTTCATTCAAGCAAATCCAAAAATGAGCTATATTTTAAAAGCTACTGCAGGAAGCGGAAAAACTAAAAGTACGATTGATAGAATTAAATTTTTAATTTCTCAAGGTGTGCCGGAAGAAAAAATCGCTATGTTTAGTTATACCACAGCTGCGGTTAATGAATTTAAAGAGCGATTACAAAACGATAAAGTAAAAGTGACAACTATTCACGCGTTTTGTCTTGGGATGTTGTCAAGAATGAAAAAATTCAAAGAGGTTATTGATATTTATGATTTCTTGAAATGGTATGTGGAAAAAAACAAACCAAAATCAGGCTCTTCTCAACAAGTTCGTGATGATTTTTATGAATTAACTCAGGAATTGTATGATTCGGCAAATTATATTGATTCAGAGTTTGGTGCATATAAATTACAGCAGGCTTCAGGAATTAAATCACGTATTCCGGAATACTATTTTGATTATGTCCAATTTTTGAAAGAAACAAAATCAAGGGATTTTTCTGATATGTTGATTGAGGTCCGTGAATTATTAAAAGACAATAAGTGGTTAAATCTATTTAAAAACAAATATGATTATATTCTTGTTGATGAGTTTCAGGATACTTCTCTTATTCAACTTGAAATATTGCTTAAGCTCAACGCTAAGTACTATACGTTGATTGGTGATGTTAGTCAGTCAATATATTTGTACTCCGGTGCTAATGCTCATGCAATAATGGATTTATTAAAATCCAGAAGAGAGTGTGTTGAAATGTCTTTAAGTATAAATTTTAGAAGTAAGAAAGTTATTGTTGAGCACGCAAATCAATATTCTGAATTACAAGCAAAACCATTTCACTCAGAAGATGGTGGGTTGGTTCATAAAAATCTTTTAATATTTGAAGATTTGGTTGAGCTTTTAAAAACGCGGAAAGAAGTGGTGATTTTAGCTCGTACCAACAAGCTTATTAAACAAATTGAAAAAAGATTATTGCAAAGAAAGTTCCCTATGCGTTACTTCAATTATTTAACTGATAAAGAGATTGAAAGTTTGCGTAAGGCCGAAGAGCGTCATTCCACAAAAATGAAGGTCCGTGAGTTGCTTCCGGTATTTAAAACAGCTGGTGGTATTATAGATTTTATTGAAGAAAATAAAGATAAAAAATCTTTTGTAACAAGTATTCATAAATCAAAAGGCCGCGAGTTTCCTGTCTGTGTTATTGTTAATTGTGTTTCTCCTGAAATACTAACTTTTAACAAAATTCAAAACTTATCTAAAGAGCAATATGAATCTCTTTCATTTTATGAAAATGATGAAAGTGATGAAAATATAGAGGCGCGTAACGTATTTTATGTTGCAGTAACAAGACCTAAGGAAGAATTATTTTTTATGATAATGGGTATATAACAATGAATGAATTAATCACAAATAGAAAATTTAAAATTCTGCTTGAAAATAATGCAGAAGTAAATGGTATTATTGTTGGGAAAGCTGGTGATACCTATATTATAGTTGAGACAGATGATTTGTCTGCTGATATTTCGGGTAGTTCAGAAGAAGAAGTTTTATCTAAAGCTCAAGCAGTAGTTGAAAATAGTGCTTTATATAAAAATATGGCACAAGTTCCTGTTGAGTGGTTTAGTGAAGAATATTGGGTTGCGGATGATGATGAATTAAATTTATCAATATTCAATTTGATTGATTATAAACCAAATATTTCACAAGAACAATTATTATTTAATTAATATTACTATGAAAATACAATTAATTGATTACAACCGCGAAATGGCGGCAGCATATAAGGAATATTTTAAGGATGTTTCAGAAGTTTTCGTGGCTAACGATTCAGCGTTTGCAATTCCAACTGAATGTATTGTGAGTCCGGCAAATTCATTCGCATTTATGGACGGTGGATTTGACAGAACTATTACCGATTATTTAGGTGGTGCTGTTGAAGCTAATGTAAGAAAAATGGTTAGAGAAAATTATAATGGAGAACTATTAGTGGGTCAAGCATTTTATGTTCCAACAGAAAATGCTTTAGTTCCATTTTGTATTTGTGCGCCAACTATGAGAGTACCAAGCTATCTCGGAGAAAAAACTATAAATCCATACTTGGCTGCAAGAGCAATATTTTTGCTTCTTCGTCAAGAAAACTTACCATTTAAATCGGTAACCATTCCTGGTTTAGGTACTGGTGTTGGCCGAGTGCCATATGATTTGTGTGCTCACCAAGTAAGAGCTGCATACGAGCACTTTTATAGAGGTGATTATTCAACTCCTGAATCTTGGCAAGAAGCAATGTATCAACATAATCTACTAAACACTAAAGCTCACGAACCAAAACGAGACCTTCAGTTTGTTAATCCTGATAAACAAGAAGATGAATCAAAACCAACAATCTCTCGTTTTAACGGTGATTACCCTGGGCCAATCAATTTATGATTTTAAAAAATTTAGAATTGGAAAAGAAAAAGACTTTACCTTATCTAAAAGTAGGTAATCATAATTTTAGACGTTATCTTTTCGATAATGAATTTGCAGAAGAGATGAAATGTATTTATTGTGATTTTGTGATATGGCCATGTGAAAACGAACGAGAAGGTGAAATAGCAATAAAGATGCTTTTTGGAAACAACGATTGTTTAAATGTTAATAAAAAAAATAAAAAATGAAAAACTTCTTTATAGTAATATTACTATCACTCTTAATTTCTTCCTGTGCTGATAACAAAACAATTGATGGAGTGACTTATCGTCCGTATGGATTGTTAAATGAAAACGAATGTAAAAATGATAGCATTCGATATGAAGTATCTGGCTGGGCTGTTTTTTCTGGGATTTTTTTCTGTGAACTAATTGTTCCCCCAATATATACTTTTGGATATAATCTTTGGGAGCCGGTTGACAAAAAGGTTGCTGACCCCCAAATGAAGGGAGTTGTAAAATAAAGTAACTTTTTTAAAATAATACGTTTAAACACTTAAATAAAACAAAAATATGAATCGTACAGTAAAATTTATTTTAATTGCATTTTTAGCAGTGATTGGGATTTCAATTATCGGTGGTGCAATAAAGATTTTTGATGGTAATTACTTTCAAAATGCTTCTTTTATTTCATCTGGAATTGTAGTCTTGGCAATAATTTCTGCAATTTACTTAATTGCTAAAACAATTAAACACGTATTGACTTTATGTGTTCTTGTTTTATCGATTTTTTCTTTTTCTGGTTGTCGTTATGCCAAATCAAATCAGCAAGTTTTAGTTTCTACTGATTGTGGAATGAGTTGGAAAATGATTAGTGCCGGTGATGCTGTACCTAAAGGCACTATGAATCTGTGCTATATGCGTGTGGTTTTACCGAACTTTCCAATGCAAGGTGATGCTTCGTTTATAGCCAATTTAAAAGATAAAGTAAGAGTTATTACTCACATCGATTATGATTATTCAATCACATCTCCTTTATTGTTTATAAATCAAGCAAAATATTTAGGTAAAGCAAATGCTGATGCTGATGAAGATGCTGCCCTTGACCCTTCAGCTTTTGAGGGTGCTGAAAACTTGGTAATTGATAAAAGAATTAAAGATGTGTCTAAAAGTTTATTTCTTGATGAAGATATTGTTGAACTTGAACAGGCTGAATTGGAAGAAAGGTTGCTGGTAGCTTCAAATAAAATTTTAGAAGAATTTGGATTACGCTTAAATTTTATTACTCTTACATTTGAGCCAGACGAACAAACGCGTCAAGCTATTGATGTTAGTACTGCCATGAAAATTTATGATAGTAGAAATTTATCTGAAATTGGAAAACAAGTAATAATTGCTCGTGCAGCTGCAACAAAGATTATTGTTAATTCTAAAGGTGAGGTTAATAATCAACCTGAATAAATAATGTGGCTATAATACTTACTCACAACCGGTATCAGAAATTAAAGTAATAAAAACAATCCCCTAAACAATGGCAAAAAAATATCCTTATTACCTTATTCGTCGTGATGATAACTGGAAAGATTATCAATTCTTTTGTGTTCTATCGCCGAAATGTTACATTATTGCCGGTAAAGATTATGCTGGTGATGATATGATTTCAAAAGTTAATTTGGATGGTCATATAAATAATACTGATAAGGAATTTTATGCCGGAAATGAATTACATAAACACTATCGTATAACAACTAAATCTCAGTATGAGTCTGCGGTTGTAAATGTACTTGGTGTTCTTGGCATTTTGAATATTCTTGGCATTCTTAAAAAGAAAGAGCAAAATGCTGAATTGTGCGTTGAAACTGAAGAGCATTTAAAAAAAGTAGAAAATGTTTCTAACCACCTCAACAGAATTCAGGACTTGTATAATGAGCTTTCTGAGGCTACATCTGCACTCAATAAAGAATTAATTGAAAAGGTATAGAAAAAATCCTATATTTGCTTATCTTATGGATAAAACGCAAAATTTTCTTAAAATCAAAGAATGTCTGAGATAGATGAGTTATATCTATGTCCGAAAATTCTAAAAAATTATATAATGTCAACTAAACGAATTATTGAATCATTATTGGATGTAGACAGATATAAACTGACTATGATGCAGTTTATATTTTTTTTCTTTCCAAACATAAGAGTAAAATACCGCTTTAAAAACAGAACAAACACTCCGGAGGTTAATAAAATTATGGAGCATTTGAGGTTATTCATTGATATGGAACTTCGTCATGTTCAAACATTACGTTTTTCTTATTCAGAGCTTCAATACTTAAGTAAAACAGGCATCTTCAAGGAAGAGTTTTTAAATCATCTAAGTTTACTAAGATTGGACAACGTTACTGTTGATATTGTTGATGGAGAACTGTTTATTGAATATGAAGGGTTGTGGTCTCATCAAATACTTTGGGAGACAATTATATTATCGGTTGTAAACGAACTGTACAGTAGGGTTGTTGCGCTTAGAAAATACGGAAAAGACAATAATCTTTCTGATTCAGAATTTTATTCTCTTTTTCCTTTAGTTTTAAATGGTGATGAAGAGTTTTTAAACAAAATTGTTGCTCCTTATGAAGAAGAGGCAATGCGCCGGCTGGAAGTAAAAATTCAAGAAATTAAACATCATTCTTCAGTAAAATTTTTTGAATTTGGTACGCGAAGACGTTTCTCAAGATTACTCCAAGAAAAAATCATACAGCGATTAAATGAAGCATTTCATAAATCTCAGTTTTTGGGAGCTTCACAGTTCATAGGCACAAGCAATGAGTATATGGGATTTAAGCATGGTCTCAAAGTTGGTGGTACGATGGCTCATGAAATGTTTATGGGCATTGCAGCACTTAATCGTGACAATGATGATAAATTAATTAATTCCACCTGGGATTTTTTGCGTCAGTGGAATAAATTTTATGGATACGATTTATCTGTTGCTCTTACCGATACTTTTGGAAGCGATTGGTTTTTTAAAAATTGCCCAGAAGATATTGCTCACATGATTTCTCCACGAGAAGATTCAGCTATTGACTTGTATAAATACAAAGAAGAAGTTATTAAGCTTTATCGTAAATATAATATCAATACTCACGAGAAAGTAATAGTACATTCAAATGGTTTGAAGGTCCTAAAAGTGGTTGCTATTGAAAATTATCAGCACGATGAAATTAATACTGTGTATGGCATTGGGACTGATTTTTCTTGCGATGTAGGTTTTGATTATCCTCACATTTCTATCGTGATTAAACTTGCATCAGTATATGTTGATAAAATGAAACAGTGGGTTGATACTGTTAAATTATCTGATAACTTAGCAAAAGCAATTGGGCCCAAAGAAGAAGTGGAATATTACAAAGGACTTTTTGGTTATACAGTCAAGGAGTCTGTTGCACAAGAATATTAATTATGGAAACAACGGAAGTGAAAATATTATCTAAAGATAGAGTGTATGACGGCTATTTTAAGGTCGATAAATACACCATTCAATCAGGAAATGAAAAGCCTTTTACAAGAGAGGTTTTTGAGCGTGGTAATTCAGTTGCGGCATTGGTTTATGACCGCATAAAAAATTGTTTTGTATTAACGGACCAATATCGAATGGGGGCTCAAAAAGAATTGTTGGAAATTGTGGCTGGTAGTATGGATAAGGATGGAGAGAGTCCTGAAGAAACAATTAAAAGAGAGATGGTAGAAGAAATTGGATATGAGTTTGATGAGAGTGCTGGAGATTCAATTATACCTATTGGCTCTGCATATGTTTCTCCTGGCGGCACAAGTGAACATGTACATATTTTCTTTGTAAATGTTCATAAAAAAATATCTGAAGGCGGTGGGGTTGAAAATGAGAATATTAAAATCGTCAACTATCCGGTTGAAGAAATTTTTCCTATAGGATTGGCTTATAATGACCTTAAAACAGCATATGCCATTCAATGGTTTTTTGCTGTGTATAAAAAAGGGAAAATATAAAACACAAACAATTATTAATCACTAATCACTATGTCTATGAGTACTACTAAAACAAAAAAAACAACAAAAAAAACAAAGGTTGCACCTAAAAAAGTATCTGCACCAAAACTTAAAAAACCAATTGCTGTTGTTCAAAAGTCAAAAGCAATTGTTTCAACACCAAGTGCTGTTGTTTCAAAACCAAAAGTTGTTGTGAAAAAAAAAGCAATTAATTTGGATGGTAATTTTTTTATTGCGGCTAAAGAAAAGGCTGAACAAATCATTCGAATTTTGAAAAGCTATAATCTCAATCCGGAAAGAAAAGGTCGTGGTGATTTTAAATATTCACGTATTAGTCCTCGAAGTACGTTTTTGATTTTAGAGTTCAAAAATCCAAGAACAGCAATGGAGATGCACAAGGTTTTGAATACTAAATTTAACTACCCAACCTCAATTGAAGGTAATGTTGTTAAATATGACTTCAAAGACAGTGCAAGACCATTGGATATTTATTCTGGGTTAACTTCTTCAATAGAAGAGGTTATGCAAATTGAAATAAATCCAGATAATATTGATGCTACAATTTCGGTACCCGGCAACCAACCAAGTTCCGATGAAATAACAAAGGTTCAAAATTCCGGTGATGACCTGAAAAAATTTCATGAGCTAAGAGATAGGGTTCTTGGAAATGAAGAAGCAGAAATTGCTCGTTTGCGTAATATTGCAAAAAGAATTGTTGGATTGGTCAGAAATCGTTTTAACATTGACTCTAATCGCGGTAAAAATAAAAAGGGTTATCGTTCTGGCAAAATAACCAATTCAGATGTGCAAAGTTATTGGATGGAATTTCCAACACTTTCTCTTGCTCAATCAGTTGCAGAGTTTTTGAGACAAGAAGGTTTTGTCCTTCATCAAAACAGTCGTGAAGTATTAGTTAATCTTCATGTTTCTCCTGATGAAAATAAACAGCAAAAAATTGAGGAAAATCACAAATTTAATTCTGTTGATAAGTTAATGACTGAGTTGAAAGAAACTGTCAACGCTGCTCGAACATCACATTTAACTATTGAACAAATTGGTTCGAAGTTGTGGGATTATTTACAGCAACAAAACATAATTTTGTTGGATGGTAATCGTAAAATCTCTTTGTCAACTCTTTTTTCTGGGTTACAATCAGATTTTGATAAAGAAATATTTACAACATTAATCGTGGCAGAAGCCTTAAAATCATAACAACTCTATGAAATCACTTACGAGTACGAACGGTAAAATTATTATAGTTGATGATGATGACTTTTTAAAAGTCGTTGAGAGAAAATGGACTGCCTATCTTTCTAAAGATAAGACTCGATATTATGTTCGTCAGTCTAATGGTAAAATCCATTTGCATCATTTTGTTTTGGGTGGTATTGACGGCAGTAAAGTTGTTAAATTTAAAAACGGCAACCCATTAGATTGTCGTAAAGAAAATTTACAAATATTGATTCAAGGCACTTCTTTAACCAGAGGTACGACAAAGAAAAAGATTCTTCGTACTATGGAAAAAGTTGCAAGTAAAACCACTAACCCACTAAAAACAATTCCTCCGGCGACCGGAAGTGTTGAACATCTTCCTTTTCATAATCAATTTATGTCCAGTTATGTTTTCCCTGGATTACAGGAAAATGTAAATGTGAATTTGGTTGGAGTAACGCCAATAACTCTTTATGAAGCCAAGTTGGTAACAAAAGATAAGGTGTATGATTTTGGTAAGTTTAACACTCCAATTGAAGCTGCAAAAGAATATAATCGTAATGTCAAAAAACTCAATTTGATGTTGGGTGCTAATTATCCTTTAAATGATGAAAAGCAATTCAAAACCATTAAAGAAGAAAATTAATGGAAAGAACGTATTTAAATTACGAAACCACGCTTCAGCCAGATGCTGTTGAAAAAATGTTTTGCATTCCATTTGATAAATTAAAACATCACCCTTTAGATAAGGAATTGATGATGGTTTTAATGAGTATAATGATGTCAAAAAATAATGAGGACTTTGAGCAAAATATTCAGCAGGGTTTAGAAGATGTGCGTAAAAGCAAAAGCGACATTAAAATTGGTTTGAGTATTTTAGAAAACCGAATTGAGCCGGAGTTTAAAATAAAGTTTGGTTCAGATTTAAAAATGTTTTTGCTTTCTTTTTTCGAATCTCCAGGGCAGGCTGTTATGTATGGTGTATATCTTGCATATAAATGTAAGATTTTAAAAAAGGAAATTTTAACACTCAATGATTTTTGTGTTGATATTTTTCCTTTTGGGATGCCTGAAAAAAGAGATTTACAAAATCTTTGGGATAGCATTAAAATCAGAGTGGAACGAGATAAAGGTCAAAGTGGCTCAGATAATCTTTTAGATTACTCTGTGCCATTCACATCAATAATTGAAATGTAATATTACAATGGAAGAAATCAATATTTTTACCACAAACTTTACTCGTCCTTTAGCAGAAAGAGTTATTGATTTTATAAACAAGAAGCAAAGCGTTATTTCTGATGACTTACCAATTATTAGATTGGGTGAATGTAAAATTGAATATTTCAATAATGGTGAAATAACCTGTCAGTATTTAAAGTCGATTCGGAATAAGCGCATTTATATTTTTGGTCATAATGGCACAAAAGAATTTATGGAATTGGCTCTAATGATTGATGCTGCAAAACGAGCTTCTGCTTCAGAAATTATTGTCGTGATACCTTGTTATGGTTATGGTCGTCAAGATAAAAAAGAAGGAATACGTGGACCAATAGGTGCGAGGTTAATGGCAGATTTTATCACTGTTGCTGGAGCTAATCGCTTAATAACCATTGACCTTCACGCAGATGCCATTCAAGGGTTTTTTAACTTACCGGTTGACCACATAAACGGCTACAAAGTTTTTCAAGACAGGTTGAGTCAATATATTAATGAACATTCAGGCAATAATTTTGTTGTTTGTAGTCCTGACCAAGGTGGTTTTGCCCGCGCAAGTCGCTTTGCAAGAAAACTCGAACTTGGTGGTGCTATTGCTATAAATAAAGAACGTGATAAACCAGGTTCAGTGGCAAGAATGTCTATGATTGGTGATGTTAGAGATATGAATGTGATATTAGTTGATGACATGATTGATACTGGTGGTACGTTGTGTAAGGCCGCAGAATATTTATTGGAAGAAAAAAAGGTTAACTCTGTTGTTGCTGTATGTACTCATCCTATCTTTTCATCAAAGGCATTTGAAAATATCTGGAATTCAAAACTAACAAAGTTGTTTGTATCAGACACTCTACCTTTTGAAGAGCGTATGAAATCTGCGATGTATGGCATTAGTAAAATGGGAGAAACTTATGATTCTAATAAAATAGAAATGGTGAGTTCTGCGCCAATATTAACAAAAATGATAGGTAGAATTTTTACCGGTAAAAGTGTTGATGAAGTAAATAATTAAATAAAAATGGCTGAATTTTTAATAGAACGTTGCCAATATTCATTAGAAAATGAAAATGGTACACCAATACTTCAATTTAAAGTTGAAAAAATTGACAGAGTTAATGGCGAATTACACGTACAAACTTTTTTCCCGGAATATGAAGCTCAAGTTTTGGAGTTAGAAGATTTTGAAAATAATCCATTGTTATTTGAGTTAGTGGACGAAGATGAAGAGTAAATAATATAAAAATTATCATGAATAAATTCTCCAATATTTCAAATAGAATTAAAGTTACAATGGCACAAATTCGTACTGTGTCAGGTGATTTGGAAGGTAATACACAACGCATTTTATCTGCTATTTCTAAAGCTAAAGAAGATGGCTCTGATATGGTTATTTTACCTGAACTTGCCATTACTGGTTATAATTGTGGAATGTTATTTAACCAAAAACATTTCATAGATTATAGCATTTCATTTTTAAAAGATGTTATTGCTAAAGAAGTACCAAAAAACTTAGTTGTTGTTTTAGGTTTTGTTGATTGTATTGGAAAAAGATTTGATGGTCTTCCTGAAATTCAGAACAGTGCTGCGGTTATTCAGGATGGAAAAATTGTTGGAACTTATGCAAAAATACTACTGGCTAATGGTGGTCATCATGATGACCGGCATTATTTTGCACCGGGTGGTTTACCAAAGCCAATTACCGTTTTTTTAAAAGGTGAAGAAATTAGTTTAGGTGTTGTTATTTGCGAAGATGTTTGGAATTTTGACCATCGCAGAAATATTCCAAAAGAAATAGTTCATAATGGGGCGGAAGTGTTGGTTGTTCTAAATCAAAGTTACTTCTACTATGGTAAGCAAAAAGTTCGTGAAGAAATGTATACTAATCATGCAAAGAATAATAATGTATATGTAATATCTTGTTCTAATGTTGGAGTTGGAGATATTACAAAAAACATTATGATTTATGATGGTGGTTCTTTGATTGTTAATCCAGAAGGTGAATTAATTTTTAGAGGGAAGCGTTTCGCTGAAGAGATAACTACTATCCCACTTTCAGCTCAAGCAATTGAAAATACAAAGCATCCTGAAAAATTTGAAGAGATTTTTGATGCAATAGTTTATGCTCAACGCGAATTATTTCAGGTGTTGGGCTTTAAAAAAGCTCAGGTACACGTTTCGGGTGGATTAGACTCATCAGTTACATTACCATTAATCGTTGAGGCTATGGGTGCTGAAAACGTTATAGCGATAAGTAATCCTTCTATGTTTAATTCCAATATCACAAAGAGCAATGCACAGAAATTGTGTGATGCTTTGGGTGTTAAATTATATTGGGAACCAATGGAAGATATTCAAAAAGCATTTGTTGATGCTCACACAAACGCTTTTGGTCAGAATTCATTACAGCCATTAAATATTTCCACCTTTGATGCGGTTGGTCGTACAGTAGTTGGAATAGCAGCTTCACAACACTTTAAGTCTGGGTTAGTATCAACCAGTAACCATACTGAAATTGTATTGAATTGGTTTTCTTGGCACGATATAAGCACTGCCGCTGTTTATGCTCCTTTAGCTGATTTAACCAAAGTGGAAGTGTTTCAAATGGCAAAATATATCAATTTTGAGCGATATGGTATTGAAATTGTACCAACAAACTTATTTGACGGAACTACAGAGCCTGGTCCGGAGTTGGCTGATGCACAACATGCCTGTTGGAACTACTTTGTTGTTTCAGGTATTTGCGCAATGTTAATAAGACAACTTAAAGATATTACTGAAATTGTTGAGGCTTATAAAACTAAAACTTTGCCTGAAGATTTCTTTCCACTTGACCAATCTGGAAAATCAATTTATGATTTGGTGCCAACAGCTGAGGAATTTGAAAAGCAAGTAAAAATGTGTTTTGAACGGCAGAAAATGAGTGTTTACAAAGCAGCACAAGCCTCGCCAATGTTAATGGTTTCACCTATATCAAGAGGGTTTTCCACAAGAGAAACTATTATTAATAGATATGCTG